>Ga0307514_10001319_pt1 | contig 31696 bp, 19 predicted proteins | sample 16_EM_MG_FD_203088 | JGI IMG/M metagenome (GOLD analysis project Ga0307514, IMG submission 203088) | Populus trichocarpa ectomycorrhiza microbial communities from riparian zone in the Pacific Northwest, United States - 16_EM | ecosystem: Host-associated > Plants > Roots > Unclassified | place... | reverse complement strand
CGGTGCCGTGATGCGCGCGATTGTTTTCTGCACCACCGTTGCCACGCTGTCGTTTGCCGCGCTGGTCAGCTTCGGCACCGAAGCCGCCGAGCCCGCGCGGCCCGAACTGCGCGAGATCCGCGCGCAGCTCACGCCCAAGCGCTTCACCACGCTGGCCGCCGAAGTCGGCGCCAAGGTCCAGAGCCTGCCGGTGCCCGAAGGCGGCGCCTTCAAGGCCGGGCAGACGCTGGTGCAGTTCGACTGCTCGCTGCAGCAGGCGCAGCTGCAGAAGTCCAAGGCCGTGCTGGCTGCGGCCGACGCGACGCTGCAGTCCACCACGCGGCTCTCCGAGCTGAACTCGGCCGGCAAGCTGGAGCTGGAGATTGCGGGGACCGAAGCCGCCAAGGCCCGGGCCGACCTCTCGTACAACAACATCCTGCTCGGCAAGTGCCACATCGCCGCGCCGTTTGCCGGCCGCGTCTCGGAGCAGAAGGTGCGCGAGCAGCAGTACGTGCAACCCGGCCAGACGCTGCTGGAGATCATGGACGACTCGACGCTGGAGTTGGAGTTCATCGCGCCCTCGCACTGGATGTCCTTCCTGAAGGTCAATTCGCCGTTCGAGATCCGCATCGACGAGACCGGCAAGACCTACCCGGCGGGCATCGTGCGCACGGCGGCCAAGGTCGACCCGGTCAGCCAGTCGGTCAAGTTCACCGCGCAGATCCGCGGGCGTTTTCCCGAGCTGGTCGCCGGCATGAGCGGGCGCGTCATCGTCGACGTACCGGCTCGCTGAGCGTCGCGGTCTTTCCTCTTTCGGCAGCGCCCACGCTGCCTCCGGGCCACCGCCCGCCGAACCGACATCACGCCATATGAACCGCTTTTCCCGCAGCATCTGGAATGACGTCGTCCGCCGCCTGGGCGCCTTGACCGGCAGTCCTGCCGAGCCGCGCGCACCGGCGCAGCTCAGCACCGTCGTGCGCCCGATGGTGCTGGAGCCTCGGCTGATGTTCGACGCCGCCGCGGTCACCGCCGCCGCCGAAGCGCTGCACCATGAGGCGCCTGCCGCCATGCCAGAGGCCAGCCACGGCGCCGCGTTGGCCGACGCCGCCGCGCGGCTTGCAGACGCCGTTCCCACCGCCGTCGCCGTGCACGAACAGGACAAGCCGAGCCCGCAGGACATTGTCTTCATCGACACCAGTATCCAGGGCTGGCAGGCGCTGCGCGACGGCGTGCTGCCGGGCGCGGAAGCCGTGCTGCTGGACCCAGCGCAGGACGGCCTGGCGCAGATGCTCGCTGCGCTGCAAGGCCGCAGCGGGCTGGACTCGATCCAGGTGCTGAGCCACGGCGCCGAAGGCCAGGTGTACCTGGGTTCTCTGACGCTGGATGCGAACACCGTTGCCAGCCGATCCGCCGACCTCGCGACACTGGGTGCTGCCCTGAGTCCCGGCGGCGACCTGCTGCTCTACGGCTGCCGCGTCGCCAGCGGCACCGGCGAAAACTTCATCCACGCGCTCGCCAACGCGACCGGCGCTGACGTCGCCGCGTCCACCGACAACACCGGTGCCACCCGCGGCGGCAGCGACTGGACGCTGGAAGCTGCGACCGGCGCGATAGGGAGCCGGCTCGCGCTCAGCAACGCCGCCCAGCAAGCCTTCTCCGGCCACCTGGCCACGCTGATCGTCACCACCAGCGACGACACCGCCGGCGGCGACGACACCAGCTTTGGCGCCGACCTGGCCGAGGACGAGAACGACGGCAGCGGCCTGTCGCTGCGCGAGGCCATGTTCTGGGCGCAAGACGGCGACACGCTGCAGTTCGGCAGCGTTGGCACCCCCAACCTGGTCGGCGGACAGACGATTGCGCTGAGCAGCAGCCTGACGGTGCTTGACGGCATCACCTTCGACATCGTCCCCACCGACACGCTGAGCATCACCAGCGCTGTCGGCGGCGGCGACCTCCAACTGAACGGCTCGCTGAACCTGACCGGCGACAGCGGCGACAGCCTCACCATTGCCGCCAACATCACAGGTGGCAGCGGCAGCATCACCGTGGACAACGCCACTCTCACGCTCTCGGGCAACAACAGCTACGCCAGTGGCACGCTGGTGCGCAATGCCCAACTGAGCGTGAACGACGGCAACCAGCTCGGCAGCGGCACCCTGTCTCTGAACGGCGGCACCTTGACCGTCACCGGCACCAGCGGCAGCACGATCAACCAGAACCTCAGCCTGGGCGGCTTGGGTGGTGCGGTCTACAACAGCAACAACGCCACGCTGTCCGGCGTGATCTCCGGCAGCGGCGACCTGACCAAGACCGGCAGCGGCACGCTCACGCTGAGCAACACCGGCAACAGTGGTGCCACGGGTGACCTGCTGGTTGCGGCCGGCTCGCTGGGTGTGACCAGCGACAGCCAGCTGAGCGCCGGCACGCTGACCCTGGACGGCGGCACGCTTTCGGTGAACGGCGGCAATGGCGTCACCACCCACATCGACAACGCCATCACGCTGGGCGCCGCTGGCAGCACGCTGAACGTGTTCGGCGGCGGCGGCAGCTTCACGCTGGTGCTGGACAGTACCGTCAGCGGCAGCGGCGGCCTGACCAAGAGCGCCGCGGCCACCTTGTCGCTGGTTGGCACCAACACCTTCACCGGCGCGGTCACCGTCACTGGCGGCACGCTGGCGCTGTCGGGCGGCGCGGCGCTGGCCGACAGCGTTGCGGTCACCGTCAACAACGGCACGCTGCACCTGGCCTCAGACGAGACCATCGGCTCGCTGGCCGGCAGCGCCAACGTGGCGCTGGACACCCACACGCTGACCACCGGCGGCAACAACACCTCCACCACCTTCAGCGGCGTGATCGACGGCAGCGGTGACCTGGTCAAGACCGGCAGCGGCACGCTGTCGCTCTCTGGCGCCAACAGCTACACCGGGGCGACCACGATCTCGGCCGGCGGTCTCACCACCAGCGGCGCGAACGCCATTGCCGACGCCAGCGCCGTCACCGTGGCCAGCGGCGCCACCTTCACGCTGGCGGCTGGCGGCGAAACCATCGGCTCACTGGCCGGCGCCGGCAACGTCGTGCTCGGCTACCGGCTGACCACCGGCGGCGACAACAGCAGCACCAGCTTCTCTGGCGTCATCTCGTCCAGCGGCAGCAACGGCATCACCAAGGCCGGCAGCGGCACGTTCACGCTCAGCGGCAGCAACACCTTCACCGGCAGCACCACGCTGTCCGGCGGCACGCTGGCCATTGCCGATGCCAGCAACCTGAGTGCCTCTTCCTCGCTGAGCCTGGCCGCCGGCACCACGCTGAGCATCAGCGGCGCCACCACGTTGGCCAACGACATCTCGCTGAGCGGCGCTGCGACGGTGCAGAACAGCGCGGCCACCACGCTGTCGGGCATCCTCAGCGGCGCGGGCGGCTTGACCAAGTCTGGCGCCGGCACGCTGACGCTGACTGGCGGCAACACCTTCAGCGGCGCGACCAGCGTCTCGGCCGGCGAACTGGCACTCAGCGGCGGCAGTTCGATTGCCGATGCCAGCGCCGTCACCGTCGCCAGCGGCGCCACCCTCACGCTGGCCGGCGGCGGCGAGACCATTGGCTCGCTGGCAGGTGCCGGCAACGTTGTGCTCGGCTACAGGCTGACCACTGGCGGCGACAACACAAGCACCACTTTCTCCGGCGTGATCTCGTCCAGCGGCAGCAACGGCATCACCAAGGCCGGCAGCGGCACGTTCACGCTCAGCGGCGCCAACACCTACACCGGCAGCACCACGGTTTCGGCCGGCACGCTGGCGCTGGCCGGCGGCCTGGCGCTGGCCGACACCAGTGCCGTCACCGTCTCGTCTGGCGCCACCCTCAGCCTGGCTGCCAGCGAAGCCATCGGCTCGCTGGCCGGCAGCGGCAGCGTGGCCATGGGCAGCTTCTCGCTGACCACCGGCGGCGCCAACACCAGCACCAACTTCTCCGGCACGCTCAGCGGCAGCGGCCAGCTGTACAAAACCGGCAGCGGCAGCTTCACGCTCTCGGGCAGCAATTCGGGCAGCTTCAGCGGTGGCATCAGGGTCTACGTCGGCACGCTCAGCGTGGCGGGCGACGCCAACCTTGGCGCCGGCACGCTGACGCTGAACGGCGGCGCGCTGACCGTCACCGGTAGCACCACGATAGACAACGCCATCGCGCTCAACACCAGCGGCAACCTGACCGTCAGCACCGGCAGCGTGACGCTCAGCGGCGCACTCTCCGGCAGCGCCACGCTGAGCAAGTTCGGCAGCGGCACGCTGGTGCTGGCCAACAGCGGCAACTCCGGCACGCACAGCGGCCAGACGCGCCTCTACGAAGGCACCCTCAGCGTCGCCAGCGACAGCAACCTGGGCAGTGGCACCGTCACGCTCAACGGCGGCAGCCTCAGCATCACCGGCGCGACGACGATAGACAACGCAATCTCGCTGGCCATCGACTCCGCCATCAGCAGCAGCGCGGCGGCCACACTCAGCGGCGTGATCAGCGGCGGCGGCGCCTTGAGCACCCAGGGCAGCGGCAGCCTCACGCTGAGCAACACCAACACCTACACAGGCAGCACGACAGTGGCTGGTGGCACGCTCAACCTCACCGGCAGCCTGGCCAACACCAGCGTGCTGGCGGTCGCCAGCGGCGGCACCCTGGCCGGCACTGGCAGCGTTGCCGGCGCGGTCGTCGTCAACTCTGGCGGCACCATCGCCCCCGGCACCAGCGCTGGCAATGGCGCCGGCACGTTGACGCTGAACAACGGCCTGGTGATGCAGGACGGCAGCACCTATGCGGCCGACGTGGCCGGTGCCACGCCCGGCAGCGGGCACGACCAGATCGTCGTGCACGGCAGCGTCACGCTCAATGGAGGCACGCTCAGCCTGGCGGTGGCCAACGGCGCCGTGACCGCTGGCAACAACCTGGTGCTGATCGCCAACGACGCCGCAGACGCCATCAACGGCAGCTTCGCCAACCTGGCCGACGGTGCCACTTTCACGACCAATGACGGCCACCCGCTGCAGCTGGCGCAGGCCGGCGGCGACGGCAACGACCTCGCGCTAACGGTGCTGAACGCGGCGCCCACCGCCACCGGCATTGCCGCGCAAAACGCCACCGAAGGCAGCGCCTTCAGCTTCACGCTGCCAGGCAACAGCTTTGCCGACGTGGACGTGGGCGACACCCTCACGCTCAGCGCCACGCTGGCCAGCGGTTCTCCGCTTCCGAGCTGGCTCAGCTTCAATGCCGGCACCGGCCAGTTCAGCGGCACGCCGGGGCAGACCGATGCCGGCGCCATCAGCGTGCGCGTGACCGCCACCGACGGCAGCGGCGCCAGCGTCAGCAACGACTTCAGCCTGGCCGTCGCCGGGCTGCACCACGCACCTTTGCTCGGCACACCTGCCGGCATCCAGCTCGCCGACACGGCGGCCAGCGACAGCTTCGCCAATGTCAGCGGCCAGCTCTCGGCCAGTGGCGACCTCGGCCTCACGCTGCAGTTCAGCATGGCCGGCGGCAGTGCCGGCTCGGCCACCTTGGGCGGCCACAGTTACGACAGCTACAAAACCGGCAGCTTCGGCACGCTGTGGCTGAACAGCGCCAGCGGCTTGTACGTCTACGTACCCGATGCCGCCGCGGTCAACGCCACGGCCGGCACGGCGCAGGAAAGCTTCGCACTCACCGTGTCCGACGGCAGCCTCGCCGCACACAGCAACCTGGTGGTGCACATCGCCGGTGTGGACGACGCGCCGCAAGGCGGCGTCGCCCTCAGCGGCAACGTGGTCGTCGGCCAGGTGCTGACCGCTGCGCCCGCGCTGACCGATGCCGAAGGCGTGGCTGGCACCACGCTGCGCTGGCAGGTTCGGGATGGCAACGGCCAATGGACCAATGTGGCAGGCGCCAGCGGCAGCACGCTGTTGCTCAGCGACGCGATGGCCGGCCTCGCAGCGCGTGCCGTCGCCACCGTCACTGACACTCATGGCGCGGTGGTCGACGTGGCCTCGGATGCGTCCGCCACCGTCGTCACGCCGCCACCCCCGCCACCCGCCCCCGCACCCGCACCCGCACCCGCACCCGCACCCGCCCCCGCACCCGCACCCGCACCCGCACCCGAGCCGGCGCCAGCACCTGAGCCAGCGCCCGCACCCGCACCGGAACCAGCGCCTGCGCCCGAGCCCCCTGCACCGGCGCCGGCACCCGAGCCGCCGGCGCCCGCACCCGCACCCGATCCGGCGCCTGCTCCGGCACCAACGCCCGCACCGACGCCCGAGCCGCCACCCCCGCCACCCGCGCCGGCCCCTGTGCCCGCGCCGGCACCATCGCCCGCACCCGCACCCGCACCCGTTCCCATTGCGCGGCCGCCACAGCTGGTGAACCCCGATGCAGCGCCGGCCACGCCAGTGACCTCACCCGCACCGCCGCCGGTCCCCGTGCACGATGCGGCCGCGTTGATGCCTCTGCCGGCGGTCACCGCGCCGCCACGCGATTCGGCGACGGGTCTGTCCGCGCTCGCTTCGCGCGCCGGCACCGCATTCGAAGTCGCGGCCGTCGCCGAACCGGCTTCGCCCACGCCCCTGGCGGCCACGGTCGAGGTCGGCCGCGACGGCCTGGTGCAGTTCGCAATGCCGCCTGCCGCCAGCGATGCAAGCGCGGTGCAGACCGCCCGCCTGGTGGATGGCCGGCCGCTGCCTGCATGGTTGAAGTTCGACCCGGTCAAAGGCACGCTGAGCGGTCAGGCGCCGCCCGGCTTCAAAGGCCTGCACGTCGTGCTGACCACGCGCGATGCGAATGGCAACCTGGTGCAGACCACGGTCGACATCGACGCAGCCGAGCCTGCGGCAGAGTCCGCGCCGGCCGGCCCGACTTCCGAAGCCCCGCAAGGCGATGCCGCTCCGCGCCTGGCCGCGCGCCCGGCGCTCAGCGAGCAACTCAAATCTGCCGGCCAGCGCCACACGTTGGCAGCGCCTGACACCCGCTCGCCGGGAGCCCGCAGTTGAACGACACGGCCAGCCCGCTGATTCCGCTGCTCTCGCTTGCCCACCAGGCACGCGAGGCACGCAGCAGCGAGGAGCTGGTGTTCCTGCTGGTCAATGACAGCCGCTCGCTGCTGCACTACCGGCAGGCCGCGCTGTGGCTGGCCGGCACCGGCGTGCGCGGGTTGTCCGGCGTCGTCGAGCCGGACCGCAATGCGCCGTATGCGCTGTGGGTGCAGCGCCTGTGTGCGCACCTGGCCGCGAATGCAGGGCAGGGCGTGGTGGACCGCGCTGCGTTGCCGGCCGATCTCGCGGCCGAATGGTCCGAGTGGCTGCCGGCGCAAGCGCTGTGGCTGCCTTTGCCTGGCACTGCGGCCGGTGGCTTGCTGCTGGCGTCTGACGAGTCCGTTTCCGAAGCCGCGCTGCCGCTGTTGCAGGAATGGCTGCATGTGTGGGTACACGCCTGGCAGGCGCTGCACCCGGCCCGCCGCTGGTGGTGCTCTGCGAGCTCACCCGAGGCCGCGCCGCGTGCCTGGTGGCGCCGCCGCACTGTGCAGGTCGCTGCGGCGCTGTTATTGCTGCTGTTGGTGCCCGTGAGGCTCTCGGTGCTGGCGCCGGCCGAACTGGTCGCGGCAGACGCTTTGGTGGTGCGCGCGCCGCTGGACGGCGTGGTCGAACGTTTCCAGGTCCAGCCCAACCAGGCCGTGAGCGCCGGCCAGCCGCTGTTCAGCTTCGACCAGGCGCCGATTGCCAGCCGGCTGGACGTGGCGCGCCAGGCGCTGGCCACTGCCGAAACCGAATACCGCCAGGCCGCACAGCTCGCGCTGGCCGATCCGCATGCCAAAGGCCAACTGGCCGCGGCCATGGGCAAGATCGAGGAAAAGCGCGCCGAGGCCGCCTTCCTCGAAGACCAGTTCGCCCGCTCGCGCGTGCTGTCGCCACGCGCCGGCATTGCCATCTTCGACGACCCTTCCGAATGGGAAGGCCGCCCCGTGCGCACCGGCGAGCGCATCCTGCGCGTGGTGGACCCGAAGCAGGTCGAGGTCGAGGCCTGGCTGCCGGTGGGTGATGCCTTGCCGCTGCCCGCAGGCGCCGAGTTGCGCCTCTACCTCGCCGCCACGCCGCTGGACCCGGTGCCCGCGACGCTGCGCTACCTCGCGCACGACCCGGTGCAGCGCCCCGACGGCAGCTACGCTTACCGCGTGCGCGCCCAGCTCAGCGAGGCGACCGAACACCGCATCGGCCTCAAAGGTACTGCGCGGCTGCAGGCCGGCTGGGTGCCGCTGGGCTACTGGGTGCTGCGCCGGCCGCTGGCCATGGCCAGGCAGTACATGGCGCTATGACCAGCCTGGCTGTCCTGCGCGAAGAACTGGGCCTCTACCCGGCACCACGGCTGGCTGATGGCCAGCCTGCGTGGACGCTGCACGACCCGGTCAAGAACCAGTTTTTCCAGCTCGACTGGCCCAGCTTCGAAATCCTCAGCCGCTGGCACTTGCGCCAGCCGGCCGAGATCGCGGCCGCGGTCAGCGAAAACACCACGCTCACGCTGGCCGAGGCTGACGTCCTGCGCCTGCAGGACTTCCTGCAGCAGAACCAGTTGCTGCAGCCCGCCGCAGGCCAGGCGCGCGAACTGGCCGCCCGGCTGCAGCGCCAGCGCGGCAGCGTGTGGACCTGGCTGCTGCACCACTACCTGTTTTTCCGCGTGCCGCTGCTGCGGGCCGACCGCCTGCTGGGCTGGCTCGCGCCGCGGCTCTCCGCGCTGTTCTCGCGCCGCTTCCTGGGGCTCACGCTCGTCGTCGGCCTGCTGGGCCTGGCGGGGGTGCTGCGCAACGCCGAGGCCTATGCCGGCACACTGGTCGACCTGTTCGGCTGGCAAGGGCTGGCGTCCTACGGCATGACGCTGGCGGCCGTGAAGCTGGCGCACGAGTTGTCGCACGGCCTGGTGGCCAAGCGCTTTGGCTGCCGCGTGCCCACCATGGGCGTGGCGCTGATGGTGCTGTGGCCGGTGGCCTACACCGACACGACGGAGGTCTGGAAACTCCCTCGCGCGCGCCAGCGGCTGGCGGTCGCCGGGGCCGGCATCGGCGCTGAACTCGTCATCGCCGCCTGGGCCACCGCGGCCTGGCTGTGGTTGCCCGAGGGCGGTTGGAAGACTGCCGCATTCCTGCTCTCCAGCACCACCTGGATCTCGACGCTGCTGGTCAACGCCAGCCCCTTCATGCGCTTCGACGGCTACTTCCTGCTGTCCGACGCGGTCAACATGCCCAACCTGCACGCACGCGCGTTTGCGCTGGCGCGCTGGCAACTGCGCGAGATGTTGTTCGGCCTCGGCGAGCCGGCACCCGAAGCCTTCTCGCGCCGCAAGACACTGGCACTGGTCGCCTTCGCCTGGGGCACCTGGCTGTACCGCCTCGGCCTGTTCCTGGGCGTGGCGCTGCTGGTCTATCACTTCTTCATCAAGGCGGTCGGCATCGCCTTGTTCGGCATCGAGCTGGTGTGGTTCATCGCCGCGCCGGTGGCCAGCGAGCTGAAGGCCTGGTGGGCACGGCGCGCGCGCATTCGCCCACGGCGCGGCCTGCTCCTGGCCTTGCCGCTGCTGGCGCTGGTGTTGCTGTTCGTGCTGCCCTTGCCGGGCCGTGTCACCGGCATGGGCCTGCTGCAGCCCGCCGAGCAGCTGACGTTGTACGCGCCGGCTGGCGCGCGGGTCACGGCCTTGCCGCTCCGGCATGGCGGCGAAGTGCGCCAGGGCGAGCCGCTGTTCGCCATCGAGTCACCCGCGCTGCAGTTGCGCGCGCAGCAGGCCCAGGCCCGCGCCGCCAGCGTGCAAGGCCTCGCCGCAGCTTCCGCTTTCGACGCCCAGCAGCGCCGCGACTGGCAACTGGCGGCAGAGCAGATGCAGGCCACGCAGGCCGAAGCCCGCACCGTCTCGGCAGACGCGCAACGCTACGCACCCACCGCGCCGTTCGCCGGCCGCTTCTACGACCTGGACCCGGACCTGCACGTTGGCGACTGGGTGGCGCAGAACGAGGTGCTGGGCCGGTTGGTCGCCACCGGCCCACGCCAGGTCGTCACCTATGCAGACGAGCAGGAAGTGCGGCGCCTCGCAGTGGGCGACGAAGGCCTGTTCATCGTCGACGCGCTGCGCGGCCCCGCGCTGCAGCTGAAAGTTCGCAGCATCGAGCGCGACGCCGCCCGCACGCTGAACGAAAAACTGCTCGCCAGCCCGCTGGGCGGCCAGCTGCCGGTGCGCCAGCAAGGCGAGGTGTTCTACCCCGAAACCGCGCTCTACCGCGTGACACTGGACGTGGCCGGCGGCAGCGACGAGCCCGCACAAAGCTGGCGCGGCCTGGTCAGCATCCACGCGCGCGCCGAGCCGCTGGCCAAGCGCATCGCACGGCACGTGCTCAGCGTTTTTTGGCGCGAAGCTGGCTTTTGAGGGCCCAAGGACAGGTTTCCGGTTCGGACCTATCTGTAGGCTGTACGTTACCGGCTGCGAGTCAGCAACTTAGCGGCAACCGGCGAGCCGATGCTGAACCTGCTTTCCATTCAAGACTGAACTTTTCCCGTGGGAAATTGCTTCAGTTGGGTGGCCGCTTCAGGCTGAATTGAGTCATTCGCGTTCGACGGCCTGAACGACCGCTTCGGCCATGACCGATCAGTTGACGAACATCCTCTTCAAGTGCTGCAGCGGCAAGACGGCCGAGGTCATTGCGCAGGCAAGGCCGCCCTTCTACGCCGGCTACTACGACTGTCCTGGCTTCGGACCGACACCACATCTACCAAGGTGTGTGGCTCACGCCATGAGCTACTGCATTAGTAAGGTGCTGCTGCTGATACCTGGCGAGTGGGGGCCGCTCATTTCGCCTTTTTTCGTGAAACCGCCGCCATTCGAAATGGAGTGTTCCGTGATGCGCTGCAGCGTATCCCCTAACGCCTTGTGGCACCTGGGCGGTGAAACTCGCCCAGCGCCACCAGGGTGCAAGCAGCTAGCCAAGTCTCAGCTGGGAGCTCATGGTTTTATGTGCTTAAATCTCATTAAATCATGGGCGAACTACGGCGTGACCTACGAAGATTTTCTTGGTGAGTTGAACAAGGCTGGCCTGAGCGTCAAGCGTTTCGCTTACTTGATCGGCATGCAGCCCAACTCGGTTTCAAACAACAAGAAAAGGGGCGAGGTCCCCGTCCACCTCGCTTTGATCGCCAGTCTCCTTGCTGAAATGTCCGCCCGTCAGATTGATTACGAACCCGTCATGGCACGCGTGCAGCCGCTCAAGAAGCGACCGCGTGGTGCTGCAGTGGAGGGCCGGTTTGCGGGTGACAAGCAGACCACGCTGGGGTTCGCCAATGAATGAGCGTCGAAGCGGACACGCGGTGGACCGCGCAAAGACCTCGGCGCAACCGGGGCGGTACGGCCCATGAGTGCAGTGATCGATTCCCGTTGGGCGAGCGCGCTGGCACTCGACCGACGTCGGGCGCCCGAGTTCTATGCGGCCGGCAGCACCGTCGCTGCAGGCGCCCATGCTGACGCCATCCGATTCGCGCTGGGCGAGTTGGGCCTCTCGGCCGTCAGCTGCATCAACGGCGTTCCCACGATTGGATTTCTGAGCGATCCGAACGTTTCCGTGGCGCGTGTCGACGAGCTCCACCGAATCCTGTGGAACCAGGGCCTGATGAGCCTGCTGCTGATCATTCGCGACGACGAGCTGACCGCGTACTCATTGGTCCAGCGGCCGCTGTATCGCGATGAGAGCCGGGGCAAGGATCCGCGGCTGGTCAAGACGCTCAGTCTGTTGACCGACGCGCTGGCGTTGCGCGAACTGCTCGATGCCACGGAGTCCGGTCGGTTCTGGTACGAGAACGACGGCTACTTCAATCCAGACAATCGGGTCGACAACGTCCTGTTGGTCAATCTGCTGGTCGCGTTTCAAGGCCTCAAGGACGAACTGGGTGCAGAACCGGCCCAGGCTCTGCTGATGCAGACGATGTTCGTGGCCTACCTGGAAGACCGGCAGATCATCGGTGAGGGGGTCTTCCGTGACGCGTCTCAGAATCGCTACGGAAGTCTCCAGGAACTGCTCGACGCCGGAAAGCCTGCGCCTTTTGAGAAGCTGTTTGTCTGGCTGCATGAGGCGTTCAACGGCAACCTCTTCAAGGCGCCGTGTGCCTTCGAAACCGGAGATGGACCGCCGCCGAAGTTGAAGCCGGCGCACCTGGCCGTGCTCGCACGCTTCCGTCATGGCCACGAGGACATGGCCACCGGGCAGCTTCGGTTCTGGAGCTACGACTTCCGGTATATGTCGATTGGGCTGATCAGTGCGGTTTACGACCGTTTCCTGAAGGAGGAGGCCGCCAAGAAGAGCGCAGATGGGGCGTTCTACACCCCGATGTTCCTGGCTGACATCGTCGTCAACCAGCTCTGGGACGAGCTGACCGACGAGCAGAAGGCCACAGGCGTCTATTGCGATCCGGCATGCGGCTCCGGCATCTTCCTGGTGCGGTTGTTCCAGCGCCTGGTTGCCCACCACTGCAACGTCAAGGGGAAGCGGCATGCCACCTGGACCGAGCTGAAGGGTTTCGCCAGTCGGCTGCATGGCGGCGACATCAACTCGTCGGCCGTGCGTGTCGCGGCTTTTTCGCTCTACATCGCGCTCCTTGAACTCTCCAGCCCTTCGGATCTGCCGTGGCTCATCAAGGCCGGGAAATTGCTGCCGCCGCTGTATGGCAAGACGCTACACCCCGGGGCGGACTTCTTCAGCGTTAAAGAGGCGCCGACGTATGACGTGATCATCGGCAATCCTCCCTGGAAGGGGCGGGCAGGACTGGAGACGACCGCACAGAACTGGGCCAAGGCCAAGGGGTATCTCCTACCGGCCAAGGACATCGCATGGGGTTTTGTGTGGAAAGCGCTGGAGAGCGTGAAGGCCACCGGGCTCGTGGCGTTCCTGCTGCCGGCCATGGGAATCTTGCACAACACCGACAGCCAAGCCGCACGCAAGATGTTGCTGGAGCGGTCCAGGATCCGGCGGATCATCAATCTGTCGGATCTGTGCTTCCAGCTGTTCGACGGAGCAGCACGCCCCACCGCCGTTGTGCTGTACAGCCCGCAACAGCAGAAGACCCCCTACCGGTTCGAGTACTGGGTTCCCAAGGCCGACCTCAACCTTCGACTCAAGCGGCTCGTGACGCTGTCTCGCGCGGATCGCCTGACGTTCCGCTCCGACTTGGTCGCAAGTGATCCGACCGTGTTCAAACGTCGGTTGTGGGCGCGGGCTCCGGAGGAGCGGCTGCTGCAATACCTCCGAACGATCCCGTCCTTGGCATCGTTCGTTCACGAGTTCAAGGCGTTCAAACGAGGCAAGCTCGAATTCAACCGGGACGAGCATTGGGTGATCGGGCAGGGCTTCAAACCAGCTCAAGAGAGTCGGCTGGACGATGATGACTACCAGACGACCACGGCCGAGATCGTGACCCGTCTGCCATATCTGCACGCGAGCCAGTTTCAGTCCGTCGCGCTTTCGAAGGTTGAAAACCCACCATGGCCGAGTTCCCTCGTGCATCGGGCCGGCTTCGAAGCGGGGTTCCGCGGGCCTCACATCATCATTCCCCAAGGGGTGGAGCGCGCTGTGGGTCGAGTGCGCGCGGCGTTCAGCGACCAAGACTTCGTGTTTCAGGACTCACTTCAGGCCTTGACCGTGCCGCCAGCGCAACGGCGACTGGGCATGGTGCTTACCGCGGTCCTCAACAGCAGCTTGGCGGCCTGGTTCTATTTCCATGACACCGCAAACCTTGGTGCCGATCGAGCGAAGGTCCATCAGGGTGAACTGCTGAAGCTTCCGTTCGACCTCCCAGAGAACATGCCGGATCCGGAGAAGGCGGTGAAGGCGGAGGAGGAGCTTGTCGCGCTGATCAAGCGCGAGATGGCGAACGCGCAAAAGCTGCTTGTCGCCCAAGATGACGTCTTGAGCAAGATCGATCGCCTGGTGTTCGACTACTACGGCCTCGACGCCAGTGACGTGGCCATCGTCGAGGACACGGTCAACGCAGTGATCCCTGCCATGCAGCCCAGGCGCAGCGCTGGACTGCAACCCATCTGGGCTGCAGCTTCGCCGGGCCAGCGCGAGGCCTATGCGGCCATGCTGTGCGTAGCCCTTGCGCCACACTTCCGCGCGCCCGTCAGCGCCTCCTTGGCGGCACGCGCCACCGACGTCGCCGTGTTGAAGCTGACGATTGGTGATGCGGTTGCGCCGTACGCCGAGAGCACCTCGAGCGAGTTCAACGAATTCCTCGCGCCGATCACCGCGAAGCTTTCGATGGAGATGCCTGGCAACGTGCAACTGATACCTGACCTGCGCATCGTCGACGGCCGCGACATGTATCTCGTGAAGCCCGCCGCAGTCCGACACTGGCTTCGGTCCACTGCGCTGGCGGACGCAGAGCAAATCGCCGCGGAGTTGGCGGCGGCCGCCGCCCGTCATGGGCAGGAAGGGGCGGTTCGTGCTCGCGGGTAGCCCTGGAGACTGGCTCACTCATTTCCGAGGTCTTGGCGAGCAGATGGCCGAAGCCATCGAGGACGCATGGCCAGTCTGCATCAAGCCCCTGCAATCCAGGAAGGGCGCCATGACGCATGAGGACCACATCACCGAGCATCTGGTGAAGGCGCTCCGAAAGACCAAAAAGGTGCCTGGCCGGATCACCTACCAGTACGTCCTGCTGGATGAGGACGCTAACGGGAACGTGACCACGCCGAGCAGCATCGATTTCGTGCTGACTGTGGGGGACGATGAAGAGGTCTATCTGGCCTACGAATGCAAGCGGCTGAACGTGACCTATGGAACTCGAGTCCGCAACTATTGCGGGCCGTACGTCGACGACGGCCTGATGCGCTTCGTGTCGGGTCAGTACGCCAAGGGACTGCCAATGGCGACGATGATTGGCTACGTCATGAACGGCAACAACGCGACTGCACGCAAAGGGCTGCGCCGAGTCATGAAGCTCCGCACTGCTGCCCTGCGATTGACCGCTGAGCAAGATCGTCACTCGACCGCAGGGCGCCCTACGCGATTCATGTCCACGCATGAATGCGGTCCAGGGCACAACATGCACGTCGAGCACCATCTCTTGCCCTGGCCGTGACAGTTTAAGAAAACTCCGAACACGACCTGGACGAACCTTCATAGTTGACCTCCCTTCACGTACGTTTCGCGGGGAGGGCTACGAAACCGAAGGACTGCCTAGTGCAAGTTAGCGTCAGCAGCTCGGCTCGCTGAAGCGACGGACCGCACCCGCTGCAAAGCGTTCTGTCAGCGAGGGCGCGGGCAAGCCTGGGCGCCGCGCTTTGCTGAGGCCATGGGTCGAGTTCAGGCTTGAGTGAAAAAAGTTCAGCCTTGAATGAAAACCGACATGCCGTCTCAGACCGCTTGCAGCCTCAACTGCCGCCGCTGCCAAAGCGTCTCGGCGCTGTACAGCATCAACGCCCCCCAGATCAGCGCAAAGCCGATCAGGCGGGCCGGTTGCATCGGTTCGCGGAAGATCAGCACGCCGAGCAGGAACTGCAGGCTGGGGCTGATGTATTGCAGCAGGCCCAGCGTGGCCATTGAAACGCGCTGCGCGCCGTAGCCGAAGAGCAGCAGCGGCGCGGCGGTGATGGGGCCCGCCAGCAGCAGCCAGATCCAGGTGATGGCGTCGGCCTGTGCGGTGTCGCCGCCATGCGTGCCCAGCCACAGCAGGGCGGGGATGGCGACCGGGGCCATCAGCAGCGTCTCGGTCGTCAGCCCTTCGAGTGCGCCCAGCGGGGCGGTCTTCTTCAGCAAGCCGTAGGCGCCGAAGCTGGCGGCCAGGCCGAGTGCGATCCAGGGCGGCGAGCCGGCCACCGCACCCAGCCAGGCCACGCCTGCGGCGGCCACCGCCAGCGCTGCCCATTGCAGGCGCCGCGGCCGTTCGTGCAGCACCAGCACGCCCAGCAGCACGTTGAACAGCGGGTTGATGAAATAGCCCAGCGCGGCCTCGACCACATGGCCGTTGTGCACCGACCAGACGTAGAGCACCCAGTTGATGGACAGCAGGAAGGCGCTGGCCGCGTAGGTTGCGACCGTGCGCGGGGAGCGCATGGCCGGCCCCAGCCAGGCCCACTGGCGCCGCGCGCTGAGCACCAGCACCAGGCACAGCAGCGCCCAGACCGAGCGGTGGAAGATCAGCTCGACGGCGCTGATCTGCGACAGGCGGTGGAAGTACAGCGGGAACAGGCCCCAGCAGACGTAGGCCAGGCCGGCGGCGTAGACACCAGAATTCATGAATTGCTTGGGTTGGGCAGGTCGCCGGGCTGGCGATTGTCCCCAGCCTGCAATCCCCCCATGGCCCCGATGGCACGCACTGCCTCCGTGCCTTCGTCCCACTGCCACTCGCCACGCGCGAACAGCGCCTGCCAGGCCGCATCGGGCGGCGTGTGCAATGCCAGCGGCTGGCCGGTGCACGGGTGCGGCAGCGTCAGGTCCAGCGCATGCAGCCACAGCCGGCCGTGGCCCAGCCACTGCGCCACCGCGCGGTTGTGTGGGCCCTTGCCGTGCGTCGCGTCGCCGACGATGGGGTGGCCCAGGTGCTTCAGGTGGCGGCGGATCTGATGGCGCCGGCCTTGCTGCGGTTGGGCCTCGACCAGCGCATAGCGGCTGCTGGCATGCCGGCCGTCGACCTGGAACGGCCACTCGATGCGCGCCAGCCGACGAAAGTCCGTGCAGGCCGGCAGCTGCGGCTGGCCGGTGCTGGGCAGCTCGGGGTCGCGTGCCAGCGGGTGTTCGCAGCGCTGCTCGGGCGCAGGCCAGCCGCGCACCAGCGCGAGGTATCGCTTGTGCACCAGGCCTTGTTCAAACGCTGCTGCCAGAGCTTGCGCTGCTGCAATCTCGCAAGCGAACACGAGCAGACCAGAGGTGCCCTTGTCCAGCCGGTGCGCGGGTGCCAGCAGCGCCGGTGCGTCAGCGCCGAGTTGCGCAGGCAGTTGCTGGCGCAGGCGCTCGACGACGGTGTCGAACTCGTGCGCGTCCAGCGCGGTGCGGTGCACCAGCAGGCCGGGTGGCTTGTCGACCACGAGCAGTGAAGCGTCGCGGTACAGCAGCACCAGCGGCGCTGTGTCGAAGGTGTCGGTCATGCAGGGGAGGGCGAAGGCGGCGGTTTGCCGCATCGTCAGCTGTGAGGAAGGGATGAGCGTGTCGCCCCCCAAAGAGGGAATGACGGCGGGCGGGCAGCGCCCAACAATGTGACTTCTTGCCGCCCTGCTCGCGCCACCTCTTGGCGCCGAACGCATCGGGCGTCTTCAGACCCCCGAAAGCCCTGAAAGCACGCCGTGCAGCAAATCCATTATCCGGGAAGTCATTCGCGTTCCCGCTTCGTCACGCTCACCTCGTGGCTGTGCATCGTCGTCGCGGCCTGCCTGTGCAGCCTGGGCCTGCTGCCCGAGGAGCTGGACGCGCAGTCCGCCCCTTCGTGGCTGGCCGGCCCGTTGCCAGGCATGGTCGGCTCGCGGGTGTTGGGCGGCATGCTGCTGCTGGCCGTGTGCGCATTGACCGGCGCTGTGGGCCTGCTGCTGCGCCAGGAATGGGCGCGCCGGGTCTTCATCGGCCTGCTCGGCCTGGTGATGCTGGCCTGCGTGGCGGGGCTGTGGCTGCAGCACCTGGTGCTGCAGTCGCTGCTGCAGTCCATGGCCCAGGCTGCGCCGCACCAGCCGCTGCCGGCTGAGCTGACCGGCTTGGCCACCGTGGCGCAAGTGATGGCCGCCTTGGTGACGCTGCTGATCTGCGCCGGCCTGGGCTGGATGATCGTGCGGCTGCGCTCACCAGTGGTGCGCCGGGAGTTCGCCGGCTGAACTGGCCGGGTTCAGTCTTTCAGCGCGTCAACGTAGAACCACTGCCCAGCCGCTTCGCGCAAGAAGCGGCTTTTTTCATGCAGGCGCTGCGCACGTCCGTTCAGCTTGCAGCGGGCGACGAACTCGACCATCGCGTGTGTGGCGTCCAGCGCTCGGTGCTGTCGCACTTCCAGCCCCAGCCATTGCAGGCCGGGCTCGTCTGGCGCAAGTTCGGCCGGCCGGGTGTCGGGGTGCCAGGTCTTCAGCAGGTAGTCGTGCAGGCCTAGCACAAAGGCGCTGTAGCGCGAGCGCATCAGGCTCTCGGCATCCGGCGCCTGCAGGTGCAGCGGGCCGGCGTGCCAGCGGCCGCAGCAGTCGGCGTAGGCCAGCACCGCTGGCGGTTTGCGTGCCGGCGCCGCGGCGGTCCGGCCGCAGGGGCAGGGCGCGGCGGCGTCCATGGTGTCAGCCGTTGCCGCGGGCGACGCGGCGGATCTCGTCCAGCACCAGGCAGATGGCGCCCAGCGTGATGGCGCTGTCGGCCAGGTTGAAGGACGGGAAGGCCCGGCCGTCGTAGTGCACCTGGATGAAGTCGACCACGTAGCCGTGCATCAGCCGGTCGATCACGTTGCCCAGCGCGCCGCCCAGGATCATCGAGACCGAGAAGCAGAACAGCGTCTGCTTCGGGTAGCGGCGCAGCATCCAGACGATGAAGCCGGATGCCACGATGCCCAGCACCACGAAGAACCAGCGCTGCCAGCCCGAGGCGCCGGCCAGGAACGAGAACGCCGCGCCGGTGTTGTGCACCCGGACCACGTTGAAAAACGAGGTCACGAACTTGCTGTCACCGAGCTGGAAGTTGCCCAGGATCAGCACCTTGGTGAACTGGTCCAGCAGGATGACCACGACGGCCAGGCCCAGCCAGACGGCCAGGCCGGCACCGGGGGACGAGGAGCTGAGCGCGCCGAAGCGGCGTTGGTTTGCACGGGCCATGTTGTGGGGGGTCTCAGGCAATCAGCCGGGTTTCGCCCGCGCCGTAAAGGTTGCTCTCGCAGCGGCCGCACAGGCCGGGATGTTCCGGGTTGATGCCCACGTCGTCGCGGTAGTGCCAGCAGCGCTCGCATTTGGTTGCAGTGCTGGGAGTGACGGCGACGGCGAGTTCAGCGCCGTCCACCACGGCTGCGGCCGAGGTGATGGTGACGAACTTCAGGTCCTCGCTCAGCGAGCGCAGCAGTGCGGCGTCGTCCAGCCCTGCAGTGATCAGCACCGTGGCCTGCAGCGAAGCGCCCACCTGGCCGGCCGTGCGCACCGCTTCGATCTCCTTGTTGACCACGTCGCGGATCGCCCGCACGCGGGTCCACTTGGCCAGCAGCGCTTCGTCCGGCACGGCCGAGACCTCGGGGAAGGTCCAGTAGTGCTCGGTGAACAGCGTGCCGGTGGTCGTCTTCGCGGCGAACACGGCCCAGGCTTCTTCGGCGGTGAAGCTGAGGAAGGGCGCCATCCAGCGCAGCATCGCGTTCGTGATGTGCCACAGCGCGGTCTGTGCCGAGCGGCGCGCGAGGCTGTTGGCGGCGGTCGTGTAGAGCCTGTCCTTCAGCACGTCCAGGTAGAACGCGCCCAGGTCTTCCGAGCAATACACCTGCAGCCTGGCGACGACAGGGTGGAACTCGTAGGCCGCGAAATGCTTCAGGATGTCGGCCTGCAGCTCGGCGGCGCGGGCCAGCGCATAGCGGTCCACCTCCAGCATCTGCTCGAACGGCACGGCTTGCGTGGCCGGGTCGAAGTCCGAGGTGTTGGCCATCAGGAAGCGCAGCGTGTTGCGGATGCGGCGGTACGCATCCACCACGCGGGCCAGGATCTTGTCGTCGATGTTCAGGTCGCCCGAATAGTCGGTGGACGCGACCCACAGGCGCACGATCTCGGCCCCCAGCTTGTTGGTGACCGACTGCGGCTCCACCGTGTTGCCCAGGCTCTTGCTCATCTTGCGGCCCTGGCCGTCGGTGGCGAAGCCGTGGGTGAGCAGGCCGCGGTAGGGCGCGCGGTCATAGAGCGCGCAGCCCAGCAGCAGCGAGCTGTGGAACCAGCCGCGATGCTGGTCATGGCCTTCCAGGTACAGGTCGGCCTCCGGGCCTTCCGAATGGAAGTCGCCGTTGGCATAGGCGTGTGCATGGCTGCCGCGCAGCACGTGCTGGAAGGTGGAGCCGGAGTCGAACCAGACCTCCAGGATGTCGGTGCTCTTGGTGTAGGCCGCTGCGTCCTCGGCGCCGAGGATTTCCTCGGTCGTCACGCGGCTCCAGGCCTCGATGCCGCCCTTCTCGACGATGTCGGCCGCCTGGTCCAGGATTTCCATCGTGCGCGGGTGCAGCTCGCCCGAATCCACGTGCAGGAAGAACGGGATGGGCACGCCCCAGCTGCGCTGGCGAGAGATGCACCAGTCGGGCCGGTTGGCGATCATGTCGCGCAGCCGGGCCTTGCCGTTCTCCGGGTAGAACTGGGTGTGGTCGATCGCGTCCAGCGCGAGCTGGCGCAGCGTCTTGCCGGCCTTGTCCTTCGTGAAGACGCCTTCGCCCTCGTCCATGCGCACGAACCACTGCGCCGCAGCGCGGTAGATCACCGGCGTCTTGTGGCGCCAGCAGTGCGGGTAGCTGTGGGTGATGGTCTTGGTGGCCATCAGCCGGCCGGCGTTGTTCAACGCTTCGAGGATGACCGGCACGGCCTTCCAGATGTGCAGGCCGCCGAACAGCGGGAAGTCCGCCGCGTAGGTGCCGTTGCCGGTGACCGGGTTCAGGATGTCCTTGAGCGGCAGGCCGTGGGCCACGCAGGAGTTGAAGTCGTCCAGGCCGTAGGCGGGAGACGAATGCACGAGGCCGGTGCCGTCAGTCGCGCTCACGTAGTCGGCCAGGTAGACCGGCGACAGGCGGCGGTAGCCGGCGTCCACGTCGTACAGCGGGTGGCGGAACTCAAGCCCGCCGAGCTGCTTGCCGGGCGCGGTGGCGATGACAGTGCCTTCCAGGCCGAAGCGCTGCAGGCAGCTCTCCACCAGGTCTTCGGCCAGCACCAGGCAGCCCTTGGGCGTGTCGACCAGCGCGTAGCTCAGCTCCGGGTTGGCGTTCAGCGCCTGGTTGGCCGGGATGGTCCAGGCGGTGGTGGTCCAGATGACGGCGAAGCCGGTCTTGCCTGCGGGCAGCGAAGCCAAGCCGAAGGCCGTGGCGAGCGCGCCGGCGTCGTTGGCCTCGAAGGCCACGTCCAGCGTGTCGCTCTTCTTGTCGGCGTATTCGATCTCGAACTCGGCCAGCGAGGAGGCGCAGTCGAAGCACCAGTAGACGGGTTTGAGGCCACGGTAGACGAAGCCACGCTCGATCACGCGCTTGAAGGCGCGGATCTCGCCCGCCTCGTTGGCCGGGTCCATCGTGCGGTACGGGCGCTCCCAGTCGCCCAGCACGCCCAGGCGCTTGAAGTCCTCGCGCTGCTGGACGATCTGCTCGGTGGCGTAGGCGCGGCTCTTGGCCTGCATCTCGTCACGGCTCAGGTTGCGGCCGAACAGCTTCTCGATCGCGTTTTCGATCGGCAGGCCGTGGCAGTCCCAGCCGGGGATGTACTGCGCATCGAACCCGCCCAGCTGCTTGGACTTGACGATCATGTCCTTGAGCACCTTGTTCAGCGCGTGGCCGATGTGCAGCTTGCCGTTGGCGTACGGCGGGCCGTCGTGCAGCACGAACAGCGGCGCGCCGTGGCGCGCGTCGCGCAGGCGCTTGTACAGGCCGCCGTCGGCGCGGCTGGTGTCGTTCCAGTCCTTGATCCAGGCCGGCTCGCGCTTGGGCAGGTCGCCGCGCATCGCGAACGGCGTGTCGGGCATGTTCAGCGTGTCGCGGTAGGCGCTGGGGGCCGGCGTCTTGGAGGTCGGGGCAGTCGAATCGGTCATGGCGTTGGGCGCCGCATCGGCAGGGCGCGTCCGAAAGTTCAGGCAGAGGGGTGGCGGCGCGCGCAGGAAGAGGCGAGGCGCCGCGGCGGCTGGCAGGCGTGCCTTGTTTCAGGCAGCGCCGAGCTGAATTCGATCGCGCGTGGTCTGGCGGCGCGTGGCGACGAGGTCGCCGCGCGCTGCGCCGGTGGGGAGAGTGGGCAGCCGCATCCTGTCGATTCTACCGGTCTGCCCCGGCGCAGGCCCTGGGCAGGGTCACCGGCGAAGCCCGCGGCCGTCCGCCGTGCTGTCCGGGTGTCCGGCCGGCTGTCCACGCGGCTGTCCGCGGACACCGCCGGTGAGCCCGGTCTTCTTGGCAAGTCATTGATGTAAAAGGGATTTTACCGAAATCAAGGCGTGGCACGGCGGTTGCAAATGTCAACGCATTGCTTCTGAGTGCCCCTGCGTTTTCTTGAGAAAGCCGACCCGATGATCCGAGACACCGCCGCCCAAGACCGCATGCTCGCCACCGAGTTGCCCGCCCGCCGCCGCCCGCTGTGGTGGGCCGCCGCAGGGCTGCTGCTGGTCGGCGCCGGCCTCTGGTTGTTTGGCGGCAAGCTGGCCGGCATGTGGCGCGAAGGCAGTGGCGGCGTGGCGTCCGTCAGCATGAGCCGGCTGACCGTGGCCGAAGTGCAGCGCGGCCCGCTGGTGCGCGACCTGGCCGCCGAAGGCAAGGTCGTCGCCGCACAAAGCCCCACGCTGTACGCGCCAGGCACCGGCACCGTCACGCTGAAGGTGCACGCTGGCGACGCGGTGCAAAAAGGCCAGGTGCTGGCCGCCATCGACAGCCCGGCGCTGGCCAGCCGCGTGGCGCAGGAACAGTCCCAGGCCGACGCGCTGCAGGCCGACGCCAAGCGCGCCGAGGTGCAGCTGCGCCAGCAGCGCTCGGTGCTGCAGAGCGCCTGGGAAAACGCCCGCATCGACGCGCAGACCGCCGAGAACGACCTGGTGCGCCAGCAGAAGGCTTTCGAGGCCGGCGCCGCCTCGGGCATGCAGGTCGAACATGCCAGGGACACGCTGGACAAGGCCAGGATCACGCTGTCGCATGCCAAGGAAGGCATGGGCCTGAACGACGACAGCCTGCAGTTCGACCTCAAGGCCAAGCAGCTCGCCTTCGAGCGCCAGCGCCTGATGGTGACCGAGCTGCAGCGCCAGCAGAGCGAGCTGCAGGTGCGCTCGCCGGTGGACGGCCAGGTCGGCCAGCTTTTCGTGGCCGAGCGCGCCACCGTGGCGCAGGACGCGCAGCTGCTGTCGGTGATCGACCTCTCGGCGCTGGAAGTGCAGATGCAGGTCGCCGAGAGTTATGCGCGTGAACTGTCGGTTGGCATGCCGGGCGAGGTCGCCGGCAACGGCAAGACCTGGCGCGCCGAGGTCAGCGCGGTGTCGCCCGAAGTCGTCAACAACGAGGTCGCCGCGCGGCTGCGTTTCGTCGGCGAGCCGCCTAGCGCGCTGCGCCAGAACCAGCGCCTGTCGGTGCGCGTGCTGCTGGACAAGCGCGACAGCGTGCTCACCGTGCGCCGCGGCAATTTCGTCGAACAGCTCGGCGGCCAGTTTGCCTACGTGGTGCGCGACGGCGTGGCCATCAAGCAGCCGGTGCGCCTGGGCGCGCGCGGCATCGACCAGATCGAGATCACGCAGGGCCTGAACGTGGGCGACCGCGTGATCGTCTCCGGCACCGACGCGCTGCAAGGCGCCGAGCGCGTGCCACTTTCTCCCTGATTCCTTTCACCCTTTTCCTTCAATCCCATCAGGAGCCCGCATGCTGAAGATGACTGGTTTGTCCAAGGTCTATCGCACCGACATGGTCGAGACCTATGCCCTGCGTGACTTCAACCTCGAGGTCAAGGCCGGCGAGTTCGTCGCCGTCACCGGTCCGTCCGGCTCGGGCAAGACCACCTTCCTGACGATTGCCGGCCTGCTGGAAGCCTTCAGCGGCGGCCGCTACGAGCTGGACGGCGTGGACGTGAGCAAGATGGGCGACGATGCCCGCTCGCAGATCCGCAACCAGAAGATCGGCTTCATCTTCCAGGCCTTCAACCTGATCCCGGACCTGCGCGTGGCCGACAACGTGGAAGTGCCGCTGCGCTACCGCGGCCTGCCCGCGGCCGAGCGCAAGCAGCGTGTGATGCAGGCACTGGAGCGCGTGGGCCTGGCCTCGCGCGCCCGCCACTACCCGGCCGAACTTTCCGGCGGCCAGCAGCAGCGCGTGGCGATTGCCCGTGCGCTGGCCGGCAGCCCGCGCCTGTTGCTGGCCGACGAGCCCACCGGCAACCTCGACAGCCAGATGGCCCGCGGCGTGATGGAGTTGCTCGAAGAACTGCACCGCGAGGGCGCCACCATCGTGATGGTCACCCACGACCCGCAGCTCGCCGCCCGCGCTCAGCGCCATGTGCACGTGATGGACGGCCAGGTGCTGGACCTGACGCTGGCGCGCGAGGCAGGCCTGGAGCCTGGCCGCGCCGCCGCGGCATTGGCTTGAACGGACACCACAATGCCTCGTTCGTTTCGCCTCGCTGCCGTCTGCCTGGCCGCCTGGGCGCTGACCACCGCAGCGCTGCCAGCCTCGGCCGCCGACCTGCTGGCGATCTACCAGCAGGCGCTGGCGGCCGACCCGACGCTGTCTGCCGCGCAGGCCCACCTCGGCGCGGTGCAGGAGGGCGTGGCCCAGGCCCAGGCGCCGCTGCTGCCGCAGCTGGCCGCCACCGGCAGCCTCACGCATGACGACGCCGCCGGCCAGCCGCGGGGCCGCGTGCAGAGCTGGGGCGCCAGCCTGAACCAGGTGCTGTTCGATGGCAGCCAGTTCGCCACGCTGCAGAAAGCCCAGGCCGAGGCCGGCGCCGAAGCCGCGCGGCTGCAGGCTGCCCAGCAGGCGCTGTGCGTGCGCGTGGCGCAGGCCTATTTCGGCGTGCTGGGCGCGGTGGACGCGCTGGCCAATGCGCGGGCCAACCAGCAGGCTTTCGAGCTGCAGGTCAGCCAGTCCGAGCACCGCGTGCGCCAGGGCCTGATCGCCCAGCTGGACCTGGACCAGGCGCGCGCCTACGCCGGCGCCGCCGTCACGCAGACGCTGGCCGCCGAAAGCGCGCTGGAAGACGCTCGCGAAGCGCTGCGCCAGCTCACCGGCCAGCCGGTGCCTGCGCTGCAGCCGCTGGTCACGCCGCTGCCGCTGGCGCTGCCCGAGCCGGCCGACGCGCAGGCCTGGGTGCAGGCCGCGCTGGCGCGCAACCCGCTGCTGGCCGCGCAGGCTGGCTCGCTGGAAGCGGCCGAGCAGGCCATCACCAGCGCCCGCCGCCAGCACTGGCCCACGCTGTCGGCCGGCGTGGACCTGGCGCGCACCCGCGAGCCCGGTTCCGACGCCGCGACCGAACACACCTGGGCGTTGACGCTGAAGGTGCCGCTGTTCAGCGGCGGCATCACCCAGTCCCAGGTGCGCCAGGCGGCCTACCAGCGCGACGAGGCGCGCGACGGCCTCGAAGCTTTGCGCCGCCAGCTTTCGCGCGAAACATTGGCCCATTACCGCGGCGTGGTCGCCGGTGCCGCGCAGGTGCGCGCGGCCGAGCTGGCGCGCGATGCGGCCGAGCGCGCGCTGGCGGCCACCCGTGTGGGCCAGGAACTGGGCACCCGCACGATGACCGACCTGCTGCTGGCGATCCAGACGCAGACCTCCACCCAGGGCAGCTACTCGCAGCTGCGCCACCAGTTCGTGCTGGAGCACCTGCTGCTCAAGCAGGCCGGCGGCGCCTTGAGCGAAGCTGACCTGGGCGCGCTGAACACCTTGCTGGCCCCGCTCGCGGTGGCCAGCGCGCGCTGACTGTTCCTCCCCTTTTCAGGAGACCCACGATGTTTGCCTATTACCTCGCCCTGGCGCTGCGCGGCATGCGCCGCAGCCGGGTGCTGACCGGCTTGATGGTGCTGGCCCTCGGGCTGGGCATCGGTGCCTGCATGACCACGCTGACGGTCTACCGCGTGATGTCCGGCGACCCGATTCCCAGCAAGAGTCACCGCCTGTTCACGCCCCAGCTCGACAGCGACCCGATGAAGGGCTACACGCCCGACGATGAGCTGCCCGAACAGATGACCCGCTTCGACGCCGAGGCCCTGCTGCGCGAGCACCACGGCGTGCAGCAGGCGGTGATGACGGGCGGTGGCTTTTCCATCGTGCCGGACCAGCCCGACCTGCTGCCGTTTTTTGTCGACTCGCGCTACACCTCGGCTGATTTCTTCAGCATGTTCGATGCGCCGTTCGAAGCCGGCCAGGGCTGGACCGCGGCCGACGACGAGGCACGTGCTCGCGTGGCCGTGATCACGACTGAGCTGGCCGAGAAGGTGTTCGGCAAGCAGCCCGCCGTGGGGCGAGACATCCGTATCGACGAGCAGGTCTACCGCGTGGTGGGCGTGCTCAAGCCCTGGCAGCTCACGCCGCATTTCTACGATCTCAACACCAGCCGCTTCGGCAACACCGAGCAGGTCTATGTGCCGTTTTCGACCTCGCGTGAACTCAAGCTCAGCCGCAATGGCTCGATGACCTGCCATTCCGAGAAGTCGGCCGACCCGACCGCGCTGGCCTCCATGTGCACCTGGGTGCAGTACTGGGTTCAGCTGGACACCGCCCAGCAGGTCAGCGACTACCGCCAGTACCTGCAGGGCTATGCCGAGCGCCAGCATGCGGCGGGCCGCTTCGAGCGCCCGGCGCGCACTGCGCTGCACGACGTGATGGGCTGGATGACGCTCAAGAAAGTGGTGCCCAGCGATGCCGAGTTGCAGGTCGGCGTGGCCTTCGCGTTCCTGCTGCTGTGCCTGGTCAACACCATCGGCCTGCTGCTCGCCAAGTGCCTGCGGCGAGCGCCGGAAATCGGCGTGCGGCGTGCGCTGGGGGCTTCGCGGCGCTCCATCTTCCTGCAGTTCCTGGTCGAGGCCGGTGTCATCGGCCTCTTGGGCGGCGCGCTCGGGCTTTTGCTGTCCATCGGTGGGCTGGCGCTGGTGCGGCAAAGCCCCAGCGGTGTTGCCAAGCTGGCCGAGCTGGACATGACGATGCTGGCGCTGAACTTCGGCCTGGGCCTGGCCGCCAGCGTGCTGGCCGGGCTGCTGCCCGCCTGGCGTGCCTGCCAGATCACGCCCGCCTTGCAACTCAAGTCGTCTTGAAAGGACACACCATGTCGAACTTCTGGATGGATCTGCGCCCGGTGCTGTCGTCGCTGAGCCGGCACAAGACCGCGGCCTTCCTGATCGTGCTGGAGATTGCGCTGAGTTGCGCGCTGATCTGCAACGCCGTGTTCGTGATCGGCCAGCGGCGCGAGCTGATGAACGTGTCGACCGCGGTGGCAGAAAACGAGCTGGTGCGGGTGCAGACCATCGGCCTGCGCAAGGACGAGAACCCGGACGTGCGCACCCGCGAGGACATGGTCCTGCTGCGCAGCATTGCCGGCGTGCGCGATGTGACCATTTCCAGCCAGGTGCCGTTCGGCAACTCGGCGTGGAACACCGGCTATTCGCTGCGCAAGGACCAGGAAAAGCCCACTGCGCACCTGTCGCTCTACATGGTCGGCGAGCGCTTCCTGGACACCACCGGGCTGCGCCTGCTCGAAGGGCGGGACTTCCTGCCGGAGGAATACCAGTCGATGGCCGTGCTGGACAAGATCGAGGGCGACGCGCCGATGCCTTCGGTGCTGATCAACCACGCCGCTGCAGAGAAGCTGTTCCCGGGCGATTCGGCGCTGGGCAAGGAGGTCTGGAACGGCAATGTCGCCAGCCGCGTGATTGGCATCGTCGACGACATCCTGCCGCCCAACCTGCGCCAAGGCAACAAGGCTGCCGTGCTTCAGCCCGTCCGCTTCAACTATGCCAACGGCGGAAGCTACCTGCTGCGCGTGGCACCCGAGGACCGGGACCGCGTGCTGAAGGAAGCTGGCGTGCTGCTGGACAAGGCCATGCACGAGCGCATCATCTTCCGGCTGGAGCGCATGGACGAGATGCGCAGCAAGTACTTCCGCGAGGACCGCGCGCTGGCCTGGCTGCTGGGCATCGTCAGCCTGGCGATGCTGCTGATCACGGCGCTGGGCATCGTCGGCCTGGCCAGCTTCTGGGTGCAGCAGCGCACGCAGATGATCGGCGTGCGGCGTGCGCTGGGCGCGACAAGGCACCAGATCCTGCGCTACTTCCAGCTGGAGAACCTGCTGCTGTCCAGCGCCGGCATTGCGCTGGGCATGCTGGCCGCCTACGCGATCAACTTCGTGCTGATGAAGCAGCACGAGCTGGCGCCGATGCCGCTGTGGTACTTGCCGGTGGGCACGCTGGGGCTGTGGGCGCTGGGCCAGCTGGCGGTGCTCGGGCCGGCCATGCGCGCAGCCGCGGTACCGCCTGTCGTGGCCACCCGTGGGCTAGCATGAGCCCCCGCTGAGACCACCCGCCATGCGCCGCGTCCTGATCATTGACGACCACCCCGCCGTTGGCGAAGCCTTGTCGCTGCTGCTGTCGCTGCACGACATTGAGCCGCGCGTGGCCCACGGCCCGGCTGAAGGCCTGGCCTGGCTGGCGCGGGAGCCGGTGGACCTGGTGATCCAGGACATGAACTTCAGCGCCGACACCACCTCCGGCGAGGAGGGCCAGGCGCTGTTCCGGGCACTGCGCGAGGCCCAGCCGGATTTGCCGGTGATCCTGCTCACCGCATGGACCCGGCTGGAGAGCGCGGTCGAGCTGGTGAAGGCGGGTGCCGCGGACTACCTCGCCAAGCCCTGGGACGATGCCAAGCTGCTGGCCACGGTGGAGAACCTGCTGGAGCTGGCCGAGTCGCAGCGCGAGCTGGGCGAGGCGCGCCAGGCGCGGGCCCGGCGCCGCGCGGCGCTGGCCGAGAAGGTGGACCTGCGCGGCGCGGTGTTCGCGTCGGACGCGATGGCCCAGGTGCTGGAAATGGCTGGCCAGGTCGCGCGCTCTGCGGTGCCGGTGCTGATCACCGGCCCGAACGGCGCCGGCAAGGAACGCGTGGCCGAGATCATCCATGCCAACTCGGCCGTGCGCGATGGGCCGCTGATCGCGGTCAACTGCGGCGCGCTGCCGGGCGAGCTGATTGAGGCCGAGCTGTTTGGGGCCGACAGCGGCGCCTACACCGGGGCCACCAAGGCCCGCGAAGGCCGCTTCGAACAGGCCGACGGCGGCACGCTGTTCCTCGACGAGATCGGCAACCTGCCGCTGGCTGGCCAGGTCAAGCTGCTGCGGGTGCTGGAGACTGGCCGATTCGAGCGCCTGGGCGGTGGCCGCACGCGGCAGGTGGCGGTGCGCGTGCTGAGCGCCACCAATTCGGACCTCGCGGCGATGGTGCGTGCCGGCAGCTTTCGAGAAGACTTGTACTACCGGCTCAACGTGATCGAGCTGCGGCTGCCGCCGCTGGCCGAGCGGCGCGACGACATCCTGCCGCTGGCCGAATTTTTCCTGCAGCGCCGCGCCCGCCTCAGCGAGCCTGCGCGCGAAGCGCTGCTGGCACATGCCTGGCCGGGCAATGTGCGCGAGCTGAAAAACGCCATCGAGCGTGCGGTGCTGATGGCGGCCGACAGTGGTGCCGCCATCCAGCCGGCGCAGCTTGGCCTGGGGCCTGCGCAGGTCGGTGCCGCGCTCGCCGCCGCGCACCGCAACCTGGACGAACCCAGCCGTGAAGCGGTGGTCGCAGCGCTGGAGCGGGCCGACGGCGTGGTCAGCCGCGCCGCGCAGTCGCTGGGCCTGTCGCGCCAGGCCTTGTACCGGCGCATGGAGCGCTATGGATTGGCGGCGCCGTGATGGCCGAGCAGGACAACGCTTCAACACGGCCCGCGCCGCCGCGGCTGCAACACCGGCTGATTGCCGCCGGCATGGTCTGCGCCGTCGGCGGTGCCTTGGTCTACCACGGCCTGACCGACTGGCCCTTGCCGCTGTTGCTGGAAGAAGGCCAGGATTTGCTGGAGCTGGAGGAGGCCGACCGCATCGTTGGCCCTGCGCCGGGCAGCCTGCTGGCACTGGTCGCCAGCGCGGTGCTGCTGCTGCCCTTGATCGCCTGGCTGGCCGCCTGGGCGCTGGCACCGCTGCGCACGCTCAACCGCGCGCTGGACAACCTGGTGCAAAGCTACCGAGATGGCGACTTCAGCCGCGCGCTGGCGGCCGACGACGTGTTCGCCAACTCGCTGCGCGAAGGCGAGGGCAAGCGCGGCCCGTTCCAGGGCTATGGCGAGCTGGCCGAACTGGTCAAGCAGCACCAGGTGCTGGGCCAGGCCCTGCGCGAACAGCGCCAGCACCTGGTGCAGCGCGAGCTGCTTCTGGACACGGTGTTGCAGCACAGTCCGCTGGCGCTGGTGCTGACGAGCGTGCATCCGGTGGCTCATGAAAGGGTGGTGCTGGCCAACCTGGCGGCGCGCCAGCTGCTGGGCGAAGGCCGCAGCCTGCAGGACCAGGACTTCCAGGTGCTGCTGGCCGCTGCACCCGTTGCACTGCAAGAGGCCGTGGCCGCGGGTGAAGACGCCTTGTTCACGCTGGTGCAGGAAGGTGGCGACGAGACCTTCCACCTGTCGCAGCGCCATGTGCAACTGCAGGGCCGGCCGCACCGGCTGCGGCTGTTCCGCCGCATGACGCGCGAACTTTCGCGCCAGGAAGTGGCGACCTGGAAACGCGTGATCCGCGTGCTGAGCCACGAGCTGAACAACTCGCTGGCACCGATCTCGTCGCTGGCCCATTCGGGTGCCGAACTGGCCCGGCGCGGCGAGCTGGCCCGCCTGCCGGCCGTGTTCGCCAGCCTCGGGGAGCGAGCGCGCCACCTGCACGAATTCCTGGAGGGATATGCGCGTTTTGCGCGCCTGCCGGCACCGCGGCCGGCGCCGGTCGTCTGGTCGCTGTGGGCCGAAAGCCTGGCCGCGCACTGCAGCTTCGCGCTGCTCGGCGAGCTGCCCACCGCGCCCGGCGTGTTCGATGCCGGCCAGATGGAACAGGCGCTGATCAACCTGCTGAAAAACGCCCACGAAGCCGGCGGCCCGCCCGAGGCCGTGACGCTGAGCATCCAGGAAGTGCCGCTGCTGCTGCCCGCCGAAGGCGCGGAGCCGGCGGTTGCGCAGCCAGGCTGGCGCATCGACGTGGCAGACCGTGGCCCAGGCATGAGCGACACCGTGCTGTCGCAAGCCTTGCTGCCGTTCTATTCCACCAAGCGCGCCGGCACCGGCCTGGGCCTGGCGCTGGCCCGCGAAATCGCCGAAGCCCACGGCGGCCGCATCACGCTGGCCAACCGCGAAGGTGGCGGCTTGCGGGTCAGCATCCAGTTGCCGGGGGCGAGGGCCGGCTGAGTACGGCCCTCGCCTTGGCCGAACTGCCGACACGCGCATACCCATTTGGGTAGCTGGTCGGCCTGCAAGCATGCAGATAGCATCGGCGCCTTGACCATTGTCCGATCAGGAGTCTTTGATGAAATTCTCCCGTGCGCTTGCCCCATTGTTGGCATCGGCGTTCTTGTCAAGCTGGTTGCCGGGCGTCGCCTCTGCGGCATCCGCGCCTCAGGGCTACTCGGGCATCTTCGGCGGCGGCCCGCTGTACATCACCTCCAAGGGCGCCTCCCAGAACATCACCGAGCTGGCGAACTCCGGCTTCACCGAAATCATCGTCTGGAGCGTCGAAGTCAAACCCAATGGCGACCTGAACCTGAACGGCGAGTTCCCGCTGACTTCCGAGGGTGTCTACATCGGCGACCAGACCTACCCTGACTTTGCGTCCGACATGGCCCGGCTCAAGCAGGGCAAGGTCAAGCGAGTGACCTTCAGCATCGGCTCGTCCAACTTCGGGGACTGGCAGGACATCGCGGCGCTCGTGCAGAGCCAGGGCACCGGCCCCGACAGCATCCTCTACAAGACCTTCGCAGCACTCAAGGCCGCGATCCCGGCGATCGACGCCATCGATTTCGACGACGAGAACAGCTTCGATCTGGCCAGCACGGTGAAGTTCGGCGTCATGCTGGGC
>Ga0307514_10001318_pt1 | contig 31702 bp, 36 predicted proteins | sample 16_EM_MG_FD_203088 | JGI IMG/M metagenome (GOLD analysis project Ga0307514, IMG submission 203088) | Populus trichocarpa ectomycorrhiza microbial communities from riparian zone in the Pacific Northwest, United States - 16_EM | ecosystem: Host-associated > Plants > Roots > Unclassified | place... | reverse complement strand
TTTGTTTTACTTCGTCTGGAAAGCCTTGGGCCAAAGGGGGAGTGTTGACTATGGATTTGGCCCGGCGGCTTACGGCCCCCATTGGCCTCGCCTGCCCCCACCAGCCTCGCCTGCCCCCACCGGTCTCACCTGCCCCCACCAGCCTCGCTTGCCTCCATCGCCCTCACTTGCCCCTGTCGGCCTCGCTTGCCCCTGTCGGCCTCGCCTGCCCCCATTGCGAGGAGGACGGCTCGGCACTGGTACTCGGCATTGGGCTCCGGCTTTGGCACTCGGCATTGGGTTTTCCTTCTCTCTCTTTCATATATAAGTCCATAGTTTTCCTTCTCTTTGGATAGACAGACAATTCATCTTCTCCATCATCTTCTCGTGTCAACATCTAGCAATGATGGAGTTTCCCGGGACCCAGTGTATCTCGGTAGAGATGCCCTCGACATGGTGACTCTGCTTCCATCAGTTTATCCGCCTTGCCAGTCACTGGGCTGTGCCTGGCTCCAGGTGTGCTGCTCGCGGAATTGTAGCCTATGAGTCATCACATACTGCCACCATCTTCACTCCACGCTTCTTCAATGTTTCTCTGATCTCGATGGCCAGATTATGACTCAGTCTGATGCCCCACCCATTGGTGTCGATGACATCCGTACGTCCGGTACCCAGAAAGCTGCGACATGACCTCCATTCGTTTCTGTAATTTCATCCTGCTACCACTCCCACTCAGCCATCGCCTGAGCGCGATCCATCTGTCCATCACATCAAGACACCTGCTCCCATTTTGGCATCTTTCTGTTTTTCCTTGTGCTGTGCTGCCCATTTGGCTGCTGTGGTCTCCTCCAGTATTGTTGTTCTGACGACTGGTGCTTCACACTGCGCGGGCCAGTGTATGCCTTAGGGTGTCCACCCGTGTGAATGCACTTACCTAACTACTCTGCGTATTGGTGCACCGGAAGACGGGTTATTGTGTACCTTCTTTTGCTTGCTTCTATATGGGTTGTCTAGTCTCTTTGGGTATCGCTGTGGCCTGGACTATATGAATTCCGCTGCCGGTTTAATCCCTGACTCTTGCATTAGTGCACCCGCCAGGGTTATGCCCAGGATGCCCAGGATGCATCAGGTTTGTCGATTAAGGAGCAGTTGGAGGTCATCTCGTGAGCCAACATTCTTAGGATCCCAACAGAGCTCACGATCATATTGTGCGATGACTTGGACGCCGGCCACGTGAGGGGCCCTTCCACTCTTAGGAACAACACCATATGTCTTGGGGAGGGTTCTGACACTTGATTCTACTGCCCGGGCTTTCTGCATACATCCGTTGTGGTGATTCTTGAATGTCAGATGTCCATCCATCCAGAAGCCAAGCCAGCTTGTAATTGCATGTCGAATCGTATAAACCCTTTTTCTAGTCTTATCATTGGTATAAGATTTTGCCCACATGTGTTTCCGGTGGCCTCGTCTGAGCGTGAACAGTGCCACCTCAGTCATCGCAGTGTCGAACTGTAGCACTCGTCAACATGCCCTCTCAAGGCTCTGTGCTGCACATTGCACAAGGATCCAGATAACATGGTTGACACCGCATCCGGGAGGTAGCGAGCTGATGTTGCGTACAACTAATTGCCCCTGTACTTCTGATTCATAAACTTCAACCCACTTGATTACTAATGAAGTATAGATCCCAAAGAAGGTAAGAGACACAGGTGAGCGCTGCAGGACACCAGCGTCCACCGGATGTCTTTCCTTGGGATTGCCTCGATTCCCACCTGCACCATCGTTTCCCACAGACACCCCTCCGTCCAATGTTCCAGGTCTCCTATCATTTGCCTAACCATCATCGTGTTGACTAGTCTTCCTCTTGCCACACTTGCGAAGGCTGCTTTATTGCCCATGAGAAGTATCCCTGTTATGTGGCCGTTTGTGCAAGCTGCATGAGCTCTGTTGACTATGATGGCCACCGTATACAGAGCTGACTGCCTTTTCCTGCCTCCAAATTGTCCGTTGCGCAGTAGCCCGCATTTTTCACCCCCTTCTGACAGCAGCTCCACAGCAACTTTCTCGACCACTTTGCCCAGGCAGCTAAGCAGCGATATGGAGCGGTAGGCCTTCAGCGTTGTACTGCCATGTTTGCCAGTGTTGGCACGGGATTTGGCCCGGTGGCTTTTGTGGTGTTTGGCCTAACGCTGCGGACATGAAGCCGGTGGCTTACGGCCCCCATTGGCCTCGCCTGCCCCCACCAGCCTCGCTTGCCCCCACCAGCCTCGCCTGCCCCCATGCTGAGGAGTAGGGCTAGCCCCGGCAGTGATGCCCGGCATTGGTCTCGGGATGTGATACTCGGCTTCGCCAAGTATGCTCTCTCCTTTCCCATATATATTCGCCTGTCTTTCTCTCTCTCTTTGCTCTTTAGACAATCACTTTTGTACGATAGTCAATTCAATATCTCTATTCGTACTCGATTGATCTCAACAGCCAGGCTCCGAAATAACCAAGTGCTAGCCCGCTTCCACATGGCTGGGTCTCTTCCTGTGCCAATTTCCACCCTTGGAGGCCTCACAATCCTCTCTTTGTCCGTCTTCCAGAGCAGCCATATGGTGCCAAAAGACAGCTTGGCTGGTCCCACTGATTTCTAGGCTGACTTACAATATAAGGGTCTCTGGACTACTTCCTCAGTGGCACGTGTGTGTGGACTTACTGCTGGAGGTAGTTCATAGTACTGTTCGCCATCATTCGGGGGAAATGATTTGTTCCTCAATATCTCCTCCTGCACGAATGATGTGTTTGCTTGCTTGCCTTCTCTGTCTGTTAAGGCCTCCACGGTCAGGTCCACAGCAGGGCTCACATAATGTGCCACATTCCATAACTCGGCTTCTATAATATTTTGCTAGTAATCACTGCACATTTCTCTCTTCGACTACCATATCAACATCTAGAGCTCTGCCTTCTCCCGGGTGGCCTTCTGCGTGTACCATCTTGTCCTCTTCTCTCACCCAACGGTCCTCCTTCTGTCTTTGATGTCGGCATTCCACCACCTCATTGTTGTGTGACGCATCCTAATTCTCTTTGGCGTGGCGTCAAGATCTTTGCACATTGGTTCCTGACACCTTTCAGCCTCCTGCTCCGGCTTTTCCTCTGTGCACTGTATATGAAGTTTTACTCTGTGCCTCGCCAGGTCCATCAACAGCAGCTCTGCTGCCCCCGTGTCATTCTTTGTTATTGCAGCTAAGTTTCACCGTATTACACTGCCATGATCCACCTCCCCCTGCCTGTGTACTCCCACCTCCCATTCTATAATCTCATGGTCGGATCCAGTGGCATGTTCATTGTCCAGTAAAGTTCACTGTCCTATTGCGCGATTTTGCAATAACAGGTCGATGACCGAATCTCCTTCCTGGTCTGCCCTTGTCCTATGGTCGGTTGGCCTGCTGAGACATCCAATCACCAGTCCATTCTTGTCAATCAGATCTTATCTGAAAGCAGCAATCTGCGGCCCTTGGCGTCTCCGGTCCAATCATATGCTGTGGGTGTTGAAGTCTCGTCCCAGGACTGTGCCGCACGGCCGAATGACTCTGTGTCAGTTCAATTGTTGTGCTGGTCTCTCATGATCTCTTACCTGCCGGTCATTTTGATCGTACTCATTGACCATCCTTGTTGGCTATTCACCTCTTCTCCTGATTTCAGTAGCTATAACATTGTTGTTGGCACCTCCCCTTAAATCTCTCCTTTCATCAGCCACCCGGCTACTCCCCTTCTGTATTGCCGTGCAACCTCTTCATCATGTTGTGGATCCCGATAATTCCTTGGTGATCGGAATATGTCTTCTTTCTTTCTGTTCTTCATGCAAGTACATTACATCTGCGCTGCATTCGACCACCGTCTCCAGGGCCGCAATGCGCCATTCTGATGTGCAACCACAAATGTACTGGATGTCACTAATGATTGGTAGGCAGGGCTCCCGATTCAGTCTCAATTTCCGTAACGCTGACAGTACTGGTCGTTATATCAGTCTCAGCCATCGTGACATCTCTTGCCTCCCCCAATGCATTCTCTTCTTTGTACACATCCGCCATTTCCTCTTTGTCTCTCACTCATTCTGCCACCCCATTGGACATAGGGCCAAGCACCACTCTGTTCGAGCCTGTTGGCATTGCCATCTCACAAGCTTCATTCATGGACTATGGTCCAGACAGCCCCATTTCGTTACTCTGCTGTGCCGCTTCGGCTCATTCCGTCTTCTTCACGTGGCTGCCACTGAACGTGAAATGATTTCACTTGCAAATAGGGCCCTTCTCCCTGGTGTGGCCACAGAGTGATTCCTGCTTTGCAGTGCATCTGACCCTATTGCATTTCTGGTCCCTTGTCAGGTGATGGCCTGGGCAGGAGTCACATGAGGGCTTGCTGCTGAACTTCTTCTCGATGTGGCCTCACCCACAGCAGAGCTTGCACCTGCTCTCTAGTCATGCGGTCGTGTATGTTTCAACTCATTACCACACTCCCACCTTCTTCATGTCTTTCTTGACCAATCTCTCAGCCACCTTGCTCCCCATTTCAGCATAAACTACTGATAATGTGGCAATTTCTCTATTCTACCTCCTCTCCCTGATGGTATGGGGGTTCCCCAGCCACCTGACTTCTGTCGGGATGACTATACCCGTGTTCTGGGGAACGCATTCTTCACACATCTTCTGCAGCCCATCCATGCCTTGCTCCATGGACCGTATGTAAGGGACTGCGTGGATCTTTAGATTTTCACACCTCGCATTCTGGTCAATGTCCACACCTCCTTTGTCCACAGTCCTCGCTGCTGTGAGGATGATGTCCCAGTACTGTAGTGCTATCTCTGCTGTCGCATTCGGGTGTGTGATTGCAGTAACCACACCCTAGGCATTCCTCATGATGTTCATGATCCTAATTTGGGCCGGTGCGCTCTGGTGGAAGAGCACTCTGTTGATTTCTGACACAATTGCAGGGTCCATTTGATTGGAGAGTGGGACATTCTCGTCTTTCCATACTATCTGGTATGTCTCTGCCCTGCTCGATCCCGCCGTCGGGGTGGGGCCTGGGCCTTTGCCTGGGCCGATGGGTGCCCTCAGAGACTTGGCTGCGGGTCGGAGGGTCTCCCACCTTCAACCAGTTTAGGGTACTGCCTATGGTTTGGGCACAGGCCGCGGTGTAGACTGCAGTTTGAGATCCAGTTTGGGCTTACGTTGCGAGGCCTCTCGCCCCCCACCGTCCGACCTTGCAGTCATTTCTCTTTCTTTCTCTCTCCCCTCCAAGCCTAGTGTAGCGCAACACCTTTCATAGCCATTATGATCATGTTAGTGATACCCGTCCCCCACACCTTGTTGTCCTGATGGTGGGCGTCACTCTACTGCTCTCTTTCTTGCATCAATGACATCATTCCCAGCCAGTTTGCCTCCTTCCGGGCTACCCGGGCTTCCAACAGATTTGAAAGATGTCTGACTCTTCGATTCCGCTGTGTTAGCTTCTGTGCCAGCTGTCATATCGTCCTCCCCATGCAGCTTGTCCAGTTACTGGGGGCCGCCAGACCTTCTCTCCCCATTCTCTATTTTCCGTCCTGGTTTGTCTCCATCAGCTCACACATGGTTCCTCTCGCAGTCACTGGGGCGATGGATGTCACCGCCGTCGCCATCTCCATCGCCACATCCATAGGAGTGTCACCCCTGCCAGCTCTCGCTTCTCCCGCTTCCAAGTCGCTCCTTTGGCACACACTGAACGAAATATTCACTTCTGCAAGGCAAGCCTCTTACTCCACGTTGTCACGTGCTCGTTGGCTGACACATTGCGTCATTCTCATCTTCTGCAACGTCTTTATGTGAATCTTCTCAGTTGCATGGATTGTTGTATGCGCTCTGCTCCGGTGGTCCCGAAGTTGCTTCCAAGCTCAGTCTGGGGTCAATTCGATGTTAGGAATTGATCGCCGCTGTCCGTTTCTTCATGGCTATCGTTGTTGTTGACTTATTGCGCCTTTTTCTTTTTGCCAAGACTTTTGTCGCTGGGGATGGCTGGTCGCGCCGTTTTGGCCGTCCAAAACCTTGAGTTGGGTTCGAAATGTCATTATGTAGTATGGTTAGTGAATTGGCCCACAGTTCATTTACATTACCTTTACACCTCATGAGCCCAGTAATGTTACGCAGTCCGTTATGATATGACATATTCCGTGCTGTATGAGCTAGCAATATTTCGAGGAACCAAAATTTGGGAGTACAATATGACTTGCGTAAAGTTACATTTAATTGATGGTACGACACTTTCTGAACCCGACTTCCCCGGTGCATTACACGACCGAATCCCCACCAGTCCCATCGCTTTTTAATAATTTGGAGAACCGCAGGTCCAATCTTCAAAGTCATTGTCATCCCCGTAGTCATCCTCATAGTCATCGCCATAGTCATCCCTACAGTCATCATCATGATTGTAATCATCAATCTCGATCTCGTAATCACTACTCTTATCAGTCTGGTCAACCGTCCCGTCCGAGCTTATAAATGACGGCGTGACGACCGACAACGGCCGGGGACGATAGAATCACCGTCCCCGGGAGACATCCACCGTCCCCGGGCGTCATTGGGAGGTTACAGTTGTATTTAGATGAAACCCAAGAACTTCATATATTTAGAACTTTGTAAGGCTAATAGATACGGGCTGACATACGGGCTAATGGATATGGGGCTAGAGGTACAAGCTGACATACAGGCTGATGGTACGGGGCTGGAGATACGGGCTGACGATGCTCAGCCATATTTATCTATACATCGATGAACCTACATTCAGGTATATACCAAATTTATATTATTTTTATGATGTACATTGAACAAAGTCCATGGATGTCGGTAGATGACCGCCGGGGACTGCCGGGGACGGAACTGATCCGTCCCCGGCCGTCCTTGCCGTCCGTCCCCGTCCATCATCCAAATGTCGGCAAAGTCCCGGGGACGGACGGAGAGTTGCCGTCCCGTCCTAATCCTGGGTGATGTCGGACGAACGGGACGGTTGACGACACTAACTCTTATCCTTGGCACGATCCACCTCTTTTGACCTTTCGGCACGCACCCCTTCTCCATCCTTACCATGCTTCCATATCCAAAACCAATACTCAGGATCTTCCTCCTCAGTAGGATCTGGCGACAAGTACTCATCCTGTAAGTCACTCTCATGTATATCCATGTATGACCATTGTATCGTGCCGTGCTCATAACTTTCTGGATCTCTACACAGTTCCGCGTATGCTGCATCACTCATAAAACCGCGTACCTTGGGGCGTCTGCCATTCGGCCTGTTCTACTAACAATATTAACACTTATTCGACTGCCTAACGGAGAGGTATTACCGTAGCGTTCCTGATGTGCAGAGGCTCATTGATATGGATGTCATTTTGCGACTCGTGAAAGAAAGCGTCGCAGAATTTACAGTGGTACCGGTGGTCACGGTGAAAGCAAAGATGCTTAACGCGGTCCGGAGCATTGATGGTGATCGCGCACTCGCTGCATGTCCACTGTTCGGGTTTCGGTTGTTCTGTGTCAGGCTTCTGGGTAGCCGAAAAAGTCTTGGAGACAGTGGAGGCGGAAGGTTGAGTGACGTTGGATGACATCGGGTTAAAGTTGATGGTTTAGGATGCAGGATTCTCTAAAAAGTTCAAAGTTGTAGCTTCATTTCTAGCACTGCCAAGCATTACCCCGCTTTTGCTGAGCCCGGTTACGTATGCTTATTTACGGCACAAGGTGGAACAGTCCGCTTCTTACAAGCCTTGTTGGGGGAGCGGCTAATCGAGACTGGTGGGGTGAGACAGTGAAACTACCATTCAATACGTCACATGATAACACAGACACTAGGACCTAAGATATATGCTCAGTTCGTTATAACTACTCACATAACAAAGAGAGATCTCTAGCTAGGAAGCATCCGTTGCCAGAAATTCCAGAAAATGTTCGTCACTGTCTGCCTGTTGGACAGTCTTTCCAGACACTATAATTACCCGTACGCCGGTATCGCACATAAACACCGCGACCTAAGACTAACACCAGCATTAACAACACATAACATTACTCGTAGACTATTCATCAGTTGCATTCAAACTAGTAAAAATCCGGTGTTGTGCTCAATGTGTTAATAAAAAATCTGTCACCACTACCGGTGACACCAGTTGTGTTTGTATTGCAGAAAAGTTCAGGATATTTTAACAATTCACTAGATGGGGTATCATTTGACTATGCTACAAGTACTTTGTTTATCCTCCAGTTGTAAACCACATTATTCACAACTAGTCCTTCATGGTTCGACATATAAGTGGGCAAATAATCTGTTCGTCATACAGTAGCTGAACTGAGACTTACTGACTGAGTCAATGGAAAACATACTCAGTGTTCATAAGCGGCCCGGCTGCAATATCTGAGGCCTGGCCGCTTAGGGATACTGAAAATATTTCCATGGGCTACTTGAATATAGAGCAGCATATCCGAGAACTGACAAGATACCCTCTGGCCCGAATATTCGTTCACAAGGAGTCTCATAACCTGCTTGGTTACCTTCACTTTTGGCTATTTCTACCTCCTGGACTTTCAGGTTTCCCCATTCGTAGTGTGTTGGTGCTACCGCCATGCCGGCTCATATGCGTCATTCTATACCCTGCCATTGATTCATTAGCTGCAGAGTCGAGCTCAGACTCTGGAGTAACTCACAGCTGTGCTTCCACTGGCTACAATCCAGGGCGTGAGTATCTCCGAGGTCGCGCCCAGGCCGCCTTATCCCGTGTTTGTCGAAAGCTTCTCAATACCAGGTGACTTTATGGAAGGAGCCATCTACATTTCTGTTGACACGTATGTGTAGCGTCGATTGTCTAATGTTCTCGTACTCACAAAGATCTACAGAAAGCGAAAAGGAGACTCGCAAATATGTAAGCAATCACTTTATGTTGCGCAAAAGTACTCCGCTTTGTCGGCGGTTTCGTGGGCGGGGTGAGCAGATATATGACTCTAAGTACAGTACAAGACGATGTGTACAAAGTATCCACACGAACGCGCGGGATCAAACTCAGGCCGTCTAGTACCTCTCTACCTATCGACACCAAGTTTTATGGGCATACACAGCTCAGTCTTACACCAGGGACCGCGGCTAGTGCGGAATAATGCACATACTCGTATCCAAAAGTTACAGAGTCATAAGAAGTTAAATTTTTTGTTTTCGGTGAAGTGTGGTAGCGGTTACTCAACTTACTAGACATGCACACGGATCAAGGCGAAATAAGGAATCCGGGGACATGTGGCTTCGAGATTTTTGCCAGGTTCTTTTCCAAACAGCAGAATCATGACATGGATATGACTCCAACCTTCAAAATCAACGCTTTCGCGAGCTGATTGATTATGAGCGGGATCTTCGGGAGATGGAGATGGTAAAAGGAACCGAAGATGTAAGTAAAGTTTATGAAGTCGCCGTGGGACTGTGAGAGGTTTCATGTAAATGAATTTTTAAGTGGCTTTAGGAACAGAAAAAACCTATTATATTTGTTCTGACCCATATGCCAAATAGCCTACTTAGCCGGCAGCTCAACCTACTCACCAACCGAGGACCCCGGCCTATATGCCAAGTAGGAGGTTAGGGAGGAGATTGGGAACAGCGATGAAAACCTCGCAGCCAATTTATTACAATCTTTAAGTTCCCATCTCCATCTCTATCGCCGCACCGTAACCCTATCCGTATCACGTTATGAATTTTTAAAATATCAACCTCCACTTCAAGTTCTGCCACTGCTGCCGCTGCAGGCTCTGAGCACCTATCCTCGCACAGAGCGAGGAAGAAGAAGCGGAATATGAGGATGAGGACGAGGGAGGAGGAGGAGGAGCAAGAGAATGAGGAGGAGGAAGCGGAAGATTAGTCGGATGGTATGAATGCTTGTACCCTAGGGTGTGTACTAGCCCGGGCCCCCAGTGGAGCAATGGAAACTTTTGTAATTGACATCTTATTTTGGTTTTGAAAGCGCGAGTAGTTTCTTCTATGTCTGAACTTCCTTTTGTCTTATTTATGGTTCCCAACTCTAGAAGGGTTGTTGTAGAAAATAACAGTACCTCTGGTTTGCATTTGGTCAACTTGGTGCACCGGTCGATGACCAACAGGTCAACTAGGTATACCGGTCGACCGCTTGGCCAATGGGTTGACCGGCACACCAAGTTGACCTGTTGGCATACGGGTGGACCAATAAGCCTACGGTAATATTTTGCGTATGGGTCGGAACATATTCAATGGTCACAGTTCAGTATACCCCGTGCAACCGCCGGTCAATGGACTTGCGTTCTGGATTGCTATATCGCCGATGACTGTATCCGTCGTTGGTTGTTTGAAACACCTAGCGCTGCAAACATCGGGTGTGCAGCCATGTGACAAAAATATGCGAACGTGCTGTGGGTGGCTGAAATTGACTTTTGATTGGGTCGAGACCGACGTAACATCCGAAAGTTATGGACTCGGCTCACAAAGTGCATAGCGGCTAATTTTTTCATGTGTCGAAGATTCCTGCTCAATGAGTTGGTTATGTATCTGTAGTGGTACCGCGGCACAATGTAAGCGCAAGTTATGCATACGCACCTTGCCTTTCAAAGGAAGGCATAAGACATGCGACCTCAGAGTTAGGTTCACTCCACACTTTTGTCTGGAAGAACAGTAGACTGAATGATTTTTATCCGGATGGATTGTCCTAGCTAAACCGCACAACCCGGAAATGAGAATGGCGTGGACTACTATTGATCGGGAACTACCGTACTGAGTACCCACTGTAGAGTGTATTGTGCAAAATTAGCAAACAACCTAACCAACCCTGTGGATTCCCAGTACGTGATATGCAGTAAGTGTTTACTGGTGGTACTATAACCCTAATACTGTATCGTATAAGCTAGTGCTTCGTAGGTGTCGGATTCCGAGCCTCGCTCTGCTGCAATAGCGTGCTCGGATATGTATGCTGCTATCCGACTGCGGGTGAAAGAAGCGTATACCAGTGATTAGTAAATAGGACCAAACAGGTACGTTCCTCCATTTCGAAGGGTTTGGACTTTCATTGAATTTCGTCAGTTTCCACTGGATATCATTAATCTCTATCCAGGATTCGAGAACCTATTTACACACGATGATGCGATTGCAGTACTAGCGAGAGCCACCATCTCCTGGGGTAAGTCATGGCCCAGAAACTTATATTCATATATATATGCCATATTTGCTAGATTGTGGAACTGATGATCATAGATCGGAAGTATCACCCAAGCTATCAGGAATTATCCTGGATGAAAGACAACATGCTGAAAACACCAAGGTTCGAAGTCTGATGATGACTTTCCCGGCTTCAAATCTGTAGCCTAGGTACTCACAACTCTGAATATATGTTGTTGGTTGATCACCTTTCTTCCAGGGTTCTCAACTGCCCTCCGCACTGGAGTCTATCGGGCCTAGCACTGTCATCTAGGCCGAATGAACATTGTGTTGCCCTGGGATGTGCTGGACCGAGGCTAGAATTACTCGGGTATCGTAGGGTGACTGTAGGCGACCATCCCATGTACCGTTGCTGGGTGTGTATGATTGCGGCCAGCAAGCAGGCCGAAACTGGCCTAGTAGGCAACCACTAACCACACCCAAAATAGGTTGTATTTATAGAATGTTGATTCCTCACTTTGTATTCGGCACCTTCTGATCTAGTTAGCACACTACTAGTAGTATTTCCTACGCTGTTCCTCTTTGCATCATCGAGTGAATATATGTGCTTGGTTGTTTCCCATTTCCCCAACACCGCTCACCATTCTGCTTTATGCATCGTGTGTAAAGACTGTACGGCCTTGCAGAGTTGTAGTCGGGAAATTAGAAACCTTGCAGCAAAAGCGGGCGGGCAGTCTCAGCCAGGGAAATCGTAATCCAGGGTTGTTGACACGAGAAGATGATGGAGAAGATGAAGATGATGATTTGTCTATCGATCCAAAGAGAAGGAAAACTATGGACTTATATATGAAAGAGAGAGAAGGAAAACCCAATGCCGACTGCCAAAGCCGGAGCCCAATGCCGAGTACCAGTGCCGAGCCGTCCTCCTCGCCATGGGGGCAGGCGAGGCCGACAGGGGCAAGCGAGGCCTACAGGGGCAGGCGAGGCCGACAGGGGCAAGCGAGGCCGATGGGGGCAAGCGAGACTGGTGGGGGCAGGTTAGACCGGTGGGGGCAGGCGAGGCCAATGGGGGCCATAAGCCGCCGGGCCAAATCCCTAGTCAACACTCCCCCTTTGGCCCAAGGCTTTCCACACGAAGTAAAACAAAACCAAAGAAACAAACAAAAATCTGAGATCCTGCTCCAAGTTCCAAATCCCAAATCCAAAGAAAATCCAAGCATACAGTGTAGATCCAACCGGAATCCAAAATAAACAGTGCAAATCCAAATACACAATCTGAACCAAAGGAAATCCAAAAATCCAAATCTTGCCTGTGATCCTATCCGAGTCCAATCTCCTCAACAAATTCGCCCAGTGTAACTCCCCCGAGGGCCTTAGTGAGAGTGTCTGCCAGCATCTCCGTACCTGCCACATGCTTGATCCCGACCTCACGTTTGGCAATGGCTTCATGAATCGAGTGGTACCGGAGTCGTCAGTGCCGGCTATCAGATTACAAGTTACCCGAGTTGAGAGTCGTAACGCAGTTGAGGCCATCATTGAGAATACACCTGGTGATGCCTCTGCCAATTCCTATCTCCGAGACGAGATCTCTCAGCCAGTCGATCTGCACTTGGCCATACGCAGAGGCAATCATCTCTGCTTGCATTGTCGATTGGGTTACTACACTCTGCTTCTTCGACTTCCAAATGATGAGGGTTCTGAGGGCCTAGACGAGGATTCCCAAGGTGGACTTGCTCGTGTCTGCTTCTCCCCCCAAGTCTGCATCGGTGTACCATAAGATTGACTGTGAGTCATGCCCGAGGCTTGGGTCATAGATCGTTAATTTGTAGTCGGATTTGCCTCCGAGATATCAAAGTAGGTGCTTCCCGGCTTCCCAATGGAGAGTCGAGGACTGGGCGTCATATCTGCCTAAGACTGAGGTTGCATAGGTGATATCTGGGCAAGTACTGAGAGCGGCATAAAGAATCGAACCAATAGCCTTCTGGTATGTTCTAGCTTCAACAGGCTGCACTTCAGCTTGAATGGCATGGGGTTTGTAGCCGATTTTCCTCGGAGTTGAACGCGTCCGGCGGTCGGCCGTCCCAAAGCGGTCAATTGAACTCGGTCGATGTAGCGAATTTGGTCGATGGCAATTGATGTTTTGCTGCGGTCTCGAGTGACCGTCATGCCGAGATATTGGAAGGTGTCTCGCACAGGAACATGACCAGCGGCCTTGAATTGATCATTTAGTCGAGATGCAATGGAGGCGACAAGTACCAATTTCCAATGATCATAATATCGTTGACCTAGACCGAGATTAAGGCTCCATTTGCTTCGCCGAGATTGCCACCGAAAAAGAGACCTGGAGCTGCAATTGAAGCTTGGAGACCGAGATTGTCAACTATGAAATCAAACACTTCTTCATAGTACTCCCGATTCGCTTGCTTGATGCCATAGAGAGTTTTATTCAATTTGGCAAGGAGTCTGGCCCGGCCATATGGATCAGGCCATTCGCCATCAGGGAGGCGCATGTAGAGAGTCTCATACAGATGGCAACCAAGGAAAGCAGTCGGGATGTCGAGGACGGCGATCTCAACGTTGTGCTTGGCTGCAAGGCCGAGAGCAAGCCAAATCGAGGCCAAATCAATGACTGGAGAGGTGATGTCATTATAGTCGCCAGGCTTGTGGAGATTGCCACGGCGAACAAGTCGAACTTTCCATTTGTAAATTGTCCCTTTGGCCATTTGCTTTCTTCCCACAACTGAATGGCTTCCAATCATACTAGGACCTTCTGGGACTTTCTCAACGAAGGTGAAAACCTCATGACTTTCCATTGACTCCATGTTCTTGCCCATGGCTTCTTTCCGTTGCTCAGCGTCCTCTGCATTCTATGCTGCATGGCATGTCTTTGGACCTTGCTTGATCATTATCGCTATGCTGACATAATCTGCAGTTCTTCCACTCCTTCTGAGCTTTGGTGTCTCTGAAGGCGGTGTCTCTGGAGGCGGTGTCTCTGGAGGCGGTTTCTCTGGAGGCGGTGTCTCTGGAGGCGGGGTGAGATCATCATCTGAGTAGTCAATTCAATTAATCGCATCAGGAAAAGCAGTTGCTTTCGGAGGCTTTACTTTGGCTTTCGGGGACTGTAGCATAGCTTTTGGCGGCTTGGGAGGCTCGTCCTCAATTTCCGAATCCTTATTCTGTTTTGCTGGTCCGGAGGCGAACTTTGTAAGCTTAATCTTTAGTAACTGGTGATATAGGGTAGACTCATCAAATATGACATTACGAGTGATAAAAACTCGGCCCAAACTGATGTCCATAACCTGGTACTGTGTGGCTGTCTCTGAGTAGCCGAGGAGTACACACTTGTAGGCGTCGTTGTCAAGCTTCTTCCTCAGGTCGCCATGGATCCATGCAAATGCTTGGCAGCCGAAAGTTCGAAGATGGGAGATATTGGGCTTCTTCCGCATCCATCTCTCAAAAGGCATCAAATTGGGGAGCGCTCGGGATGGTACTCAATTCTTGATGTAGACTGCTGTGGACACAGCTTCGGCCCAGAGTATCAGCAACAACCCTAGTTTCCGTCTGAAACACCCGGGAGTTCCGGACTGCTCAGACGGCTCTGGCGGAACCTCGTACCCTCTGACGGAAAATCAGACGCGACCCGTCACCCAAGCGACGGTTCGCGTTGCATACCTCCCTTGCTGCAGCTATTATACCATGCCTCTTATTCTTGCGACGCGTCACGTTGTATATTACGCTCGCCGCTCCGGCGTCATGCTTCCTTTACTTTGCATCCGGAATGTGGTGACGTATACGCACCATCGGAACGCCACGTATGTTCCACTCTTCGCAGGGGTTGCAGTTATGCAGTAGCCATTTACACAACGCCTGGCGATGTTTATGCCTTTCTTCGGCCGATAGGCGCATGCCGCACTCTCATTTATGTTTAGCTTTGAGATTTTGTCACTTATTGCAATACAGTCTTCGCTTCGCATACATCGCTTGCCGTTGCATTGGCTCCACCATTATCGTATTTTACATGTCTGAAATATACTGTCTAATCTTCACACTCTCTAGTACTATGCCCTCTGTCCTCCACATTCTGCGTTGATCCATCATCGGCTTGCGATCCTTCTGCCTCCTCATCCGCATCCGCATCATCACCATCCTCGCCCTCATACCCCTCGACATCACTGGTTCCGAGGTAAAACCTCTCGAGTTTAGTCGCCAGTCGTCGCCGGCTGGCGGTGGGTATGGCATCACTTTCGTCACCTTCATCTTCGAAATCCCCGCTGCCCCATGGCATCCCGCAATGCAGTTCGTCATCCATGCAATTGTTGTCTATCGGAATGTTTGGGTCAGTGCTTCCGATCTCAGGTTCCTCAAGCGCCACTTCGGAGGTCAAATAGTCAAGAAGAATAGCATTGTCAACACGCGCTGCTTCCACGCTGATCACCACGGCAGGCGTTGGGTTCTCCGCCTGCTGGATCTGACGCTTGACTGTGGCAAGAGTGTTGTTATACACCCTCTGCTGGTAGCTCTCCGGTAGTGTGTTCCAGGTATTCATCAAGAATGTATACGTGTCTGCAACGCGAGGCGGGGTTATCAACTTGCGACCAGTTACAGCGCAGCAGGATGCGATCTTACCACCGTCATTCTTACAGTTGAAGTAGTTCGAGCGATCAGGTCTGTCCGCTTTCAGCTTTGACTTGGAGGGTTTCGGATGAACACCTTTGTTCTTTTGCCACTCCAGGAGAGCATGGCGCAAGGCAGTGCAGGTAAACATGATCAGTGGCGAGGGTATATGACCGTCCTTGTCGTCAATCATGGAATTATAAAATCCATCAGCATACTTACCGCGGTTATTCGCCCGATGATAAAATTTAATGTAGATAAACCGCGGGATTGCTTCCGCCAGGAAGTAAAGTGGACGCTAGCCATTCGTTAGCAGCTTTCGACTCTCTCTGTGTTGGATTGGGACCGCGTACACCACCTTCCACACGCTCTGCGATAGGAAAAAGATATTTATTGTCTGCCAGAAGGGAATCAATGAATTCCAAACGCTCTGCGGCGGATTCAAACCAGTGGAGATCATAAAGCTCTGCTATGTTGTCCCTTGCTGATCGAATAAAATGGGATTTAACCTTATCGACTTGTGCTCGAACCTGGTACCGTTTGAGCGTGTAATATCCCACGTGGGCCGTTGCTTCAGCATACCTCTTTCAAAATCTCCTTTGTGCGTGCCTCGAATGCTATGGACCAAATGTTGTTTTGCTGCATTGCGGTGTTCCCGTACGTCTCTATTATCTGCCAGTGTGGGCCTTCAGCTAATGCTTTCGAAACGCGTCGCATTGCATAACTTACTCTCTCCAAGTCGCGTGCACTCATACACGCCCGTCTGTTCCACATGTAGAGCTCCAGGAGTCTGCCCGTTGCAAACACAAGACGCGTCATGTCTGAGTGACCAAATCAATGGATGCTGCGACTGCCGGAGACGATTGATCGAGGTGTAGACACCGCCTGCGGTTGCAATTGCCACTGCCCCTGTCTCTGATTCTTTTCAGTTGCTGGCGTTCGGAGTGGATTTGTAATGATCGCACGGGCTTCTGGATTAGGGATGCGGGTAGGCAGGTTTTCAAGACCTCTGAGAGGAGTGAGAGTGATAACAATGCCGGATGCGGGGCTCGATACAACGCAACGCGTTGAGGTTCCTCTGAGTGCTGGTGTGCTACGACTGCTTGTACCCGGCGTGGCGGTTGGAGTAATTTTTGACCGTCGCTGGGTAGCGGACGGGGTAGAAGTCACGCGTTGATTGATATCTGCAACGCGAGAATTGTTCTGCGAAGATGAGGGGGTGGAGTTCTGACCTTGGATTGTAGAGGGTACGGAACTCTCTCCTTGAGAGGAATCCCTCTCGCCAACCAGTACGGAACCGCGTCTCTTAGCAGGCGGAAGTTGAGAATTCCCCGAAGGCCAACGCTTTTGTTGATTCTGACGATTAGCAAGACTTCAAACATTTCGTACGACCGGAGTCGTGTCAGGGTGTGAGCTTTGGGAATGCATAGTCCAATATAGATGTTCGACTTTAAGAAAGTAGGAACAATTGCCTGTGCATGCATATTCAACGGCAGGCGAGGTAGACTTCTATTTGAGTGACCATGGAGGGTTTCGACTGAAAAGGGAGGCGCAGTGTGGACCGCCCTAGACTCTAAACCCTGACAATACTCGGTGACAAGATCCCTTGAAAAGCATTCAATTATGGGGTTAACTGCAATCAGATTAAAGTCTGATTAAACTCTGATTAAACTGAGTATTGATATCCACTGTTACAGCAACGTCTGAAGGTCTATTTGCACCGCTTGAAGGGTGTTTATGCCATCTTGGCGCGATTATCATCGTATTGCACTCGTTCTTGGCACAATACTTTGAACCATCGATTGCATATATCTTCAGCTTCCCGGTGGAAATCCACCTTTGGCAGAGCTACAAGCATCGCAAAGCGAACAATGACGTATTCTCTATCCTATGACATCAGTTGAGTGTGCTTTTTCCACTGCTAGGCGTTGGTAGCTGTGTTGGATGGTTGCACAGTTGGGACATGTTGAGAACTACTCAGTTTGCTCCGAGATGCACGAGGTCTGAGCGGTAAAAATGATGTATGATGCAAAAGCAACTGCTGGCGTGGTAAACAGTCCTCTCCGCGTGTACTAAATCTCGTCTCGAGGCTTGTCTCTCATGAGGTGCCTGGTAGTTCTGCAAGATGAAGGCTGGGCCGTTTTGTGTTCGTTAACTTACAAAACTCATGAGTTGAACCTTGAACCAAGAAATCGCCGGAACTCGAGGATATATATATCCCTTGTTCCCGCCTACACCTCCTTTCTCTTTTCCTCCCGTATTATACACACTGACAGCATCCTGATGTCGACATCACGTGACTTGTACAAAACCACGCCTCTCGTTCCAAAACAAACCCGATAACCTACACAACTTTGTAGTTTCCCTCTGGGCTTCCTTCCGCTACAACTGTATCATAATGCTAACGTTTCGGAAGTAGATTCGTTTTCAACTCACAGCGATGGCACCAAAGGGCAGCACCACAGGAAAGGGGAAGGCTAGGGCAAAGATGCCGACATCGGTTATAAATCAATGCCTGTTGTTGGATCGGGACCGTATAAACAGATTCATCTTGGAACACATCCGTGGACACATACGGATATAGAATGTTTGCCATGTCAAGGATGAGAGGGCATGGGACATCTTTTATGATATAATCTTTCTTGATCCAGTCACGACTCGCCACTTGTCACAATTCCAGCTGATGTGGCCACACCGCAGGAGCAGGAGTTCGCCTTTTCGGGAGTGGTGGGCTGCCTTCCGCTCACATATGGGGCAAATGTTTGACAAAACCCGCGACCAAATGAACAATTGGAGGTGGGACAATCCCCGTGCCTTCGGGGATCAAGTCGATCGTTCCAATCCGCAGACAACCAGCTCGGGGAAGGTTAAACGCACTGGTGAGCGTTTCTCTTGGTACGATAGCGATGAGCTCAGGGCAATGATTCAACCGCCAAGCTGTCGGCAGTACAAACCAGGTGACTTCCTGGCTGTTAGACCACTGAATTGGGATGAGATACTCGACGAGGATGATGATGATGACATCTGGGCGCATCCCGGTGCGCCGAGCGGTGGAAGGAGCCGTCCTGGCGATAGCAATGACAATGACGACGGAGGGAGTGAGGAGGCCACGCAGGGCGGTGAGAAAGGGACCGGGACAGGGAAGGGAACAAAGGATGGGAAGGGGAAAGGGAAGGCGACTGAAGATGGGAAGGGGAAAGGGAAGGGGAAGGGGAAGGGAAACAGTAAAGGGAAAGGTATTGTTTAACACACCCCAGGAGCAGATGATTTCTCTCGTGCCGTTGCTTTGCAGTTGCAGAAGGAAATGTCAGAGGCAGACTTGGACACAGAGGGCTAACTAGAGCGGGTATATTTAGAACCAGAAGCATCTCCCGCCGTGTCAATTTCCTCAGATGATGATACCGACTCAACCGAGTCGAACGGCGACTATGACTCAGCATTTCATGTGGATATGTGCATGGAGGATGATGTGGACACACCGGACCGCATTGACATCGACGGCGATGTGGATATGGAAAGGGACAATGAAGATGGGGAAGTTGAAGAGGAGGAAGATGAGAGGGAGAAGGAGGTGGTGGATGAGGATAATGGCAAAGAACCTCGGACGATTCGCCAGGGAGAGATGGTAAATACATCGGCTGACGATGTAGATACCATGGTAGACGATGAGCCAACCGTGCTACCTGAGCAAGGCCAGGAGATGCGCGAGCATACCCCACGACCACAACCTCCGGCGCCTGCCCCACGGCCACAAACCCCGGAGCCTCCCCCACAACCACGAACTCCGGAGACTCATACCCTCACTGGGCTGGAGTTTTTGGGGCTTGTGATGCCGCAAAAACCTCGCACAGCGGCGCCAACTCTGCGAGAAGCTAAGGCAGCCGGAAAAACCTCGGATGTCGATGTGGAGCAGCAGCTACTCGGCGAATCGGCAGGTGGCGACGGTCTCCCCGATGGCCCTCTCCCGGATGTCCCTCTCCCGGATGTTCCTCTCCCCGATGTCCCTCTCCCCGATGTCCCTCTCCCCGATGTCCCTCTCCCCGATGTCCCTCTCCCCGATGTCCCTCTCCCCGATTTCCCTCTCCCTGATGTCCCTCTCCCTGAGGTGCGCCCGGATGGCTCGGTAGGCGAGGAGTGAACCAGTCCTCGCGTTGCAGAGGAGGCGTGCGTTTGGGTTAAAGTCGGGTTCTTGTCTTGTTAGTTTCCTTTGCTGTAATCTATTCATCTCAGGCACTGATTACGCCACGCGTGGAGGTGTTTTGTTCGTTTGGGTTTGGGTTACAGGCTGGTTCGTTTCCTGTGTTCTAATCTATTTATCTCAGGCATCGATTATTTCATGCGTCGCGAGGTTTTTCGATTGCTCAGGGTGTATGTTTTATTTATTCATAGTATTATGGGACATCGCGCATGCAGTGTTTTTGCAACTCCTGGCGTGATGGTGTTGAGGCTCAATAAATCTCTCAAGTATCGTGAGCTTATACCCACACCAGATTGCTCAGGCCTAGCACCAACTTTCTTCCCTTTCAACAGTGAATACTCCACTCCTCCCGTGTCATTGACAATGCCAGAGAAGACCCCATTCTGTTGCCCCGAATTTTCATGCCGAAAGAAGTTCACCTCAGACAGCTGGCGACTTCAACATATCAAATTACACCATCCTGAACACCTTGAAGTTGCAAAGAATCCGACTGTTCGCAGCGCACCCCGACGCGTTGAACGCGCTCAGCATGGTGAATTCAACGCTTACAAAGATTCAGTCGAAGACCTGGACGCGTTTCCCTACCTCGAACACGTTGAAAACATCGCAGACTCAGAGTCTCAACCACCGCCACCTCTTCTGCCGCGGACGGAAACATACCCCGGTGCCGGTGCTCCGCTGAGCGATTACATTGCTGAGCCATCGGAACGCGACGCTCAGGGTTTCCTTGAGATGAACCTACAGAACAATCCTTACTACCCATTTGCGACGCGTGAAGAGTACAAATATATCCAGTGTGGGATCAAGAAGAAGGGCATGAAGACCTACTATGACAACGTGTTGAAGGAAGAAAACACCGCTCTGCGTTTCCCAAGCTTCAAAAACGGGGATGGCGTCCAGAAGCTCGTGGCTAGCATCCCAGATGATCTGGCTCTCGGGGAGTGGGAACTACACACTCTCGAGGATATGAGATGGAATGACAATCACCAACGCCCTATTAAATACTGGAGTCGAGACATCATCACAAGCATGAGATGGTTGATGCGGCAGCCAGCGTACGCCAAGCAACTTATTTACGCCCCTCAGCGTTGCTTTAACAGCGATACGCCACCGAAACGCCTCTATACCGAAATGCACACTGCGGACTGGTGGTGGGAGACACAGGTAAGGAGAGATTCTCCAGGATAATACTCCAGGATAATAACGTGCTAATCGACGTTTAGGCCACGCTCAGAGTGGGGGATACACTGGTTCCCTTGATCATCATGTCCCACGGAACACATCTCTCGAATTTTGCTGGCGACAAGAAAGAGTGGCCAGTATATATGACAATTGGCAATCTATCTTCGAAGATCCGCCAGATGCCCTCAACGCACAGTGTCGTGATGGTCGCTCTCCAGCCGATTCCAATCCGGAACCGCAATATTCCTCAGAAGCGGCTGGATGAGCAGCAGTGAACAAACCAAGAGGTGCTGAATGAAGTACGCCAGTGGTTACTCCAGCCTCTCACCTTTAAGCACAATCCCAGCGCCGAGAGCGGGTATTACAACGTTCTCTGTGCAGATGGCAATTTCAGGCGTTGCAAACCGGTTTTCGCAGCATGGCTTGCAGATTGCCCTGAGTATAGCGACCTACATCATCTCAAGCGGCATGTCTGTTTTTGGTGCGAGTGTCCAAAGAACAAACTTGGAGATTATGTCCCTCCTGACAAGTAACACCCCCGGCGGGATCACAACCTATATCGAACGCTCAGCGATGCCAACACCAAGGCAGCCAATGCCAACCTCTCGTGGCGCCATCTTCACTGAGGATTCAACATGTTTCGACATATTCCCTGTATCGTGAGCGACCTCCCTAAGCCCGACCTCCTCCATACAATGCAGATCGGCATGCTTGATCACCTCCAGAAGTTGATTTTCCACTTCATGAACACGCAAGAACGGCTCGACAAGTACAATGCAATCTGGTTATCCGTGCCTGCTTACCACGACCTCACACCAAAAGATATGTCATATGAAGAAGTTTCTCAATGGAATGGGAAGGAGATGAAGGAAATGAGCCGGTACCTGCGTGGAGTTGTAACCCAGTCTCTACGAGGCGGAAGCCCCGCTCAGCGTCCCATATTCAATCACGCAATTGAGTGCACACGGGCATTGTTAGAATTCTATATGTATGCTCGATATAAATCTCACGATGATGCAACATTGAGCTACATGGAGGACGCCTTGCATCGTTTTCACACGTTCAAAGATGTTTTCTTACTCGGGCGAGCCGGCAAAAAGGCGAAGGCCAAAGCCAATGCCCTGAGAACGGAACTCGGGAAGAAGCGAAATGTAGACGAGGAAACAAATGCTGAAACTTGGACGCCGTCGAAGAAGCGGCACAAAATGAACGCCTGGCGGGATTATATCAGGCACGAGATAGATATTTCCAAGGAGTTGGATACCGACTCCAACGTTCCCAAGATCCACTTGATATCCCATTCGGTTGAACAGATTCGTCGATACGAAGCCTTGCAACAGTATGCTGCCGACAGACATGAACAAGCACATAAAACGAATCTCAAGGACGGTTGGAACGCCTCCAATCACAATCTCAACTACCTGCCACAAGTACTCACCTTTCAGCGTCGCATCCTCTACTTCGAAGTCAGAGAGCTCAATCTCCAAGCCATCGCTCAGCGTCGGGAGAACAGCGCTGCCGCATGCAAAGTCCTCCCTTCCGGTGCTGATCTGGCTGCCCCCCTGAGCCCCCAGTCATATGCGAAGCCTGAATTCATGGGACCCCAAAACCACCGTGATGGAAAGCATCCTGACCCTATGATCAAAGACTTCAGAGCATTACTCGACAATACGCAAGACGCAACGCACCGCGTGGCAATATACAGCGGCACAAGGGAGTTTATCAAGCATAAGAGTCGTAACATGACGTATATATCGGATGAACAACTGCATTCAATGGAGCTTTGTATTTACCATGGTATTAAGGTTCAAGCTGGGGGTTTAGATGGTGAATGCATATATCAGATGTGTCGATGCACAGAAAGCCAGAGCTGGCGCGGAGGGAATCGACGGAACGACTGGGTGTGGGTAAAGCAACGCCCGGGGAGGTGTTATGGCGCGCTGAATGGGCGTCTCCCGTGGCATCTGCAACGAGTATTCAAAATCAAACTCCAAAACGAGGATGCAGCTTTCGTTGTGTACTTGTTAGCCCTGGCGCTCACCACAATACCTGAAAACTCGGGTAACTTGTATCCGGTCTCGATATTTGCACAAGTGAGAAAAGCACCGGCAGCCGTTGCTTTGCAAGTTTTCTGCGTGGGAAATATTGTCGGCTGCGCGTACATAATTCCAGAGATAGCTACTAGTAGGAAGACTGGAGATGGACGGAACGAGCGATGTATTGTCAATAGCCACATAGATCTGGCGACTTGGAATGATGTGTCTAATTAGTAAAGAGAATTGCATTTTGCGCGCAGGGAGAAGGAACGCGAGAAGAGATATTCGCAGCGTCACCCATCATATGACAATCCCGATGCAAGTGCGTACCCAATGAACCTATTCCGATGTATTGTCACAGTTGGCCACAATGCCAGAGTGATCGTTTAAAATAGGAGAGCGACAGAACATGAAGAGACAGTTCAACAGCGATCGAAGGGCGCTATACAACGCAACGCGTTGTATTGACACCGGTGGCGGAGTACTCCGCGACCGGGGTGTCTTTGACAGCTCTGACAGAGTGTGTCCACTCTGACGGAGCAATTCCGCCCGAACGGAATTTTTTTTGCTGATGAGCTTATTCTGCATCACAGCAAGCTTCAGCATAGACCGCGCCGGATCCAGCACTGCGATTGCATCTCTCCAAAATGCCATTCTCCTGCTGTGAGTATGGGGCTGATACTTTTCTAATGATGCCTTCCTGTGCCAAGTACTCAAGAAACTTCTCACGACTAGCATGCTCGCCTCCCCCATCAACTCTAACTTGAGACACCTTCAACTTTGGGTGCTGCTTCTCCACTTTCGCCACATAGTCCTTGAACTTCTCTGGAGGCTCAGATTTGGCTTTCATAAAGTAGACCTCGGTGTATCTCGAGTGGTCGTCGGTAAACATAAGAATATATCGGTAGCGGCGCATCGTCTCAGTCTGCATTGGCCGGATCACATCGGAGTGAATCAACTCAAGAAGTCGAGTCTTTGCCGGATTCTCCAAATGCAAGGGCTGGAAGGGCTTCCGGAACATCTTGCCCATGATGCATGCCTCACATGTCCATGTTGATGGGCTCTTAGCATGCAATTGGATACCTTTGACTGAATTCGGGAGCCATTTGATAGCTGGCAAAGCGAGCTCGCCGAGGAGAGCATGCCAAACAACGATATCCTTATCATCAACCGGGGGCCGACGGTTGGAATAGGCCTCCGAGATGTCGGGAATGGAGTGCAGAGCGTCGGAGTCGGCCTCGGAATTTGGAGTAGTGCTCGGTGGACCATCTACTGCCACTGAGCCTTTTGAAACTGAGGCCAAGGTTGCTTTTAGCACGAACAGACTGTTGATGAGTGGTGCTTCATATACGAAGACTGATCCAACTCACACCATCGCTCCATCGAGTTTGAAATCGCAGTTGGCTCCTTTCCGCATTAACTGGACGATACTGAGGAGGTTATTCCTGCCGCAGGCTGGCAGATACAGGACATGTTGCAGGACGATCTGTGCGGGCTTCGCATTTGGCCTGTTGACATAAAATGTAATGGTTCCAGAGCCTTCGGCATCGACAACGCTGTTGTTTGCTGTCTTGACCTCATGCTCCCCCATTGCCATGGGGTGAAAGGTCTCAAAGAGGTGACGATTGCCAGTGACGTGATTTATCGCTCCGGTGTCAAGAATCCAATAATCGGCAGATCGATTCGCCGATGCCACATTGACCGTGACCACAGAGTCTGGCGTAGAGTCCAGGACAGGGTCCGAATGTATGACCAAGACAGGGTCGGAATGTCTGACCGAGGCACGGTCCGATAGTATGACCCAGGCAGGGTCCGAAAGTATGACGGTGAAGAGGAATGACTCTGACTCGAACTCAGCAGTTGAGGTTGATGCGGTCGAAGCCAGGCTAGCTTCACTTTTAGACTTCTCATACGAGGCCCACTTATGCTTACTCCTGCACTTCGCCTTGATATGGCCTTTGACTCCACATCCCTGGCATATGACCTGGCTCTTCCAATCGTAGCCATTCCTGTCGTCGCTCTTCCTGTTGTTGCCCGTTGAGTATCGTCCTCGACCTTCCTTCAGTATAAACAATGCGGCATCTGGAGCAAGACCTTGGGCCCTGCGGAGGCGGGCTTCAAACGACAGGAGGTGGGTGACAATTCTCACTACTGTGTCCGCTTTCTCAGTGAGCTTGAGTGTCTATGCAAAGGTTGGCCATTTTTCGGTATTCGGGAGGTTGGACATGATGTAGAATTTCCTCCAAGAGTCTTCGATTGTGATGTCGCATACGGCAAGGTCATTGATTATCTTGTCCTGAGCTGAGATCCACTCGGTGACTGAGGGATATGACTCGAATTGACATGATGTGAGCTTCGCCATTTCATACCGACCATCAAGCTTGATGGCCTTGTCAAAGTCGGTTTTGATCGTATCCCAAAGTTATTTCGGCTCAGTGATGGCTCAGTACCGTATCTGGATCATTGACTCCATCAGGGCGGTCAGTTGTCCGCATGCCTTGCCATTATTCATCTGCCAGCGTTCCCAATCTCAGAGGAAGTGGTAGAACTGATTGAGGTAGGACCTGTCAGTCGATTCCGGCAGGAAGGCAGAATTGATATCTCGAGGGTCACAAGCTGCGGGAGTAGTAGTTGACAAGGCGTCGCTTGTTGATGCTACAATCGGAGGCCTGGGAAGACACATTTCTCCTGATTTGTACTTCCAGAGGCCTTGCGCACGATGTAGGGCCTTCGCTTCTATGGCCAATTGTCGATAGTTGCGCTCATTGAGTTTTGTAGCCATGATTGACATGGCGCAGGTTGAAACAGGATTGCGAGACAATAAATAGGGCAGAGGTTAAGAAACAATAGAGAGGCACTACTACTAGGCGTCGATTCAGTCCAATGCAGGCAGGCAGAGGAGAAACGATAGACAAAGAGAGATGTTGGCTCGATCCACTGGAACAGGGGCAGAGGAGAGGCAGTAACTAATACTAATAGTAGGCGTCGAGTTCAGCTCAGCGCCAGGCTCATAACCTGTTGACACAAGAAGATGATGGAGAAGCAGATGAAGATGATGAATTGTCTATCGATGCAAAGAGAAGGAAAACTATGGACTTATATATGAAAGAGAGAGAAGGAAAACCCAATGCCGACTGCCAAAGCCGGAGCCCAATGCCGAGTACCAGTGCCGAGCCGTCCTCCTCGCCATGGGGGCAGGCGAGGCCGACATGGGCAAGCGAGGCCGACAGGGGCAAGCGAGGCCGATGGGGGCAAGCGAGGCTAGTGGGGGCAGGCGAGACCAGTGGGGGCAGGCGAGGCCAACGGGGGCCGTAAGCCGCCGGGCCAAATCCCTAGTCAACAAGGGTCAGATATGGTTCTACTTGTACAAGACGGAATATTTGGAACCCAGCTTTACGAGAACTTCCCCAACTGTTGAACTACCAAATTTACAACGTATGCATTAATTCATTACCCAGGAATTTTGAATCTTCCTTCATTACACAGTCCCGTTATAATTCAAATCCAAAAACTAACATTCATTTCTCATCACAAAGCATTGCGTTTCATTCCATCTGTGTGGCATCATCCCTCCAGCAGCTCTATCACCCCTGACGAACACCATCTATTCTACGCTTGTCTCACATATTCTTCCAAATATGCGCCTAGCAACGGCCATCCAAATTGTACCACGATCCCCAAAACAATGTTGCAGAGTACGCGAAACAAACCCCAGAGAAGCCGTCGATTCCTCAAAAGTAACCCGAGAGTGTAAAGGATGAGATTCTGGACAGCAGCAATTCCGGTGAGTAGCATTCCGAACACTAATATAGCTCCATGGATAATTGTTAGACGGAGTGTAGGTATTTTCACCGGCCCTAGAGCGAATAAGTATTGATTCAATCTTTGAAGAGTTCAACGTACCAGAGGGGAGTAGAGCATTTCTCTTGGTTCTCTCCTGGCTCTCGATCAGGTACAATTTATTCGCTAGCTCGGTCATGTCTAAACTTTTCGCATAGCCAGAAAGAGTACCCTTCATTGTGCAGGGCGCCAAAATATCAGCGCCACATTCAAGAAGAAAATATACACTGTTTGCTTCTCTCCTAGATACTGCCGCTTCCAGTGGTCTTATTATACGATTTCTTACGCTAGGGCCACCATTTTGGGAAGCATAATTGGGGTTAGCGCCTTCTTGAATCAAAAGCCGCACTAAATGTTCAGACAAACGAGCATTCCAACAGGAAACCAGTAGCCAGTTCAACACATCGCAATGAATCCCTTCATCGATATACCGTTGCCAAACAGCAACTTCAGGGGGGTTATTATGGACCCACGGCGATAGCATCTTCGAGTAAGTCACAATGCGAGGATCAAGCAGGCCTGTGCGCTGAAGAATCATAAATGTTTCCTCATTTCCATAACAAGGAAGTATCCAGGTGTGGTGGCTCCAAGAGCGCAGCTGTGCCGCCATGAATTCTGCGTAATCTTGAGACATCTCCAATATTGCAGACAGAACGGTATTTATCTTATCGATGCAGCCAGTTATGCGACACATAAAGAATTCATCCGACAAGGCTCGCTCCACATTCTTGTACGGATATATGGTGTCTATGGAGGTAGAAAGTGAGAGTAATTCTTCAAGAATCCTACGGAGTACCGAATTTTCATCGTTGCATTGAATCTTGCGCCCTTTCTTCCACAGGGACTGTAATCCGTCATACCGTCCAGCGGCCATCTGAATAAGGATAATAATGCGTTTTTCTGCTTCTTGCTTACTAAGTGAATGGGTGTCTGCAGACAATAGTATCCATGCGCACTCCACAACGCTGTATTCAAACATCGCCTTGGATTCCTCGCCTTTCAATTCGTCTTCAATTAACCTCACATAAGGATAATCCGGTAACGATGATTCGGGACTGTAAAACTCTCCTCCGGCGTCGACAAGCAGCTGTATCCCCGCGTTAACATGAACTCGACAGCTGGGAATCCGGATGCATCGATCAAACAACAATTCGCTCAAGAGTGCTAGTGGGGTCCTGTTAAGCAATCACTCATTAATATTACAGTTATAACACACAGTATGGAAGTTTGAAGTTATCTGATTAGCCTTACCTTCCATAGTAATCCAATGAATCACAGTCTGCCCCCTTAGTGATTAACATCTTCAAAAGTTCAATTTGCTGAGACAACCGCCTCAGGGAGTTCTTCCGCGAAAGTCCGAAGTAACATATATAATGCATAAGCGTCGTTCCAAACCTACCATGTCTATCATCCAACCTGACCGAACCAGACTCCAGCAGTTGGTAAACACCCAATATATCTCCATTATCAATAGTTTTCCAGAGCGGATGGTGTTCGGACAAATCAACGGCCATTGTTAAGCTACGTGTGATAGCTGGTGTCATAGCAAGACCTCCCATACTTCCTATCTGCACATTGACTTCGGTTGTGATTACTCTGTGTAAAAACCATGCCGCCACATGAAATTCCCACTTTACACGGGCTTCATATTCGTATTGTTCTGGTAGACCGCGATCGGCAGAATTCGACACTACCCCATATGATACAAAAACGTCACCAATGCAGCCGATAGACAGCCGATAACGTGAATTGTTCATTAAAATTCCCCACAGCATGGCGTTATTGCTCCTTCTTATGGTTTGCCTACCAGACCTGAGAGGATGCTGGACGACCATAGAAGGCCTGAGCGGGTTCAGTAAATGTCGGCAGTTCTCCGTCAATTCGTTATTTTTCGCTACAGATTCCTTGATTTCGCCAAGATTTTGAACGGCCTGGGTTACGTGCGTCAGAACAAGTGTTTGGGCGTGGAGGATCCTTTGAAACTGCGTGGTTTGATGGCGCGCGATATACCTGTTTCAAGATTATGTCAGATTAAATGAAGTACAGGTTTTGGAATACTTACGAGTCCATTGTTGTTTGGATCAGAAAATTTAACACCGTTATATCTTCAGACAGGCGATCTAGGATCTTGTTCGCTCGACTACGGTCGGCCAATAGCCACCGAATTTTCCCTCTGGAATTTAAACCCTGTGTGAAATTCTCAAACGCGGTGAAATCGGACCTAAGCGTTGTCGATTTGTCGTTCCAGTATTTCTTAAAAACTGGATCTTCTGCGCAGTCTGGATGCGTTGAAGAGATACGTTCAATGTTTGCCAATAACATGTGCAGGCTCTGCAGCCGTGACTGGAGGATGATGATATCCTCCGGGCCATCTTTTATCGATGCGTAGATCGGTGCGACTGCTTTAATGAGTGTGATGAAAGTAATGACGCTAGCACTCAAACTGATCGCTTCAGCCATAGTGGTAACTTTATTGCGAATATACAATGAGAGGAACTAGGTGGGCGGGAGCAGAAAATATATCAGTTGGTATGCTGGATGCCAACGATACTTTGAGGCTGTAGATAAGACGAGGCTGTGAGGCTGTGAGGCTGTCAGGCTGTGTTTGTCGTGCTGCTGAGATGCAGCTGTATATGCAGCATGATGCCTTCATACATGTCGTATACGGAATGTTGTACAGTACATAGCCTAGACGCCGACCATCGATACCCCGATTCAATTACTTTAGCTATGACCAGAGTTATAACGTTCTGACAAAGAAAACGATGTGCTACTGAGAACAGGAACTTGTCACTGCTTAAGGACGTATTCAGGAGGGCTGACAGAGTCTCAGTACAGCTCTGTATAACTATCCACCTTCGTATGCACTGAGACCTCATGGACTTTTGGTATAATATAGACATGAGAACCCTCACCATGATTCTTCGATGCTTTTTTCATCCGTAGTGGGTATCGCCCTGCTGTCAGGCGGTGCAATAGTATTTATAGGTTATCTGCTAGGCAAATACTTCCGCATTCTATACAGATCATTAGGGCGCGTGTGATGGCGAGGCTGCATGATTGCTGTGCCAGGCGGCGGTGAAGCGACAATCCTCAACACGCACGTATCAGCAGTGCAACTCACTAAAGTGTCATTCAAAATCTATTGGGTTTGGCGCTTGAGGTATAAGTGAGGGATTTAGTATCGAACCCGCATGGTTGGCCCAAGACTACTCTTCGGCAAACCCCGTTCTTGGATCCCGGGGATGCATCATTGTGTATCACCTGGTGACGCCAGAAAGATACTTAGGTGACGCTGGTTGCGTGTGTAACTAGTAATCGATACCTGAAACTTAAGTACTTGGTCTGAGTGACGTTAGTATATGTACCTATGAAGTGCTTAAGTATTTCAGTAAGTTACTCCAGGACCGAAGTACTTAACCACGTGAACTAGCGGCATGACACGCCAAGAGGGTGAGATCTTAAACACTGCAATGAAGTAGAATACACGCTCCCATGGGCTAAATTTACATGATGTCGTAGTTTCACTGCTCAGGACAGACTATAGTGTGATTCCCAATATAGATAAACCACAAATGCCACAATATATAAACTACAAACTGAAGAAAACTATACTACAAATACCACGATAACTAAACTACAATTAACAATGCCACGAAATCGACTCTGCAACTGACACAGTAACTAAACAACAAATTCACGACATCCAATCAGTGTACGTCACGAAATCGTAGTGTAATGCAACGCTGCTGGTAGTTTATCTTCATCTACGACGAAATGAATCGTAGGAAACTCATGCGTGACGCTTAGTTCGATGGAAATAGTCAAGTCGCCTCAGGATTTGGGGGTGAAGGCATGGAGCCGTCACTCTTTATGCCATAATTTGAGACGAAATCATCACGAATGTTGATGAAATTTATTCCTGGGAGTTCAACTACACTCTCTATTGCATGTTACATGTGATGCGGCTCTTCCACCCAATCTGATCAGTCTCATCTTGACATCTAATCAATTTCATCATCTCCTCTAACTGATGGAACTTCTTCAACTTAACATCTCTAGAACAGATTGAGGCGTACAAGTTTACAATGTGGTCAGTCATAAAAGGGTATTGGAAGCGGACATGAACTCTCAAACATTGCAAGCATGCAAACATCACGAAATATGCCGCTTTGTCACTAAATGCAGTATGGTCACAACGACATGAAATACACATGTCCTAGATAAAGCTCGCATAAGATCTGAGTCGTTACACTATACCTTTAGCTTCATGGATTATCACCCACACTTGTCCGCTCTACACTGTTACTTTGGATGGTTCGGTGACTTCTTGATTGGCTTGTCTATCTCGAGGGCCAGAGGCCCGTATATGTACAATCTCCCATATGCGTACGCGTATGCTCTGAGACGCATCACCCTGGGCCTGATGCATATCCTGATACAGCCACCATCTTCATACAAGTCTTCATTCTCATACAAGACATCAGACAGGGCTGAGACTCACGATCCAAGTATACATGCAACACTTCCCCCTCTTGCTGCATTCCGTAGCAAGTCCATATCTCCGTGAGTCCATACAAACAAATATAGTCCAAATAAAGTCCATGTGAATCATCTTCCGGTGCCTCATTAAAACCCTCCTCCTAATGACTGCGGTAGGCAGGGAAAGAGTGCAATCCGTAGCCTGATCTGGGAC
>Ga0307514_10001317_pt1 | contig 31746 bp, 34 predicted proteins | sample 16_EM_MG_FD_203088 | JGI IMG/M metagenome (GOLD analysis project Ga0307514, IMG submission 203088) | Populus trichocarpa ectomycorrhiza microbial communities from riparian zone in the Pacific Northwest, United States - 16_EM | ecosystem: Host-associated > Plants > Roots > Unclassified | place... | reverse complement strand
GTTTTTTTAAAACTTAAAAATTTAAAACCCCCATCCTTTGGTCAGGTTTTATGTTTTTTTTTTTTTTTTGGTTTTGGGTTAATTAATTAACCCCCCCCCCCCCCCCCCCCCCAACGCTTTCAAGTTCGATAATTTAGTAGCCTGAAATGTTTGCCAGGTTAGAGGATTACTCGTAGTATTTGGTGCGAGAAAAGATATGCCGGGACGGACGATCAATTCATAGCTAAGAGACGGGATATCATCATTTTGAGACAGCACTTTTACGATGATCATTACCTGCTTCGCCTTTGGCATCTCCTGAACATAACTATTCTTCGTTCGGTGGGGGTATTCGTGCTGGCGACAGTAGATGGTGAGGTTCAGTAGAATGGCTCGTGGCAATGCTCACCATAGGGGGACAAATGCATCCGGGAGTCCACGGATGAATAAGGCTGACCCATTGATATATTATATCCTAGGTAATTCTTACTCAGAATTGTGTAATTTCGATGTGCTTTGTTTCCGGACGACCACGCAACAATTGGACTCTTATACGGAGCTGAAGGCATCTTTAGAATCATAGAATTGGCTGAGTATAGTACTCGTGGTAGGAACATAAAGTACCAAAACATGCAATGCAAGTCTCAGCCACTCAGAAGTTTGGTTACCGTAAGAAGTATCAGTGGTGAAAAGAGTCCGAAAATGGTCGCCTTGTTGTCCGATTCCAGCTCCCTTGGCACAATACGCTCCTAATTCCCGGCAGCGTCAAGCCAGAGAGCGGCGAAGGAAGGCAGATAGAGTACTTGATATCCCAAGGTTGGTATTGCAGTAGCAGTGGCAGTAGCTGAGGTGCCGAATACATAGTAGGTCTTGTTAATGTAGGTACCGAGATATCTTGGCCATGCTTGCCTCTGGGAGTCTGCATACGGACCTTCGGTAGGTAAGCTGTTGATAACAATTACCGCACTGCTACTAAAAAATTAACAACTCTTTATTCTCGTGCTCGACGACGAACGTGTGGCTATTACCAACGAATGATCCAGACGCTGCGCTGCTGCTCGCTCGCGGCGTCGGCGGCTGACCCGTTTCTTTCTTCTTCGCACGAATTCCCTCAGAACAACAGAACAGAAGCATATAGTACAATATATACGCCACTTCACTTCACTTTCTTCTTTGGCGCAGCGCAAACAACACGTCTGGGGTTGTGAGTTTCGAGCGAACACAAACGAAACCACAAACACGAGATCATATGAAATCCCGCATTCGCCATTTGCCTACGCTAAGCTTCGCAAGACATCCTTCATCTCGTCTCACGATAATGCGGGGAAAGCTCACCCCCACGCAGCTCGTTCTAATTGGTGACCCCATGAGCTGCAAGATACCATTCGTTACTCCACAATTTCGGATAAGAAAAGAAAAGAATTGGAGGAGAAAAAGAAACGAAAGAAGGAAAGAAAGGAAAAAAATAAGAAACAGATAAGTTTCGAACTCTGCAACACAAACTTGGTCTGAGAAGGGGTACAATCGTCGTCATACTTCTACAGATCACCTGTACTCAAAATTCGCAATGATATTAACTGCCCACGATCTCACCGGGATGGATCGTGTAGGTTGGCATCTGCATCAGCAATTGGCATAATTACCATACGTAACATAGCGTCATCAGCTGGTTCGACTTGACTGTTTAGTCCAAGTCAAGAGGGGGTTTTTTAGGGGAGACTCTGTCCATCCGAAAACATTTGTGAAGCTTTTATTCATCAGATCGACTCTCCCAAATTGCTTGATTTGCCACAGGTGGAAGGGAGAGACGAGGACCCTTGATGGCGGTCAACAACGGAGCCAAGTTAGTGCGGAGCTCTAATAGCACGATTCACCTCCGCCACAAACGATCATTGGTATACGTATCATATGAATAGGTAGAAACACTTCTCACTTCTACTTAGTCAACCAACGTCAGTGGACACTATCAAGAAGTGGGATAATACCAGGTGAAGGACAGTTCCCATCGACCTGACGACTACAACACCATCTAAGTGACGATCGGATCCCTGGCTATTCCTTAATTTAGCTAACTCGAGCTCACGTTGCATCAAATATTTATGTTTGGCCGATCCACCGATGGAAAACGAAGCAATCATGAACCCGCAAGCCCCGTACCGACCATACCAGCCTTCCCCAGTGTCCCGCCGACATGTATATATGCCAGGACGACTGCACAATACAGGCGCTGATCCCCCCAACGTGCTCTGGACTAGAGTATATGTATTTGTAATCGCTTGGGATTGCGTACAGGTAATGTGGTATGCCGGTTGCTGTTGTCCCATCGGTGCGCTCCCCCTAAATTTGTTCATGTGTTGCCGTACTGGTGGCGCCCGGCCGGGCGTAGGTATAGCATACAAAAATTCGAAATTTTGCGTTCTTGGGTTAACTACATCGCAATTCGATCGCCACAAAAGTTCAACTTCCATTCGGCAGTTTACCTCCAGGTGAAATATTGTCGAACTTGGCCTTTTGGGCGACTTTTGCCCCCATTTCTGAGATCAACCGAACTTTCCACCAAGAATGGCGTTTTAAATCCTCTTCAACACCAACAAGAACAAAACTCCTAACTTGAGTTCACGTCCGAAGCTACCGAGTGTGCCTCCAAGCTGTTTGGTGACTTGGGTAGATACTAAAGTGCTAGACTTGACACATCAGCGCCTTGTAATATGCCGGGGAGGGGGTATAGGGCTTATCTACCTTGGTGTTGGTTTCTGTTAGATATTCGCAGGAGACATCATATAAGCCTACTCGGCTGGAGCCTGGTGGCAGTCCGCATCTGCACAGAACCTCGGTAGTGTGGACCGTCCGATGTACCGGCAGCGTATCGAAGCGATGAATCGGCCATCTAAACGCCTAAGCAGGTAGTTACCAGGGTGCATTGAACACATGCAGGATCTTGTCGATTCCCTCACACATGCCTGAAATCCAACGCTTGCCTTAACCGCCCGACCGGCCAATTCCGTCGTACGTGGTTTGTTCACCCGATAAGCAGAATCCCAACTTTCGAGGTTCGGCCCGATCAACCCACTTGTTGCACGAAATCACATTCGACAGGGATGGGCCTCATTTCCTCCATGCAGCGTGAGAAATCGATAAATTGTCGCGAGATCTTGCATACGCGACAGGTCTGAGGTGTGGTAGGTTATCTGACACAAATATCTGTGGATAATTGCGCGGTAGTTGTACTGTAGGAGGTTACAGGCGATAAGTTCTGGAGTAAAGTGTTGCTTATCTGGTCGCATAGGTTGGAAGAAGACAAGGAACGTCGATGCGAAACGGAATTTGGAACCTGTAGAGGCATAAAAGGGTTGTGTTGTGCGGGTATTGTACTCATAGAGTACCTAGGTACATGGTTCTCGCGCTATCTCCGGCGACTTTCGTGTCCCTCTTGAGATGAGCAGGAGAGCGGTAGGTTCAAGCAAGAAAGATGCTGCAAGACATATGACGGTAGGCAGAGCGCGAAGTTTCTGAAAATAGACATATTTAGCAATGATCTTCGTTGAGCCTGCCAGGCTATCGCAGCACTTCTATCACTGACCAACTCATTCATGATGTAACCATAGCTTCAATTCCAGAAACTAGGAATTAAACTAAATGAAGCTACATTCATAGCGCCGTCTATAACCAACAATCAGTCAACGAGCAACCCCGAACCGACGACCAAAGAAATGACCCTTCAAATGAAACAAACACCAAAACGCCCTGCCAAATGCTACGGGTACAGTCAACCGACACACCTCCGCCTATTACATCTGCTCACTACTCCCGAAAAGCACTCTTCAACGCCTCAAAATGCTGTTTCTGCTCCACCGCCAGTTTACCATTTGTATCCTGTTTGGGTGTCAGCAGTCATCCCCGAAAGCACATATTTTACTGTGGTTACTAACCCCAATAATCGTCAAAATCAGCGAGTAGTTGTTGAACAAAAACCTCTCCCTTTTCCTCGCATCACTAATCCCCGAGCTCAGCTTTGTCAAGAACGCTTCGAAGTCACTCCTCAATCGCCCTACACTATTCTGCACGGGCTCATCGTCCCCCGCCTCTGCACTCAACGATAAGATTCCTTGTAGGAGACTCGCAAATCGTTGCGTCAGGAAATGAGGCGCCGCACTCTGTTTTGATGCAGGCCCAGATACGGCTGTTAACATCCTGCTGTTTGTGTTGACGCGGCGGAGACTCTCGCAGTGTGCATCCATGACGATTTGAAATCGCGGCCACAGCAACATGTTGGTCGCATTCAGATATCCCTCCGCTGTGGGAATGCGCCGCTTTTGCATCTCAAAGAGAGCATATTGATTTAATCTTACACAGATGAGGACGCCAAGAGAGTCGAAGGTGTTGTCAATCAGACTTTTTGTAAACGCTTTTCCGAGGTTAAAGGCTTGCTCAAAGATCTGGTTGAACATATATGATATTTGATCGTATTTTTTGTGCGCAAAGAATTCACTAATGAAGGTGTACTCTGAGGAACCGTTCTCGATGAGTGCTGCATTGAAGTGGCGGAAATGGTATTCGGGGTAGTGTGTTGTTTTGTCGTCTTCTGCTTGGTACACGGTCATGATAGGTGCTGTACGGTTGCGCAGTATCTCAATACGTCGACCTATGTTGAAAGGGTCGTATGTGGGCCCCGACGAGCCCTTCAGAGAAGGCATGATACCACCTATACAGGTTAGCCAGTAATTCTGACTAAAGGACCGAGTATGAATCACTATTCCGTGTAGTCTCTTCATGACCGAGCACATCGTTCTTATCCATCGTGTGTAACTTCACCTTCTCAAATGTTTTGTGATATCTCTGGAAATACGTTGAGTAATACCACCGCATGGTATTGGTGTATGCCTGTGCGATTTCCTCTGCAAGCTGTGAGTGATGGTTTGCCATAAATTGAAATAGCTGTCGATACTGGAGGAATCCCTGTTGTTGGATAAGCTGCGCATTTGCTCCTGGTGTCCGCAGCGCCTTGATTCTTGACACGAAGAAATCTCGCACCCTTTCAATCGTCTGATTTCGTTAAACCCAACCATTTCAGTCGAAGCCTCAGGTAGTACCTTGTGGGTAATCTTCTCCAACTCAGGTAGGACTTCTCGCACAGCCTTGACCTTTACCGGGTCCTTTGCTTCGATAGCTCTTATCCGGCGATCTGTCTCGTGAAGAGCTTTGACCCAAGTATCGTTTACATCACCCTCCACCAACCGTCGCACATCATTCGGAGGGAGTACAATATCGTCGACTATCGGTCCCAACAGTTTTTCAACTGTCTTCCGGTTCTCTAGTTGTTTGTTGAGCATCATAGAGCGGTTCTGTAATGATTCAATCTCTCCACTAACAGTACCCAGATCATTCTGAAACGCTGACAGATATGATTCCACCGATTTCAACACCTCGTCGCAAGCTTTGATACTCCGATGTAAGTCCTGGAACTTGTCTTTCTCGTTCTCATCTGTACCTCGTTAGCATTAGCACTTGATACAATACCATGGGAAGTTTACATTCTTCGACCGATTGCTCGCTATACTCGCGCATCTTTGGCGAATTCGTCCCAGCCTGTACAAATTCCTCCAAGCTCAACCCTCCGAAGTCAATATCTTCGCCATACTCTAGCTTTAAGACCTCATCCACAATATCCGCTTTCTCTTTCACCCTCACTGGTACCCCCAAAATCCCCTCTAACACACCCAAAGGATCTCTCACTCCCGGTGGTGGTGGCATCGAAACTGCCTTCCTATACCCCATACCCTGTTGCTGTATCAGTTGCCCCGGTAACGATGTAGTGGACACATTAGGTGTGTTTCCACCCGCGAGGCTGAGCATCGATGAGCGGTGGTTGAGGGGAGGCCGGACAGGGCCTGTTGTGAGACGCCGGCCAAGCGGGCTGGGTGCGTAGTTGCGCTGTGGGACGGCATTGTTGTTAATTTGTAAAGGCGGTGATGCGGATCGCGGAGGTTGAGGGGACGGAGTGGACCAGTTGCCTGGTCTCCACATTGTTGCAGCGCGGTTGGAGTTGTGGTTCGTTGAGAGCTCTTACTGGGATGGTGAACGTGAGTAAGGTCGGTAGAGCCGCATTGATATTAGGGTTGCATTTCAACATGTCACTCGACATACTCGAGTACTGTCCCGGCAATTGCGGATGAAACACTTTTTTTTGCTGACCGGTAATTTTTAAGATACGCTCCTTGTCTGACTGATAATTGTTTGGGTACAGTGCCGTCTGACAGATATATACATAAATAACCAGCCTCGGTAGGGCTGGCCTATGTAGAGCCATAAGGCATATGGATACGGGCTTATGGAGTTCAGCCGTCATCATAACTTGACGAGTGCCAGTAGCAGCAGACGCAGAGCTGCCCGTACAGGAGGGATACAAATGGGACCAGCGGAAGATTTTGACACCGGAAATATCACACTGTTTTAAGGCCCGAGACTGGGCCTGGGAAGCACTTTGTACATAAGTTACCTCGAAAATCTGACCTGTTTTTCTCTAGATACAGGCCCTCTGGCAGACCTCGCTGTAGAAACAAAACCATTCTGACGCTGACCATTGTACTTGATAATGAGATACAAACGCCCCGCCTGACAGCTGACGTTTCATCCGCAATTGCCAGGACAGCATTTTAATTTTACTAATTTTTAGCAAGCCACTACTCTTGAAAATTCACGCTCTCTTGTGTTTCTTGAGCTATGTACTCTACCCATTGGAATAGGTTGCGGCGGTATCGTTCTGGGTGCCATATCAGTCCCACATTTGGATGTAGCCTTTTGGTGAAGTAAGTGGGATCGAGGATTCGTGTCATGAGTTAAACGAAGCTTGAAGTCCTTCAAAAAGTCCGTGCTGCGGGGGGGGCATCTGTGGCTGCATACATGCATGACAAGACTTAAGGCAGCATCCCTAATACGAGGATTACGAGGACCTACCGATCAATCGAGTACAACTTGTGTATCCAACAATCAAAAGCTATATAACTTCCCAGATTCCCCAAAGAATCTTTCTATCATCACACCATGGCTTCATGGACCACGCCGCTTCATGGTCACTGCTTCTGCAACGGGTGCAGCTATACCCTCGACCCATCCCGTGCCCTCCAAACTGAAGCCTTCACCAAAGTTTTTGGCGGAAACATTATCGCATTCCATGACCGTTAGTTCCTATCACCAGCATAACCAGTAAGGTGCACTAAAGCCAATAGATTGTAACGACTGCCGCCGTGCCACAACTTCCCTCGCAACCGCATACTTCATCGTCCCTACAGAGTGCCTTATCTGGTCTGATAGTTCCTCGCAACACCTCAAAACTTATGTCTCTTCAGAAGGGGACGTAGAAAGGCAGTTTTGTGGACAGTGTGGTACCGCGTTGGTATACTACAAGAAGTCGAGGGCCAAGAGGATTGAATGTATCGATGTTACGATTGCAAGCTTGTCGGAGGAAGACGTTCAAAGGCTGGATACACTCGGGCTCACGCCTAACAGGTTGCATGTTTGGTGGGGAAGCGGAATTGGGTGGTATCAGCGAGAGTGTTTGCAGGATGCGAAAGAGAACGGAATGAGGGCTTGGAGCAACGGGATATTAACAGACGAGTTTAAAGTTGATGTAGACGCAGAGATGGCGAAGGCGAGGGCGAAGTAGTACGATACTTCACTCAGAGGTCGAACAATTTTGTATGGCGAACTTGTTTTGATCATCCAGATATCTCGTAAAACCTAGAGTACAAATGTCCCAAACTCCGTGTTTTGTTTTGTTCCCACACCTGACTCGAGATGCTTAAGCGTTGGAGGAGAGGATGTCCGAGTCACCCTGGTCAAGGATAGCCATGGTGGAGCAACGGAAGAGTTTACCACAAGCGGTACCAAGTTCAATCTGCCCCCCGGATAGTCAAGTCAGCAAGGCCGGTTCCCTCCGAAGCAGAAGGTCTTGCTTCTTCTCAGGGATGAAGGCCCAGATATAAGATCCACCCATTCGCTACATAGGCGCCAGCGCGATTATGGGCTTCTCGAAATCCAGGCCTCCAGAGAGTCGAGACACAATCCGAAAGCAATGGGAGAGGTTCGTACGTTGTTACCAGCGAAGTGGTGAACATTGCACTTGCCAAGCATGGAGTAGTATTCAAGCTCGGACTTCCTGAGGGGAGGTGTATTTCCTATCCATCACATTCTGGTCAACCAATTCATTCTGTTTCAAAATCGTGATTGCAGATATACCGGCAATGATGACGAGCTTGGCCTTTCCGGAACGGAGCTGCTTCAGCGTAGACTTGTATCCGAGAACATATTTGCCGGACTTCATAACAAGCGCAAGGCGCGAGTTGATGCTGTCCGAGCCGGTCTTCTTAGTCTTCTTGGAGGGGGCTGTTTCGGCATTTCGTCAGGCAATGAGTTCAGCAAAGGTTCATTTGAGAGAGGAACATACCCATCTCTGCACTTCCTTTGTTTGGTTTGCTGAAAAATTGTCAAGAAGTACTCCGGTATTGTATTGTCGTTGCCGTTTGTCGTTGTAGAGCGGGGACTTTTCTGGCACCTTTGTGGGATTTTAATGTGTGGAGTGACTGCAACGATTGGCTTGGCGAATCTTCAGGGCATGCTTTTGTGGCTCAACAATTTCCTCGCTTTTGTGGCTAAACCTTAGGGTGTCCCTGACGGTGATCAGTCCTCTATCTAAATTTTGCCAGCCGTGAAGTAATGGACCAATGGATTTATATAACGCGTTCCCTGAAAGTTGTATTAGAGCCTTGGCCCCGACGGTTCACAGAGTATCAAGTTTTCTCTGCCATAATTTCGAAAGTCGGAACATTGTTTGAAAGGATCACGTGACACGTCATCTAGACGGTGCAAATTCGAACATTCAAATGTCTAAATAACGAAGATATCAGCAAAAACATGCGTGTTTAAACGGCTCGGTATAATCTACACTAAAGCGTGGCATTCTCGTGAGTCTTGGTGAGTTGTGAGACTCAAGAAGGAGTACCCGGAGCTGGGCCGCTAAAGGCCAACTCTCGCTTTCTGCCACGCCATCGATATCCAACTACCGACTACCAACTACTGCAGGAAGTGCTTCTATCATTCCATTCCCTCCGACTGAAACGACGTTCCGCGTTCACGATAAACCTCACGACCTCTTCCTTTTTGACACTCAAAATAAGAACTTGCAATCATGTGGATTGTTAACTGGTGTATGTTCTCCTGGTCGACGGGGATAGCAGCGGCAGCATTGCTAAGCTATCACCCCTCGAATATATGGGTGGTTGGGCACGCCGGACAGAGGCTGATCTTTATGGTGCACAGTTTATGATGTTTTGTCGTCGCTCGGACTCATGAACAAGCATGCGAAGCTGCTTTTCTTGGGCCTCGATAACGCCGGAAAGACGACGTTGCTTCACATGTTGAAGGTTCGTACTTACTCGTACTACTTGTTACTACCCGGAGTTCTCCATTGGTTGTTGGAGTATTGTTCTCACGACCAAAGGAGATATCACTCTTCTATCTGGCCGGACTGGAATGTTAACTCGCCAACTTGTACAGAACGATCGTGTCGCTATCCTCCAGCCTACTCTTCATCCTAGTGAGTCTATAGCGCACTGGCCCTAGCACGTGCAGTTTAGTGCTAAATTTCTTATTCATAGCTTCCGAGGAGCTCGCAATTGGCAATGTAAAGTTCACGACTTTTGACCTTGGCGGGCATCAGCAAGGTAGAGCATTCCAATTCCCCTTGCCCCATCCTGCAGCACTACTAACGCTGCACCTCTAGCTCGTCGTCTCTGGAAAGACTACTTCCCTGAAGTCTCCGGCATCGTCTTCCTTGTTGACGCCAAAGATCAAGAGCGTCTCCTCGAGTCCAAGGCAGAGCTGGACGCGCTCTTGTCAATGGAAGATCTTTCCAAGGTTCCATTCTTGATCCTCGGCAACAAGATCGATCATCCATCTGCTATCTCTGAGGAAGAGCTGAGGGGCGTGTTGGGATTGTACCAGACGACCGGCAAGGGCAAGATCCCGCTTGAAGGTATCAGGCCGATTGAAGTCTTTATGTGCTCAGTCGTTATGAGACAGGGTGAGTTATTCCACCGCCTCCGCGAGAGAGAGGAGTATGATGCTGATGGGTAGATTTGCAGGTTACGGAGAGGGCTTCAGATGGATATCACAATACGTTTAGATCGATTGATTTCCGCCAAATGCTTTCCTACCGCACTTCTTCCGACAATGAATCCCAGCAAATTCAAGTAGACAATTCTTACGACGGGACGTAGAACGGTGGGTGAAGTGATGGATTTTGATGAATGGAGAGCAACGACGACTGGTTCAATTTGGGGTTGTTCTGCCGAGCTTGATTTGCTGTTGTCTCTCCCTGCTGCTTTTGTACGACATCAGGCTTTTCTTCCGACTTTGTTTTTCTTTACCTTTCCTGTGTTTTGCTATATTGGAGTATGTTCCTTTTTGTGCCTTAATACTTTCTACACAATAGTCCTTTTAACGTTACATTTCTGTTTTGTGGGGACAGACGATGTATTGTGAAATTTCCTATCTGAGCTTCGTCATGGGTATGCACCCACCAGAAACCCATTAGGTACAGTTTACAATGTACACCTATGCGTCAATGTGATCTACCAGAATCTTAGGTTCCAACACCGAGTAATGCTTAAAGTAAGACTTGAAGAGTTTGACGGCATGTTCAATGTCGTGAGCACCACTATATGCCACTTAGTTCAATCCAATTTTTCCAATCCAAATGGGGGGAGAAACATACCCGGTCTCACGAATGCTATGCATACTCAACTGCGCATTCCCCATATCTACCGTCCTAGCACCCAGTGCAGCAGAGAGCATAGGTCCAATGGTTGATCCACACGAGCTATCGTTTCTGACCACAAACAGCTGCAGCGGAACCTCCGCCAGCTTTGCAACCTTCTCGGTCATCACAATACCCGGGGAGTTGGTTGCGTACCGTGCATTTGCGTTGACCTTGATAACGGGCCCCTTGTTCATCTCCGGCCTGTGCGAAGACTCATATTTGGCCGGGTAGTTAGGGTGTACTGCGTGCGCCTGGTCGCAGGACCAGAGCATCGACTTGATGAGACATTCCTCGTAGGCAGAAGAGGACGGCGGGACAGAAGAATCATCCCCGGATAGGACCGAAAGACGACGTATCACTGCGGGGAGAAGGTTGGAGTCTGCCCCTTGCGCCGTCTGAGACCCAATCTCTTCATGGTCAAAGAGAGAAATGAGACGGACCCCGGTTTCTTCATTAAGGGCGTCGGGGGATGAGAGAGATTCGATGATGCCTTCTGTTGCGCAGTACGACATTACGAGGTTGTCAAGACGGCCGGAGTAGATTAGTTCATCACTCAGACCACCGAGAACGGAGGACTGTGTGTCATAGAGAATCATTTCGAAATCCACTACATCATCAACAGAGACGCCAGCTTCTTTAGCAATGCGCTCGACGATGGGGGCGTGGTGACGTTCGGTGATGGCGGCGAGGGGCTGGAAGTTGTCGGTTTTCTTTTCTTCCGAGTTGGCAGGCTTGTTGAGTTCTGCACAAGCGAGACCGGCAATGGGGAAGAGCTGGGTCTCTTTATTAAATTGGAAGCTTTCTTGTCGTTCGAGGTGTATGGCGAGTGTGGGGATTCGCAGAATTGGGCTGTCGACTCTGATGAGCTTGGAGATGATGTTGCCGCCCTTCTCTCGGATCATGGCTCGACCGGCAATGGAAAGGTCTCGGTCAAACCATGTGTGCCAGAGACCACCTACAATTATGTCAACTTCTGCGGCGGTTGATGGGAACATGGACACGTATACCTCCGTATGTCTCGACACCAACTTGTATGTATGATCCATTCTCGCCAAACTTTTTGGAGACGGGCTTGATCCTCAAGGCTGGGGAGTCCGTGTGAGCTCCAAGCAATGACATACCGTTTCCTGGCTGCATGAGAAGTCAGGAAAAGTCCCACCCGCCTTTGACATCTGGACATACCTTCCACTTCTGCCCCACACCGAAAGCAATGATGGAAGAGCCATTACGAGTCAGAAAATACTTTCCACCCTTCTTCACCGTGCTACTCCAGGAGTCTCGTTCCTATTCCAAGGTTAGAATGTGGTCTTTCTTCTTACCTAAGGGATGGGGGGGATATACCCTTATCTCGCAGAAACCAGCCTTTAGAAGGCGCTGTTTTGCGGAATCGACGGCGTGGAAAGCTGTTAGTTTTGATCAGCCGAGAGGTAAGTAGCTCGAGGAAGAAGCTCTCACGAGTTGGCGAAGCATTGACAAAGGAAAGGAAGTCAAGTGCATATTTCTTGGAAGTTGCGGACATGGTTCGCTGCGGACTTGAAAGTGGTGGATTTCAGAGCAATAGAGCGGGGTTTGGCGAGGAAGAATGGCGGGGAAAGTGGATGCGGAGGTGAAGCGAAGGAGTTGTTGACCCAAGCTCTGCCTTCTTTGGATTACGCGCGTGAACATTTATTGCTACTTCTATATATCATTATTCGTGGTGTTTGGGGTTGTCGGTTGATGGAAGAACGGTACTGGCACTGACGACCAAGTAGGTAGATCTACAGGATATTCGCATCCTTTTTATTCTGTTGAGTCCTAATAATTCCAGGTGTTGATGGGGAGAACTGTGTTGGGTGTATTTACTAGCCACTGCTGAGCGCGAAGCTACAGCTACAAGGGCGTCGTTGCTAGCCAACGAGCGGAGCGAGAGCCCTGAGAGTAGAAAAAGCTGAGGTGTCACGGAGCCGTCGTTTGTTGTGGTTCAAGGTTGTTGTTTTTGTGCATTCGCGTCAAGATCGCAGGCAGGAACCGAGCTTGTTGGACGGACGCGATCGTGCCCTTTGCCAGTCGTTCATCACGACAATTCATCGATATCTAGCAAATAAATTTATGGTCACTTGGGATTCTTTTGTTTTTGTTTTATTCAAAGCACTCCCCCATACCGTGAAAATACGGCGCCTGCAGATTTCAGAATTACTCTAATGGGGATTACAGGGGTGCAGCCACAACAACAACCCCCTCTCATCGCTCACAACAACACCTCCGAACTGCCAGATCCATCCCCGTGCTCACCCAGTACCTACCTCTCGACTTCTACACCTACATAGGTACCCCCGACACGACACGACCCTCTCATATAGGTATCAGCTAGTCCTCCTACCTGGAAACCGTCGCCGTCCCGTACTCCCACCGTCAGTCTTACGAATTGTTATCCGTCGCCTCTGCAATCGCCTCGACCACAACGTCAAACAAAACTTCCGGCCCGCGGTCATGCCCCCACCCTCTCGTGCCATGCGAGGAACGGAGAATCGAGAGTTTGAAAACCGAGTCCGCCATGCTACAACTATAGCAAAGCCGAAGACTCCGGTTGGGTCGCCGGTGGCGAGACATGCCAATGGACCGGATCCCCATGACTTGAGGGCGGCATTGGAGGATGCTGTGGCTACACCGACGCCGTCGCCAAGTCGGAAAAGACAACGGATTGTATATCAGGATAGGTGTGTTTGAGCTTGGAAGGCGCCGGACTGGATTGGCGATGGACGCATACAGAACGCTGATCCTGTGTCAGATTCATACCAAATAGGGAGGGCGTCGATCTACAAGCTAGCTTCAGCTTATTACCGTCAACTCCAACGAAACCGCCAAAGCGTACACCTCAGGGCGAGTTGCATTTTCAGAAGAGTATGATATCCCTGTCCCGATCGCTATCTGGCTTGCGCTGATCACTTCTACCCGCAGACGAGCAAGCAAATAATACTTTCACCCATCTTCTACGGTCCGAACTATTTCACAACGAGATACCGCAAGCCGATCCTCCATCATTTAATACTCGTAATTCCGCCGCATCAGCGCGTATCGATCCCGTGGGGAACAGAACACCACCCATCACGGCCACAAATACTAATGCTCCGTCAACTCCGTCGAAAAATTTGTTCACGTACATGTCGCCTAAAACTGGAACTGCAAAGTCTCGACATGGGCCAAACATGGATACGAGGTCTGAGATATACTCATTGTCACCTGTAAGATACGACAGCCAAAAGATGCTATTATCTCCGCGGAAGCAGCCTCGTGCGGTCAGTAAGGTGCCCTATAAGGTACTGGATGCGCCGGAGCTAGCGGATGACTTTTACCTGAATTTGGTCGACTGGGGGAGTACAAATATATTGGGCGTTGGCTTGGGTAGTTCCGTATATATGTGGAATTCGAACACGGGGAAAGTGACGAAGCTTTGTGATCTGGGAACAGAGGACAGTGTGACGAGTGTTTCTTGGATACAACGGGTTTGTGCAACGCATGCCAGTGTCTCCCCGTGATATATACTAATTCGTTGATTAGGGATCACATGTATCGATAGGAACAAACAAGGGCTACGTGCAAATATGGGATGCAAGAGAATGTCGCCGGTTACGCACCATGACGGGTCACACAGCCCGTGTTGGTAAGTTGTTCGCGCTTCCGTGGTATCCGATCTCATGCTAAGTTTATAGGCGCTCTTGCGTGGAATGATCATATTCTTACATCTGGTTCACGAGATCGAGCTATTTACCACAGGGACGTCCGAGCACCTGATCAATATATTGCGAAGCTCACTGGTCACAAACAGGAGGTTTGTGGGCTTAAATGGAATTGCGAGGATGGACAACTCGCATCGGGGGGGAATGACAACAAGCTGTTTGTCTGGGATAAACTCACACAGCAACCGCTGTACAAGTTTTCGGAGCATACTGCGGCTGTTAAAGCTATTGCTTGGTCGCCGCATCAACATGGCACCCTAGCATCTGGAGGTGGTACGGCGGATCGGAAGATAAGATTCTGGAATACCTTGACGGGTCAGCCGATAAATGAGATCGATACGGGAAGCCAAGTGTGTAACCTTGCGTGGTCGAAGAATTCAAACGAAATCGTCTCGACTCATGGTTTCTCAGAAAACCAGATTGTGGTTTGGAAGTATCCATCTATGAGTCAGGTTGCAACTCTCACCGGGCATACATATAGAGTATTATACCTGGCGATGTCTCCTGACGGCCAAGTGATTGTTACTGGAGCTGGAGACGAGACACTAAGGTTTTGGAATTGCTTTGCGAAAAGTAAAAATGAAGGACGGATATCGACGGCTTTCGATCCATTATCACAGATTCGGTGATATTTCTCTTTATTATTATACCTAGAGACATTATTCTATAGATGTCCTGCCGTTTTTGTTTTTTTCCTTCTGGGTCCTTTTTTCTTTTGTTATGGTGTTTAAGGGGTAGGAAAGGGCGAAAGTGTTTGGGTTTTTTCTGGGTGGCTAATCTTGCATTGGATTACTGTCGTGGCTTGAGCGAATGAAGTTCTCGTGGCATCAGGCCGACGAGAAGTTGTACAGTATGGTTTGTGACCTTTTATGGGGTTTATGTTGGGTTCCCCCTATTTTGATCACCCTTTGCTCGGGTTTTGTGTTTAGGTACGACTTTTTTTTGATTTTTTTTGGCTTTGATTGATTCCTTTGCTGTGCGATTAAATCCGTTTTGGTGGTGTTTGTTCCCCCAAGGGGTTTCTTGTTTATAGCAGTTGTTTTTGGATTTTTTTTTAGTCGGGGCGCGAGGATCCCAACATTTTGGTAGTAAAAATGAAGATGCTGAGTGTGCTGATGCTTCAGGCATAGAAAAATTACAGACTAATAACTTCAGAAGATCTACCCTTATAGTACCTATCAAAAAAGCTACGTAAAGATGCATGCCGATGGCTGATGCTGTTTGTTCTCCCAATCCCAGTATCAAGTACATCACTTGTTTCCTGAGGTCGAGTCTCGAGTCTCGACTAGAGAATGAACTTAATTCGAATATTAGACGCTAGACGCTAGACGGACGGTTATAATGCACAGTCGCTTTCATTAAGGCTACCTCAAATGTTTCAATTTACCCCGCAGGTGCTCTTTCACGGATGCACCATAAATATCTCGCCTTCCGAGTACCCAAGCTCACAGCCTTCTTTTTGAAACGAGGATATATCACCATGGCCTCCTCCACCTCCACTCTTCGAACCTATGATGTGACTCAACTAATATCCCACATACCTCAACTCCCACATTTAGTTAACGGTGAGGTTTAGGATGCCATCCGGTCGCTCAATTCGCTGCAATCAAACTTTGCCATTCTCGCAGCGATACGGGCATCAGGAAAGGCGATGAACGAACAGGCCATTCCCGAGATGGTTGAATGGGTGCGACGAATCGGCTACACACCCTCATCTTTCAATTCTCTAAACATCATTCACGTGGCCGGGACCAAGGGGAAAGGCTCGACATGTGCCTTCGCGTCCTCAATACTCTCCGAGTACCGTCGGGTTGGTGTACTACAAAAGACTGGGCTCTACACGTCCCCACATCTCCGTGCGGTGCGTGAGCGAATCCAGATCAACGGGGAGCCCATCTCGGAGGAAACATTCGCAAAATACTTTTTCGAGGTCTGGGACAGGATCGAGGAATCGGCAGAGAAGGAAGGCCTTGATCCAAAGGATAAGCCGGTTTATTTCCGCTTCCTCACACTGATGGCCTTCCACACCTATCTCCGAGAAGGTGTTGGTACCGCTATATTCGAGGTTGGCGTGGGTGGAGAATATGATTCGACAAATATCATCGAGAAACCGACGGTGACTGGGATTACGAGCCTTGGAATTGACCACGTTGGCGTGCTTGGTGATACAATTGAGGTCATTGCATGGCACAAGGCTGGCGTTTTCAAGAGTCATTCGCCTGCATTCACTGTCGAACAGCCTCCATCCGCAATGGAAGTATTGAGGAATAGAGCTGAAGAGAAATGTGTATCGAAGTTAGAGGTAGTCAAAGTGCATCCGGATATCAAAAATGGCAGCGTGAAGTTGGGGCTCTCTGCAGAGTTCCAGATGGGCAACGCATCACTCGCTGCTGCATTAGTTGGTGCCCACTTGAAGGCTTTGGGGCTCCCGATTGACTATTCCCTGGAGGAGCCCTTGCCAGAGGAGTTCAAGAAGGGGCTGCAAGATATTGTGTGGGCAGGAAGATGTCAAGTCGTGTATGAGGGCAGGATTGAGTGGAATATTGATGGAGCACATACCATGGAGAGCCTTGATGCTGCAGGAAAGTGGTTTGCTGGGAAAATGTATGCTGGGAATTCGTCTGAATTTGCTAAAACGTGCCTCGTACTGAAGTATTACAGCAGTGACAAACCTCGGAAGCGTATTTTGATATTCAATCAACAAAACCGCGATGCGCCTGAAATGCTCCTCGGCGCTCTCGTTACGTCGTTGAAGCAGCATATTGGTGTCAACACCGAAAATATTTTTAACCATGCAGTTTTCTGCACGAATATCACTTTCAAAGAGCAAGGCTACAAGCCTGGTTGGTGAATCCAGTTTCTAGGCTATTCGCACTGGTGGGCCTAACGCGAATCATAGATTTGATGAGTGTGGGTTCCGATACTGCAGCAGTGGCTGCATTGACAGTACAGAAAAGCCTTGCAGATGCATGGCACAACGTGGACCACAATGCGCAGACGCATGTTATGAGAACTATCGAAGAAGCTGTGGACTTAGTACGTACAGTGGATGGTGACATCCAGGTTCTTGTTACAGGCTCGCTTCACTTGGTGGGAGGAATGCTTGAAGTAATCGATCGCAAAGCGTAAATGCCATACCTCCGTCCCGCTGTATTATAGGTAGGTCATACAATTACAATGCATGGGATGTAGAAAACATAGAGCGGATGAGTACATGGAGTTCATAGTTCAAGATATCTAGACGGGCCGAAGAGCGTAACTACGTACCTGGAATAGACTTGATGGCAGCCCTCGCTGCACTTCAGTTTTAATCACCTTCAGTCCTGCATCCTTGAATAACGTTCGAAACTTCTGATCGGTTCTGTCAAAGTCAGAACCATTCCCAAGTCAAACCACATGATGGACAAACCTGGTAACACTACTGTCCAATTCGTCGAATACATCATCTGGACAATTCGATATATTCTCTTTCACCACAATTGCTCCGCCATCCCTGATGCCGTCCGCGCAACGTTTGAGGTATTCCACCAGGCCAGCATCCGTTAAGTGCCCCACACACCATTGGCTATTCCTTTGAGGTTGGAATTTGCTCCATCCCAATAGGTATGAGGTCCAAGAAGACTCACTTCCATATTAACCAATACGTCTTCTTCTCCGGCGTCCAAGATTCCAACCCCACGTTATAAATTCCTCCGATCCTCCCGGCTGCCTTTTCTTCCTTAAAGTTTTCTGGATTTGATATCTCGTCTGTAAACTTCTTGACCGGCTCGACGATATCAACAATTACTGCGTTGTTGATTTTCGTGAGGAAGCCTTTCGAGATACGACCGATTCTACCGCAAACATTTCAGAATGATGCTTTGAAGTGTGATAAATAGAGATAAGATATACCCAGCTCCACAGTCTGCAATACGTAGAGGCGGGGTTCTGTCTAGCCGTAGTTTTCCCAAAAAGTTCTTGCTACCCTGGATATCGACATGGCTGATGTGCTCAAAACCGCCGAGCATACCTGCTTCTCTGTCAGGGCGCGATATTGTACCAATTCAAGGTCGCTAACCGTTGGGAGTCGGATCGACACTATTCCAGTAATCAAGCTGTTTCTGAGCTATGGGACGAAGTCAGCGGCGTCTAGTAAAGTGCGGAATTGCACTTACTGTCTATATCGGCATCGACGGACTTTAACTCTTCTGGAGTCGCCATTATTGTGGAGGAGTGCGTTAGTGGGGAGTGAGATTTGCTGCGAGTAAAGCAACTATCTCGGGAGAAGACCTCAAAGACTTCAACACTGCTCTGTGGCTGGGATGGTCGTGTTCAATCGTCCCGCTGACAGTTCTCGGGGGTGCCACATTCACTAGCCACAGCGTCCAGCCACAATCAGCCCTGCGTGGGTTAGTTTAGTAACGTCACATTAGAATGCCCTCCCCCGCTATTCTTGTCCTGCCATGAGTCGTCGCTGTCCTCCTTCCCTTCTCCGTCTCCTCAGATCTCATCCACCACCACCACGTCTCATTCGATTAGCACCCTTGGTAGTACGTCACTTGTCTAACACACCAATCCGCTGCAATTCCCCGCGGCCACCGTCGCTACAAGACACAATGGCGCCCAAAGACAAGAAGGCCAAGATCGACCTGAAGGTACCCAAGGGTACAAAGGACTGGGAGGGAAAGGACATGGTGATCCGTGATAAGATCTTCAGCAACATCACCAGTGTTTTTAAGCGCCACGGAGGTGTAACTATCGATACACCGTATGTCTGCCGGCCTTTCCTCTTCCGTTCTTGCGGGCTGAATGGATTGTGTGAATCATGACCGCTGACTCACCAACACAGGGTGTTCGAACTCCGCGAAGTCCTCACCGGCAAATACGGCGAGGATTCCAAGCTCATCTACGACCTTGCCGACCAAGGCGGTGAGATCTGCTCCCTCCGCTACGACCTCACGGTTCCCTTTGCACGATGGCTCGCCATGAATCCCCAAGTTCAAAACATCAAACGGTACCACATCGCAAAGGTCTACCGCCGCGATCAGCCCGCAATGTCAAAAGGCCGCATGCGAGAGTTCTACCAGTGTGATTTCGACATTGCTGGTTCTTACGACTCTATGCTCCCCGATGCCGAAGTCTTGAGAATTGCAATGGAGATTCTGGACTCCCTGAATATTGGGAAGTATACTATCAAGATCAACCATAGGAAGATCCTCGACGGCCTGTTTGAAGTTTGCGGAGTGCCAACGGAGAAGATCCGACAGATTTCGAGTGCAGTGGATAAGCTGGACAAGGTACCATTCCTGCCAAAGCCCCTTCGACCAAGCCCTGACATTGGATTCTAGTTGCCATGGGAAGATGTACGGAAAGAAATGACAGAGGAGAAAGGACTCGCACCCGAGGTTGCCGACACAATTGGCCAATACGTTCAGAAGAAGGGAGGACGAGACCTTCTCACAGAACTCAAAGAAATTCCTGAGCTTACCGCAAATCCCTCCTTCTCCGATGGACTCTCGGAAATGGAGCTTCTTATCGATTACCTCGAGATCTTCAAAGTCATGCCGGTCCTCTCTTTTGACCTTTCCCTCGCGCGTGGTCTCGACTACTACACTGGTGTCATCTACGAGGTTGTAACTGAAGCCTCCGCACCTCCCGCAAAAGCTGCTGGCGCATCTGTAGCTAAGAATAAACGAGGACCTAAGCCTCCCAAGGACGACGATCCCGACGCAGACCGCTCCAATGACGACTCAATTGGTGTTGGATCTATCGCTGCTGGCGCATCTGTAGATAAGAATAAACGAGGACCTAACCCTCCCAAGGACGACGACCCCGACGCAGACCGCTCCAATGACGACTCAATTGGTGTTGGATCTATCGCTGCTGGCACATCTGTAGCTAAGAATAAACGAGGACCTAACCCTCCCAAGGACGACGACCCCGACGCGGACCGCTCCAATGACGACTCAATTGGTGTTGGATCTATCGCTGCTGGCGCATCTGTAGCTAAGAATAAACGAGGACCTAACCCTCCCAAGGACGACGACCCCGACGCAGACCGCTCCAATGACGACTCAATTGGTGTTGGATCTATCGCTGCTGGCGCATCTGTAGATAAGAATAAACGAGGACCTAAGCCTCCCAAGGACGACGATCCCGATGCGGACCGCTCCAATGACGACTCAATTGGTGTTGGATCTATCGCTGCTGGTGGAAGATATGACGAGCTGGTAGGAATGTTTGCAAACTCGTCGAAGGGAAGAATACCGTGTGTCGGAATCTCATTCGGCGTTGATCGAATCTTTTCGATAACGAAGGCAAGGATGATGGAGGAAGTCCGAGGCAATGAGGTTGACGTATACGTCATGGCGTTTGGAGGCAAGGGATTCAATGGCTTGGTAAAAGAGCGGATGAGCGTTTGTAAGACGCTTTGGGATGCTAATATCAAAGTGAGGTTCTCCTTTATCCACTACTTCTCACTCAGAAGCTGACGTAAATGCAGGCGGAATTCTTTTACAAGGTTAAGCCCAAGTTGCCGCAGCAATTTGCGGGTGCAGAGAAGAATGGTGTCCCATACGCTGTAGTTCTTGGAGAAGATGAGTTGGTTGCTGGTATGGTAAAGATTAAAGAGATGGGACTGCCGGAAGGACATCCCGAGAAGAACGGCGTTGATGTCAAGCTGGATGAGCTTGTTCAGGAAGTCAAAAAAAGACTTATTGCTAGGGGGCTGAAGGAAGAGGAGCTCGTAAGAGCTGTGCAGGCGGTTCAACTTGGGGAGAGGAAAAAGGTTGCATTTGAGTAGCATCATATACCACACATCTTCTGTGATTCTGGTTCCTTCGGCGATTGTTGAGTAAAAATTAGATATGGGAATTGAATTGAAAGGAAGAATTAAGAGGGCTTTGTGGTTGGCACAGACCCCACTGATGAATAACTTTCCCTAATGGTGGTATGGAGGGCAACTCTATTCTCAGAAAACGAAGATATGAAAGACAACTTTTGAATGAACTATAATTATATGGTATCCTGTTCCAGCGTCACAATTTGATGCTCAAACCTTTATAGTCCAGCACCAAAGCGACTGTTGTAATCACCGCCATATATGCTGTCAAAACACCCATAGATGCTGCCCTCCCGGTATCTAGCGTCTTGAGCAAAACATTCACAAATCCAGTCAGTAGATTTGCCTACCACATGTTAGAGGGTTCGTTTGTCTCAACTATAAAGGTAATACATACTACTAAGAAAACGGCTAGGCCATTTCGGTTGAATGCATGCAACACCTTGGGTACAGCAAGCGTATATGCCTCCTTCTCATCCGCTACTTGGATTTGTTTCTTCCCAAGAACAAGCCTTTCAACCAAGTAGAACCCTACCAATTGCGTCGTATTGAAAGCGTTCACCCAAAGGAAATACGGCAGATTTGCCAATCTCCTCGAAACACCAATTCCAAGTCCCCAGTACTCTGTGGTCGCGAAAAACGCCACAACCCAGAAGACCGCCAGGCTCAACATGGTCTTTAACATGGACTGTTTAGGATTGGCAGCAGTGTTTCGGGGAAGAACACAAGTTCCCGATGCCATTCCAGCCAAAAAAATTGCGAGATAGCCGGCGAAGCTGCTGGCACCTTCTTTGTTCATGCCTAGAAGGCCGTACTTGTGTCGATCGCCAATGAGGACGTATTCCTCCAGCCCACTCGTCTTCAGGACGATCTGGTATACTCCCGCGACAAGCAAGCTAAGAGCCACATAGATTGTGATCGGATTTGCATTTCCGGTGGGAATTGACTGCAGTAGTGCAACAAACGGGGGCAGGAATCCAAGTGTGAAGAAGAAATTCCAGTGCACGCCATACTCGGTGACATGTTCGGCGTAGTCGACACCCTTGACCATGGCTAGTCGGACAAACCCTAAGACTAGGAGCGGGAAGGAGCTCCGCATAGCGGTTTTCATCCTTGCCAGGAAAGAAACTGAGTCGGTTCTAGAAGACGCAAGATGCTGCTTCATCACCGTACGGGCAGAAACCACGCCGGAAGAAAACACAAAGGATCCGACACCAAGGTCCATCAACGATGTGCCCCAGTTCTCGACCTTTGCGAAACGTCTGGGAAAAATGTGGAAGTCGACCGCTAATATAGCGACACAGGTAATCACCATCATCGACCCGCGGTATACCGTGATGAATGCTTTCTTAGGGAGTGGATCATTGTCTACTACATTTTTCGGGTCTGCGACTTTGGGCGCAGGTTTTGGTTTTGTGACGAGGGGCGAAGATTTGGGGGTTGTTAAGTAGATGAGGATAACTGGCGACAGCGCAAGTATGTTCAGGAGTATCGGCTGGGCAGAGTAGAGGGTAGTAGCAAGAAGAATTGCGCCGCAGCTTAGAATAAAGTCGAGGACGATTTGCGCAGGTCCATAGGAGGTGAATAAACGTAGACGTGACTGGAGAACCGCGAAAACGATATATGTTACCTAAAAGTATTGGGATTTAGATATTGCTGAGAGTAAGGGGGGTAGGAAGTGGATACTGGGGCTATGGCAGTGACAAGATTAATTTCGATGATGGATCCTCCCGTGAGATTTGATACGAAAGCCTCCTTCCGTTGCTTATACAACTCTTCTGGAGTCTTCATGTTGGCGTCGCCAGAGGTAGAGAGACCAGACGTCAGAAAGGTACTCGTCGGTTCACCAACGAGTAACATGACAACAGATTAGGGTTAGGATTTACAGTTTGTGCAACGAGCTAGGGTCAGTATCGATAGTCATCAAGGGAGCTCCACAGTTACGAGCGATCACGTTCATTTCTGATCTTTGTTGAGCATTCAATTACGCCCCAAGTTCTGATAAGCATTCATCCAGCATGGCAGCGCCAAGTGTCAATGGTGATGTTCCGGTGGTCAACATTTTTAGCATGAACTGCTGGGGAGTAAGTTTCAAGCTCTCAACTCAATCAACCCACCTAACGGATCTCGCGATAGCTCAAATACATTGCTAAACATCGCGTCGCCCGTCTCAACGAGATCTCGATTCGTATAGCTCGCGCTAGCCCTTCGCATGACATCGTTGCGCTTCAAGAGTTCTGGGTTTATAGCGACTACCTAAACCTCCGCGAGAAAACACGGGGCGTCTTGCCCTATGGCAAGTTCTACTTTTCCGGCGCGGTCGGTGGTGGCCTCGTTATTCTTTCCAAATGGCCGATCGAGCAGAGCAGCATGTTTAGATACCCTCTCAACGGACGACCTACGGCGGTGCACCGAGGCGATTTCTATGCGGGCAAGGGGGTAGCTTGTGCTTTAATCAAACACCCAAGTGGAAGAACTATCGAAGTTTTCAACACTCATGTTTGTGCGGCTTCGCCTCATATGTGGAGTGTTGCTGACGTGGTCCGGGTAGTTGCACGCTCCGTACGAAGAACAAGATACCTACCTTTGCCATCGAACAGCTCAAGCATGGGAAATTGCCAAACTTCTTCGTGGCGCCGTTCAAAAGGGAAGCGTAGTAATTGGAGCAGGCGACTTTAATATGATCCCGTCCTCCCTTGCGCATCGGCTCATTTCTACCCACGGGCTTGTCTCTGACAGTTGGCTTTCGGCCAACCCAAACACTCCCGACATTCATCCTCCCGGCGCGAGCGCGCAGTTCAACATTGAAACAATGGGAGTAACGTGTGATAGCATTCTTAATACGTGGAGGATGCCTGGTGGCACTCTGCCACCGCCCGAGATTGTTGATCCATACGGGAAGCGACTAGATTACGTTTTTCACTCGCCGACGAATTCTTCAGTACTTGCTATAAAGGTTGGTATGACGGAGCCTATGGACATGCCTTCTCAAACGGGCGGCAAGGGTGGAGCTGGAAGGAACTGCACACTGTCCGACCATTTCTCAGTAGAAGTCCAGCTTGCGTTAGCCTCGAATTACGAACAGCAAAGTGCATTAGCAATAGCGAAGAATCCAGAACCCATTCCCACAGAGTCCCTAGTCGACATAGCTGGCCCCGCGAGAGCACATGAGGCAGAACTGACTCGTCAGGTCGGGGAAAAAGAGGACGAGAAGTACTTACCACTTAGCATCATTGACGAGATATTTACCGTACAGAGGGAATACACAGCTCGAGAAATCGAAGAAAAGAGGTGGCGGATTGCTCATTTCTTTGCTGCGATCCTTGTGTTGATTGGTATGCACATTGCTATTTGGTGGACTTCGCACGTTGCTGTTGCATTTGCACTCATGTTTGTTGGGTGGATTGTCGCGGTCACCGGAGTGCTCAACGGCTTGATTGGATTTATCTTCATTGGCAGTGGTACGCTCATGGTTCCCTTACCGCGGAAGCAGCATTAAAAACTAACCGCACACTATAGAGCTACGAGCCTTGACAGAGTTTGCAGAAGAGATGACGATGTATAGACAACTCGCAGAGAGGGCGTCCCAGAGTAAATATGGTGGCCAGGAAGCTGGTAAAGGAACATTTTCCATTGCGTACGATTCTTGTGGTTAACATCACCCTCGTTAATACAGGTTCCTAGTGTTTGATCAGCATTGTTATTCATGGGATATTTTGGGCTTTCATGAGATACTTGGCTCTTTGGCGCGTTTGGAAGCGGCCGGGTCTTGTATTATACCAGTAGTACATAGCAGCTGAAGCGGCAGATAGTTAATTTGTGAAGATGTGGATTCTCTACTGTGTAAAACTTTGCTGAAAATCGTAAATCATGACCATTTCCACCCCCCAGCGCAGGTGTGGTATCACAGGTAGTAGAGCAACGTTGCTGGTCTCATAGCGGACCGGACCACTACCAGTCCTCTTCCCATAGCTCTTTGTCGTACTTTTCGGTTAGTCTTTCGTCGCTACCAAACCTGGCCAAGCGTTAGGACCACGGGACCAATAAACAAATCATGCTGAGGGGATAAGATAATGTACTTTTTCTGCCACTGAACAAATCCTAGACAAAGCATTCAACCGTCAACAGACTATTTTGGCAGTCATTTCAGGAAATATACCCACCTCCATCGAGTACAAATACTCTCTGCTGCTTGACTGCAGCTGTCTCATCCCGTTCCTTTGCCTTTCCATCATCCTCCCACCTCACCTCTTTCGCAATCGACTCGAGCCCGAACAGTCTTTCCCGCTCTCTCATGTATTTTATAGCAGCACTCGGTCCACGCTCCTGAGAAAGAGCGCAGTGAAACACGACCTTCTCTGTGCCTTTCAAAGTACCGACCAGCTCGGGAGTAGCGTAACTTAGGGTGCCGGATGGAACATGGCGGGATCCCTTGATACATAAACCTTTACCCTAGCTCGGATCGAAGACGGAGAGGGAGCTTACCTTGATGTGGCCGCCGACGTGATCTGAGTCACGAACGTCGACGACAACAACTTTCTCCTCGGTCGGCTCAGTAAGAAGTAGAGTACTGAGGCGTTCGGGACTGATTCGGACTAGCTTTGAAGCGTTGGCTGACATGTAGACGCGCGTGGCTTGAATTTTGATGATGTTGAAGTTAGGTGGGGCTGAGGAGGGGTTCTCGTGGAGCTAGATGTTTACTCAGATAAGAACAACACGAGTGATACCAACATGGATATACAAAAATTAAACCACTGGGTGGAAACCTACATCCAGTATTTAATCTTCGTTTCTTTATCTTGCAGCGTCCCCTGAGCCTCAAACCCGGGAGTCCACCATATCTACGGCGGTTGCTGAGCCGTTTGTTTATGCTGCATTCTGATATCAATGAAACATTGTTTGTTGCTTTTTCTGTCCGTCATTTTCCGAGCTTTAATGGTTGGTCGTTGTTTCATGTGGTGTAGTGGGGTTGCCACAACCCCTCCAAACATTCTGTGGCCCAACCCCAATAAGTACCCCCTCTCCGTTCACTCCTACTCAACATCACTCCACAGGACCCGAATATATATCACCTACACACCATGCCCGACACCAGCCCAGAGGATATTCTCGCCCCACGCTTTGCCGCGCTCGGCCTCAACGATAAAGCTCTTGGAGAAGCCACACGAAACAAGAAAATCGCAGCAACATGGACAGAGGTTCTGGAGGAGGCAGGAATTGATGGTAACGAGAATACTACCCCCACGGATCCAAAGGTCGGATCGACATTGACCGCACTTGTTGCTGCGACGGCAAAGGGCGATAGCGCGCTAGGTGGGAAGAGAGTTTATATCGTCAGGGCGATCCTAGAAGGGCGGGTCAAGTCCAACGTCCAAGTCGATGCTGCCGTGAAGTATGTGAAGGGGGCGAAGGGGGGTATCGATGATGCAACATTTGACAAGGAATGCGGTGTTGGTATGGTGTCCTGCGGAAGGTGTCTGGATGGCGAGTACTGATAGATTGGAATAGGAATTGAGTTTACGCCTGAGACTTTGGCGGCTGCAGTCGCGGACTATATTGCGAGCCATAAAACCACGATTGAAGAGCAGCGGTACAAGAGTGTGTCGGGAACCCTTGTCGACATGAAGACGTCTACAGCGTTGAAATTCGCACCGCCAGGAGACCTCAAGAAAGAGGTCGATGCCCAATACCTAGCACTACTTGGCCCTAAGGATGAGAGAGACACCCCACCAAAAAAGGCACCGAAAGCTACCGGCGGCAAGGCAGACCCAACAAATAAGGATACGGATAAGAAGGAAGGGACAGAGGAGATTTCGAAAGATCGGATGTTTGTGGAAGGGTTTTTGGCTAGTCTGCACAAACCTGGAGGAAACGAGCAGCTTATCCCGGCGCGGATGAAAGAACATCTTAAGGCAACTAGCGGGAGGGTGTTCACACGGTTTCCCCCAGAACCCAATGGATACCTGCATATCGGTCACAGCAAAGCCATTGCTATAAATTTTGGTTATGCACGTTATCACGGAGGCGAGACGTATCTTAGATATGACGACACAAATCCTGAGGCAGAAGAGGAGCGGTATATCATTGCGATAAGAGAGATTATTGAGTGGCTTGGTTTCAAGCCGTTCAAAATCACACATGCTAGCGATCACTTCGACAGATTATATGAGCTGGCCGAGGATCTGATCAAGCGCGACAAAGGATATGTTTGCCACTGCACGGCGGAGGAGGTCAATGCCCAGAGAGGTGGAAAGGACAACCGTGGTCCGAGATTTGAATGCAAGCATAGAAATAGACCAACTGAGGAGAGTCTTGTTGAATTCAGAGCAATGAGAGATGGAAAGTACAAGCCAAAGGAGGCGATGCTGAGAATGAAGCAGGATATCTTGGGTTCAGGAAACCCTCAGGTAAATTCTAAGAAGACACCCAATCACGTTACCGAAGCTTATGATGTGCTAGATGTGGGATCTGACGGCGTACCGAATTTTGGACGCTCCTCACCCCCAAACGGGAGATAAGTGGAAGATCTACCCAACATATGACTTCACCCACTGTCTTTGCGATTCTTTCGAAAACATCTCCCATTCTTTATGCACCACAGAGTTCATCAACTCACGTGAATCATACGACTGGCTCTGCAATGCTTTGGAGCTTTACCGACCGCAGCAGAGAGAGTAAGCACGCTTCTGTATCCATAATGGTGCCGGGAAGAAACTGATTGTATTAGGTATGGTCGTCTCAACTTGACAGGTACAATCATGAGCAAAAGGAAGATTATGAAGCTTGTCGATGGTGGTTACGTGCGGGGATGGGATGATCCACGGCTGTACACCCTGGTTGCCATCCGTCGCCGTGGTATCCCCCCCGGGGCGATTCTGTCCTTTGTGAATGAGCTCGGCGTAACTACCACCCACTCCAACATCCAGATCAAACGCTTTGAGCAGACAGTGCGCAGATATCTTGAGGAATCCGTACCCCGCCTGATGATGATTCTCGATCCACTTCGCGTCCGCATCGAGAATCTCCCAGCAGATCATCTCGAGGAATTCGATGCCCCCTTCTTCAAGCCCAACGATACCAAGATGGGTACCCACAAATTACCGTTCACCCGGATTATCTATATCGACCGCTCGGACTTCAGAGAAGTGGACTCGAAAGATTATTTCCGCCTCGCTCCCGGCAAATCCGTGGGGCTTCTGAAGGTTCCGTATACTATCCGATGCACTGCTTTCAGCAAGGCTGGGGACGGGAAGATCATCGAGGTGGTCTGCCGTTACGAGAACGACATTCCTTTCAAGAAGCCAAAGACTTACATCCAGTGGGTCGCGGATGCACCCGAGAAGGGCTCTCCTGTTCCTGTGGAGGTTAGAGTCACAAACCAGCTCTTCAAGTCAGAAAACCCCAACGACAACCCCGATGGGTTTTTGGCCGATATCAATCCCAAGAGCGAGAAGATATTCAAGGAAGCAATCATCGAGACTGGTATCCACGAAATCCGCCGTCGTGCGCCGTGGCCAGAGCAGGAGGGCGAGAAGGATAAAAGCAAGATTGGGCCGGAAAGTGTGAGGTTCCAGGCTTTGCGGGTGGCATATTTTGCTATGGATAGCGATAGCACGGACGATAAGATTGTGTTGAATAGGATTGTTACTTTGAAGGAGGATGCAGGTAAGAACGCATAGATAGTATGCATAGGCGTTAGCATGAATGTCTTTCTTAATAATTGGTGTTCGTGTTTGTGAGCGGGTTTATATATTGTTAGTAGGCGGCATTGGAATAGAGGGAGGTGAATTATTCTAGAGGGATTTTGCGCGAGATTTCGACAAGTTTCCCTCAGGATAGCAGTAACGATTTCAGTTCTATGAGGTAAAGCGAACGATTAGAGACCTTTGGGTTGCAACAACCTTAACCTATTCTCAAACTTTAAAATTCCTGTCAAATCAATGCCAGATCACAACTGGTCACTCGATACTTCAATTCTTTCGTTGTTGCATGAACCTGACCGAGCTGAGCTTCAGCTGAGCTGATGTCAAGGCACATAGCCGGTAGGGCATAAGGCACCCAACTACCTTGTATATATCTCGAGTCTTTCTCCTGCTCTCCAGTCTCTGTATCTTAAGTCTATTCACACGGTTCTCCCCTTACATATTTCAACATTCGCAACGGCTCGACTCCGGACAGTCACTTTTCAGTCATTTCCACGCTGTCACTTCTGACTATCCGAGTTTCGTTTATGATATTCACCAGATATAATGAGTTATGCGCTGCTATCACTCAGAACCTAGATTGTATAGTGGAAGCAGCGAGGCTAGTGTGAGCGGAGAGGTTGGAGAAGACAGTTTGGCCGTGTGGGGGTTGGGAGGTCAGTTTGACCGCCAGGAATCCTTTATAAGAAGCTTGTTTCCGGAAACTTTTGATATGACCGACATTCAGTGTCGAACACTCTATAAACTATGTCAAACTCTCGTGTTCTCTGAATAACATATCTTGACTGCCGGCACTCAAAAACAAATTGAACCTCTGCCTTTGATAGTTACAGCTACAGGAAGTTTAAGTACTGTGACCGGCAAACGTATATGGGGAATAATGCAACGGAATGTGACTCGGTACTAGCAGGCAGGGTCTGCTCTGGCAGAGATGAGCTGCTGGGTGGTCTTGAGTAATGCGGCACTGAAGTCTGAGCTGGAGTGGTCTTAGGTATCTTTTGTTAGCCTTAATGAAAGTGGCCAAAACTCGGTTAGTCAGAAGTGACGGCGTGGAAGTGACTGGAAAATGACTGTCCGGAGTCGAGCCGCTTTCGCAATGCTGCCAGATCGCCCCCATTCCGAGATTTGGAGCCAGCAAGTAACTTTTATTCCCAAGAACGCCATATAATATCTCCTGTATAACATCCCAACAAAAGAAGATACCGTGTATCACTGCCATCCCCCTCCGCCTAATTCTGCCTCGGCTTCACAATCCCATCATGCACGAAATAGTACACAACCGTGGAGTCGTCACTCACGACCGCCAAGAGCAGTCGCTTCTTTCTTATCTCCCCCTTCACACTCACGCCCCAATACCCCTCCGGCATGGCATCAAACACCTCCGCCATCTTCCGCACACTCCATTTCTCGCGGAGATCAACGGGAAGAACGTATTCATGCTGCTTTAGCGCGGACTCGGTCGGCGGCGCATTGGAGTCCACGTCGGGGTCGATGTAGATGGGCTCTGGCGGGAGACCTGTGAGGAGTGGTCGTGGCTGGGTGTCGGATGCTGGGTGTGTGGTGACCGAGCTCCAGTCCGCTGCGTTCGTGAGGTTGTTGTGGACTATGTCCAGAAGGTGAATATGAGCTTGCTGGGCAGCGGCGGTGTAGGTGGATGTCATGGCGGTGTGTTGATCGGCGCTGGGAGGAGGTTGTTGGTATGACTATGAAGTCCGTTGCCACACCTAACCCTAACTATTAAACTCCAGAGGTTCTCTCCTACGGCGGTGTAAAGTGGACAATATTTGTCTCGTGCCCAGCCTCCAGTGGTGTTTGCCACTCGTACCTCGTTTTACCACAAGAGCGAGCCTGCAAGTGAAGGCAACGAGAGTTTGGGGACGAGACAAGGTCAAAATACCATTTCACGACATCGTATATGGAATTAGCGGAATTGCACCAACACCCAATTCTACAAATTCCATGTGCAATGATGTGAATTTAACAATATTGTAGCATGATGTCATATATGGCTGACAATGTTGTGCATGAACTTGTGGAATTAAATATAAATTTCGCAAATATACCGAGAATAAATCGGAATACAAGCATCCACCCCCAAGTTGGCGCCACGGCCTGCAGGAGACATGACAGACTAGATATCAATGATGTAAGAAGGATAGCCATCTTCCGACCACGCCAATTAAAAAGCGGTGTCAACCTAGCATAACATTAAAAATCAGGTGCGTAGATGAGCGGTATGTGTCTTCAGACCGACCAATATGTGAAATAGCACATGATGTGTGGGGTGCAGCATTTACAAGCCCATACAGTAGTTCTTTATCTTCTAGTCCCAGAGGCGCTCTATAAAATAAATTGGCTAGGTGGTATTCAGCATCATTTGACGAGTATTGTATATTTGATGTTGAAAGTTCTGACAAATACTTACCACCGTTCACCGCTGACCTGGGCTGTTATCAGTAAAGAATACCGGGGAATAGCGTGTCTTGGGCCACATACTCATTCCAACCTTGGGTTGCTGCACCAAGAACACAGGTAATGATCAAGAACTTCATCTTCCCGGGAAATCAAAAGGTAATGGTTTGTAATTGATGAGGGAAGTATTCAAGCTTGATGGCCGTTAAGTTTGTTTGACATCTCATTAACCAGACCTAGGCATGATATTAACCTTATCCATTCCATATCGTACTCCACAAAACGTAAACTATAAGTACA
>Ga0307514_10001316_pt1 | contig 31780 bp, 31 predicted proteins | sample 16_EM_MG_FD_203088 | JGI IMG/M metagenome (GOLD analysis project Ga0307514, IMG submission 203088) | Populus trichocarpa ectomycorrhiza microbial communities from riparian zone in the Pacific Northwest, United States - 16_EM | ecosystem: Host-associated > Plants > Roots > Unclassified | place... | reverse complement strand
GACTTTGAAACAGTTCCGACTCTTGTCTTGTCTTGATTTCCTCGAAACGAACCTCGAGCCTCTTGCCCTGCTTTCAGTATAACATTAGTGTTACCAATATCACTTACGCCCGACCCCGCCCGTTACATCAAGAGTCTCCGGCAAGAAGTGTGAACAAACATAATACTGTTTTGCTCCTGGAGTTCTTTCGGACTTGTTGAGTATTGTCCCAGCTACCGGCACATAATACCAAGGACTGACTGTCCTCAAGTACGACAACTCCAAGTATCGACTTGTCTTTTAAGAAACAGCAAAGTAGTTTCGCCTCGGCAGAAGGAGTACTGCCGACTCCAGGGTATTCTAGCAGAACTATCCTTTGAACCACCATGTTATTGGGCTGGTTCCTCGGACTGACTTCGGACTCTAAAGTATCATCTTGCTCTCTTCCCGATCAACAACTTGCTTCAATGAAGGGACTAAGAATAACCAAATGTAAAGAGTGATGGGTTTATCCGTAATATAGAACTGAAGATGAGCGTACAACTCTAGACTTCAACTGTGAGAAGTATCCTCGTTGGCTTCGATACAGAACTAATACATAATTCAAGGGAATAAGGTCAAGACTTAACCTGCAAGTCGGGAAGGTCAATAGGTGTCCATAGATAAATCTTAATGTAGATTGTATGTTTGGATGAATGTTATCGATCTCCTTCCTTCATGTCGGTATCGCTGATATATATCAGACGATCCACACCCTTAACAATCCTAGGACTGTCAAATCCTGTTTCGGACTTCACATTCATAACTGCCTCATCATCCTTGCCGTCTACCATGGATGGTGAAGTTCTAACTACCATGAGTATAAACTACGTCATCAAGGTAATGAGCTCGTATTTTGACACTATCACTAATGGCAATACCTCATAGAGATATGAACTTATCCGAAGCCAATTATCAACAAATAGGTTCGTGTCACCAAGAGCCAGTGAGAGTGCCCTTTCATAGACCCACCGGGTACGTAACGGTTTCATCATTGCGGCAAACGACAGAACTTTTATTTTGAGTACACTTTATTGGAGCCCAATATGCAGTCTTCTGCAGCTGAGTTGTATTGCCATATATTGGATGGAGAGTATCCCGCGCAACTCAGGACATCTAAATCTCAAGTCCCATTCGCCCCAAGCCTAGAAGGTGTGGTCGAAATAAGGGTTGATTCATACAAGTCCATTCGACCAGCTGGGCTCCGATATATCAATCATTGGTTCTTGACTTATCTCCTATTTAACTCTGCACATCTCGAGATGTCATACTGTTCTGATGTTGACAACCGCTTATCTCATAAGGAATGAATCATTGGAGCATGAGTGAATAGTCGTTTGTTCGGCAACTAGGAATAAGGTTTCCTTTCAGTAAGGAGTGATTATTGACAATAGAGATCCGACGACCAATACCGAGTCAAAGATAATTCATATCATATCTGCACGTGGCTCGATCACTGTCGTTGATCAATTGGTACGAAGGTAGGGTAATTGAGATATTCCCAATAGGTGAACAAATCCGGAAGGTTGATCCAAGTAGGGAATCCGAGTGATAATTCATGCTTTCGGATTGAGTATCCATATTTGGTTTGTCGAGTGACCCTGTAAGATCCCGGAGGTATATCTGTAACTCCAAAGGCGTAGCAGTAACTTATAGAGTAGCTGTTTTTGAGCTGGAAATCCATATTATATTTGATGTGTGGCACTATGAAGTCCTATGGACTTGATATTTGACTAGATTACTATGATATGCATGTGATTATGGGTGCTTGATACAATACATCATGCTGCATTCACTAAAACAGCCACATGCACTTCATTCCATGCTCCCTAGTATGCTCTGAAGTACACACCTGATTGCATTTGATTGTACACTCCCAACCTGCTTGACTTATGCGCCGAAAAAAGCTCTCGAGATGCTGTCAGGTCCAGTGTGAGTACACTCCCAAGTACCCCTCTGAGTGCGTTCTCAAGTATTCTCCCGGGCATGCTCCCAACTACGCTCCCATTTGCACTTGATGGCACACAGCCAGCCTGCTTGACTGAATACGCCCAAACGAGCAGTCAAGAAGCTCTGAAGCTCTCTTCCGAGCATGCTCTCAAGTGCACTACCAATTGCACTCCATGGCACAGTCCCAGTCTCCTTGACTGTACGCTCCCAAGTAAGCTTTCAGGATGCCCCCAAGTACACCAAGTATGTTCTCAAGTACACTCCTGGGCATGCTTCCAAGGTCGCTCATACTTGCACTCGATGACACACAGCCAGTCTGCTTGACTGTTCACTCCCAAACCAGCACTCAAGAATCTCTCAAGCACACCCTCAAGTACACTTCCAATTGCAGTCGATGGTATACTCCCAGCCTACTCAGGTATAAGTTCTCAAGTACACTCTCACAAGGGAAGACGCTCCCAATCTCAGTTGACTATATGCTCACATGTACCCTGCTGCATGCTCGATCCAGAGGCATGCTGAGTTGCAGAAGCCAGGCAGTGGGAGGCGTCAGTTGCAGGCGCCAGGCACCGGGAGGTGTGAGGCAGGGGGTGTATCATGGGCACTATTCGGCAGACAGCATGTAGCCTGTGGTGTGTCACAGTTGGCGGACAGCATATGGTGGCCAAATCACAACATCAGTCGATATCATAGTCTAAACCCTATCTTATGTGTGGCCACCATAACAATATCTTGCGATGCCTCATGGTCATTGTGTTGACATTTACAGCCTTAGATTGCACAGAACAGGTAGACAATTCTGACTTGAAGAGAGCAGATCTCCAATTCAGAGTTTGCAGCAGAATCTGGTATCCACTTCCCATTGATTGTGGCTGTATGTGCGTGCATTCAGTCAGGGGCTGATGTTGATGATGGCAGTGATGGCAATAGCAATGGCAATTGCAATGGCAATGGTGTTGGTGATGGCGATGGTGATGGTGTTGGTGATAGTGATCATAGTACTAGAAGTACTTAGATATGTAGGTATGCTACGGCAACATCAGCATCAAAGCTTCCACAGATGTTAAGCCTTGTACTAGCGAAAGCTTCCACTAACCTAGAGCCTTCTATTAGCCAACGCTTCCACAAACTCAGAGTTTTCCATCAACCAAAAGCTTCATGTGGAAAACTCTACACTTCCCGAATATACTCCTGTCTACTCAATCTAGCCACTTGTCGAATTGCAAATGCCAGGCACCTGGAGGTATGAGGCAGATGGTGTGTGCCATGTAACAGGGGGTGGGTAGCAGGTGGTGGGTGGCTGAAATCTTGACGTCGGTCAATATCATACTCTGAACCATATTGTTAGCACAGCCACCAAGACGAGATCTCACTATGCCTCAGGGTCATGGCGTTGACAATTGCAGCCTGAGATTCCACAGGAAAGGTAGACAATTGGATCTTGGGGAGAGCAGATCTCCAACCTACATTTGCCAGTGAAATCAACTGCTCATTTCCCACCAATTGTGGGCATATGTTTCTGCATTTGGTGCTCATGGAGATAATGGCAATGGTGATGATGGTGGTGATGGTGATGATGATGGTTTTGGTGATGGTGATCATAGTATCAAAAGCACTTAGACAAGTAGGTTGGCTACGTCAACGTTAGCATCAAAGCTTCTGCAGACTGAGAGCTTTCTAGTAAGCAAAGCTTCCACAGACTTAGAGCCTTCTAGTAGCCAAAGCTTCCACAGACTTTGACTCTTCTATTAGCCAGAACTTATACAAACTCGGGGTTTTCCATCGGCCAAAAGCTTCCCATGCAAAACTCTACTCCTTCCAATGCGAGGCTGTCTCAAGAAGGCTCTCAAGCATGCTATCAAGTAGTATTTTGGGCAGGCTCTCAAATACCTGTGTACTTTCATGCTGACTCGCAGCGATAGTGTGTACAGTTCTAGTTGAACTGCAAAGACTGTAGGCTATAAATACAAGTATAGGTCTATCACTAGCTGACAGCTGTATATAGTGCCATAGGCCTATGCATACATCTCTATGAATCAACTATAGATGACTATAGGCCACACGTCGTGTAGGGGTCCCCAGGAAGTTTGCTTTAAGCTGCATGTGTATTGGTATGTGTCTAGCGCAGCGTATAGTTGATTTGCACTTTTGCTGCTGACAAAACACCACCATCACCACCACCTTGGTAAAGCTTGTGTGTATACAGCTGAGGATGTAGTTGAGCTCAGGGAAGACAGAGAAAGGCTAGGTAGAGAATAAGTGGCCAACGCCAATATACACCAAGACAAGACTACAGCAAAGGTAGTATCCACTGGATATGGGCTAAAGAGCTCTAAACATACGGAAAAGAAGATCATAGGTGCAAAGAAGATACCTGTATTTGTGCTTAGGGATGGGGAGGATGAGGAAGAAGATGTAGTAGGTGGACAGGGGTGGGATGAGGAAAAGAATAAGGTGAAGAAAGACTCTATTGTATATATTGGTGATATGCTGAACCTAGAGGATACTATTGAGCATGGAAAAGAGGGAGAAGGGGTTTGTACACAACTCCCAGTAGTGACTAGGTCAGGGAGAGTAGTTACGATGGGTCTTTTGGGTTAATAAATACCACCCGTGGGTGGTTTCCCAGGCATGGGCGGTCACCCGGTAAAACACGTTATCACCTGACATGCTTAATAATAGTTCACAGCCGATCACCAATCACCACTCCAAGAGCCTGGGCCGAGGCCAGTCTACAACCGGTTTACCTGAAATGAACTTCAGGCACACGAGTAGAAATTCACCCGGGCAAAACTAGCGCCTTGGCATTGATTCTGGAAGAATCGTTGAGATGCAAACCACAACTGCAGTTCTTTTATATTTCCTACCAAGTCGTCTCCACCCCCCCAATCGCAAAAACCTAATTCAATTTTCTTGGTTCCACGAATCAACATATCACAATGGTATTCAAACGCTAGGACAATTCGCTCCCCCCAAGTGCCACGGATTACAGCTAACGAACAACGTCTCCTCCAGGCCACCTCCCTCCGAAATATCAAGGCTCTCGCTCCCCTCCTCGACCGCATCCTCGTCCAGCGTGTCAAGGCAGAGGCAAAAACTTCGTCGGGCATCTTCTTGCCTGAGTCCACGGTTGAGAAACTCTCCGAGGCCAAGGTTGTTGCTGTCGGCCCCGGCGGTTTGGATAAGGACGGGAAGCGCATTGGGATCTCGGTTAAGCCTGGTGATCGTGTTTTGATACCTCCGGTACGTTTTTGTTGTTAGTATCCGCGAGAAATGCTAACGCAGGTGGATATAGTATGGCGGTAATCCTGTTAAGGTCGGTGACGAGGAGTATACCCTCTTCAGGGATCACGAGTGAGTACCCCTATGGATGCTTCCGACAGATGTAGCGTCAAAAGGTGCAGTGCTGATGTGTAATTGCAGGCTTTTGGCAAAGATCAATGAAGGTGTCTAAGCGTAGTAACTGCAGCCTGCAAAACATAAAAACGGCGGTAATGTTTGTACGATGATGGCAATTGGCGATGAGCATGAATAGAACCTTATCATTGTACAAATAACAATGCCCTTGAGAAAATCTAGAGTTTTTGGAAGGATTTTCTGGTTTCATGATTGATGCCTTTTACGGCTACAGCGCGAAGCCATACTCGATTGAGAAATAGAATGAACGACACATGTCTACAACACGCGACCAGCTTGTTATGACAAAGGCACATTAGCTTTCCCTCATGGATCGAGGTCTCTCCGAGGGCCTGAGATATCCCAGATCTTGAGACTGTTGTCCCACAAGCCTTTATTAGCATCCTCGCTGTCGCTGCCACTGCTATAATCACTCGCCTCCAGACCGAACGTCTTCCTGGATCCAGAGCAAGTCGCCACAACGGAGCCAGAAGGATGCACCAAAGCACTAGTAACTACGTCCTCATGTGCCTGCCAGTTTCCAACACATTCCGGCGGACTCTTCCCTGCCTGCCCATGGCTTGCCTCCCATATCTTCACCACTCCATCGGTCCCACCCCCAATCACCTCCCCGCTCAGCCCAGTCGCCACATCCACTCCGATCCGTTGATTCGTCCTTGCTTTCCTCCCGTGAAAGCTCTCAACTCGCAACCGATTCCCCCTGATGTCATAAACACTCACCACATTGCTCTTGCGCTCCACAATATAGAGATAGCGGCCACACACACTCCACAGGAGCTGTGTGATGCCTCCGCCTTCGCCGCTTCCTCCTCCTGAATCACTACCATCATCATCAGGCATCGTAAACACACCAATAACATCACCACAGCCATCCCCTGCATACAATCCTACCTGCCGGGTATTTGTACCTGCCGCCAGTACGCCGTTTGAAAGCGCGAGCGCAGTGATGAGACCCTTCATCGTGGTGGTAGTAGCCGGGCTCTTCCTCGTCGGAATAGTCTTCAAGATTGTCATGGGAGCGGACCCAGAACGATCCAAATTGAAAATCGAGATCTGACTGGTTGTCCCAGCTAAAAACGTCGTGGGGTTATTTGGAGGGATGAGTAGCGAGTACGGGGCATCGTGGGTTTCGGTGTGAGGGTTGACCAGCTGGTAGGAGCTTAGAAGGTCCGGGTATAGCAGGGAATGGAGACGGATAGGAGCGTTCCGTGGCGAGCAGAGGTAGACGAACGTTCCTGGGGATGAGAGGGAGGCGAAGGGGTAGATTGCGGTTGCGTAGACGCGCGAGGGAGTAAAGGTTGTGGTGAAGGGTGCTAGGGACTTTTCGTCATCGACGTCGAGGAGGTCGGGAGGCAGTATGAAGGTGCGGAGGCCGTTATCTTCGTTGTGTGTAAGTAGGGAGGTGCCGTCAGGCGTCCTAGCAGGTAGGTGTTAGATTGGGATGTTGCTGGTGGAAGAGACTCGCGGGCCTGGGGGGTCACCATTGTGCGCTTTTGAAGGCGTTGCTTTCGCCGCCGCGGGGTGAACGGCAGACAGACTCATTTTGTGAGGTTGCCGAGATGGGTCCGCGATAGGTGTCACCTGTAGTAGCACGGAGCGGGGGAAAGGTGGTGAGGCGAGGCCATTCTTGTGGCATTGCGATTAATTGAATGCGAGATGATACTGCTCGTGCCTCAAACATCAGGCTTGGTCACGTGCTTTCACCCGTTTAAGCGGGGCAGCTACCACACGTGACCAAACTCAATTTCGAAGGCAGAGTACACGGTTCGAGTCCAGAGGAGACGAGGTCGCAAGCAGATACGTCTTAAAAGTGGGCAGAATTGCGCGAAAGATTGGGTGAGGGAACTTGTATCTTGCGTTGAACCGAGTGCAGTCACGTCTCCTTTCTAAGCGTCGTCAGCCTTGGGAGAGTCTATGTTCTGAATCATTTCCAAACACTCGACCATCCTAATTGCCAAGCCCATTGAGCATCTTAACTCCAGCCTCAACACAAACTCGCTTCTTCTAACCACCACCGCCGCCTCCATCACACAGGCCTAATGGACGTCCTCCTCGACCAGCTAGGGCTCTCGGAGCTCCGCCACCTAAAACCCCGCCAACTCCTCGCAAGTCCTCAACTTCGCATTGACGGCATTCATGATATGGAAGGGCCTCAACGTGACCGCGAATAGTCCCAGCCCCATTGTTGTAGTGCTCTCCGGAAGGCTTGTGCCATCCCCACAGCCGCTACTCCTACAGCATCTGACGCGAGAGCAAATAGTATGGAGCCGGCGTTCCAGCGCGGCGACCTCCTCTTCCTCTGGAGCCGGAATCTGGAGATGAACCACATCGCCGGCCCACCAGTTGCCGCGCAGGCAGAGTTTCCAGGAACACAGGTAGGCGAGATTGTAGTGGCAATGTTGTTAGGAAGGAGATTTCAATTGTTCACAGGGTTGTGAGGAAGCATAAAGGCTCGTTTGTATTCCACCGTTGCTTCAGTTACTTCTGTTCCAATTGGCGACTGGGTCTAACGGGGGTTGTGTATAGGAAAACCCCATTGAACCTTCTTACCAAGGGAGATAATAACCATGCGGATGACACCGAGCTGTATGCGCGGACCAGTTCTATCTGGATAAAGAAAAGGAAGTAATTGGAAGCGTTATCGGATACATTCCGTTTGTGGGGGTATGTTACTATCTTGCTGAGCGAGCACCCGTGGGCAAAGAGTGTACTGTTGGGGATTATGGGGGTTATTGATGATTTTACAGAGGGAGTGAGCAAGCCGGGCGGGTTGGGATTGGGATTGGGGGGCTTTTCTCGTTATCTAAAAGGCTACTTACTACTCTACAAAGGCGAAAGGTTTGCTTTATGACAGCTCGGCAAGATATCCATACTGTACTTCTATGATTAGAATTAGACCCGCACGTCAAGAGCTCCATTTTCCCGGCGTCTTGACTGTATCAATCCTTCGTCTAACTTGTAGTTTCAACGGGTATTTTCACGTACGCCGAAATCCAACGTGCATCTCTAGCAATCGAAGCAGACCATAATGGAAGATGCCGCTCACAAGCTCTTTCCCATAAACCGCCTTTTCGTGAAGCTTTACCACCACTTACTCGGCTTCCCTGTTCCATCTGCATATAGCCTTACAATCAACCTCATAGCCAGTTCTTATCTCATCTACGAGATATATCCGCGGAGCATATCCACCTCTTAACGATTCCTCGGTAGCTAGTAGAGCGCGTTTAAGGGAAAACCCGGGTCGCCGGGAGGTGCAAAATTGTCCAAAGCAGCAGTTTGCAATGCCTACAACTTCATCAGCTCCCTAGAGCCCGGATAGGGCAGCAGCAGCAGTGGTGACACAATATATACCTTCTCAGCATCCCTCTGCGACATCGTCGGTTTGACTTTTCCAAGACACTCGCTGATCCATAGGATCCGTAGATGAGCACGCGGTCGGCGGGGCCCTTGATCTCGAAGTTGCGGAAGAGAGTGTTTGCGCGGAAGAGGGTGAGGGTTTCGCCAAGGATATCGTAGGACTTGCTATCGGGGTCGATATCGAGGTCGCTGGTGGAGACACGGGAGCGTGTATGAAGGACCGCAGGTTTTGGTGCGGAGTGCGGGTAGCCCGAAGTTTCCTACGAATGTTAGAAGCTATAGGGAGCTCTGGAAGCTGGAGAACAGACCGATTACGCGGGAATCGGTGTCGCGGAGGAAGGGGGAGTGCAAGGCCTGGAGGTTGGTTAGCTGTGTTGTGGGTTTGTCTGAGGTTGGAGGGAGCTTGCCGGCATTGCTAGAGGGTGGGATTTGTGGAGGTAGGTACTGAATAGTAATCGGAAACGCAAATACTGATAGATCGGTTATCAATTCCTGCAGTCGGAGATAGGTGAGCCAGTGGTGGTGTCGCTGGGAAGGTGTTGAGGTAATGACGAGGCTACCCGGCTTTGCACTTGAGCCAAGCATCACCATTTTTGGTTCGTCACCTCATGCATACGGTAGGCGCCTTATTAGGGGTGTGGGCACGACCAGCGCCCACACCTAACAAGCCACCAACAAGCCACTAGCGGGGCACCTCGTAGCCATGCCCCACCCTCAGCTCCCCGCTCCCACATCTATCCAACTTTGAGCTCAATTAACTCCATGAGTTTTACTTTGACCAAAATATTGTTTATATATGAAATGTAGTTAACAAGATGCTCTTTCATTTGCTTGTCTCCTCTTTTAGTTTCCTCTAATATTCAAAGAGTGGTTGTAGATCAAGTACAGTGGCTTAGACTATACTTAGCACTGTTGATGCTGCTAAGCACTGCTTAGCACTGCTGGTGTTTTGCATCAGGTAAATTATTTCTACCTGATACTTAAATACATGTTGTATACCATCAGGTAAATCTTTTCTGCTTGACTGTAATGTACATGTGAATTGAGTCTCAGCTAATAACTCAAATATGGATACTAAGCAGTATGCAACTGGCATCACTTCCAGGTCAAAGGAAATTAAAAATCTATGCATATATAGTATAGCTACAGCCTGCTGAAGAGTTGTGAATTTGACCAAGTATTGGTGGGCTTGTGGGTTGACTGCTAAAGGAGAACAAAATGAAGAAAATCTACCTATCCCATATCATTTCTCCACCACTTCCTGTTTGAATTCACTGTCCTTTCTGTTTGAGTCTCTTTAGCATACTACAAGGCTACTGGAGTGCAGCTTGGCAGTTTCTAGTGACAATAAGATGTCACTTGGGCAAAAATTACCTGAGTTATGATACTCTAGAGGGTCTCCCACATCAGCAACTCAGAAATATTACCTATCTCATCAACCACCATCCCAATTCTGGCAAGACTAATATTAAATGACACCTAGCGTACTGTATGTGCTCTAATAGTATTATCAGTGAATTACATTGACTATTGGTGATATAACAGTTGGGTTAGAAGGTGGGCAAAAATCTGCCAGCTGCATGTACTCTCACTCAAATTTTCACCATATTCAAAATTGAACCATTTAACTTGATTTTTCGATTGGTATGTAGGCCTTGGAGTTGTCTATTATACTGCTATCTCTGATATTCACTACATTGGGTGGTTATTGAGCAATTTGAAATTTTGAACAAATTTCCGGGATTTACAAAACACCCCGCTAGCAGCTTGTTTGGTGTGGATGGTGGGTATGTCCACACATCCAGGAAGGTACCTGGGCGATATGCATGAGGGGCGGATTATTGCTGAAACTGGGGTACTGTTGGGAATATGGAAAGGAGAACAATGTGCATTGTATATGTATAGAAGCGGAAAGTCACAAGATATGATCAGCGAATCTTTATATAAATAATGACAAACTTGGATTCTATGATTTGAACAGATAAGAAAGAAATCCACAAATTTCGTGTCCCAGATCAGAAACCTAAATGTGAATGTTATAGTAATGTGTGGCAGAGACTAATATCTGTCATACTATTCGCAGATTACAATTGATTATTCACTAGAAAATTGTGATAAAGTATACGGTTAACTAATATCAGATGATGCTTCAATGATTCTGTAGTTATGGTAGATATCTTGACCATATACACCCACTCTGTGTGAGACTGCTGAATTTATTACTGATTGCATTTATGGCTGGTGTACTGACTGTCTCCACAGCCCGCTGTGGTTTATCATCTCCAGCCAGCATATGGCCAGCCAGATGTAGCATATTCCAGGTCACCTCCAAGTGCATGTGAACACTGTTACGAGCATAGTGATGCAAGAGTTCCGACAACAGATGAGATAGCTATAGCCTCAATTTTCTTTTTGGCTGGAATGTCATGCTCACTCGGGACTACATCCGATACCTGGTGCAACCTCTGAAGACTACATTATTCTCATGCTACTGCTTGGACCATCAGATAGTTCAAAAGAAACATATTAACTGGTGGTTTCTACTCCGAGAACCAAGCCAGTGCACCTAATGTAAACACTGATGAGTCCTAACAATAGGATTTGTAGGGGTCCTCAGTTACAATTGAGGCTTATATGAGGCTGGTAGATATTTATTAGCCTCAAATGAAGGTACCTAAAATATTATGTTGATGTAAGTATATTTATTAGCTTATAGTAATCTCTCAAACTTAACACTGTCATTTACTCAGAGTATTCAGGCAGTTTTGACACCATTGCAGTTGCCTGCAATGGTGACAGTTGAGATATGCTATTCTTAGTTGAAATTATCATTCCACAGTAACTAGTTTTATAGATGATTATATATGTTCTCGCCATTAGTGTTTTGCAGATTCTTGTACAATACTGTGAAAACTAAAAACTCTTATCTTTCATAGCAAATTTAAACATAACATAGCAGGTATTCTGTAATGGGGTTGTTACAGCTGAAAGTTACTTATTACCCTACAATTGTATCATTCTAACTTATGGTTTTGGATTTGCAAATGTGTATGGACTAATGGCAGTGACAGTGGCAGTCATAGTAGCAGTGACAGTAGACTTCTGCTGCTGATAAAGGTAGTAGTGCATGTGGTAATCATTATAATAATAATGAATGTTATGAGTCTACAGGCTATGATAAAAATGTATGCTGTTTTATAAAGCTAGAAGCTATACTGTTGAATCTCATCTAGTACATGCAGAGTAGCTGTATCAGTGGTTATTGAGATTCAATAGGGATTCAGATGTTAGGGGGGTAGGTGACTAGAAGTATGGATACCTATGCATGACGCTAGATCCTATTGAATCTTATTTTCTCGGTTTCCTCAAGCGAATATTGACTCTAATTCCTTATAAAGCTTGTAGATAATATTTTTCCTAATTTGCAAAAGCCACTGTTGCTTCCGAGCTTTCTTCAGTTGATTCATGGATTGGGGTACTGGATTGATCCTTCCTGTCTGGGTACGTTGTAGTGGATCTGTAACGTATTCTTTTCTAGCTCGTTCCGATGCTGGTAGGTATTTCTCTGCAGCTTCTAATGTTCAATCTGCTTGCATATGATCTGAGACAACAGAGTCTCTAGGAGTATTCCTTGACGTTGTAGTTATCCTCCAACTATCTCTGTCTCTGATTGTAGTATGCAATTGTAGGTTATCCATGTATGACACCAAACCTTATTGTAATCGGGAAAGATTCACCATCTACCAAATGCACTGAGCTGCAAAGAGATATTGCTGTGTTCAGCAACAGCATATAATCATTTTGAGAGCATTCATGATGACATCGTTATTGTTCTCGAATATAATTGTCATATGGAAATGTCTCAAAGCTAAATGTTATGGGACAACATAATTCTCATTCTCGCTAGTATCATCTAGGACCACTAGCGCCCAAGGATATCGTTGGTGTTTTAAAGAAAACACTAATGCTGGGTATTATCCATTTAAGGCGGAGAGCCACCATACACACTGTGCTGCAAACAAGTACTACTTGGAATGGAAATTGCTGATGAGCCTAGCAAAGACCCACAAGAAAATATCGGCTTTGTTTTTGAATATAATACTCATCCAAAGGTGTAGGGGTGCCACGACAAAAAGCTAATAAATTTAGGTATAAAAAAATAATAGATACAGGTATGATAAAAACACAATAATATTTCAGATTGATCTGTTGCTGGTTGGCAGTTCTGACTGCTCACTGCTAGAGCTTGATCTGATCATTGCTGAATCAATACAATATTTTTATAGTTGTGTTCGAGGGTTTCTATGCCAATACATCTGCACTATCATTTTTACTGCATTTTTGATAACGCTAATACGGTCACAACTTACATGCATATGAATACGCCCGGTATTATTTGTCATACATCTCTTAGGTCATCATGTCACACTACATCAGCAACAACTCTAGTGTCCATCAGAAACACCCGGGTGTTCTGGACAGCTCTGATGGCTATAACGGAACCTAATACCCTCTGATGGAGAATTACGTGCTTCCCGTCGCCCAGACGACGGGTCTGAGTTTACTGCACTGATGTAGTAGCCTTTAGGTGCACCTGGGAGCATCTGGGAGCAGGTTGAATTACTGTAGAGCAGTCTGGGAAGAACATCTTCTTTGGGAATGCTGCTGGTGCGCCTGGAAATCATAGCTAATACTTATTGTTCAACGATTTTCAAATCTTATGTATTCAGTTTGTATTCTCATCTATGTATGTATGTATCTATATAGCTACCTATTTACACATGGTATATCGGGACTGGCAGCACGTGGTGATTGAGAGCAATTCGAGGTGTGGCTGAAGACGACGATCGAGTGAAGTCAGGGATACATTCCGAGGCCGTGATTGAGTGAGTTTGGAGATGCAATTGGAGACGGAGAAACAGTGAACACAGAGATGCTCTGGGAGGCCATGATCATGCGAGTTTGGAGATGCACTTTGAGGCAGTGACTGAGCGAGTTTGGGGATGCACTTTGAGGCCGTGACCGAATGAGTTTGAAGAGGCACTTGGAGGCCGTAATCGTGCGAACTTCGAGGCTGTGATCGAGCAAGTTTGGAGATGCACTTGGAGGCAGTGAGCGAGTGAACTCAGAGTTGCACTCCGAGCTGTGATTGAGCGAGTTTTGAGATGCACTTGCAGCAGGCTATGATCAAGGGAGATTTGAGGAGTACATGGCGGTGGTCGATGTAGAGGCGGTCTATTGGAGGTGTACCAGGTGCTGAGACTCTATTCATAGGTTAGTTAACTCGAAACCATGGGAATATGATGAGATGACTTTACCTTGGAAGCTCTTATACAGAACGGGCTGGTCGCAGTCGATCTGTAGGGAGGTACGCCGGAAGCTGAAGCTACATTCAGGGGTTAACTCGAAATTGATAGAATGAAGGGACAACAGACAATCTTAGGTGTATGCTGTACTCGGTGTATGCTGCATTCGGCATATGCTGCACTTGGTGTTGACTCATGATGATGGCATGGAGATATAGAGAGGGATGACTTAACTTTGTGTTCTTGCAATGATGGTAGGGCTGTGGACGGGAAAGAGAGAGATTGGGGATGAAGATGAGAATGATATGGAGGGTATGAGCGGACCTCAGATATGTGAGGTATGACTTGCCTGATTGGGTGTAGAAGCCCTCGTATCGGTGATATTACCCAAGAGATCGGAACTCGTACCTGCCGTGTCTGGGATAGTAAATTGAGTCGTAAACGAAATTCTCTTACGTCTCAGTTTCTCATGATAATTTCCCAAATCTCCTCTGATCTCTCTCTTTCTTGTGCTTAACTCTACCATCACCTAAGAACATGAAGTTAAGTCATCGCTCTCTATCACTCCATGCCGTGATCATGACTTAACAACGAGTACAGCATACATCAAGTACAGCATCATCCCAAGATCAACAGTCTCCAGCTCCCAGCCAGTTTCCCGCTCCCAGCCCGTTTCCCATCTCTTGGCGGATGATGTTTTACTCAACTCTCTACATTCCCACAATTACAAGTTAACCAATGAATAGAGTGTCAGCTGCCATTACACCACCCTCCAAATTGACTGCTTCGAAGTACTCCTCCAATCTTGGTCGATCATAGCCTGCAAGTGCATCTCCAAACTTGCTCAATCACGGCCTCCCAGTGTATCTCTGAGTTCACTCAATCTTGGTCTCCAATTGCATCTCCAACCTCGCTCAATCATGACCTCCAAGTGCATCTCCACACTCGCTCGATTGTGGGCTCCCAGTGGATCTCCAAACTCGCTCTATCTCGGCCTCCAAGTGCATCTCTGAGTTCACTTGATTTCGGCCTCCAAGTGCATCTCCAAACTCGCTTGATCATGGCCTCGGAGTGTATCTCTGAGTTCACTCAATCCTGCCCTCCAAGTGCATCTCTGAGTTCACTCAATCTTGGCCTCCAAGTGCATCTCTCAACTCGCCCCATCACGCCCTCGAAGTACATCGTTAATGAGCGATGGCAGGTGCACGGAGATACAGGGGTAATGGAGTTGTACTGCGCGACGGGGAGTACATATTCTGGAAACCCCAGGGTAGATAGACACCATCTCATTGTCATCTTATCTGGATCCGCGCAATTGCGTTGATTCTCACGGCTGGGTAGTATCATATCGTCTCACTTTCTTCCGAGGCTCATTGAGCTAGAACTGTTCGTGCTCACCAATTCTGTTTCGATGTCGGAAGAGGTGTGGCGGAATGTCAATGGTGGGATCACTGCCATCTAGCTTCGTCATATCACCACAATGGCCTCCAAGTGGTGAATCCCTCGGTGCTTTCAATGGGCGTCTCCAGGTGCTCTTCCGATCATGCTGGACTACCATCTGTCGCCAGATTTACCGTATGTATAAATATAGAGATAGTTAAATAATGCATGCCATATTATGAGGGAGGGATTGTATACAATAGGATACAGACAGAGCGAGAAGAAACGACAAAACTGCGATTGGAGGGCAATATGCAACGCAACGCGTGGTACTGTCTCCGGGTGTGGAGTAATCTGCCACCGGGGTGTCTCTGACTGCTCTGCAGGAGCGCGTCCACTCTGATGCAGCCATTCCGCCCGGACAGAAATGGTTTTTGCTGATGTAGCAGGTGGTTTCAAAGTGTTATGCTCCAGATAACAATCAGGCCATCCATCGTATGACATTATGTCAGCCAATATGTTAGATCATAACGTGAACTTTGACATCTTGTGATTTGTATGGTTCAGTGATTGGAATACCAGCCGATCATGATCGGGCTGGGGTCTCCGCAAATTAATTACTGAAACCGTTATAGGCATTGGGTAATATATTTGATTGTCAACCCACCAATACTATGTGAATGTAGAATACTATGTGTCAGCTCGACATTAATATTGCAGACTGACCATGCAATTCATACTAAACGAAACCAATGAGAACGGTTCCTTCCGACCTCATATCAACAGTCGACGTCATAATTCCCTCAATCACACCATGCTTAGGCCGAGACTATGTCCTTTGGCCAGTAAGTACCCAGGGGGTTCCTATCACCTGAGGTGAAAGGCCTGAGGTTCCACGTGATTGCATATTGGCTATCGACTACCTAGTCTGCGAGTCAAGGCATTCCTTAGTCCGATCAAACTTGTCCCCTGCAAGTATCTGGAATGAATCTGGTTCGAAACAACAGACTTGGCAGAAGCAAACTTCTTTTGATCTGGGCCTGTTGCTGTATCATCTTAAATGAATCCACTAAGCAAGAAGACTTGCTCATCCAATGGAGACATACCCTACCAATATTCCACTAAGGTTATCGTGCCTGGTACATGTTTGGTGATACCAGGGATAGGTATTACACATGTCATGTAACTAGACTGAGAGTACTCTGTGACATGTATCCCCTATTGGTTATTCAAGTACCCTTGACAATGTTAAGGGAAAACCCCCAACATCTGATATAAGTCAAATATATATGTTTGATGTTATGATGTATTATACTCAGAGCTGACTACATCTATGATAAATCTGTCTGCTATGAACTGTGCTAGTACTGTCATGAGTATCCAAAACTAAATCAAGAGAATAGCAAGATTTACTTTTCTCTTGTTACATCAGCCTTATCTAAAGTGGAGAACTGCTGCTATATATGCAAAATATACAACAGTCTGAAAGCTATAGGTCAATATCCAAGATACTTCCATTTACCTCACCAGAGCATCTAAGTAATTTCAAATGCTGTCAGGTACCTCTGAAGCAAAGTAAGGTACTTTCTCAGTGGGAAAATGTCATTGCGCCATGTGTAACTTACCACAAGCTATGTCCCTTTGCCGTTAACTGGGTTTGGGCCCACAGATTGGCCAGCTTGTAAAATACACATCACACAACTACAATTCAGCTAATTGCCCTCAGAATGAATAAATATACTCTACATACAGTGAAATCCATAAAAACAATTGCATTTGGGTGTGAAACAGAAAGCCTCATTGCAGTCCTCACACTTTATGGTGGTTTTCATGTCTATTTCATCACCACCCTGATTTCTCCTCCGGCAAATGATACAATCCACTCCACATTCAAACCAAAGTGGGGAATGCATTCCTGGTACCTTTCGGTTGTGGGGAAGGGTGGTGTGCTTGGAGACTGGCCTGGTAGGCAGTGGGGGCAGGGCAGATTGTGTGGTGGGAGCCAACTGAGTGATTTTTTGTGAAGCTGGAATGCAGGAGGAACTTTTCATTGTTGATGCACTTCCAGCTTGCAGAATGTCATGCACAAAGGAGAGATGGATGCCAAAGAGCTCCACAGTGCATTCTTGGTTTGCTGGAAAATCTTGATAGATTATTATGCTATTAATAAATGCTGTCTGCAGAATCCAATTGAAAAGTGGATACCAATTGCATCTGAATCTGAGCTGTATATCATAATAGGTTAGATACTGGTTAGCCACATCCACACACACCCTGTGCTGGTTGTAGGTATCGGCAATGGCAGGTATACTAAGCTCATTCTGGCATTCTCCAGGAAGAAATGTGAGATTTGTCCCACTTGCATTAGTACTTTTATTGCTGGGATGCTTTATCATTTTCAACACCAGTGAATCCTCACCACTTAGAGGGTGAATTGTAGACCTCATGGTAACAGGAGAACAGACCATCCATAGCAAGGTTGCAACCCCATCATTAACAGCTCCACTTCGAAAATGATTGGGGAATAGGGCATTGTTCCCAACCTTTAGCCCGTTGGGAAATTCGTGGAACCGCTGTCTGCATTTGCCACAAGCTTTCATTCTCATCCGACAGAGCGCTGCCACTAGAGGTTGTGCTGTGAGGAAGTGGTGCAATGATACTTTAAGGAGAGTTTTCGATGCCGGTGGTGTAAATGGTAAATCAAGTAGTGAACTAGCTTTCCAGTATCTGTAAGCTTTAACATATGGGATTCTACATCAACAGAATCCCCTCCAACTGCATTTGATGATGAGTGGAACTCCCAGACACAGCCCTTCTCTGCCATACAGAAAATTTTATTTCCTTGACTAATTGGCTTGTTTCGCATCTTTGTAATGTGAATAGACTTGCCTGTGAATAGAATCCTGGCTTTGTCAATAGTAACATTGCTGCCAGATACTCAGTACTGCTACAAGAAGAACCGCTGCTGCTCCAGTAGAATATTCACCTTTGAATGCCAACAAGGTAGGCCTGCAGGGGTTTCAGTTGGGGAATTGTATGGAGAAACATGGAAGAAGCAGCAGATCTCCTGAAAGCGAGTCTTCCCAAGGTAGCCAGCTGGTGGTAATCCATTCTTCGAAAGATACACACCATCCTTCATCTAGTACCTCGCAGAAAGAAATGCCATCAGATCAATATGAATGTCAATTGCCAGATAGAGATATGGCTCCTGAGAAGTAACTGGCTGCAAGGAACACTGCTGCTTTTTCTTTATTCCAAGAAGCTGCTGCTGGGCATCAGAATTGGTGTTGGCTACAAGCTGTACCATAATGGAGTTGCTAAGTAAGAGATTGAAGATTTGAATTGGATTAATGGCATCCAGTTTAGCGAATGAGATGGGCGGTCAGTTCCATGCTCAGTGAGGAGGGACAATTGGTTGTAAAGGGTCAAATGTGGGAAGCCTAGGAAGATCTGTGAAATTTGGCATCGGATTTTTGAGCATTTTCTTGTGTGGCTTGGGCGAGTGATCAGTGGTGATCATTCTGGCTGGCTCAATATATGTCACGTGTAAGGAGCAATAATTATTGTCAAGATTGAGTATTGTCTATGGAGCTTCATTAGTGGGTGAAGACTCATCAGGTATAGTGATAAGTCAATGTGGTATCACTGTAGGGGGTGGTGGTTGTTGGGAGGGAGTCCGCTTTGAACAAGAGTGATCGTCCATGATCTGACATTTGGCACTTTGTTTTGTCACATTGTTTGGTGAGGATGGTGGAGATGAGAGTATAAGTGGTTGGGGTAGATAGTTGACTTTAAGGTTATGAGGCCGGAGAGCTTCACTGCACATGGTTGCTGTGGTGTGGTAGTTGGGAAGTGGGAAGGTTATTGCTGCTGGGCTGGAGAATGGTACTCTTACAATCTCCAAAGTACTGCTATTTATATGTCACTCAGCACCACAGAACTTCTCACACTGCCACAAGAATTCATAAATAGAAGCTTTCAATAGCTATCTTTCAATTCAGAATATTGTCAGGGGAGGTTTAGATGGGTGGCTGTGATGTTATATGGATCATGGTGCAACCCATGTGAATGTGTGCACTTTGGTGGGCCTACTACTGGCAAGGGGAAAACCTGCGAATGTCTCCTGTAACAGCCATTATGGCAGATGATGGAATTTGGCCCAGAGCCATCATGTGTAATGCGGTTAATAAACGCATAATATCCGGTAAGCTTACTGTAGTTCTTGTACCTCGCCCGTTCACTTCGGTGTACTAACTAAGTACTCTCTGGTTGAGAGCCAGAGTGTTTGCATACAATGTGATGTTGTTCAGTATGCTAGATCTGAACTATGAATCATTTGGCAGAGGCTACTTACGCAATTGCACTGTCTGGCCAGAACTCGCAGTCAGTTGTCACAGCAGTTGCCATGATCTTGTCAGAGGCTCCACGTGCTGTTGTGCTGGTATTGTCGAAGCCCACTGTCAGCTGTCAGAATCCACACCTATAGCTACCCTAATCTTATCAGAGGCTTCTTACCCTATTACTCTAGTCATGTCAGAGTTTACTGTTGGCTGTCAGAGTCCGCATATACAGTTGCCATGATCTTGTCAGAGGATTCACATGCTATCACCCTGGTCTTGTCAATATCCACTGTCAGTTGTTACAGTCCATATGTATTGTTGCTGTAATCTTGTCAGAAGATTCCTAGAATGTTGCCCTGGACTTGCCTTAGCCCACATTCAGTGATCAGAATCCGCACATATAGTTGCTGTCATTTTTGCAAACATTCAAGGTCAAATATCGGAATTGAAAAATGTGTTTTAACCATTGCCATTCTAATCGTGATTTTGGAATCATTTACATGTGGGATGATTTTAGTTAGTTTTTGATCAATTGTATTCCAATAATAAACTATCAAAGTATTTTATACTATGTACAAAAGCAGCTACAGGTTCTCATCATTGATTAGCATCTCTGGATTCCATTCTATAGCAGCAGGTGCTTTCTGATCCCAACTATTAATTGAGTCAATCATGTCCATAAGTATTCCCAGGATTATTTTTTGCATCTCTGGTGGGATACTTTCCAATTGTTTCTATAGATCACTATATGTACCTACTAAACTGTCAGATAAGTGTGTCCAAAACTGTCTTCAGCATACTTCTATATATATCCAGTTTAAGTATTCCACAGAAGTAACTGCCACCAGCTCAGCTGTTCAAACACTGACTTACTGCAGCTGTAGTGGGTAATAAAAGCTCTGCCGTCACCTCATCGGTGAAGCAGGATACGAATATGTGTCATGTGAAACTATACTTGGAGTTCTGGAGGAATGATTTTACCATCACACCCAATAGCAAACAATGTGGAAACATCTTTGTTGTTATTTTAGTTGATTGTGAGGACTAGTGTTAGCAATCTGTCTGGGTAAGCTGCCAGAGGTTCAGGTTCAGAATACAAAAACCATTTGGTTCCGTTCCGGACCCTGCCACAAACCGGACACGCCAATTCTGGGCACATATCAGCAGAATGTGAATTCGTCCGGAATCAATGCCCAAACCTCCCAGACCCTCCAGTTGCCCTCACCAATGCTTTGAAGTGCTTCCAGATGCTTACAGACCCCCCTGCACTAGTGCAAAGTGCTCTTGGACTCTGCAGAAGCATTCTAAGGTGCCCGTGGAAGCACCTGCAGCTATGGCAGTGCAGTCACGAAGCTACAAGATTTGACTATTTGGATAGTCAAAATTTGGAGCTTCTGAGACCTCTGCGCACATCTACAGGTGACTTCAAGTGTAGCTGTGACCTCTATGCAAGCTCTGTGGGAGACTTGGTAACATATTCTCACACAAGTGGTTCTTAGGGTTCCACAACCACAAGGCATTGTGTCTATATTATTGGTCTTTGTTACAGACAAAAGATTCACTACATCATAATAGAGCTTGTAGTTTCTAAGTCTCTCAGCATAGACACATACAGAGATAGAGAGATAATGGACATGGACTGCGTAACAGGGAGTATTTATTTGGGAGACCCCAGCGCAGGTAGATATCATCTCATTATATGAAATACCCACTCTATCTATCCCAGCTTTTGGTGTCATGCACTCTTGCCGAGCTTTCATAGATCTGTGCACTTTGTGTGGTTGCTCACGCACTCTTGCCAATCATTGACAGATCAACTGAATTTGAGTGGTTCATCAAGGCGCAGTATCTTCTAATACCTCCTCACCCTCTTCCTACGCTCCCCCAGCCAGAACTTGTCTTTTCCATGAATTCCCTTCGAATGTAATGTGGGGTGTGCCAGAGTGTTGATGATGAGGTGTCTGCCTTCGAGCTCGGCTGTTTCACCAGCTTGTGATCGAGTGAACTGACAGATACACACCAAGGCCATAATCGACAATGTTTGAAATTGCTCTTGGAGGCCCTACAGGTTAGAACTTGGAGACCTTGATTGAGCGAGTTTGGAGATAGACTTGGAGGCAGCAATCGAGCAAGTTTGGAGTTATGCAATTGTAGGGCATTATCATGCAACCATGGAGGCTGTAATCGAGCAAATTTGGAGATACAGTTGGAGGCTGTGATCATGTGCACTGAGAGATGCACTTTGAGGCCCTGATCGAGGAAGTTTAGAGATGCAACTGGAGGATATCAATGGGAGAACATGGAGGCTGCAATCGAGCAAGTGTCGAGATACACCTTAATGGTACGTATTGGAAGAGGTACTTGGATGCCATGATCGAGTGAGATTGGAGAAGTCAATGGATGGGTTCTCTCTGGAGGTGGTAGTTTGGGAGGGAGATACAACCGGAGCTGAGACTTTAGTTCATTGGTTAACAAGTAAGTGTGGGACTGTAGAGAATGGAGTACAATATGATCTGCCGAGAGATGAGAGACTGGCTGGGAGCAGGAGATAGTTGATCCTGGGATAATGCAGTACTCGCTGTATGCAGTAGTTGGTGTATACTGTACTTGGAGTTAACTTCTGATCTTCGCATGGGGAGATAGAAAGGGATAACTTGACTTTATATTCTTAAAATCCCTACCCAAAAGCCTTGGTGATTTGGTCCATGCACCCCCTCGCGAACACACTCTCCAGTAACAAATATCAATATAATACTACAACCAATGATGACATGGTCTTCAAACCAACAATACAAAGTGTCTAGATAGTCATAATGATGTCTGTGTAAGGAGAAAAACAATCGAATAGAATTACATGCTCAGTACCTTGTATACCATCCCTTAGCCTCAATTATAGAAACCACCCTGTTGGGTATGCATGTCCACAGTTTCTGAAAGTATACCTCTGGTACCTCCTTGCAGTTGTCAGGCAGGAACTTCTGCCAACCTTGCTTCCACTTTATGCAGGCCTCTTTTTGGGTTTCTAATATCTGGGTATTTCCTATGAAGCCTGTACATGAACTCTACCCAGAGAGGTTCCATGGGGTTGAGGTCTGGGGAATAGGGTGGCCAGTTCTCCACCTGGATGGTGTATTTCTGAAAAAAATCCATATCAACAGTCGCTTTGCATACTGGAACATTGTTTTGCTGGAAGATGGGATCCCTTAGGGTGTCAGGGACACATTTCAGGACTGGAAGAAGATGGTACTCAAGAAGCTCAACATAGACACCCATGTTGACCAATTTGACAGTTAGAGGGCAGAAGCAACAATGGTTTCTGCACCAAAAGCTACCTTAAACCATAATAAAATCCCTTCACCCTTTTGTGTTGGTGCATTGTAGTCTTTGCCCCACTTTTTAGGTGGTTGTCAAAATACCCACATTTGTTGCCCTGAATTACTCTTCTCCACTTAGCATTCATTACTTCAAATCACTCCTGCCTACTTGTCATGTGTCTAATCCTTGTTTTCAAGTGCCAATTGTAGCCTTTGGAATATCTGTTTCTTCTCAATCTTGGGTCGTTTCTATGCTATCCACTTCCTGGAGTTGTTCCGGCCCAAGTACCAATCACTGGATGATAGTGATTCAACTCTTGCATACATACCACCCAATTTGGCTGGAGTGATTTGTCTGTCTTTCTTGAATGCTTGGATGATCAATCACTGTTGTTGTAAAAGTCACAATACATGGTCTGCAACTGCATGGGTTGTTTTCATGGGATAGGTGGTGGGTAGCACCCGGAACAAAATTGCTGACTGTTGACCAAGATCACCCTGTAATCAGGGTAATCATCGTGAAATAGTATCTCAAGTAAAAGAGAATGATGATTGCCTTCTTCTCTTCCTGAAGCATCTCTTGCCACTCAGGAAGTGGGATCCTGGAAGGTGTAGCAAGCTTTCAAAGGCAAAACGCCGTATTGTTGACAGGGTACGCATGGACCAAATTACCAAGACATTTGGGTACTGACTGTAGGTGATGGTAAAGTTGAGGACAAGAAAGAGAGAGATGAGAGGAGATAGGGCAAATCACCATGACAATCTGGGACTTAAGAGAATTTCATGTGTGAGTCAATCAACGATGCCTGATATGGCAGATATCAGTTCTGATATGGCAGGTAAATACCCTGATATAAGGTCTTCCCAACCCAATCAGGCATACCATAGTCCTGGTTTCTCTTATCCGCTTGTATCCTCTAGATGATTCTTATTTTCGTCCACTACCTCTCTTTCAAGTTCATAACTCTACCATTATCCTAAGAATGTAAAGTTAAGTTATTCTTCTTTATTTGTCCATATCATAATCATGAGTTAACACTGAGTACAGTATACATCAAGCACAGCATACACCCAGTACAGCATCCACCCAGGATTCTCTGTCTTCCCTTGATTCTCACAAGATTACAAGTTGACCCCTGAATCTAGAGTCAGCATCCAGCATGCCTCCCTACAAGATTGAACCTTAGCAGTCAGCGCTCAATGACAGACCAAAGGTAATGTCACCTCCTCATAATCCCACGGTTGTGCGTGAACTCACTGATTACTCGAGTTTCAGCACCAGACATGCCTCCCATTGACCGCCTCCAAGTACTCCAATTTCTGCCAATAATGGCATACAAGTGCATCTCCAAACACACATGATCACAGGCTAGAAAGGGCATCTCTAAGTTTACTAGATAACAGCTTCCAAACTCGCTAGATTAAGGCCTACCAATTCGCATGATTATGGCCTCCCAAGTGCTTCTCCAAACTCACTCAATCACAGCCTCCATGATTGCAGAGTCATGGCCTCCCAAGTAGATTTCCATAATCACTCACCCACGGCACCGAAGCCCACGTGGTCATGGCCCCCAAGTACATCCCCAATCTCGCTCAATGATGGCCTCCAAGTACATCCCTGCATTCACTTGATCTTCATCCTCAGGTGCACCTCGAATTGCTCTGAAATACCACCTGCAGCCAGTTCAGATATACTGTGTAAAGATGTATACCGATATAGATACATAGATACATCAATACATAGATGAGAATACACACTCAATACATGAGTTTTAAAAATCATTAAATGATAACTCATAACTATAAATTCAAGGCGCACCACCAGCAGCAGTCTCATAAAGGTACTGGTTATCCCAGACTGCTCTACTGTGATTCAAGGTGCTCCCAGATCTGTTGCCAGCACTCCCAGACTTGTTGATAGTGCAACCAGGCCTATTGCAGGCACTTCCAGGTGCTTCCGGATGCACCAAAAGTTCCCTCCAGTGCTCCAAAATATTCCCAAACTTGTCACAATCACTCCCATTATACATTTATACCAGTCAACAGAAATTGCAGGTACTCTGAAGACCGGTCGGAATGTCCTTCAAACATCTGATACTCTGCAGAAATTGACCCATTTACATTTACTGTCCACATCGACTGAGACACCCCTGGAGGCTCCAAGTGACCAAATTAAATTTCGCTGATGCAGTACCTCTACCTGTGAACCCACAGGTTTGCTGGGTTTGGTTAGACCCATCAGATATGATCCCCAGTTCTGCTTTTCAAGTTTTTCTATTGATGGTCCCAATCTGATATCCTACCGTTAATTGCAAAATATTGACTTTGTTACTTCTTTGTCTTTTTTTTATGTATTGGCTGCCTGTATAATCAAAACAATCAGAGACATGCTATTTGCCCCATCGTTAAAATGAGCATCAGTGGAGTGTAAACGCAGTGTGGTCTTGCATCTTGGGTAATCCGAGTAGCGATTCGTTGCAGAAATTCATCAATGAGGTATTGGGCACCTTTATAGGCAAAAGAGAAAGCAAAACGCTCCCTGCCCTTTTCTAAACATGAGCGCCAACAGAGAGCCAATGATTTTGGGTCCTGTAAGTAAGGTAATTATTAAGAGACTTGCTCGCTGTGATACATAATGAAAGGATTTGCTGCCATTATTGGTGAAACTGCTGGTGATAACATCCCTATTAACTTCTAGAAAGCAGCATCAACACAGCGTGGATGATATTTGGTCATGTAAGTCAGGTACATAAAAACTGATTTACTCGTTGTTATACACAATCACAGTATTTGCGACCATTATCGGCAAGAGAGAATATGACACACTCCATAACCCATCATGAAAATGAACATCAACAAAGTGTGAATGATTTTTGGTGTTGCATCCTAGTTTATCAAAGCCTGATGTGGCTGGTAGGGTCTATATACGAAGTTTTAACCATTTTTATAAGTTTTAAATGCTTACGAATACTTAGTTGCTACTTTGTTAATGAACTCAGGTGTTACTGTCCTGGAGGCTGATGTGGGAATATTGCTTGATTATCTGCCAATAAAGGCTGCCAACTCCTTGTGTATAGATGTCAGCAATCAAGTGCCATATGGATTATACAAAATGCAAGACCAAAAATCATTGATGCTCTGTTGACTCTCATTTGCAAGATGGGGCACGGAGCTTGTTGCTTTCACTTTTGCCTATGAAGATGGCCAATACTTTGATTATGTATAACAATGACCAAATCACTTGTTAATTATCTGACTGAGAAAACCAAAAATCATTGACACTCTATTGATGCTCATTGTACCACACGCATATTTGCATTATGCAAACATTGCATTTGGTATAGTATATCGTTAATGATGTTTTCGTAGCCTTTGTATCGTCTTCATGTACTTTCTGCTTTGTCACTACATTGTTCTTTAATAATACATATAAATATATCATTTAAAATATACTTTAAAGTGTTTGCTAATTGTAGATAACAATACGCTCAAAAATCCCGTTTCTTTCGATCAATGCTTGTCTGCACTCACAGGTTCGCTCAATTGGCTACTCTCTTCTGCAACCTGGACGTCAGCCGTATTACCATGCAGTAGATAGTGTACTAACCAGTGGATGTTGTTGCATCAGTCAGCAAAGTTGGAATAAAATCTTTATCGTGCTTACTATGCCTAACATATGCATCAAGATCTAAAGATTGAGTATTGGGACAAGGAGTATGTACGCGTACGTATTCGGGTGACACACCATCAAGTCGGGAACCTTCTGATCCTTCACTGGTGCTGGGTGGCACTGGTGGCGCTTGGTGCTAAGGTGGTGTGGTGCTGGTATCGGCTCACGGCATCTGTCTGTCGCAGGTACACCCACCCCTCTGCACCTCCAGCATGTCTGCAGATTCTTTGCAGTGACAAATTGGCAACAAAAGCAGCCATCGGTTTGATATTCACAACCAATAGCTGTGTGTCTTTGAATTGCTACATTCACATTTCTATGCCCAGGAAGATCTACTCCCCACTGGCTATCTTCTCAGACTTCGGTGCAAGGATTTTTGATTAGGTATTGAGTTTTCTCTAATGCCAGGCAAGGGATCCCGCCTTTGGCCATTTTGGCCATATCCAAGGCAAGGCACATGTCAGAATGTTCTAGCTGTTCCCAATCTCCTTGCCTTGCCATAGTAGCATATATGTTGAAAACCAACAAAACATTAGTTGCTGCTTTCAAAAATGAGATTTCGCTCTTACCTCTACCATATATGTGTCAGTTGCCTTCTCAGAGGTATTTAAAGCCTTGGTTATCCACTCCCGGAGACTGTCATCATGAAATATGTATGTTAAAATGTCAGAGCTGACATCCTCATGATATTCAATTTGGCTGACTGCGGATAAATGCCTTGGTCAACCAAGAATGTTTCCCATTATAGGTAGCTTCAAGTTGGTCATGTATATCTCTATGTATACCAGTGGTACATTATAAAGTTAGTTGTTCACCACCTATCTCAATATAGATTTCCTCACATCCCATCACATGCTGCTTCCAATTCTCATTGAGTCTGACTGTACTGACCATTTTCACATGTCTGTCCAGGGTTATATCTTCAGAGGCTGCATTGGCAGTATAGCGGTGGACTAACTGGTGTCTGCATTGGTGCTACGTTCCAGCAGAAAGCGCATTGGACGAAGTACCTGTTGATGGGCTTACAGCGGATATGCTCACACTTTGCCGAGGTGTTCGTAGACCTATAATTCCCTCATGTGGAAAAGGAGATGAAGATAATAATGAAAACAAGTGGGAAGTTCTGAGGAATATATAGTAAACTTCTAGTCAAAACAGAATGAACAATAGCCGACTTGCAGGTTCTAGTCAAAATGAATCCAACTGTATCTAGCTGCAGATTGCAGGGGTTTCCAACTGTTATGCAATTTGCAGTAAGTCGGTTTAATGTTGTTTGTTTGTTTACAACGATAAATAGAGGTGAATAACAGCCAAAATTTGATAATTGTAGGATATGAAAATCAAATTCTTCAACTCAAAAGATGTCTGGTGATGTTAGTCACAAGAAATCGCCAGGATCATATGTCAAACAGATCATGACAATCAAGTTATGTTATAATGTTAGCATTGCTATTCCCAATATAGTGACGGTCAAAATCCAGACTTTGGTTTGTTCAAGTTGATTAAACATACCAACCTTGACATAAAAGTTGTAGCCTGCCTCCATTTGGTTCGTATCTTGCAACTTCCAACATCTTACCTAATATTAACATCAACAGACAATACAATAGTTAAAACTCTGTCAAAGAACATTTTGCCACATCCAGTGGGCAATTACAACAAATCAACAAAGGCATGCACATGACGAGATGATCAAGGGCATGGAGTCAATAGTTGCTTGGATGTAGGAAGAGTACGAGTCCTGGGAACATTGCCCAACATACGATCAAAACTGAGGCTTGCTGTAGAGAAAAGACGAAAAACGCACATTTTAACCAATAAAGAGAAAGTGAAATAGATTAAGAATTATGTGGATAGATAAACTGCTGTGGCAATTAAGCGATTTGAAGATGCAGAGACAGCAATTAAGCAAGAGCTGGAAGATTTGAAAAATGCTGAAAAGGCTGGATTCACAACAAGAAAGTCTGAAAAATTATTTGATATGATGTTGAATACATTTGGGGACAGTGTAACCTACCTTGAATGCTCTGATATTGAGGAGCATAGAGAAGATGAGGAAGACAATGCCCAGGATACAGAGCTGTGCAAGTTGAGCAAAGATGAGGAACCCGGCTGGGTGATAGGCGCCATCTCCAAAACGATAAAGCAGTGACTGGTGAGTATTCAGCTGAAGCAGATGTAGCTTCACAAATTGATGCAACCAAGATGATTGGAAATTGGCAACTACTGTTGTGAGAGAGATATGAAGTATGTCACAGCTGAATTGAATGTTCTGGCAGTAGTTAAGCCGCAAATGGCAAAGTTGTGGTCGTACCAGCCACTACTGCATTGGGAGAAATTATGGAGACCCCTGAAATTGTCCCCAGAAGATCACAAATGTTGCTAGGGATGTCATGACCGGGAAGTAGTCCTATGAGACGAGGTTCCCGGACGGTACAGTGAACTACATGCATAGCATCTGTTCTGACTGATGCGATGAGTGAGTCGGCACAGATTCAGCGGGCAAAGCCTGTTGAACCCGTAAGCTTGTACCCCAACATATCGTCTCCCTAGGCAATGGCCTTATAGAAATCGGATTAAGATGAAGAAATGGCAATTGTTTGTTCATTGCCGGTGGAATAGATACGGAAATTGCTACTCTTGACTTAATATCTGTTGGCAAAGCAATGTATGTACATGTCTTGCAACATGGCAGATTTTTCTTAATTTCTGTAACCAAATTGTAAGACTTGATAATTCGTCTGTACATGTGGAAGGGTTATATGGGCCAGGTGAAAGTTTGAGACTCTAAATCAAGTTGGTAGATGATCAACAAACATGATATCATCTTGCCAGTAACTGTTCAGTGAGAAAGCAATAACCAAAATTTGAGACGAAATTTACTAACCAAATTTGTGTCATTACTATTTTACTGTTGTACAGTGGCGTGTGCTCGAGTAGTCGAGTGTGTGCGGGCGTATGCAAAGGTGTCTATTGTATCGTGTAACAAGACATGTTGCATCGACATAAGGTCGATCGATGACTAATGGTGCTAACTACAAAACAGCCAAGTTACATCATAGTCCTTGGCATAGTGATATCGATACTTCCAATCAGCTCGACACTCCTCGAGGACAGCTATCACGTCCGTTTCAAACAAAAAACAGTAAACACAAGGAGAAGAGGAGCCAATCAAACATTGTGGATCTCCTCGAAACAAATGTGCCCAATCAATTTACTTTCCAACGGTATTCCCGATGCCTTTTCCAGTTCCGATACCATTTCGGTGACCATTTCGGTGACCATTTCGGTGACCATTTCGGTGACCATTTCGGTGACCATTTCCGATTGTACCGAGGCCATTTCCGAGGCCATTTCCAATTCCAATCCCGAGACCATTTCCGAGACCAATTCAGATCATTCCCATCGCAGCACACTGCTTCAAGAAGGCGGGCTTCGGCAGTGGCTTTGTGAAGCAGTCGGCGAGCATCTCAGCAGTCAGTAAGTAGCTCAAGTCGATCTCTCCATCTCTAGCCATATCTGCAGCAAGATAGTACTTGGTCGCAATGTGTGCAACTGCAGTTCCACAGTAGATTCTGTTCTTGATGCTTGTGATCAGTGACTGTGAATCGGAGAACATGTGAGGGATCGTCTGGATGCCGAGTTCATTCAAGAGATGTGAGATCTGTGTAAGTCTCATACAGCCTACTCCAAAGGCATAGTATTCGGCATCAGTCGTGGACTGGGCAGTCGACTTCTGCTTTCTCGATCTTCAGTCGACCGCTCCTCCGAAGGTGATGACAAGTCCACTTGTGGATTTATAGTCATCCGGGCATCCAGCATAGTCCGAATTGACATAACATCTAAGTGCGCCTTCTGCTTCTGCTTCTCCTCCGAGCGTGATTTCTGCAAGTGCTCCTCCGAGTGCTCCTCCGAGTGCTCCTCCGAGTGCTCCTCCGAGTGCTCCTCCGAGTGCTCCTCCAAGTGCTCCTCCAAGTGCTCCTCTGAGTGCTCCTCCCAAACGCAGTCGCCAGTCCTTCGTGCCGTTCAGGTACCGAAATACCAGTTTGAGAGCTACTATATGTTCATTGCTCGGGTCGTGATTGTATCGGCTGAGAACTCCGATGGCATATGCGATATCGGGCTGAGTGGCGGTCATCGGATACGTGAGGTTTCCGATCATCGATTGGTATATGGTCGGATCGCAGGCTTCTTCGTCGGGCTTCCTCTTGTGAAGCTTCATTGCCATCGGCGTGGCAACTGGCCTGGATTCGTCCATTCTGAACTTTGCCAAGATCGTCCGAATGTAGCTGTGCTGATGGATGTCGATCGTGTGATGCTCCCGATTGCGTTCGATGTTCATGCCGAGATAGAAGGAGACACTCCCGAGATCATTCATCGGGAACCTCTTCTTCATCTGGTCCTTGATCTGCCCAATCAAGCCCTCGTTAGCAATGATAAGGAGATCATCGACATACAGAACGACTGCGGCAAAGACTATGGCTTGATCCTTATCATGGAGCATGAACAGTCCTCCGTCAACACGTGATGCCACGAATCCAATCGAGATCACGAATTCCTTAAAAGTGCCGTACCAAACCTGCGAAGACTGTTTCAGGCCATAAAGAGACCTTCTCAAGCGGAGTACAATCTTCCGCGAAGTCTTTGTTAATCTTGGATCGTTGAATCGGCTCCAAGAGACCAAACGAAAGTATCCCTGCGGCGGGTGCATATAGATCTCTTCTTCCAAGTCAACTCCCAAGAACGCCGTGCATACATCGATTTGATGGATCTCGAGATTGTACTTGGCAGCGATGGCAAGTGCCATCCTAACGTGGCCCAAGCGAGCAGTCTGTGCATACGTAGCCTGGTAGTCGATGCGTTCGATTTGGTGATTTCCTCCACAGACTAGCCTGGCGTTCAACCGCTGCACATTGCCTGCTCCATCGCGCTTGATCTTGTATACCCAGTGACTTGGCAAAGCCTTTCTCCCTTCCGGAAGCTCCACGAAATCTCCAAAGACTTGATGCTGACCAATTGCATCTAACT
>Ga0307514_10001315_pt1 | contig 31822 bp, 27 predicted proteins | sample 16_EM_MG_FD_203088 | JGI IMG/M metagenome (GOLD analysis project Ga0307514, IMG submission 203088) | Populus trichocarpa ectomycorrhiza microbial communities from riparian zone in the Pacific Northwest, United States - 16_EM | ecosystem: Host-associated > Plants > Roots > Unclassified | place... | reverse complement strand
GCGGGACGACGGCCAGGCTGGCCGCCTGGCCTAGGACTGCAACGCGGAGTGGCGGTTTTTTAACCACGTTCCCTTCGGGTTGCAGCCCAAAGGACCAGCCGCAGCGTTGCAAAGCCTGGCCGGGGTTTACCCCGGCTGCGTTTTGCGCCTCGCCTCTGGCCCTTTGGACAGCAACGCATCTTGTATCCATCGTGTGAACAGGCCCTAGACTCGGAGCGCCATGAAGATCCAGCTGCTTTCCGACCTGCACCTCGAAGTCCATCCCCACTTCAAGCCCGAACCCGCGCCGGGCGCCGACGTACTGGTGCTGGCGGGCGACATCGGCTCCTACCAGCCGGGTTCGCTGCTGGAGGACGAAGATTTCGGACTGGCCCGGTTCTCGCCGCTGCCGCAGTTCGCTGGCTGGCCGACGCCGGTGATCTTCGTGCCGGGCAACCATGAATACGACATGCAGGATTTCGACGCCGCCCATGTCCGCCTGCGCAGCACCTGCGAACGTCTTGGCATGGTCTGGCTGGAGCGTGAGGTGGCGGAAATGCGCTTCGGCACACATGCCGTGCGGTTCGTCGGCACCACTTTGTGGACCGATTTCGACGCGCTGGGTCCGGCCCTCACCGATACCGACGCCACGCTGGCGCAGGAACTCAAGGCCCGCGACAAGGCCTTTCGTGCGGCAAATTTCTATCTGAAAAAAACCGGCAGCACACGGCATGGCGAACCGATGCTGGCGCCCGAGATCAGGGCCCAGGGCCTGGTTTGCCAGGCCTGGCTGCGCGAGGCTCTGGCCACGCCATTCAACGGCGACACCGTGGTCGTCACCCACTTTGCGCCCAGCCTGGCCAGCGCCGATCCGCGTTATGGCCTGACGCCTGGTACCGCTGGTTTTTGCAACGCGCTTGATGATCTGCTGCCGCACACAAGGCTGTGGCTGCACGGCCACCTGCACGCGCCAAGCGACTATGTGCGGCAGGGCTGCCGCGTGGTGGCCAACCCGCTGGGCTATGCACGCAAGAAGGAGCAGGAGGGATTCGATCCGCAGCGCCTGATCGTGCTGCCCGGAGCTTGACAACAGTCAACAGCATCGCGGGTGGTGCTCGTTACACTGAACTCAATCACCACCCACGGAGACACAAATGAAGATTCTTCTGGCCGTCGACGGCAGCGCCTACACCAAGAAAATGCTGGCCTATCTGGCCGCACACGAAGAGCTGTTCGGCACAGCCCCGCAATACACGGTATTCACCGCCCAGCCGCCCTTGCCGCCGCGCGCCAAGGCCGCCGTGGGTGCTGCCACCGTCAACAGCTACCAAGCTGAAGAAGCCGAGAAAATCCTCGGGCCGGTGTGCAAGTTCCTGCAGCAAAACGGCATCGATGCCAAGAGCAGTTGGAAGGTCGGGCATGCGGGTGAAACCATCGCCAAGTTCGCGGCCAGTGGCAAGTTCGATTTGCTGGTCATGGGCTCGCACGGCCACAGCGCCCTGGCCAACCTGGTGATGGGCTCGGTCACGACCCAGGTGCTGGCGCACAGCACCGTGCCAGTGCTGCTGGTGCGCTAACCACCTCTTCAACTCTTCGCAGCGTCAACGGCTTTTAAGCCCGTCGAAACAACTGGCCAGCACCAGTTCGATGATCTCGTCATCGCTGTACTGGCCGCCAGCCTTGAGGAATTCGAGCACCGGATCACAAGCCCGCGCATACAGCGTGTAGAGCACCACGATGGGCGGCAGCCGGGTGCTGAGCTGGCTCTGCGCCTGCGCGGCTTCGATCCAGCCGCCGAGTTCGTTGCTGACCTGCACCAGCGCGTCGAGATACGCCTGGTTGCCTTGCAGGTTGGCCCGCAGGCTGGAACTCGGGCTCGGCAGCGAAGGCATTTCCCCGGCGAGTTGCACTTCCATCGCCCAGCGTGCCGTGGCGCGCAGCTTTTCCAGCGGCGTGTCGGCCTCGGGCAGGGTGGCCAAAAATACCTGCGCGCGGTGCAGCACCCGCACCATGGCCGCAGCGGCCAAGTCTTCCTTGCTGGCGAAATGTTTGTAGAGGCTGGCCTTGGCAATGCCCACGTCAGCCGCAACCTCGTCCACCGTCATCGCGTCGAAGCCCTTTTCGGCCAGCAGGCGGTTGACCGCCTGCACGATGGCCTCTTCGCGGGCCTGCAGCATCTTTTCCTTGAACGATATCTTGGCGACGGTGGTGGCTTTCATGCGTCGATTTTATTCGGCACCGTCTCAAAACAGCTCACTAGCCTTTTTAAAGACCAGCGAGTCATAAAATAATTTGTGCGAATTCACAAATGGGGTTTCCAAGCCATCTGATAAGCACTATCGTGACTTTATTGGAGGTTCGTCATGAAAACCGTTTGGCTGAACACTTTGGCATGGATCGCTGCCATCCTGGCCGCCATGACCCTGGCCGTGGCCACGCCGACCACGTCGTCGGTGATGGGGCACCTGCCCTCGCTGATGGTGACACGCCTCGACCAGCAAACCATGCCATTGCAGGCCGGCTTTTCCGCCGATCGCACCCTGGCGCTGATCGGTTTCCACGGCAGCCACCGCGCCGACATCGAAAGCTGGATCAAGGGCCTGTGCCTGACGCGCAGCAACGCGATCCCATGGGTTCGCATGCCGGTGCTCAACGATCCCGGCGACGCCGCCGGCCGCCAGGCCATTGAAGACCGGCTGCGCGCCCGCTACGCCGACGACCCGTCTCGCGCCAGCATTCTGCCGGTGATCACCGACCGCGCCGCGTTCACCCGTGCCGCAGGCCTGGCCAGTACCGACAAGGTCTACGCGGTGGTGGTCAACCGCCAGGGCGAGGTGCTGGCCCGCGTCGAAGGCGAATACAACCCCGAAAAGGCGCAGATGTTGCGTGAAGCCCTGGCCGACGAAGGCGTCTACGGGTTCTGAATCTCGACGCCTTGGGACAAGGCAGCGGCGGCAGCTTGTGTCAACGCCGCGCTCAGGCTGTCCAGCACGTCCGACTGCAGATTCCAGCAGTGCCAGTAGAGCTGGATCTGCAGATGGTGGGCCGGTGCCAGATTCACCAGTTGCCCCTGCGCCAACAGGCCACGCACCAACAGTTCGGGCACCACGCTCACACCCCAGCCCGCCAGCACCGCACGCACCTGGCCTTCGGAGCTGGGCACGAACAGCTGACTCAGCGTCACCCGCTTCAGGCCGAAAGCCTTGCCGACGAATTCGGTCTGCATGTCGTCCTTGCGGTTGAAGGCCACGAACGGCGCCTTGCGGAAATTGTGCGGTGTGAGTTCACCGTCGAATCGCTCGCGCGCAAAGTCGGGCGTGGCCACGGCCACGTAGTTCATCGCACCCAGCGGCACCACCTTGCAGCCGCGCAGCACCTGCTTGAAGGTGGTCACGCAGCCGAGCACCTGGCCTTCGCGCAGCCAGTCCTGGGTGAAGTCCTGGTCGTCGGTGATGATCTCCAGGGGCAGGCCTTGCTGCACCACACTGCCCAAGGCACCCATGGCCCAGGTGGCGATGCTGTCGGCGTTGATGGCAATCGAGATGCGCTCGTCTTCGCGCGCACCGCCCAGCAGGCTCGGCGCGAGCTCGCGCATGTCGCGCTCCAGGTCGGCACGCAGCAGACGCAGCTGCTTGGTGTGTTTCAGCAGCAGATGGCCCGCCGCCGTGGGCCGCAACGGGCGGCTGCGCACGATGAGCACGGTTCCTGCTTGCGACTCGAGGGAGCGCAGCCGCTGCGACACCGCCGACTGGGTGATGTTCAGGCGCTGGGCGGCGCGTTCGAAACCGCCTTCTTCCACGATGGCGGCAAGGCATTCTAGGGCGTCCGGGTCAAGAGTACTCATCGTTCAGGTCCATCCGTTGGATTAGTTTTACTGATGTTTTCACTGTTAGTTTAATTTCTCTGTTAACCGAACGCGACTTCGCAGAAACTTCCGACTCATGAAAATCATCGTTCTTGGCGCAGGCATCATTGGCATCAGCACCGCATGGCAGCTTCTCGAGCGGGGCCATGAGGTCACCGTGGTCGACCGCCAGCCAGACGCGGCACTGGAAACCAGCTTCGCGAATGCCGCTCAAATCTCGGTCAGCTACTGCGAACCCTGGGCCAACCGCGATGCGCCGGCCAAGCTGGTGAAATGGATGTTTCGCAACGATGCCCCGCTGCTGTTTCGCCCGCAGCTGGACTGGCAGCAATGGCGCTGGGGCCTGCAATTTCTGAGCCAGTGCAATGACACCGCCTTCGAGCGCAATGTGCAGCAGATCGTGGCGCTCGGTGCCTACAGCCATGTGGCGCTCAAGGAAGTGGTGCGCCAGACCGGCATCGAATACAACCGCCTCGAGTGCGGCATCGCGCATTACTACACCGACGAAAAATCCTTCGCATCCGCCGGCTCCGCCGCGGCGCTGATGCGCAAGTTCGGCGTCGACCGCAAGGTGGTGAGCCGCGACGAGTTGCTGAAGATCGAGCCCGCGTTCAAGGCCTTTGCGCACCGCATCGTCGGCGGCACCTATACCGCCAGCGACGAAAGCGGCGACGCACGTATCTTCACCCAGGAACTGGCCAGGCGCTGTGCGGCGCGCGGCGTGCAATTCCTCTACAACCACGACGTGCTGCGGCTGAACAAAGAAGGCGACGCGGTCCAGTCGGTCTCGGTGCGCGCGCGCTCGGCCGACGGCCCTGGTCCCAAAGAGCAGCTCCTGCGCGGCGACGCAGTGGTGGTGGCCTGTGGCTCCTACACCGCGCCGCTGTTGCGCACGGTGGGCGTGGATCTGCCGATCTACCCCGGCAAGGGCTATAGCGCCACCTTCAAGCTGAGGAAGCCAGAACTCGCGCCGATGGTCTCGACCATCGACGACGAGGTGAAGTGCGCCATGAGCCGGCTGGGCGACCACCTGCGCGTGGCCGGCACCATCGAGGTCGGCGGCTACAACCTGTCGCTCGACACGCCGCTGGCCAAGGCACGCTGCCAGATGCTGGCCGACCGCATCGAAGCCGTGCTGCCCGGCGTCTGCGATACACGCAACGAAGCCCAGGGTGGTCAGCCGAACTTCTGGACCGGCCTGCGCCCGGCCACACCGACCAACATCCCCTACATCGGCCGTACCAAGGTCGGCAAGCTGTGGGTCAATGCCGGCCACGGCACGCTGGGCTGGACCCACGGCGCCGGCTCGGGCAAGGCCGTGGCCGAACTCATCAGCGGCGAACAACCGGCGATGCAGTTCGGCTTCTATGGTTTCGACGCGGGCAAACGCGGCACCGCGATGGCGCAGGCCTAAACCAAGCCATGCGCCTGGCGCAGGCATTCCTGGAATGCCCGCGTGACGCGCGACGGCTGCGGTGAGCGCCGCACAATGCCGAAGAAGCGGCACTCGTAGCGAAACAGCTCCGGCTTCACCGCCTGCATCTGGCCGGCGTCAATGAAGCCCTGCGCATAGTGGTCGGGCAAAAAACCAAGGTACTGGCCAGACAGGATCAGCGTGGCGATCGATTCCTGGTCCGTGCCCGTGGCCTTGCGCGGCAGGCGCATCTGCTGGCTGATTTCCATGTTCGGCGAGTGGTAGCCCAGCCCCGCGAAGCGGTGACCGCGCAGGTCGTCCCAGGCCATGCCGGCATGGTCCTGGCCAAACAATACGTGGCGCGCGCCGCAGTGCAGGCTCATGGTTTCGCCAAACAGGTCGTCATAGGCCAGGCTGTCCGAATGGCGGTGGCCCGGGATCACGCCGATCTGGTACTGCCCGTCGATCACGCCGCGCTCGATGGCGTTGAGCGAGCCCACATGCAGGTTCAGCCCCACCTCCGGTGCCTGTTCGCTGAACAACGCGATCGCCGTGCCCAGATGGGCCTCGGGGTTGCTGGCCGTCTTGTCGAACACCGCGATCTGCAGCTGCCCGCCCATGCGGCGGTGGATTTCGTCCACGCTGTGGCGAAACGCATCGGCTCCGGCGAGCAGGCGTAAGGTCTCGGCATAGATCTGCTGACCTTCGGCGGTAAGCGAGAAACCGGCCCGCCCGCGCCGGCACAGCGTCAGGCCAAGCCGGGTTTCCAGGTCTTTCACATGCCGGCTGACGGTGGAGGTGCCGATGTTGAGCTCCAGCTCGGCCGCGGCCATGCCGCCGCAGTCGACCACGCTCTTGAACACGCGCAGCAGGCGCAAGTCCATGTCGGTCAACTGGCCCAGCACGGCGCGACTCTTGGCCTGTGAACTTACTTGCATGGATCGTCAACTGAACATTGATATTTAGACATTTATAAGAGTAACAGAGACCGCAAGAATCGGCAGGAATCTTCTTCTCCACCCTCTCCCCTCCCTATCCGCAGGAACCACCCCATGGACATGACCGACGCCAACCGCCTGGCCACCCCAACGTCAGCCAGCCTCCCCGTGCGCAGCGACGCCGCCTGGCTCGACGCACACTGGATGCCCTACACCGGCAACCGCGACTTCAAGGCCAATCCGCGCATGATCGTCGGCGCCAAGGGCTGCTACTACACCGACGCCGATGGCCGCCAGATCTTCGACGGCCTGTCTGGCCTGTGGTGCTCGGGGCTCGGCCACGGCCGCGCCGAAATCACCGAAGCCGCCACGCGCCAATTGGCCACGCTCGACTACTCGCCGGCCTTCCAGTACGCACACCCGCTGTCGTTCGAACTCGCCAACAAGCTCAAGGAGCTGACGCCGGCAGGTCTCGACCATGTGTTCTTCACCGGCTCGGGCTCCGAAGCCGCCGACACCTCGCTGAAGATGGCGCGGGCCTACTGGCGCGCCAAGGGCCAGGCCAGCAAGACCCGGCTGATCGGCCGCGAAAAGGGCTACCACGGCGTGAACTTCGGCGGCATCTCCGTCGGCGGCATCGCGGCCAACCGCAAGGTCTTCGGCCAGACCATGGAAGCCGACCACCTGCCGCACACCATGCTGGCCAAGAACGCCTTCTCGCGCGGCCTGCCCGCCCAGGGCGCCGAGCTGGCCGACGAACTGCTGAACATCATCGCCCTGCACGACGCGTCGAACATCGCCGCGGTGATCGTCGAACCCTTCGCCGGCTCGGCTGGCGTGGTGGTGCCGCCGCAGGGTTACCTGCAGCGCCTGCGCGAGATCTGCACGGCCCACAACATCCTGCTGATCTTCGACGAAGTGATCACCGGCTTCGGCCGCACCGGCGCAATGACCGGCGCCGAGGCTTTTGGCGTGACACCCGACATCATGAACGTGGCCAAGCAGGTCACCAACGGCGCGCAGCCGCTGGGCGCGGTGCTGGTCAAGAAGGACATCTACGACACCTTCATCGGTCAGGGCGGCCCCGACTACATGCTGGAGTTTCCGCACGGCTACACCTATTCGGCACACCCGGTGGCCTGCGCCGTCGGCCTGGCCGCGCTGGACATCCTGGTGCGCGAAAACATGGTCGATCGGGTGAAGGCAATCGCCCCGCATTTCGAGAATGCAGTGCACAGCCTGAAGGGCGCGAAACACGTCACCGACATCCGCAACTGCGGCCTGGCCGCCGGACTGACCATTGCCGCGCATCCTGGCGAGCCGGCACGCCGCCCTTATGAAGTGGCGATGGCGATGTGGAAGAAGGGCTTCTACGTGCGCTACGGCGGCGACACCATCCAGCTCGCGCCACCCTTCATCACGGAAGCCGCGCAGATCGACAGCCTGATCAACGCGCTCGGCGAGTCGCTGAACGCAGCCGACTGAACCTACGCAATCGGTTCGTCGACGATCAACCGCTTGCCCAGGGCGATCACGTCGTCTTGTACGTAGCCGAGCTGGCGGTAGAAGGCCACCACCTCGGCATTGCTGCTGCGCACCATCAGGCTGAGCTTGGGACAGCCCAGCGCCGTCAGCCGTTGTTCGGCGTCGGCCATCAGTTGCCGGCCGATGGCGCGCTTGCGGTGCGCGGGCGCCACCGCCAGGTAGTTCACCCAGCCGCGGTGACCTTCATAACCGATCATGATGCTGGCCATCAACACACCATCGGCCGTGCCCACCAGGAACAGCTCCGGGTGCTCGGTGAGCTTGCGCGCGATGTCCTTGCGCGGGTCGTTCCACGGCCGCGTCAGGCCGCAGTCTTCCCATAGTTTCACCACTGCTTCTTCATCGCCCGGGGCATAACACCGTATCTGCATGCGTTGACTTTCATCCGTTGGCGGCGCCGCTTGCGCCGGCGCACATTTTCCCATTGGCCGGTCCGGTGCCGGAATCGCTGGATTACACTGACTTACATTGCGTACGGAATTCCGCATTTGGCGCTGGTTCACGCCGGTCTGCACGGCGCGGGCACCCGACTCAGGAGAAGCGATGGCAACAGGGGAACCCCGCGCCAGGACCGTTCAGGCCCAGTCCGGATTCAAGCCGCGCGCCTTCGGCGTCTGGGCCGGAGTTGCCGCGGTGGTGTGGGTACTGGCCGGCTGGCTGGCGGCCAGCTGGATATCCGGCCGGATCGTGGCCGCCTATGTCGACTCGACCGCCGCCAGTGCCGAGCACGACGCGGTCACCACCGCCCACATCGTCAACCGCAGCTTCGTCGAGATGTCGAGCATCGTGCAGATGGTGGCGCGCCAGCGGCAGACTCAGGAGCTGCTGGCCAGATACAACACGCGTGGCCCCGACTGGCTGCAGTCCACCGACAAGCAACGGCGCGATGAATTGCTGGCCGACGCGCAGGTGCGCGACCTGAGCGAGATTCTCGAGCGCATCGCCAGCGACATGGACTACGGCCGCATCTTCGTGCTCGACGCCCGGGGCCTGAACACCGCCTCAAGCGACTGGCGCGAGCCGGAAACGATACTGGGCCAGGCCGCCCATGGCACCCGCAGCTATTTCACCGATGGCATGGCGCTCGGCAAGGGCCGGCAATTCACCCCCGGACGCTCCACCAGCGTGCCGGGCTTCTACTTCTCCAGCCGGGTCGAGGAATTGGTGAAGTCCCTGGGCGTGGCCGTCATCAAGCAGGACGCCGACCAGATGCTGTCCATCCTGGGCGGAAACCAGATCGCCCTGGTGGTCGACGAGAACGGCATCGTGGTCAGCGGCTCCCGCGCGGAATACATCCTGCGCCACGTCGGCCCGCTTTCCACCACGCGGCCCAACGCGGCCATGCTGCGTGAAGTGCTCAAGCTGACAGACCTGCCCACCATCCCGGTCTCGCGTCCGGCACATCCGCTGCATGCCAGCCATTGGCTGGTGGACGGCAACGACTACCTGCTCACGCGCACGCCCTTGACGGAGGCCACCTACGAGTTGATGACACTGAGCCCGCTCGACCAGATCCAGACGATGCGGCAGTGGCATTCCGCCATTGCCGCGCTGGTGCTGGCCCTCGGCCTGGCGCTGATCCTGCTGAGCAACCGCATCACGCAGCAAAAGCGCCGGCAGCACGCAGCCGAACTGCGCATCCACAGCGGGCACAGCGCCTTCCTGCAGGCCATGATGAACCGCATTCCGAGCCCGATGTTCTACAAGGGCCGCGACGCGCGTTTCCTCGGCTGCAACAACGCCTTTTTGAAGGCATTCGACTGCCAGCTGGACGACCTGGTCGGCAAGACCTTGCTCGAACTGTATTTCGTCACCGAAACGCGCCGCCCCACACTGGCCCCGCTGCACGAAGAACAGTTGCGGATGATGGACACCCGCACCGACATCCACCGCGAACAGGTGTTCACCTTTGCCGACGGCAAGCCCCACACCACCCTGTATTCCGTCAGCACTTTCGACGACGGGAACGGCGAAGTCGCCGGCCTCGTCGGCGCCATGGTCGACGTCACCTCGCTGGTGCAGACCCAGGCCGAACTGCGCCAGGCCCTTGCGGTGGCCGAAGAAGCCACGCAGGCCAAGTCCATGTTCCTGGCCAACATGAGCCACGAGATCCGCACGCCGATGAACGCGGTGATCGGTCTGTCGCACCTGGCGCTGAAGACCACGCTCACGCCGCGCCAGCGCGACTACCTCGACAAGATCCATGCAGCCGGCATGTCGCTGCTGGGCTTGATCAACGACATCCTGGACTTCTCCAAGATCGAGGCCGGCAAGCTCGACCTGGAGACGGTGGACTTCGACCTCGACCGCGTGCTGACCAACGCCTCTTCGCTGATCGACGACAAGGCCGCCGAACGCAACCTGGAGCTGATCTTCGACGTGGCGCCGAGTGTCACCCAGTCGCTTGTCGGCGACCCGCTGCGCCTGGGCCAGATACTGACCAACCTGCTGAGCAACGCCGTCAAGTTCACCGAACGCGGCAGCATCACCGTCACCGTGCGGCAGACCGCCAGCAGCGAGGGACGGGTACAGCTGCAGATCGATGTGAGCGACACCGGCATCGGCATGGACGCCGCGCAGCAGGCCAGGCTGTTCAGCGCCTTCACCCAGGCCGACGGTTCGGTGACGCGCAAATACGGCGGCACCGGGCTGGGCCTGGCCATTACACGCAACCTGGTCGAGCTGATGGGCGGGCACATCGAAGTGCATTCGGCACCGGGGCTCGGCAGCCGCTTCAGCTTCTCGGTGTGGTTCGGCGTGGGTGGCGGCAAGCCGCACCGCAGCGTGGTGCCCGCAGCGCTGAACAACGCCCGCGTGCTGGTGGTGGACGACAACGCCTCGGCCCGCCACATCCTCGCCGAACACCTGCGCGCCTTCGACACGGGCCTGAGCGTGACCGAGATCGACTCCGGCGCGCGGGCGCTGGCCGCGGTGCGCGAAGCCGACACCGATCACCCGTTCGACGTGGTGTTCCTCGATTGGAAAATGCCCGGCCTGGACGGCATCGAGACGGCGCGCCAGCTGCAGGCCGACACCAGCCTCACCACCTCGCCGCGCCTGGTGATGACCACCGCCTTCGGCCAGGACGAGGTCCGCGATCTGGCGACGGATGCGGGCATCGAGGCCTTTCTCGTCAAACCGGTGAGCCAGTCCACCTTGGCCGACACCCTGCTCGACCTGTTCGCCCGCGCCGATACGCCGGGGCAGGCCGCGTCCGAAAACACAAGCGACAACACAAACGACAGCATGGCCGGCCTGCGGCTGCTGCTGGTGGAAGACAATGAAATCAACCAGCAGATCGCGCTGGAACTGCTGCGCGACGCCGGCGCTGAAGTGCAGCTGGTCGACAACGGCCGCAAGGCGGTCGACCTGTTGCTCGCCACCGGCCCAACCGCGTTTCACGCCGTGCTGATGGACCTGCAGATGCCCGTCATGGGCGGCCTTGAAGCGACGCAGCTGATCCGCGCCGACCCGCGCTTCACGGAGCTGCCCATCATCGCCATGACGGCCCACGCCATGCACGCGGAACGCGAGCGCTGCATGGCCGCCGGCATGGTCGACCATGTGAGCAAGCCGCTGGAGCCGAACACCATGCTGCCGACCATCGCGCGCTGGGCGCGGGCGCACACGGCGGCCAACATGGCGGCTGATTTGGGGGACCTGCCAGCCGCATCCACCACACCGCGCGACGCCGCCACTGCAGCGCCGGCCCTGCCCCCAGTTGCCCTGGACGCACTGGCCACCGTGCCCGGCCTGGACATTGACGTCGGGCTGCGGCGCGTGGCGGGCAATCACAGGCTCTACCAGCGCCTGCTCGGCCAGTTCGCGCAGCACCATGCACAGGCACCGCAAAGCCTGGCCTCGGCCCTCGCGCAGGGCGACCAGGAAACGGCGCTGCGGGTGGCGCACACCGTCAAAGGCGTGGCCGGCAACATCGGCCTGCTGCCGCTGGCCAGTGCCGCCGCAGCGCTCGAAGAGGTACTGCGCCAGCAGCAGGACCCGGCCGGCGCACTGGCCCTCTTCGAGGCTGAAAACACCGGTGCCGTGACCGCGCTGCGCCGGGTGCTGCCCACCCCGGCGGACGGCATGGGCCTAGCCGACGAAGATGACGCCGCAGCGCCGGTCACGCCCGCGCAGGCCGCGTCGGATCTGGCGGCACTGGCCACCTTGCTGGAAGAAAGCGACAGCCACGCCATCGACTTCCTCGAAAGCCATGCCGCCAGCCTGCGCGCAGCCATGGCGCCCGAGAGTTTCCTCGCACTGGCCTCGGCGGCACAGCAGTTCGACTTCGAACTGGCGCTGCGGACCCTGCGGGATGTGCCGGCGACATACACCACCAGTTGAACCCCGCACCGAGCGGCGATTTCACGGCTCGGCCAGAATCACGGCTGGCCGAGCCGGCCATCAACCTTCATCAGCACCATGACCCAAGCCCCGACCCTGACCATCGACATCGTCTCCGACGTCGTCTGCCCCTGGTGCTACATCGGCAAGCGCAAGCTCGAAGCCGCGCTCGCCCTGCCGGAGGCGGCCGACCTGCCGCCGGTGGTGATCCGCTGGCACCCGTTCCAGCTCAACCCCGACCTGCCTGCCGGCGGCATGCCGCGCAAGCAGTACCTGGAAGACAAATTCGGCGGACCCGAGCGTGCCGCCGCCATCTACGAACGCGTGCGCGCCGCCGGCCGCGCCGTGGGCCTGGCGCTCAACATCGACGGCATCGCGCACCAGGCCAACACCCTGGCCGCACACGCGCTGATTGCCTTCGCGCAACAGGGCGACCGCGACGGCAGCGACATGAAGGAGCGCCTGCTCAAAGCCTATTTCGTCGAGAACCGCAACATCGGCGAGACCGCGGTGCTGGTCGCCATCGCCACCGAAGCCGGCCTGGATGCGGACGCCGCGCGCGCCTTCATCACCAGCCCCGAGGAACGCGCGGCCGTCTCCGAGTCCGATGCACAGGCGCGCCAGCTCGGCGTGAGCGGCGTGCCGTTTTTCATCTTCAACCGCCAGCTCGCCGTGTCGGGCGCGCAAGACCCGGAAACCCTGCTCGCTGCGATGAAGCAGGCCGCGGCGGGTACGCCGGCGGACTGACGCACCGGCGCGCTGCTGGCCGACTGAACGCGCCAAGCGCCTACGCCGAAAAGCCTGCGGTCCTACACGGCCGAGCCAGCCCCCTTTTCTAGAATCGAGGCCAGTGCCGAAAAGTTAACAACAGGACTGGTCCATGGCCAACGACGAAATTCACGTGCTGGTGGTCGACGACTCGCAAGAAGCCGCCGCCAGCATGGCCGAATTGCTGGTCCTGGACGGCTATACCGTACGCACCGCTTCCGAGGGACGCCAGGCCCTGCAACTGGCGGCAGAGCAGGTGCCGCACTGTGTGATCCTCGACATCAACATGCCCGGCATGGACGGCTGCGAGCTGACGCAGGAATTGCGCGCCCGCTACGACAGCAGCATGGTCATCATCGCCATCACCGGCATGGGCGACAGGTCCGAACGCGTGGCCATGACCATCGCCCTGGCCGATCATTTCCTGCGCAGGCCCTTCGAGTCGTCGGTCATCCTCAGGCTGCTGCTGCCGACGCGGCCGGCAGTGGGTTGACCGTCTACCCGACACGCGCCGTCAAGTCTTCGGGCTGCAGTTGCTCCGTCACGGTGTCGATCAGGCAGCGCGCAAATGCCGCGTTCAATGGATCGGGTTCCGGCTGCGCCAGGCTGATGAAGCCCAGCGTGTAGCCGATGCGTGGCCGAAAGGGCCGCCGCACGATGGCGGGATCGCAGCAGTAACTCGCCAGCAGCGCGTTGACGATCGACACCCCCATGCCCTGCGCCACGAAGCTGCAGGCCACCGCCACCGAATGGACCTCGGCGACGATGCGGGGCCGCGCACGCGTGCGCCGGAACGCCATGTCGATGTCCTCGCGCATTGCGCGTTGCCGCCCCAGCAGCACCATCGGAATTTGATCAAGGTCGGCGGGCGTCACGACCTCCAGCGCCGCCAAAGGATGCCCGCAGGGCAGCACACAAACCGCCTCGGTTTCCAGGCAAGGCTCGGCGTACAGCTCCGCATGCCGCGTGGGCAACAGCGCCAGCGCCAGGTCGGCCTCGCGGCTCAGCACCGCGCGCTCCGCGAAATCATAGGAGCCGGTGCTCACCTCCAACGCCAGGTCGGGATGGTCCAGGGCAAAACGCTCGAACACACGCGGCATGATCTTGAGCGCCATGGTCTGGGAGACCACCACACGCAGCAGCCGGCGCCGGAAGCCGGCGATGCGCAGTTGCTGCGAAGACCGCGTGAAGCATTGCGCAAGTTCGACCAGCCGGTCCGCGTCCTGGCCCAGGGATTCCGCCTCGCGCGTGGCGATCAACCGACCACCCTTGCGTTCGAACAACACCATGCCCAGGCTGTCCTCGAACTGGCCCAGCAGCCTGCTGACCGCCGACTGCGAAAGTCCGAGCCGCTGAGCCGCCGCCGTGGTGGAGCCCGACAGCATCACCGCCTGGAAGGCTTCGAGCTGCTTGAAGTTCATTGCCTGTGTTTCCTGCTCCACCCTGGTACGGACGCCATGTTTCGCATTGTCCCATGCGACATCGTCATAACGTTGCGCCCGGCCGGGGCGCTCTTCAAAATCGCCGCACCACCCCCAACCCACCAAGAAACCACCATGCACAAACTCTTCCTTTCCTGCGCCGTGCTGGCGCTGTTCGCCTGCGTGAGCAATGCGGCGCTGGCCGGGGAATTCCCGGACCGGCCGGTGCGCATCATCGTGCCGTTTCCACCTGGCGCCGCGGCGGACGCCACGATGCGTGCGGTGGCCCTGAAGCTGGCCGACGAATGGAAGCAGCCGGTGGTCATCGACAACAAGGCCGGCCTGACCACGGGCACCATCGCAGCGGCGGCCGCGGCACCCGACGGCTACACCCTGCTGCTGGGCTCTTCCGCCACCATGGTGACCACGCCGATGACGATGGCCAAACCAACCTACACCGTGGCGCGCGACTTTGCACCCATCAGCCGCCTGGTCTCCTTGACACCGGTCCTGGTGGCGCATCCTTCGACGGGCGTCAAGTCGCTGCAGGAGATGATCGCCGCCGCGAAGAAACACCCCGGTGAACTCAACTACGCCTCCAGCGGCATCGGCACGCCCGGCCACCTGGTCATGGAGCAGCTGCAGTCGATGACGGGCATCCGCATGCTGCACGTGCCCTACAAAGGCGGTGCGCCCGTGGTCTCGGACCTGGTGGGCGGACAGGTACAGTTTGCGATGAACGCCCTGCCCAGCGTGCTCGAATTCATCAAGAGCGGCAAACTGGTGGCGGTGGCCGTGGGGCAGCAAAAGCGCAGCAAGGCACTGCCCCAGGTGCAGACCATTTCGGAGACGGTGCCGGGCTTCGACTTCACGATCTGGTATGGCCTTTTCGCCCCCGCTAAAACGCCGCCTGAGATCGTGGCCAGGATTGGCCGCGACCTGCGGCTCGCACTCGGTGATACCGATGTCGCCAGCAAGCTCCAGGCGCAGGGCAGCGACCCCGCCCCCTCCACGCCGCAGGAACTGCTTCAGCAGATACGCAGCGAAACCGAGCAGTGGCAGAAGATCATCCACGACCGCAACCTGCAGATCCAATGATGAACGCGACCCAGATGAGCCCGGCGGCAAAAGAACCTTCCCTGCACGGCGATGTGGTCACGCAAAGCGACACGATGGTGGCCATGCGCGACGGCGTGCACCTGGCCACCGACGTCCACCGCCCGGCACGCAACGGTGTTGCGCTGACGGAGCCATTCCCGGTGCTGATGGAGCGCACGCCGTACGGCAAGACACACATCGCCCGGCGCGAACGCAGCCAACGCGAGCCTCAGGCCTTGCGCCGCGACGAGGTTGCCGCCTGCTTCGTCCGGCAAGGCTACATCGTGGTGATGCAGGACTGCCGAGGCCGCCATGGCTCCGAAGGACGATTCACGAAGTACCTGGGCGAGGCCAACGACGGGTACGACACCGTGGCCTGGATTCGCGAACAGCCGTGGTGCGACGGCCGCGTCGGCACCTTCGGGCTGTCCTACGGGGCGCATACCCAGACCGCGCTGGCCACACAGCGGCCTGCCGGCTTGACGGCACTGTTTGTCGATTGCGGCGGCTTTGCCAATGCCTACCGCGGCGGCATCCGCCACGGCGGCGCCTTCGAACTCAAGCAGGGCACCTGGGCATTCAGGGAGGCGCGGGCCAACCTGTCCACCAGGGACGACCCGGTAGCCTCTGCCCGCATGGACGCGGAGAACATTGCCGACTGGTACCGCCGCCTGCCCTGGAAGCCCGGCCACTCGCCGCTTGCGGCGGTACCGGAATACGAGGACTACCTGTTTTCGCAATGGCAGCACGGCAACTTCGATGGCTATTGGCGCCAGCCCGAGCTGTATGCCGCCGGCCACTACGACGCCTTCGACAGCATCCCGGTGCTGCTCATGTGCGGCTGGTGGGACCCGTACGCCCAGACCACCACCGACAACTACGAAGGCATCTCGCGGCGCGAGAAGGGCATCGCCCGCTTGGTGCTAGGCCCCTGGACCCATGGCGAACGCAGCGTGACTTACGCTGGCGATGTGGACTTCGGCCCCGCGGCCACACTCGACGGCAACCTTGCCGAGGACTATTTTCACTTCCGGTGCGACTGGTTCGACCGCTGGTTCTTCGACCGCCACCCCGCCCCGGCGGACGACCCGGCGGTGCGCTACTTCCGCATGGGAGGTGGCAGCGGCCGGCGCAATGCCGACGGCCGCCTGGACCACGGTGGCCGCTGGCATGCCGCCGACACCTGGCCCTTGCCCGGTACGCTGCCGAAGCCCTACTATCTGCGGGCCGATGGTTCGCTGGACCCGGAGACAACCGAGCCGCGCGAGGCCGTGCTGGCCTTCGATTTCGACCCTGCGCACCCGGTGCCCACCATCGGCGGCTCGATCACTTCCGGCGAACCCTTGATGACCGCCGGCGCCTACGACCAGCGTACGCATGACGGCATCTTCGGGGCCGAATCTCCCCACCTGCCGCTGGCGGCGCGGCGCGACGTGCTGGTGTTCCAGACCGCGCCGCTGGTGCAAGACGTCGAGGTGACAGGCCCCATCAGCATCCGCCTATGGATTTCCTCGAGTGCACCGGACACCGACTTCACCGCCAAGCTGATCGATTGGCATCCGCCCAGCGCCGACTATCCGCAAGGCTACGCGATGAACATCACCGATGGCATCCTGCGCTGCCGGTACCGCCGTTCCTGGGAAGAGCCGACGCTGCTCGAAGACAGAGAGATCGCCGAGATCACGATCGAGCCCATGCCGACCTCCAACCTGTTCCTGAAGGGGCACCGCATCCGGCTGGACGTGTCGAGCAGCAATTTTCCGCGCTTCGACGTCAATCCCAATACGGGCGAGGCCGAAGGCCGGGGCCTGCGGCGGCAGAGCGCGGTCAACCGTATCCACCTGTCGCCGCAGCGGCCCTCGCATGTGCTGTTGCCGCTGCAGCCGGCAGGCCATCGGGTCTAGGGTCTGGGGCCTGGGAAAACGCCAATCACGGCTCCTGCAGCAGCCCCCACAGCCGCCCCGGCGACAGCGGCATCTGCAGCTTCGTCGTCAGCGCGGCACGGCCGTTGCGGGCCAGCGCATCGGCCACGGCGTTGACCACGGAGGGCGCGGCGCCGATGGTGCCGAGCTCGCCCACGCCTTTCACGCCCAGCGGATTGTTCTTGCAGGGAATGCTGGTGTTCATCTCGGTCTTGAAGTCGGGCGACTGGTCGGCATGCGGCATGGCGTAGTCCATGAAACTGCCGCTCACCAGCTGGCCGGTCTCGCTGTCGTAGACCAGGTGTTCACACAGTGCCTGCCCGATGCCCTGCACCGCGCCACCGTCGAGCTGGCCGCGCACCACCATCGGGTTGATGACCCGGCCCACGTCGTTCATCGAGGCATAAGCCACCACGTCGACCTGGCCGGTGGCCGGGTCGAGCTCGACCTCGCTGATGTGGCAACCGTTGGGCCAGGTGGGGCCGGCAACGGTGCTGGTTGAATCCATGAAGATGCGCTGCTCGGGCTGCCTACCCGCCAGGTCGAACAGGCCGATCTGCAGGTCGGTGCCGGCCACGGTGAAGCGGCCTTCGGCGTATTGCAGATCTTCGGGCGCGGCTTCGAGTTCCTTGGCGGCGAGTTGCTTGGCCTGGTCGATGGTGCGCTCGGCGCCGATGCGCACGGCCGAGCCGCCGGTGAAGATGCTGCGCGAGCCGGCGCTGCCGAAGCCGTTGCCGCGGTCGGTGTCGCCCAGCACCACGCGCACCTGGTCGATGCCGACGCCAAAGGCATCGACCACCAGCTGCGCCAGCGTGGTGGCAATGCCCTGGCCCATGGCGTTGACGGCGGAGAAGACTTCGATGATGCCGTCGGCCTGCACGCTCACGGTGACGCGTTCCTCGAACACATTGCCGCCGGTCCACTCCAGGAACGTGGCGATGCCCAGGCCGCGCAGCCTGCCGCGCGCCTTCGATTCCGCGGCACGGGCATCGAAGCCGTTCCAGTCGGCCAGCGCCAGGCCTTCATCCATGATCAACTCGAAATGCCCGGTGTCGTAAGTCTGGCCCATCGGGTTCTTGTAGGGCATCTGCGCGGGCTGGATGAAGTTGCGCCGGCGCAGCGCGATGCGGTCGATGCCGGTCTGGCGCGCGGCCTCGTCCATCAGCCGCTCCATGGTGAAGATGGCCTCGGGCCGGCCCGCGCCGCGGTAGGCGCTGGTCGGCGTGGTGTTGGTCAGCACCGCCTTGAAGTTGAAATCGATGGTGGGAATGTCGTAGACGCTGGTCTGCACCCAGGGCCCGATCAGCAGCTGGATGGCCACGCCGGCGCCGGTGGCATAGGCGCCCACATTGGCCAGTGAAGACAGCCGCAGCGCCAGCACCTTGCCGTCTTCGGCCAGCGCAAGCTCGGCATGGCTGTGTACGTCGCGGCCATGGTAGGCCGACAAAAACTCCTCGCTGCGTTCGCTGACCCATTTCACCGGCCGCTTCAGCAGATTGGCGCCATAGGCCACGGCCACGTCCTCGGGGTAGACACCGGTCTTCATGCCGAAGCCGCCGCCCACGTCGCCCACGATCACACGCACCTGCTCCTGCTGCAGGCCGAGCGCGGCGGCCACCGAGTTGCGCACGCCGGTGGGCATCTGCGTACTCATGCGGATGGTGATGCGGCCGGTGGTGGCGTCGGCATCGGCCAGCACGCTGCGCGGCTCCATGGTGACGGCGACGATGCGCTGGTTCACCACTTCGAGCTTCACCACATGCCTGGCCTTGGCGAAGGCGGCGTCGGTGGCCGCGGCGTCGCCATGGTGGGCCACGGCGGCAATGTTGTCGGGCGCGGCATCCGCGAGCACGGGCGCACCGGCCGCGGTGGCGGCGGCCATGTCGACCACCATCGGCAGTTCCTCGTAGTCGACGAACACGGCCTCGGCCGCGTCACGCGCCTGCTCCAGGGTTTCGGCCACCACCAGCACCACCGCCTCGCCGACGAAACGCACACGTTCATGGGCCAGCACACGTTGCGGCGGCGTCACGGCCGGGCTGCCGTCGGCGCGCTTGAATCCGCTGACACCGGGCAGCACCTGGACGTCGGCGGCGGCCAGGTCGGCACCGGTGACGATGGCCAGCACGCCAGGCAATTCCAGCGCGGCGGCGGTGTCGACCGAGACGATGCGTGCATGCGGATACGGCGAACGCACGAAGGCGGCCACCGCCTGCCCGGCGGGCACGACGTCGGCGGTAAAGCGGCCAGCACCGGCCAGCAACTGATCGTCTTCCAGGCGGCGCACCGATTGGCCGCTGCCAAAACGTAGGGGGTTGTTGTTCTGCACTGAGGTCTCCGTGGGGAATTTGGCCGGGGTGGCCGCACAGGTGGAAACCAGTGAGCGCCGGCGATCGAAGCAAACACTATAGGCGGAGTTGGCCGAGCCTGCAGGCCCCCAAGATCTCAACGCTGCTTCTGGTAGGCACGGTCCATCTCGACGCTCTTGCTCGTGTCCTGCAGCCCACGCTCCACGTCCTTCGAGGCCTGGCGCACCTTGCTGCTGGGGATGCCGTCGGTCATGTGGCTGCTCTGGTCGCGCTCGTGCGGCAGTGCCAGGTCGGCTTCGACGTTGCCGCCCTCCTGCTGGTCGGGGGTGGTCGTGGTGCGGGGGCTTCGGGCCGCGGGGGCCGGGGACTTCTTGCGGGATGGCATGGCGAACTCCTTGGGGCATGTTGAACCTGCCCTGCCAGTCTGGCACCGCGCGCGCTACGGTCTGTCGGCTCGGCGTACCCTCGCACGTAGGAGCTTGCGCCGCCCCGGTGGCCATGAAAGAATGACGCGACTGCTGGCACGACGCATCCCGCACGCGCGCGCCCTGAACGCCCCCCCTGAGATTCCATCCATGAGTGCTGCCGCCCTGCCAGAATCTCACGCCCAGATCGACGTCATGCACGCCTACCTGGCCCGACTCGTGGCGGCCGGAGGGTCCGATCTGTTCCTGGTGACGCAGGCACCGCCTTCGATCAAGGTGCGCGGCCATCTGCATGCCCTGGACGCGCCCCCGCTGCCGGTCGGCGCGGTGCAGGGCCTGGCGCAATCCATCATGAGCCCGGCCCAGCGGCAGGCCTTCGACGCCAGCCACGAGCAAGACCTGGCACTGGCACTCGACGGCCTGGGCCGCTTCCGGGTCAACGTCTATGTGCAGCGCGGCGAAACGGCGATGGTGGTGCGCCACATCCCTTCGCAGGTGCCCTCGTTCGAGGCGCTGCACCTGCCGCCGATCATGAAGACGCTGGCGCTGCTCAAGCGCGGGCTGGTGCTGGTGGTGGGCGCGGTGGGTTCGGGCAAATCGACCTCCATGGCGGCCATGCTCGACTATCGCAACACGCAGACGCGCGGGCACATCCTGACCGTCGAAGACCCGATCGAGTTCGTGCACGATCACAAGCAGTCGATCGTGAGCCAGCGCGAGGTCGGCATCGACACGCATTCCTTCGACGAAGCGCTGCGCCATGCCCTGCGCGAGGCGCCCGACGTGATCGCGATCGGCGAGATCCGCGACCCGGCCACGCTGCGCCACGCGCTGCACTATGCCGAGAGCGGCCACCTGTGCATCTCCACCCTGCATGCCAACAACGCCAACCAGGCCATCGAGCGCATGCTCAACCTGTGTCCGCAAGAGGAGCACCAGCGCACGCTGATGGACATGGCGCTGAACCTCAAGGGTGTGCTGGCGCAGCGGCTGGTTCCGGGCATCGCCGAGGCCCAGGTGCCGGCCACCGAAGTGATGCTGCTGTCGGCCTATGTGTCGGACCTGATCCACAAGGGCCGGGCCGACCAGCTCAAGGCCGTGATGGCCAAGAGCCGCGAGGTCGGCATGCACACCTTCGACCAGTCGCTGTACGACCTGTATGCCAGCGGCCAGATCACGCTGGACAACGCGCTGCAGCATGCCGATTCGAAGAACGACCTCGCGCTGCGTGTGCGGCTGGAAAACGGCCGGGGCGTCAGTTCAGCAGGCTCGGCAGCGCAAGAAAGTTGAGCACCATGCCGTCGAAATCGTCCGGCGCCTCCAGGTGCGGCAGGTGGCCGACGCCGGGCAATTCGAGATAACTGCTGCCGGCGATAGCCTGGGCCATCTGCCGCATCACGGCCGGTGGCGCCACGGTATCGGTCTCGCCGCCGATCAGCAGCGTAGGCACGTGGATGTGGGCCAGTTGGGCCTGGCGGTCGAAGCCGACCAGCGCCTCCAGCGCGCGCCGGTAGGTGGCGGCGCTGACCTGGGCCATCACATGGGTGGCCAGCGCCACGCCTTCGGGCAGCGCCTTGGCGCCTACCAGTTGCGGCAGCACGGCCTGGGCCAGCCCCTGCATGCCCTGCCCGTCTTCGAGCGGCGCCAGGCACTCGGCCACGTAGTCGCGTTGCCAGGCCAGCCGGGCCTCGGGCGCTACAGGGCCGACCATGCCGCTGGTGGCCGTGAGGACGAGCCGGCGCACCAGCTCGGGCCGGCGCACGGCCACCTCCTGTGCCACCATGCCGCCCATGCCATGGCCGAGCAGGATCACCCCGCCGCCGCCCTTGGCATACATCAGGTTTTCGATCAGCACCGCACAGCTTTGCGCCAGCCCCTTGAAGTTGTAGGGGTCAATGGGCGCGCTGTGGCCATAACCCGGCATGTCCCAGGCGACGGCACGGTAGCCGGCCGCGGCGAAACTTTCGACCTGCGGGGCGAAAGCGCGGTGGCCGCCGCCGATGTCGTGCAGCATCAGGATGGTGGGGCCGGAACCGAGGGTGGTGAAGGTGGGCAAAGCAGTCATGCGAAACGGTCAAGCAAAAACGGTCAAGCGGGTGGGGCCAGGAAGATGGAAACCATTATGACCAAGGCGACGGTGGCCACCACCGGCCTCGGCGTAATCAGGTAAATTCCACGCATGCCCTCCCCCTCCAAGCCACCCAAGGCCAAGCCGCCGAGTTTTTCTCCGCAGGAATTTCGCAGTGCACTGGGCATGTTCGCCACCGGGGTGACCATCGTCACCGCACGCACCGCCACGGGCGAACTGGTGGGACTGACGGCCAACTCATTCAACTCGGTGTCGCTGAACCCGCCGCTGGTGTTGTGGAGCCTGGCGCGGGCCGCCGGTTCGATGCCGGCGCTGAGCACCGGCTCGCACTACGCCATCAACATCCTGGCGGCCGACCAGAAGGCACTGGCCGAACGTTTCGCCAGCAAGGGCACGGACCGCTGGGCCGGTGTGGACTTCAGCGACGGCGTGGCCGGCGCGCCATTGCTGGCCGGGGCAGCGGCCACCTTCGAATGTTTCAACCGCAGCCGTTACGAAGAAGGCGACCACGTGATCTTCGTGGGCGAGGTGGAGCGCTGCCGGCACGCCGCGGGCGCGTCGCCGCTGCTGTTCCACGGCGGACGCTTCTACACCGAACACGCGCTGTAGCGGCTAAGACTTCTCCAGGCGCGCGGCGGCAAACGCCTCGTACCAGCCAAGGCAGGCCGCATTGGCCATGGCGTCGCGGTTCACCACCTTGTCGAGCGGCTGGCCGAGCAGCAGCTTCTTGATCGGCAGCTCCTGTTTCTTGCCGGTGAGCGTGCGCGGAATCTCGGGCACCTCGAAGATGTCGTCGGGCACGAAGCGCGGCGACAGCGCGGTGCGGATCGCGCCCCGCAGGCGTTCGCGCAGCGCTTCGTCCAGCACCGCCCCGGGGCGCAGCACCACGAACAGCGGCATGTAGCTTTCGCGGCCGAGGTCTTCGATGTCGACCACCATGGCGTCCAACACCTCGGGCAGGGCTTCGACCGCGCGGTACAGCTCGCTCGTGCCCATGCGCAGGCCGTGCCGGTTGAGCGTGGCGTCTGAGCGGCCATAGATGGTGCAGCCGCCATCGGCGTCGACCTTGAGCCAATCGCCATGCCGCCACACCGGGCCGCTGCCACCGTGGCGACCATGGCCGGGCGGGTACATGTCGAAGTAGCTCGAGAGGTAACGCGCCTGGTTCTGGTCGCCCCAGAAGTACAGCGGCATCGAGGGCAGCGGCTGGGTGCAGACAAGTTCGCCGACCTCGCCGATGACAGGCTCGCCCTGTTCGTTCCAGGCCTCGACGGCGCAGCCGAGCAGCCGGCATTGCATGACGCCAGGTGTCTGCGGCAGCTCGCGGTTGCCGCCGATGAAAGCACCGGCAAAGTCCGTTCCGCCAGAGATGTTGTCCCACCAGATCCTGGTACCCATGCGCGCGAACTGCGCCGTGCCCCAGGCCTGCACCTCCGGGCTCAGCGGCGAGCCGGTGCTGCCGAGCGTGCGCACCCGCGACAAGTCGCCACAGCTTGAAAGGTCGAGGCCGGCCTTCATGCAGCCGGCATAGAAAGCCGCACCCGCGCCAAAGAAGCTCACGCCGGTGTCGGCCGCGAAGCGCCACAGCGTGGACCAGTCTGGCGTGTTCTTGCCGGTGACGGGGTCGGTCTGCCCGCCGGCCGGACTGCCGTCGAAGATGCAGGCCGTGGTGCCGTTCAACAGCGTGGCCATCTGCACGTTCCACATCACCCAGCCCGTGGAGCTGTACCAGTGGAAGCGTTCGCCCCAGGAGTTGCCGGCGTAGCTGCAGCCCACGTCGTTGTGCAGCACGTTGAGCGCCAGCGCCACCATGACGCTGCCGCCATGGCCGTGCACGATGGGCTTGGGCAGACCGGTGGTGCCGCTCGAATAGACGATCCAGACCGGATGGTCGAACGGCAGCCAGCGTGGCGTGAAGGCGGCGATGCGGGAGAACACGGCCGTGTCGGGCATGGTCTCGGCGGTCTGCTGGTGCACGATGATGTGGCCGAGCGATGGCAAGGCGGCGCGCAAGGCTTCCACCACGCCGCGGCGCTCGTGGCTGCGCCCGCCGTAGGTCACCCCATCCACGGCGATCAAGACCTTGGGCGCGATCTGGCGGAAGCGGTCGAGCACGGCATTGGTGCCCATGTCGGGCGCGCAGATGCTCCACACACCGCCCAGGCTGACCGTGGCCAGGAAGGCAACCATGGCTTCGGGGATGTTGGGCAGGTAGGCCGCCACGCGATCGCCGGGCTGCAAGCCCTGGACCTGCAGATGCAGCGCCAGGGCCGAGGCCTGGCGGCGCAGCTCGGGCCAGCTCAGCTCGACCCGCTGGCCACGTTCGTTGAGGCTGACGATGGCCGGCATGCCGGCGGCATGGGCCGCCTCCACATGCCGCCACACCTGCTGCGCGTAGTTGCACTGCGCGCCGGGAAACCACTCGGCGCCAGGCATGCTGTTGCGCGCCAGCACGGCGGTATGCGGCGTGGGTGAGCGCAGCTCGAAATAGTCCCAGATGCTTTGCCAGAAGGCGGACAGGTCGCTCACCGACCATTGCCAAAGCGCGTGGTAGTTGTCGAACGCCAGGCCGCGGTGTTCGCGCAGCCAGTCTTGGTAGAGGCGTATCTGGGGGACGTGGGTCGGGTGGGTCGGCTTCGTCATGAAGGCCGAGGTTAAGCGCGGCCCACGCCTGCGGCTAGCAGGATTGCCCCAGGAGGTTCAAGGCGCAGGCTTGGCTGACCGCGCCGGGGCCGGGGCCGACGCCGGCGCATCCCGCCCGAAAAGCTTGCCGATGGCAGCACCGATACGCGCCCCGATGGCCGTGCCGATGCCGGGCATCACCGCCGTGCCCACCGCGGCCCCCGCGACCGCACCGCTGGGCACGGACACCTGCAGCGCACTCACCGGCCCCTGCACCCGCAGCGGCACGCCGACCAGGCCGTCGACCAGGTCCACCGACGCCGCTGCGTCGACGTGTTGTTGCGCCAGAGTGGCCTCTCCGGTGGCGGTAAGAACGCCCGAATGCGCCTTGAGCGCGGTGAAGCCGACCACGATGCCCTTGGCAGTGTTCTGCGTGTCCATCTCGCCAGTCAAGGTGTCGAGCCGGGTGGTGCCGGCGTGTTCTTTGCCCATGGTGCGCACGGCACGGTCGAGGTCGAAGCGCAGCAGCGTCGCCGGCGCCATGCTGAAGCTGGTGCGTGTGTGCAGCGAACGTACCAGCTCGCCGAACTTCATGCCTTCGGCGCTGAGCTGGGTATGGCCCGAAGCCTTGCCCGACACCGGCGAGTTGCGGTGGATTGCCTCCAGCGCACTCAGCACTTCGATACCTTTCGGGTCCAGCTGGCCGTGCAGGCGCACCATCCCGCCGGGTTCGATCTGCAGCGTGACCTCGCCATCCGCCGTGCCACCGCCCAGGCGGAGTTGGGTGTGCCAATGGTCGGCACCGTCTTGCCGGGTCAAGCTCAGCGAGGCCGGGGTCTTGGCATCTGGCCGGCGCAGCTGCAGGGTGCGCGGGCGCCAGCCCGGATCAAAATCGGCCTCCCCCTCGTACACCAGGTTGCGGCCGGTGCGCGAGATCCAGTGCAGGTTACGGATCTGCAGGTGGTCGAGCCGCGGCGCGTTCGGGGCCAGATGGACGGCTGCGGGCTGGCCGTTGGCGGTACCCAGGTCGGACAGGGAAAGCTGCGGCACGGTGGCGCCATCTACCTCTAGCCGCGTCAGCTCGATGGCGCCGCGCCACAGCGCTGCCGTGCGCAGCGTGGCGCGGAGCTGGTCCACCAGGATGGGTTGGGGCTGGTCGGTGCGCAGGTCGCGCAGCACCACGCTGGGCGCCGGGAACAACTGCCAATGCAGCGAACCGACATGCACCGGCACGCCAAGCTGGGCGGTGGCGGTGTCTCCGGCGCGGCGTGCCAGCTCTTCTTCCGACGGGATCCACCAGGCCAGGCCGAGGCCGGCCGCGCCGAGCAGCAAACCTGTCACCAGCAGACCATTGCGCCAGCCTTGGAAGGGCGAGGATCGACCAGGGGGTAGCGCGTCTGCCATGCATGCAGCCTACCTGGGTTGAGGCCCTGGCGGCGTAGGCGGTGGCCGTGTGGGCACGTGGAATTTGCGGTCGTCCAGCGTGTCTTCTTCTGAATCTCTGGCGGGACCGGTTATGCCCAGCTGGAAACGTCCAATGAATTTCTAAAGATGTTTTACCTATTTTGAATTAACAAGTCAGTCGTTTTCAAAATAAACGGGCTTGGCCACAATCCGACTCCCTTCACCTGGAGCTTCGATAAGCGGCTTTGCCGCCCATGCCCGCCATGAACTTCCAACAATTACGCTCTGTGCGCGAGGCCGTGCGCTGCAGCTTCAACCTGACTGAAGTGGCCAATACCCTACACACCTCGCAACCCGGGGTGAGCCGCCAGATCCGCGAGCTGGAGGAGGAGCTGGGCATCGAGTTGTTCGTGCGCGCCGGCAAACGGCTTACCGGCCTCACCGAGCCCGGCGGCCACGTGCTGCCGATCATCGAACGCATGCTGCTCGACAGCAGCAACCTCAAAAAGGCCGGCGAGGAATTCGTGGCCCAGCAGAGCGGGCTGCTGTCGATAGCCGCGACACACTCCCAGGCCCGCTACGCGCTGCCGACCGCGGTACAGGAATTCCGCGAACACTTCCCCAACGTGAAGCTGCACCTGCACCAGGGCTCGCCCAAGCAGGTGGCGGAGATGCTGCTGTCGGGCGAGGTCGACGTGGGCATCGCCACCGAGGCCCTGAGCGAATACGACGAACTGCTGTCGCTGCCCTGCTACCGCTGGACCCACGCGATCGTGGTGCCGGCAGGCCATCCGCTGCTGGACGCGCCGCTGAGCCTGGCCGAGCTGGCGCGTTATCCGCTGATCACCTACGGCCCGGGTTTCACGGGGCGCAGCCACATCGACGAGGCCTTTGCGCAGCAGCAGCTGACACCCAACATCGTGCTGACGGCCATGGACGCAGACGTGATCAAGACCTATGTGGAGCTCGGCATGGGCGTGGGCATCGTGGCCTCGATCGCCTTCGAGGCCGAGCGTGACACCAGCCTGCGCGCGCTGGAGGCCGGCGCGCTGTTCGGCATCAACCAGACCAAGCTGGCGGTGCGCAAGGGCAGCTACATCCGGGGCTATGTGTACGCGTTCATCGCGTCGTTCGCGCCGAGCCTGCCACGCGACGTGGTCGAACAGGCGCTGAAGGGCGAGGTCGAGCATCTGCACGAGGATCTCTGACGCAGCAACGGGTGTTGCCTAGAATGAGGGCTTGTCGCACGGCTCTTGCCGTTCGCTGCTCCGCATTTTCGATTCCCCTCTGGAGACATCCCCATGCTTCGCAGAAAGCTGCTGACCCTCGCGTCGCTCACCCTGGCCATGAGCGCTGTCCATGCCCAGCCCGCGGCGGCCTACCCCTCGAAGCCGGTGCGCCTGATCGTGCCGTTCCCGCCCGGCGGCGGCACCGACATCCTGTCGCGGCTGGTGGCCAACAAGCTCACCGAAGTCAACCACTGGACCGTGGTGCCCGACAACCGCGCCGGCGCTGGCGGCACCATCGGCATCGCCGAGGCTTCACGTGTCGCGCCCACGGGTTATGACATGGTGATGGGCCAGAAGGACAACATGGTCGTCGCGCCCTGGCTCTACAAGAACCTGAGTTACGACCCGACCAAGGACCTGGTCTCGGTGGCGCACGTGGCCTATACGCCGGTGATCATCGTGACCAACGCCAACTCGCGCTTCAAGACGCTGGCCGACGTGGTGAACGCGGCCAAGGCCGATCCGGACGGCTTGACCTACGGCTCGCCGGGCAATGGCACGACGATCCACCTCGCGGGCGAGATCTTCAAGACCGCGGCCAACATCAAGATGCGCCACATTCCCTACAAGGGATCGAACGCGGCGCTGATGGACGTGCTGGCCGGCAATGTGGACCTGCTGATGTCGTCCTTGCCATCGGCGATTGCGCAGATCAAGTCGGGCAAGCTACGCCCACTGGCGGTAACTTCGGCCAAACGCAGCACCTCGCTGCCCGACGTGCCCACTGTGGCCGAGCTCGGCTACAAAGACTTCGACGTGAGCACCTGGTACGGCCTGTTCATGCCGGCCGGCACGCCCAAGGAAATCGTCGCCACGGTGAATACCGAGGTCAACAAGCTGCTGGCCACGCCGGACATGAAGGCCCAGATCCACGCCCAGGGCGCCGAGCCACAGAGCATGACACCGGAGCAGTTCAGCACCTTGCTGAAGACCGACTATGCGAAGTGGAAAGGCATCGTGCAGGCTTCGGGCGCGACGGTCGAGTGAAGGCTTGGGTGTGAAGACCGAGCCCGGTGGCGCGGCTCAGTCTTTTTGATCGGTTTTCTGGGAATCGGCCAGCCGTTGGCTTTTCCAGTAGACGTCGTCACCGCCATTCAACCGGTTCAACACACGGGCCAGCACAAACATCAGGTCGCTCAGGCGGTTCAGGTACTGCCGCGGCGTGGCGTTCAGCGCCTCCTGCTGTTCCAGCGCCACCACCGTGCGTTCGGCGCGCCGCGCCACCGTGCGGCACACATGGGCCAGCGACGCAGGCCGGCTGCCTGCGGGCAGGATGAATTCCTGCAGGCGCGGCAGCGCAGCGTTGTGGTCGGCCAGGGCCTGGTCGAGCGCGAGCACCGCCTCGGGCTTGAGCAGTTCGAAGCCGGGAATCGACAACTCCCCCCCCAGGTTGAACAGCTGGTGCTGGACCTCCACCAACAGGCCGCGCACGGCGTCCGGCAGGTCTTCACACAACAGCACGCCGATGTGGGAGTTGAGTTCGTCCACGTCACCCATGGCCTGCACACGCAGGTGATGTTTGGGCACGCGGGTGTTGTCGCCCAGGCCGGTGGTGCCGTTGTCGCCGGTGCGGGTGGCGATTTGTGTCAGGCGTTGACCCATGAGGTTTCCTCGTTGCGGTGAGAACCGTATTAGAACGGAGCACGATAAGTCACAAGTTACCGGCGAATTACTTCATTCATTTGTCTTCATTTGTGAGCGGGGCAACAGCGGGCAAGAGTGCTGGCATCTGGGCCGCGGCTGAGGTGCAATGCAGGCCTGTTCCATTCGAAAGAGACATTCCATGACCGTCAAGCGACGAAACAAGTTCAACCTATTGCCCAATTTTGAAGCCTGCAGTGTGGCGCTGTTTGCCGCCTGCGCCATTGGCGCCGCGGTTGGTGCCCATGCCCAGACGACAACCAGCACTTCCGGCCGCAGCAGCAGCGGCGACACTGCCTTTGCCCGCGCCGATCGCAACAAGGACGGCAAGCTCAGCCGTGATGAAGCCCGGCTGCTGCCGGCCATTTCGGAGCGCTTCGATGAGATCGACGCGGACCACGATGGGTTTCTGTCTCGCTCCGAATTCGAGGAAGCACTGAAGCACTGAAGCACTGAAAAGCCATATCGGCAGACACGGTGCCGAGGCTTGCCGCAAAATGGGGGCCTCAAGGAGACTCCCATGAATGCGCCCACCCGTCCTGCCGATCTAGTGCCCGAAGTCCATCAGCGCGAAGTGCCTCAGGCGCTGATCGACTTGCTGAAATCCCGTTTTGCCGAACGCTGCTCCACCGCATTGGTGGTGCGCGAACAGCATGGGCGCGACGAATCCTCGTTCACCGTGCCACCGCCCTCGGCCGTGGTGTTTGCGGAAAGCACGGCCGACGTGGCCGAGGCGGTACGGCTGGCCAGCGAATACGCGGTGCCGGTGATTCCGTTCGGCGTCGGCTCTTCGCTCGAAGGTCATCTGCTCGCGGTGCAGGGCGGCATCAGCATTGACGTGAGCCGGATGAACAAGATCTTGTCGGTCAATGCCGACGATCTGACGGTGACGGTGCAGCCCGGCGTCACCCGCAAACAGCTCAATGACGAGCTCAAGAGCACAGGTCTGTTCTTCCCCATCGATCCGGGTGCCGATGCGTCCATCGGCGGCATGAGCGCGACCCGCGCCAGCGGCACCAATGCCGTGCGCTACGGCACCATGCGTGAGAACGTGTTGGCACTGGAAGTAGTGACCGCCAGCGGCGAAGTCATCCGCACCGGTACGCGGGCCAAAAAATCCAGCGCCGGCTACGACCTCACGCGGCTGATGGTCGGCAGTGAAGGCACGCTCGGCGTCATCACCGAGATCACCGTACGCATCTATCCGCTGCCGGAGGCGATCTCTGCGGCGATCTGTTCCTTCCCGAGCATCGAAGCCGCAGTGCGCACCACCATCCAGGTCATCCAGCTCGGGGTGCCGATCGCCCGCGTAGAGTTGATCGATTCGAACACTGTGCGCATGGTCAACGCCTATGCCAAGCTGGGCCTGCGCGAAGAGCCGATGCTGCTGATGGAGTTTCACGGCTCGCCCACCGGAGTGAAGGAGCAAGCCGAAACGGTGCAGGAGATTGCCTCGGACCACGGTGGCAACGCCTTCGAATGGGCCAGCACGCCGGAGGAGCGCACACGCCTCTGGACGGCACGGCACAACGCCTATTTCGCGGCTGTGCAGTCGCGGCCCGGTTGCAAGGTGATCTCCACCGATACCTGTGTGCCGATTTCACGCCTGGCGGATTGCCTGCTGGATTCGGTACGCGAGACGGATGCCTCGGGCATCCCGTACTTCCTGGTCGGCCACGTCGGCGATGGCAACTTCCATTTCGGCTACCTGTTGGACCCGAACCTGCCGGAAGAGCGCGTAATCGCCGAAAAACTGAACCACGACCTCGTCAGCCGAGCGCTAAGCCTGGAAGGTACCTGCACGGGAGAACACGGTGTGGGCCTGCACAAGATGGGGTTTCTTGTGGATGAAACCGGTGCTGGCGCGGTGGACATGATGCGTACGATCAAGCGCGCGCTGGATCCGAAGAACATCATGAATCCTGGGAAGATCTTCGCGATGTGAATGGCGTAGATGCGGGCATCGCGGTTTCCGAAGACTGCGGTGCCTGAGTCACAGGAGACGAATTGCCTGGAAATAGGCAGGGCGTTAAAAGCGTGCGCCCAAAAGAAAACGCCCCCCTCGGTTGAGGGGGGCGTTGTCTAGCTGTAATAGCCTGACGATGACCTACTTTCACACGGGAACCCGCACTATCATCGGCGCGGAGTCGTTTCACTGTCCTGTTCGGGATGGGAAGGAGTGGGACCAACTCGCTATGGTCATCAGGCATAACTTGGTGCTTTGCTGACGTGGTCAGCAAGGCGAATTCATAGAGTATTTAATCAGCGCCGGGCTTGCACCGGCTGTGTTTTTGAATGCGTCTACTTGGCATAACTAGTCCTTGAAACCAATTGCTTGGGATCAAAGTTATAGGGTCAAGCCGCACGAGCAATTAGTATCAGTTAGCTTAACGCATTACTGCGCTTCCACACCTGACCTATCAACGTCCTGGTCTTGAACGACTCTTTAGGGGGCTCAAGGCCCCGGCAGATCTCATCTTGAAACGAGTTTCCCGCTTAGATGCTTTCAGCGGTTATCTCTTCCACACTTAGCTACTCGGCAATGCCACTGGCGTGACAACCGATACACCAGAGGTGTGTCCACTCCGGTCCTCTCGTACTAGGAGCAGGCTTCCTCAAATCTGCAGCGCCCACGGAAGATAGGGACCAAACTGTCTCACGACGTTTTAAACCCAGCTCACGTACCTCTTTAAATGGCGAACAGCCATACCCTTGGGACCGGCTACAGCCCCAGGATGAGATGAGCCGA
>Ga0307514_10001314_pt1 | contig 31830 bp, 28 predicted proteins | sample 16_EM_MG_FD_203088 | JGI IMG/M metagenome (GOLD analysis project Ga0307514, IMG submission 203088) | Populus trichocarpa ectomycorrhiza microbial communities from riparian zone in the Pacific Northwest, United States - 16_EM | ecosystem: Host-associated > Plants > Roots > Unclassified | place... | reverse complement strand
CACGACGCCGATGGCGCGGACGAACGCTTCGCCGCCCTCGGCCGCCTCGGTGAGGCCCTGGTCGGCGTGCGCACCCCGCAGGAACTCGCCCGGTGCCTGCTGGAACACCTCGCGCCGGACGCCGACGCCGACGGGATCATGCTCTACCAGCGACTGGCCACCGGAGGCCTCGAACTCATCGGGCACGCCGGCATCGACGACACTCTCGCCGCCCAGTGGTGCCACGTGCCGCCACTGACCGGGGTGGCCGCGCTCGACGCGCTGCGGGCACGGGAGCCGCAGTGGCTGGAGGACATCGAGGCGGACCGGGAGCGGTATCTGCTCATCGGGGATCCACCCGAGCGCTGGCGCTCCCGAGCCTGGCTGCCGCTGCCGGCCGGGGACACGGCCGATGTCTGTATCGGCGTCCTGCGCACGCGCGGCGGCTGCTTCACGCCGCCGGTCCGAGAGCTCCTGCGGGCGGTGCCCAGGCTGTGCGCCGGACGGCTGCGCGCGTTCGGCACCCGGCAGGTACAGGCCGCCGACGCGACCGGCTCCGCACAGGCGGTGTTCGGTTCGCTACCGGGCGCCGCGGTCCTGCTGACCCCGCTGCGGGCGGTCTCCTCGACGATCGAGGACTACCGCATCGACGCGGCGACGGCGGAGGCGGTCGACATCGTCGGCCGCACCGGGGGCGATCTGGTCGGCCGCAGGATCCTGGAGTGCTTCCCGAGCATGGCGGGCGAGGAGCTGTGGCAGGGCTGCCTGCGCACCCTCGCCACCGGGGAGCCGTTCGAGAGCGAACCGTTCGCCCACCAGGAGATCGTGTCCGGGGTCGCGGAAGTCTTCATGTACGCGGTACGGGCGGCCCGGCTGGGCGACGGACTGGTGGTCACCTGGATCCGGCGCGAGTCCTCGGACCGGCAGGAACAGCGGCTGGCGGACGTGCAGCGGCTGGGCAATCTGGGCTGGGCGAACTGGAACCTGGTCACCCACGAGGGCAATTGGTCGTCCCAGGTCTTCGCGATCTTCGACCGGGCCCCCGGTCAGGGGACGATCCCCCTCGCCGAGTTGCCGGCCCACACACTTCCCCAGGACGCGCCGTCCCTGGCCCGCGCCATCCGGGAGCTCGTGCACGCGGGACGCTCGTTCGACCTGCCGTTCCGGATCCGGGCGGGCGGCGGGGTCCGGCATCTGCGGGCCGTCGCCGAGGCGCTGACGGACGTCGACGGCACGCCCGTCGAGGTGCACGGCTTCATCCAGGACGTCACCGCGCAGCGCAGCGTGGAACTCGCCCTGGTGGAGAGGGAGCAGGAGGTCCTCACTCAGCACGGCGTGCTGCGCGCCGAGCGCACTCTGGCGGCCCGCCTCCAGCACGCGCTGCTGCCGCTGCCCACCAAGCCCGTGCGGCTTGCCGGGCTGCGGGTCGAGGTCGCCTATCTGCCCGCCCAGACGGGGCTGCACGTCGGCGGCGACTGGTTCAGCACCATCGAACTGCCCGACGGCGACGCCCTGTTCGTGCTCGGCGACGTCGCCGGTCACGGCATCGACGCCGTCGCCACGATGGCCCAGCTCCGCTTCACCGCCAAGGGCATGGTCATCACCGGATCGTCACTGACCGGCGCGCTGGCCCGGCTCAACACCCTGCTGCTGCACTCCCGGGACTCCCACGGCACCGCGACCATGGTCCTGGCCCGCTACAACCCGGGCGAACGCCGTCTGGTGTGGGCGCAGGCGGGCCATCCACCGCCGCTGCTGCTGCGCGAAGGGGAGGTGCGCTACCTGGAACGCCCGCGCGGCATGCTGCTCGGCGCGAGTTCCTCGCCGGTCTACGCGGAGACGGAGTGCCTGCTGGATCCGGGCGACCGGCTCATCCTGTACACCGACGGTCTGGTGGAGCGGCCCGCGGAGAGCATCGACCTCGGCCTGGAGCGGCTCGCGGAGGCCGCCGCCACCCACCACAACGACGGGCCGGGCTCCCTGGCACCGCTGCTCGCCGCCCTGATCCGGGACGACCCGCGGGACGACGTCTGCGTCGTCGACATCCGGGTGCCGACCGAGCCGGAGTGACGGGCGGCGCGACACCGCGGAGATCCATCAGAAGGGCCCTAGTCGTCTCCGCGGTGGCGCCAGTACCAGAACACGCCCACGACGAGAGCCAGCAGGAATACGGCGGGCAGCACCAGGCCCGGGATACGGGAGCCGCTCATCGGCGTGGCCTTCGTTCAGGACGTACGGAACCCCTGGGAGGGGGATGCCCATGCTGGCGTCCGCCGATCCGTCGTCGCCGTCACTTTCCCCAGGAGTTGCCCGGTGTTCGAGTACGGCGGCGGAATGTCAGTCGGCCGGGTGACCGGGCGGGATCCGGTACGCCTCGTCGAGTCGCAGCAGCGGTCCGTCGTCCGCGCCCGCCCGCTCGCCGGACGCCACCGGGTCGAGGACGAAGCCGACGTGGTCGCCCGCGTCGGCGCGCAGCATGACCGTGCCGACGTACCAGGCCGCCGCGTCCTGAAGCACGATCGCTCCTTTGGGCCCCTCCTGCCAGCGGACGTGCTCGAACTTGTCCGTACGGTCTCCGGTGCGGGAGCCGAACAGCTCGGCCAGTTCCCGTTGTTCGGGGGTGAGCAGATGTACGCAGAGGTGTCGGGCCGAGCGGGCCACCCGGTAGGTGTGGTTCTTCCTGGACAGCCACACCACGAAGCGCGCCGGGTGGATGGAGCACTGGGAGGAGAAGCCCACCAGGCATCCGGCCCGCTCTCCGTCCGCGGTCGCGGTCACCACACACATGTCCGGGTTCAGCCGGTCGATGAACGCGTCCACGCCCGCCATACCCGCTCCGTCTTCGTTCGTCCCGTCACGCGCGGCCGGTGTCCCGGCCTCGGCCCGTCACGGCCCGGGTACCACGCCGTCGGGAGTCACATGCCGGGCTGGAGGGGTCTCCTGGCGTCCGCCGTCGCATCCTTCATCTCAACCGCCTTCTCCTTCGCCCTCTCATCCGTTGTCCGTCATCCGCCGGCTGTACGGGACTCCAGGTCGCGTCGGGTGTCGTCGCCGTAGACGCCGGTCTCGTCGCCGCGGATGCCGTACCAGAGCTGGAAGCGGGCCACCGCCTCGGTCAGGGTGGCGTCGTAGCGGCCGCTGGTGGAGCCGCCCGCGTAGACGTCCGGGATACGCAGCAGGCGCTCCTGGAGGTCGGTGACCTCGGGGCCGTCGGCTCCTTCACGGAGGGTTCCGGCGCCGTCGGGGTCGGCCGCGCCGGCCGAGGTGGTCGGCGTGGACGCTGCCGACGTCGGGGCGGGTGGTGAGGTGGCCTGCTCGGCGGTCGCGTCGCTGCGGCCGGGCAGCAGGAACGCGCAGCCGAAGCCGACCACCGCGGCGGCGGCGGCGACGGCACCGACGACGGCCGTGCGACGCAGGTGCCGCGGCCGCCCGCGGGGAGCGTCGAGGGCGGCCGGGCGGCGGGCGGGGGCGACGGGTGGGAGTTCCTGCGTCTCCTCCTCGGCGTGCGGCGACGCCTTGGACACGGCCACCGCCTCGTAGGTGCCGTTCCGCTCCCGGTCGTAGAGGTCGTTCCGCTCTCGGTCGTCGGTGCCGTTCTGCTCCTTGTACTCCCTGATCAGCTCGGCGAGGGCGTCGGTGCGGCGCGGGCGCAGCACCCGGACCGGCTCCAGCGGCGGCCTGTCCTGAGGCGGGCCCTGGTCGGGCGGTGTCGGCATGCTGCTCTCCTTCCGTCCCCTGCGCAGGGACCTGCGGCATCCCCGAGTAGGGATACGTGGCCGTCGGGTGAGGAGTTCAGCGTCCACCGCCCCGGTCAGTGCAGAGCACTCAGTTCCCTCAACTCCTGCACCGAGTGCCACGCGAACCGGCCAGGTGTTACGTTCCCGTCCATGAGCTCCAGCAGCGCGGCGCCCCGCCGCGGCGAGAAGGCGGAGGCGGCGGCCGCGAAGCCACCCATGCGGGACGCGCTCGTCGGGGCGGCCTTCCGACTGTTCCTGGAGCGGGGGTACGAGCAGACCACCGTCGACGACATCGTGGCGCTCGCCGGGGTCGGCCGCCGCTCCTTCTTCCGCTACTTCCCCTCCAAGGAGGACGTGGTCTTCCCCGACCACGAGCGCTGCCTGGCCGACATGACGGACTTCCTGGCCTCCGGCGACGACACGGAGGAACCCGTGGGGCGGGTCTGCGACGCGGCCCGGCTGGTGCTGCGGATGTACGCCGAGAACCCGGCCTTCTCCGTCCAGCGCTACCGCCTCACCAAGCGGGTGCCGGGCCTGCGCGCGTACGAGCTGTCGGTGGTGTGGCGCTACGAGCGGGCCCTGGCCGAGTACCTGCGGGCGCGGTTCGCGGGCCGGCGTGACGGGATCCTGCAGGCCGACGTGATCGCCGCCGCCGTGGTCGCGGCCCACAACAACGCGCTGCGGTCCTGGCTGCGTTCGGACGGGCAGAGCGACGCGAGCGCCACGGTGGACCACGCCCTCGGGTACGTGCGGTCGGCCTTCGGCGCGACTCCGGTGACTCTCGTCGCCGAGCAGCCCGACGACGTGGTGGTCGTCGTCTCCCGACGCGGGGCTCCGCTGTGGCGGGTGGTCCAGGAGATCGAGACCGCGCTGGGGCGCGGCTGACCGATCTCGGGGTACGGAGTGCCTTTACGGGTGACACTCAGTGCCATACGCTGAGGGCGTGCACGGTGGCACGGTGAGCCGGGCACGTGCGTGCACGGTGATCCGCGCACGCGGGATTCCGGCCGAGCGCAGGGAGTTGACCAGCGTGTACCACCCTTCAGGAAGCGTTGCTCGTCAGACAGCCGGTTCCACCGCGGGCCTCCTGGATCCCAGGGGCCCGGCCTCCCGGAGCGCCGACGGCGAGGCCATCCTCTTCCAGCGCTGCACCTGGTGCGCCACCGCCATGTACCACCGGCTGCTGTGTCCGGTCTGCCAGGGCAGCGACCTGCGGACGGAACGCGGCGAGGGAACGGGGACGGTCCGTCATGCCACCGTGGTGCACCGCAACACCCCCGCCGCACGCAATGTGTCGCTGATCGAGATGGCCGAGGGCTTCGTCGTACGCGGCCGGGTCATGGGCCCGCTCATCGGCATCCACAGCGGTGACCGGGTGCGACTGTCCACCGCGAAGGACCCGGTTCGGGGCGAGCCCGTCTTCCAGCTGCTCGACGAGCCCTACCGCGCCTGGATCTGACGGACCCGTCCCCCGGCCTGGCCGGCCCGGGAACCTCCCGCGCGCAGACCCGCATACACCCCGTACGGACCCCTCCCGCTACCCCCGCCACACCTCCGGCACCAGGTCGCGCACCCGCACCGGCAGCCCGGACTCGAAGCACTGGTTGGCCGCGAGACCGACGGCCAGCGCGAGCGCGCCGTCCCGTTCGGTGGCCGTCGGGTGGGTTCCCGCCCCGGTGTCCGCCGGCTGTCCCGGGTCCACCGGCCCGAAGAGGGCGTCCAGCATGCGTGGGTCACCGCCCCCGTGGGCCTCGTGCGCGGTGACGAGCGGGACGTCGACCGGTGGCCGCCACAGCGGACGAAGGGTGAGACGGGCCCCGCCCGCGTGTTCGGCGGCCGTGTCTCCGTGCACGGCACCGCTGCCCGAGGTGATCCGGCTCCGGGGCGGCTGCCAGCGGCTCTCCTCCACCTCCAGCTCCAGCCGGCCCGCACTGCCGTTGAACATCACCCGGTAGCCCTCCCACGGGGAGTAGGCGGTGAGGTGGTACGTCATGGTCGGGCCCCCGGCGTAGCGGACGAGGACGGCCATGTCGTCCTCGATGCTCACGGGGCCGTCGAAGACGTTGCGGTCGCGGACGTATCCGTCGTCGGGTTCGGCGTCGAGGTAGAGGGCGCGCAGGGTGTCGTCCGCGGTGAGGTCGAGCGCGAAGGGGTCGTCGGCGGCCGGCGCGGCGCCATGGGCGCGGTCGTAGTCACGGCGCAGTCCGTGGCGTCGGCCCGCCTCGGGGCCGTAGAAGCCGAGTCGCCCGTAGCCGAAGACCTCCTGCGGCTCGCCGGCGAGCCACCAGTTGACCAGGTCGAAGTGGTGACCGGACTTGTGCACCATGAGGCCGCCGCTGCGGTGCTTGTCCCGGTGCCAGCGGCGGAAGTAGTCGGCGCCGTGCCGTACGTCGAGCAGCCACTCGAAGTGCACGGACAGGACCTCGCCGATCGCGCCGTCGGCGAGCAGGGCGCGGACCTTCTCGTGGGCGGGGTTGAAGCGGTAGTTGAAGGCGACGGTCAGGGAGTTCCCCGTGTCCCGGACCGTGTCGAGGATGCGGGCACAGCGGTCCGCGTCGACGGTCATCGGTTTCTCGGTGACCACCCGGCAGCCGGCGTTCAGGGCCGGGACGATGAAGCGGTCGTGCTCGGCGTCGACGGTGGTGACGACGACCTCGTCGATGTCCTCCTCGGCCAGCATGTCGCCGAAGCGGTCGGGCTCCCACGGCGTGGCGGCGGGTTCGCCGGCCGCGGCCAACAGCCCGTTGTGGAAGGCCATCCGGGTGGGACTGGGATCGCAGAGGGCGGCGACGCGGTGGCCGGGGCGTTCGGCGAGGGCCCGGGTGAACATCTGGGCGCGGTGGCCGGTGCCGACGACGGCGGCGCGGTGACGGGTGGTTCGGCTCATGGAAAGCGCTTCCCCCAGGGTGGGTCCGACTAGTCCTCGACACTCCCGCCGACTTGATCGGGTCCTCGGCCGCAGACGACTTCGGCGCCACAGACAACCCACGGCAACTCCTCGCCGTCCTCCGTGACGCGAGCGGCCTCCGTGACGCGAGCGGCCTCCGTGACCAACGGGGCGCCGGCGCCTGCGAGTTGTGCATGGCGAATCGCACTGCGAGTTACGCGTTGCGAGGTGCGCGTCGCGCACCGTGAGTTGCGAGTTGCGAGTTGCGAGGAGGGGACATTGATCCGTGCCCGGCGAATATGTGTGACCGCCGTGGCGGTACTGGCGGCCCTGGCGGGGTCGCCCGGACCGGCACAGGCTCACCAGCCGCCCGGAGCGGTGCCGTCGAGTGCCGCGACCGCCGACGGCGGGCTTCCGCCGGGTTGGCGGATCAGCGGGGAGGGCGCCGCGCGTGAGCTGGTCTGGCGTGCGCCGAAGCCCGTGCCCATGGGAGACGCGCGCGTCGAGTTCCATACCGGCGACCGACTGCTCGGGCTGCCGACGGCGGGGAAGGACGGGCGGACCTTCCGTCTGGACCTCGACGAAGCCCGGTCGGCCGAACTGACGGACCTGCAAGTCCTGGCCGGTGGACGCCGGTTGGACGCGTCCGCCGATACGAACGGCAAGCTCCGCGAGCGGGACTCCCGGGCAGCCGCGCAGCCGCCCGCCCCGCTCCCGTCGGGCGCCGTCGACCCCGGGAAGCCGGGCTCGTACCGCACGGTCAGCGGGGAGTACGCGCTCGACGCCGTACGGCTGCCCGGCCTTCCCGCGCCGGTCGAGATGCGCGCCGAGGTGGTCGCTCCCAAGGGGGCCACCGGCAGCCGCCCGCTCGCGCTCTTCCTGCACGGCCGCCACCTCACCTGTTACCAGCCGGGGGGCACCGAGGACGACGTGAACATCGACTGGCCCTGCCCGGCCGGTACGACGGAGATCCCCAGCTACAAGGGCTACCTGCGCGACCAGAAGCTGCTGGCCTCCCAGGGCTATGTCACGGTGTCGATCTCGGCCAACGGCATCAACGGCCAGGACGGGAACCTCGATGACGCCGGCGCCCAGGCGCGCTCCTCGCTGGTGCGCCGGCATCTGGGCCGCTGGGCCGACTGGACCGCCCACCCGGCCACGGCACCTGCCGTCGTACGCGCCGCACCGAAGGCCGACCTGTCCCGCGTACTGCTCGTCGGGCACTCGCGCGGCGGCGAGGGCGTGAACCGGGCCGCCCTGGACAGCCTCTACCCGCCGCCCGCCGACCAGGACGGCTATCGCGGCCGGGTGCGCTGGCACGTGCGCGGAACCGTGCTCATCGGGCCGACGATCTTCGGCCAGAACCCGGTCGCGGACGTGCCGTCGATGACGATCCTGCCCGGCTGCGACGGTGACGTCTCCGACCTCCAGGGCGAGGTCTACGTCGACGGGACCCGCGGGGTGAGCCGGGGCACCGCCCTGCACAGCGCCGTATACATGATCGGCGCCAACCACAACTACTTCAACAGCGAGTGGACCCCGGGACAGTCCGTGGCACCCTCCCGGGACGACTTCTGGGAGGACGAGGAGGAGCCCCGGGACCCGGTGTGCTCGACGGGCACCCGGACCCGGCTGACCGCCGACCAGCAGCACAAGGCGGGCGCCACCTACATCGCCGCCGCGGCCCGGCTGTTCGTCGCCGGGGACGACAGGGTGCGCCCGCTGCTCGACGGCTCGGGCCGCCGCGCCCCCTCGGCTGATCCCGCCCGCGCCCTGACGCACGCCGTCGGCGCCGAGCGTGGCGCCGGGTTCCTGCCCGACGGCCCGGTCACGGTGACCGGCGGCCGGCTCTGCTCGGCGGTGGACCCCGATCCGGCGGTCGCCTGCCTCGACCCCGAGAGCCCCGCGGCCTCCCCGCACTTCGCGAGATGGGCCACGGACCGTGAGACCGCACGCCGTGCCGTGGCGCTTCGGTGGTCGTCGCCCGGTTCGGCGACGCGGGTGCGTCCCGCCGCGCCGCTGTCGCTCACCCGCGCCAAGGACCTGGCCCTGCGGGTGATCGTGCCGCCGAACACCACCGGGACACAGCTCGACGTGGCCCTCACCGACTCCTCCGGCCGACGGGCCACCCTCGGACGGGTCCGCGTCGACGGGCTCCCAGGCAGCGACCGTACGACCTCCTACTGGGCGCGCGAGGTGCGCGTACCCCTCAAGGCCGCCGCACGGGCGGGCCTCGACCTCAGGCACGTCAAGTCCCTTGAGCTGACGCCGCGTTCAGGGTCCGGACGGGCCTGGCTGATGGACGCGTGGGGCTGGCGGCCCGGCACACCCGCGGTCCGGGCGGCCGCCCTGCCGCGCGTCGACATCGGCCGCGCTTCGGTACTGGAGGGCGACTCCGGCGTCCGTACCTACCGCGTTCCGGTGCGCGTGGCCGGACAGGGCAGCGGTCAGGTGCGCGTCTACGTCCTCGACCCGGTCACCGGCACGGCCGCGGACCGGCTCGTGACCGTGCGGCCCGGCAGCCGGGACATCGACGTACCGGTGCGAGTGGAGGGCAACACCCGCTACTCGTACGAGCGGCAGTACGACGTCGCGGTGAAAGCGGTCCGCAACGCGGTCGTCGGCTCGCCCTACGGCGGGGTCACCGTGCGGAACGACGACCCGATGCCGACGCTGAGCGTGACGCCGCTCGCGGACCGGGTGACCGAGGGACAGCCCCTGAGGTGGCGGCTGTCCCTGTCCGAGGCCGCGGACGTGGAGATATGGCCCTCCTTCGTGGCGGTCCCGGTCACCGGGGGCTCGGAGCTGTCCACCAAGGACGTCGACCCGCAGTGGCTGACGGACACCTTCGACATCGACCCGGACCCGGAACGCCCGCTGTCCCAGGCGGACGGCGTGTATCTACAGGAGGGAGTGCCGGCAGGTGGGACCAGCACGGAGGTGACCGTGCCCACCGTGAAGGACACGGTGACCGAACCGGCCGAGTCCGTGCTCTTCCGGTTCGGCGACGAGTCGGGGCAGCCCCAGGAGGGCGGACCGGAGCTGACCGGGACGGTGCTGGACGCACCGTAGTCCGACGATCACGTGGGGCGGGCGCGCTGACGGCTCGCCCCACGTGTCACGGCGCCAGGGTCACCCGGACACCGACGGTCCCGTCCACGCCTCGGCGCAGTTTGCTGCCGAGCAGGGTGAGGCGGCCGAGGATCCCGTACTTGCGGGCGAGGAGTTTGCGGTAGCGGGCGACGGTCGCCGCGTCGGTGATCTCGGCGGTGGCGGGTACCTGGTCGCCGGTCGGGTTGCCGCGGACGTCGCAGGAGCCCACGAGAACGTCGCCGCGCGCCCTGATCCGCTTCACCTTCCAGGATTCGGCCACCGTCCACACGCCGAGTGTGTCGCCGTCGCGCACCACCCACACCGGGGTGGCGACCGGGGTGCCGTTCCTCCGGTAGCTGGTGATCAGCAGATAGTTGCCCGCGCCCAGGCGCTCGAGCGCCGTGTCGTCCATGACGGCAGTCTAGGCATCCACCGGCCGTCGAGGGAGGGCCGGGGCGACCGCGGCAGGCCCGGTCAGGTTGGGTCGAGCGCCGCCGCCATCCGCCGTACCGCCTCCTCGAGGATCTCCGGCGAGGTCGCCAGGTTCAGGCGTACGTGCCCCGCGCCGCCCGTGCCGAAGGGGATCCCGGAACTGAGGGCCACCCGGCCGTGGCGCAGGAAGGTGTCCGCCGGATCGTCGCCGAGACCGAGGGCACGGCAGTCGAGCCAGGCCAGGAACGTGGCCTCGCCGGGACGACAGGTGATCGCCGGCAGACGGGCTGCGAGCAGGTCGGTGAGCAGCCGCCGGTTGTCGTCGAGGCCGGCGAGCAGGGCGTCCAGCCAGGGGGTGCCGTCGCGCAGGGCGGCGGTGTGGGCGAGGACACCGACGTGGCTCGGGCCGTGCCCGACCTCTTCGGGCAGCCGGGCGAGGTCGGCTGCGGCCTCGGGTCCGGCGACGGCGAGCGCGGCCTTCAGTCCCGCCAGGTTCCATCCCTTGGACGCCGACATCAGCGACAACCCGTTCTCACCGCCTGGCACGCTGAGGTACGGCACGAAGTCCACGTCGGCGGCGAGGACCGGCGCGTGGATCTCGTCGGCGACGACGCGGACGCCGTACCGGTCGGCCAGGGTGGCGACGGCGGTGAGCTCGTCGGCGGTGTGCACGGTGCCCGTCGGGTTGTGCGGGCTGCACAGCAGATAGGCGGCCGACCGTCCGCCGGCCACCACCCGCTGGAAGGTCTCCTCCAGGGTGTCGAGGTCGATGCGGCCGTCCGCGCCCAGTGGGGCCTCGGCCACCCTCCGGTCCATGTGCTCGACGAACTGGAAGAACGGCGGATACACGGGCGGGTTCACGACCACCGCGTCGCCGGGCCCGGTGACCAGCTCGATCATCTCGACGACGCCGAGCATCACGTCGGGCACGATCGCGGTGCGGTCCACCGCGAGCCCGCTCCAGCCCCACCGCCGGTCGGCGAACGCGGCGAGCGCCTCGGCGTACCCGGTCCCGGCGGGATAGCCGGTGTCGCCGAGCGCGAGGGCGTCCGTGACCGCGCGGACGACGGGTTCGGCGAGCGGTACGTCCATCTCGGCCACCCACAGCGGCAGCACGTCCTCCGGGTAGGTGCGCCACTTCATGCTGGTACGACATCGCAGACGGTCGAGGGTGAGGACGCGCAGGGGATTCGGTTCACCGGACGGTTCGTGCGGGATCCTGGTCATGGGCACAAGATAGGGGGCTGTGGTGTGACCTGGAGTGAGGGAAACGGGGCACGAGGAGCGACGTCGGTGCCGGCGGACGGGCTCCTGGAGGTCGCCTGCGACGAGTCGGGGTCGGACGGGGAGAACCTCACCGGCGGGAACACCGACGTGTTCGCGCACGCGAGTGTGCGGCTGCCCGTGGAGGACGCCGCGGCGGCCGTGCAGGAGGTCCGGGACCGCATCCGCTCCCCGGCGGAGGAGTACAAGGCGAACCATCTGCTGCGGGAGAAGCACCGGACGGTGCTGGAGTGGCTGCTCGCACCGGCCGGGCCGATCCACGGGCACGCGCATGTGCACCTCACGGAGAAGACGTTCTTCGTCGTGGACCGTGCGGTCGACCTGCTGCTCGGCACCGGATCGGCACCGGCCGTCACGCTGTTCCGCGCGGGCCGGAACGTGTTCGGCGACGAGCGGTGGCGGGAGTTCCTCGCGGCGGCCAACCAGTTGCTGCGGGTCAGGAACGACGGGGAGCCGCAGGTGCCCGTCGAGGTCTTCTTCCGTGAGGTGGACGCCCTGCGGCACGCGCACGCCGGTACCGGGGTGTCGGACGTCCTCGACCGGCTCGCGGCGGCCCGGCCCCGCGCCGACGCCTACCGGGCGGCCTTGGGGGACGGCCCCACCCTGGTCCCGGTCCTCAATCCCCTGCTGCCCGCCATCGTCGCCACGGCCGCCCACTGGAGCGCGGGCGGGAGGCCGGTCCGGCTGGTCCACGACCGGCAGAACATGCTGACGCCGGAACGTATCGCCTGGATCGCGACGATGACCCGCCGGGCGGGAGTGGGCCTCGCCGGGCTCGAGTTGGTGGAGGCACGCCGGGATCCGCGGGTGCAGGTCGCCGACTTCCTCGCCGGCATCGCCCGCAAGATCGCCTCGGACGAGCTGAACGGGCGTGGCGATCCCCCGCTCACCGCCCTGCTGCGGCCCTATGTCGGTGCCACGTCCGTGTGGGGCGACGAGCGCAGCTGGGCGAGTCTGGCCCCGGCGGACGAGGACAGGTCACCCGTAGCGTGAACGCGCCCGGCTCCGCCCACGTATGGAAGGAGGGTGCTCAACCACGGGAGCGCCCCGCGGTGTTGACCGTGAGTTCGGGGTTCGGGAGCCATGCATGAGGCACGCACGACGACGGGTCGTCCGGCGAGTGACACGGCTGGCGGCAGTCGGCGGACTCCTCCTGGGAGGGACCATGGTCACGCGGGCCATGGCCAGTGAGACTCCCGCCACCAGCGTTCCGCGGACCTACGCGCAGAAGGCCGGGGACATGGGCACGGGCCTCGTCTCACGGCTCGGTCCGTCCCGTACGGCGGGCACCTGGATCGGCTACGACGGCCGGCCGGTGGTCGCGGTCACCGACAAGGACGCGGCGGCCGAGGTCCAGAAGGCGGGCGCCAAGGCGAAGGTCGTGTCGCACAGCATGAACGAGCTCAAGTCGGCGACCACGACGCTGCGTTCGGCCCCCAGGGTGGCGGGCACGGCGTGGGCGATGGACTACCGGACCAACCAGATCGTGGTACGGGGGGACAGCACGGTGTCGTCCGACGACTGGTCGCGGATGACACGGATGGCGAGCGGCATCGGCACGTTCGTCCGCATGGAGCGCACCGAGGGCAGTTTCACGCCCCGGGTCAACGGCGCGCAGGCGATCCTGTCGACGGGCGGACGCTGTTCGGCGGGCTTCAACGTGACCAACGGGCAGAGCGACTTCATCCTCACCGCCGGGCACTGCGGCCCCACCGGCTCCATCTGGTTCGAGGACTCCAAGGCCACCCAGCGGGTGGGCAAGACGGTCACCCAGAGCTTCCCGGGCAACGACTTCTCCCTGGTGCAGTACGCCGACGGGAAGGCGGGCGACGGCGCCGCCGTGGTGTCCGTCGGGGACGGCAAGGGGGTGCAGATCACGGGCGCCGCCGATGCGACGGTCGGCCAGCGGGTGTTCCGCAGCGGCAGCACCAGCGGGCTGCGCGACGGTGAGGTGACGGCGCTGAACGCGACGGTGAACTATCCCGAGGGCACCGTCACCGGCCTGATCGAGACGAACGTGTGCGCCGAACCCGGGGACAGCGGCGGCCCGATGTTCTCCGAGGGGATCGCGCTCGGGCTGACCTCGGGCGGCAGCGGCGACTGCACGAGCGGCGGTACGACGTTCTTCGAGCCGGTGACGAAGGCGCTGGCGGATCTCGACGTCAAGTTGCTCGTGGCGACACCGGCCGCCGGCTCGGGCTCTCCGGCGCCGACCGCCTCGGGCGCGCAGGGCGCGGCCGGTTCGACCTCGCCCGGCTCGTCGACCCCGGTGGCGGGAGGCACGGCCGACGAGCCGCTGCTGTCCCAGCTCACGGACCCCAGGAACGTGGGGCCGGGGCTGCTGGTCATCGCGGGCAGTCTGGTCGCGCTGGCGGCCACCCGGTACATCCGCTCCGAGCAGGACCGCAAGGCGTACCGGCAGTACTACTCGGCCACATGGAACTGACCCCCGCCACGGCGGGACCGGCAGGACCGTCTTCATCCGATGGTCAGCAGGCCGGCGGTCTGCCGGGGGGTGATCCTCTCGTGCGGCAGGGCGAGTCCGAGGACCACCGGGAGGGCCGGGTACGGGGAGGCCAGGACCACGGCGACGGCCGGCATCTGCCGGTGGGCGGCGAGCAGATACAGGACGAGTCCGAGGGCGGCCCCTGCCCCGACCAGCAGTGCCTGGACCAGCGACGCCGGTGTCATCCTCAGGCGGCCGGCGTAGCGGGCGGCGCCGGGCAGCAGGACGAGGACGGCGGCGACCCGGCCCGCCACCACCGGCCACAGTCCGCTGGACGCGCCCGCCTGGGCGAGGGCGATGTACTGCACGCCGACACCGACGCCGGCCAGCAGGCCCTCCGCCGCTCGCTCCCGGCGCTCCCGACGGCCCGGCTGGCCGTGCCGCCGGAGACCAGCCGGAGCGCGGGCACCCGTGACGGCTGCGAAGTGGACACGGCGGGACAGCGGACCGCCGGTGGTGAGGGCACCTCCCGGCTCGAGCGAAGCCGAGAGGTGGGGGACGACGATGCCGTAGGTGACGGCCGAGGCCAGAGCGAGGAGAGGGCCCATTCGGTCAGGGGCGCCCCTGGAACCAGGGCCCATACCCGAACGCCGCCTCAGGCAGCGGCATCAGTCGGTGTTCGGGACGGTGTTCAGGCCGCCTTCACCGGCTGGGGAGCCGCGGTGGCCCACTCAAGGACGAGCCGCCGGTATTCCTCACGCTGCTCGCCGGTCAGTGTGCCGCCCGACCGGAGCCACAGGGCCCGGATCTCCTCGTTGACCTCGTCAGCCGATCGTTCGGTGGCGGGTTCAACACTGGTGGACATGATGTGAAGCATACGGTTTCGGGGGTGAAGGCGATGTGAGTAATCACGAGCCAACCGGGCATTTGGGACCGTGTTGCTGATCACGCCCATCTGCCCGTCCCCGCCCCGGACTTCAGGCCGCCACCGGGCCCAGCACCAGCACCTGGATCGCCAACACCGCGGCGCCGCGGGCCCAGTCGTGAAAGTCGGACACCTTGGTCTCCAGGCCGACCGGGGCGGCCAGCGGATGCCGGTGGGCCCGGACCGTGTCCTCCACCACCTTGCCGGCCACGTCCATCAGGCCGACACCCTCTCCGGCGAGCAGGATCTTCTGCGGCAGGACGAAGTTGGCGATCTGGGCCACCAGGACACCGAGGGCGCGTGCCGCCTCGTCGACGACCCGGGCGGGCATGTGCTCTCCGGCGGCGGCGAGGGCGAGGATCTCCTCGTAGGTGTGGTCGCTGCCGGTGGCGGCCCGTACCTGGTAGCGGATGTTGGGGATGGTGAGCAGGGAGACGGCACTGCCGCGTTCGCCCTCGGGCGTGAGCGGGCCGTTGGGGTTGATGATCCAGTGGCGGCCGAAGCCGCGGTCCTCCTCGGCATAGGGCACGCGGGTGCCGCTGAGGACGAGGCCGTAGCCGATGCCGGCGCCGATGGTGAGGACCACGAAGCGGTCGAGGTCCCGGCCGGCGCCGAACCAGGTCTCGGCCTCGACGAGGGCGGCGACGTCGTTCTCGACGACCACCGGAAGGCCGGTGCGCTCCTCGACGAGGGCGGCCAGCGGGATCTCGCGCCAGTTCAGGAACGGCGACTCCCCCACCACGGCCCGGTCCTGGACCAGGCCGCCGACGCCGATTCCGATCCCGGCGAGCTGGGGGTGCTCGCGGGCGAGGTCGTCGGTCATCTCGGCGAGCAGATCGACGACCCGGGCGGGGTCGTGGGTGGTGAGCGGGCGGTCATGGCGGGCGACGATGTCGCTCCTGAGGGTGGTGACCACGCCGTAGACCATGTCCTCGGTGATCTTGAAGCCGATGAAGGAGCGGGACTCGGCGACGACGTCGAGGGGCTGCGAGGGGCGCCCCTGGCGGGCCTCGGCCTGGTTTCCGGCCTCGGGGGCCTCGATCAGCAGGCCCGACTCGATCAGCGGTTTGGTCAGCCGGGTGAGGCTTCCCGGGGAGAGGTCCAGGCGGCGCGCGAGTTCGGTGCGCGACAGCGGGCCGTGGACGAGCACCTCGATCGCCACCGAGCGCTCCCCGGCGCTCAGCGGTAGCCAGCTGGCGGTACCTGCGGTCATGAAGGTCATTCTCCCCCCGGGCCCGTTTATTTCGCCATGAAAACAACGTGACCACTCTAGGCGTGATCAAGTGTCCTGGAAAAGATGTTCGCCCAACCCTTGACGTATTGATTCTTCCGCCACAAAAGTAACTCCCCGAGGACGAGCCGCCGCGGACAAGGGAGTCTCCCGATGACCATCGCCTCCAGCAGCCCTCCATCGCGTCTGCCCCGGGGCGACGCCGAGAGGGCACCGACCAAACCGAGGGCCGCCCGGGCGGGGGCGGGTGACAGCGGGGGCGACGGACGCCTGGCCGCCGTGTTCATAGCCCCCGCGTTCCTGGGGTTCGTGGTCTTCCTGCTCTGGCCGACCCTGCGAGGCATCTATCTCAGCTTCACCCGCTTCAACCTGCTCACGCCGGCGGAGTGGGTGGGTCTCGACAACTACGTGCGGATGGTGCACGACCCGATCTTCTGGGACTCGATGAAGGTCACCGTCGAGTACGTGGTCCTCAACATCGGGATCCAGACGGTCTCGGCGCTCGCCATCGCGGTACTGCTGCAGCGGCTGACCCAGTCGGCCCTGCTGCGGGGCATCGTGCTCACCCCGTACCTGATGTCGAACGTCGTCGCGGGCCTCGTGTGGCTGTGGATCCTCGACACCCAGCTCGGCATCGGCAACGAGATCGTCGCGGCCCTCGGCTTCGACCGCATCCCGTTCCTGGCCGACGAGACCTGGGCGATCCCCACCATCGCGCTGATCAACGTCTGGCGGCACGTCGGGTACACCACGCTGCTCCTGTTCGCGGGGCTCCAGGCGATACCCAACGACATGTACGAGGCGGCCAGGGTCGACGGCGCGAGCGAGTGGCGAATGTTCTGGCGGATCACCATGCCGCTGCTGCGGCCGGTGCTGGCGGTCGTGCTGATCATGACCGTGATCGGTTCGTTCCAGGTGTTCGACACCGTCGCGGTGACCACCGCGGGCGGTCCGGCGAACGCCACCAACGTCCTGCAGTTCTACATCTACGGATCCGCCTTCGGCCGCTTCCAGTTCGGCTACGCCTCGGCGATGTCCGTCGCCCTGCTGGTCGTGCTGAGCGCGATCACCATCCTCCAGTACCGGCTCACCCGGGCCGGCCGGACCGACCTCGGCTGACGGGAAGGGAGACACCGACATGGCTACCGTGACGACAACACGGCCGACGACCCTGCGACCGGTCCGGCGCAAATTCCCCTTCGGGCGCGCCGCCGCCTGGACCGTGATGGGTCTGATCATCCTCATCACCCTGCTGCCGTTCTACTGGATCCTGCGCACCGCGCTCTCCACCAACGCGGGCCTGAGCGCCGACCCGACCAACCCGCTGCCGGTGGACCTCACCACGAGCGGCTTCCAGCGCGCCCTGGGGATGCAGTCGGCCGAGGAGGCCGTCAAGCAGGGCGGAGCCGGCGGCGGGCTCGACTTCTGGCGCTACCTGCTCAACTCCGTGCTGGTCTCGACCCTGATCACCGGCTGTCAGATCTTCTTCTCCGCGATGGCCGCGTACGCCTTCTCGAGGCTGCGCTGGCGGGGCCGGGACAAGGTGTTCGGGCTGTTCCTGGCCGGGATGATGGTGCCGGCCATCTTCACGCTGCTGCCGAACTTCGTGCTCATCAAGCAGCTGCACCTGATCGACACGCTCCTCGGTATCGCGCTGCCCACGATGTTCATGACGCCGTTCGCGGTGTTCTTCCTGCGGCAGTTCTTCATGAACATCCCCCAGGAGGTCGAGGAGGCCGCGCTGCTCGACGGCGCCGGGAAGATCAAGATCTTCTTCCGGGTGGTGCTGCCCATGGCGGCCACGCCGATCATCACGCTGGGCGTGCTGACGTACATCACCTCCTGGAACGACTACTTCTGGCCGCTGATGGTCTCCTACAGCGACAGCTCGCGCGTGCTGACCGTGGCGCTGGCGGTCTTCCGGGCGCAGACCCCGGCGACCGGCGTCGACTGGTCCGGTCTCATGGCGGCGACGCTGATCGCCGCGCTGCCGATGCTCGTGCTGTTCGCCTGCTTCGCGCGCCGCATCGTCAGCTCCATCGGCTTCACCGGGATCAAGTAAGGGGACTGGGATGCGAATTCGTACGCTCGTCGCGGCGACCGGAGCGCTGGCGCTGTCCCTGGTCAGCGGATGCGCGCAAGGAGGCGCCGCCGGATCCTCCGCGAACACGGTCACGTACTGGCTGTGGGACGCCAACCAGCTGCCCGCCTACCAGGCCTGCGCGAAGGGGTTCGAGAAGGAGAACCCCGGACTGAACGTGAAGATCACCCAGTTGGGCTGGAGCGACTACTGGACCAAGCTCACCGCCGGGTTCATCGCGGGCACCCAGCCGGACGTGTTCACCGACCACATCCAGAACTTCGGCCAGTTCGCCGATCTGAAGGTCCTCGAACCCCTCGACGACCTCGGTATCAAGAACTCCGACTACCAGCCGGGCCTCGCCGCCAACTGGGTCGGCAAGGACGGCCACCGCTACGGCGCCCCCAAGGACTGGGACACGGTCGCGCTGTTCTACAACGGGAAGATGGCCGAGGCCGCCGGGCTCACCGCCGAACAGCTGGGCGACCTGTCCTGGAACCCGACGGACGGCGGCACCTTCGAGAAGGCCATCGCCCACCTCACGATCGACAAGAAGGGCAAGCGGGGCGACGAGCCGGGCTTCGACAAGAACAACGTCAAGGTGTACGGCCTGGCCACGGGCGGCGGCGGCTTCGGCGACGGCCAGACGCAGTGGAGCACCTTCACGGGCTCCGCCGGGTGGAACTACCTGGACAAGGCGCGCTGGGGCACGAAGTACCAGTACGACAGCAAGACCTTCCAGTCGGTCGTCAAGTGGTACTTCGGCCTGGCGAAGAAGGGCTACATGCCACCGCTGTCGGACTACAACATCCAGTCCAACCAGCAGAACACGCAGATCGCGGCGGGGAAGGCGGCCACCGCGTTCGACGGGGCCTGGATGATGTCCACCTACACGGGCTTCAAGGGCCGGGACATCAAGACCGCGCGGACGCCGGTCGGACCGACCGGCAAGCGTGCCACCATGATGAACGGACTCGCCGATTCCGTCACCAAGGCCTCCAAGAACAAGGCGGGCGCCAAGAAGTGGGTGGCGTATCTGGCCTCGGACAAGTGTCAGACCGTCGTCGGCAAGTACGGCGTCGTCTTCCCCGCCACCGCGGCCGGGACCGAGGCCGCCGTCGCCGCGTACCGGAAGAAGGGCATCGACGTCTCGTCGTTCACCGAACCCGTGGCCGACAAGAAGCACGCCCGGACCTTCTCCTACCCGATCGCCAGCTACTCGGCGGACATGACGGCGCTCATGCAGCCCGCGATGGAGGACATCTATGGCAACGGCAAGCCCGTGAGCAGCCTCGACCAGACAAATGACCAGATCAACCTGATCCTCGACCAGTGAACCGATCAGTGACACCACCTTTGAAGGGCACGCCAACATGACGTTCTCCCTCGGCATAGTCGGCGCCGGACAGTTCTCGGGCCAGTTCGCCAAGCTGTTCCTGGCACATCCCGGCGTCAGCGACGTCTACGTCACCGACCTGCTGCCCGAGCGGGCCGAGCAGCTCGCCGCCGCCGAAGGCCTCGCGGGCACCTTCTCGTCGTACCAGGCCATGCTGGAGTCGGAGGCCGTCGACGCGGTCGCGATCTTCACCCAGCGCTGGACCCACGGCCCGCTGGTCGTGCAGGGCCTGAACGCCGGCAAGCACGTGTACTCCGCCGTACCGATGGCGATCACCACGGCGGAGATCGCGGCGATCATCGACACGGTCAAGGCGACCGGGCTGACCTACATGATGGGCGAGACCAGCCAGTACAACCCGGCGACCGTGCACGCCCGCAACCAGATCGCCCAGGGCTCCTTCGGGCGGCTCTTCTACGCCGAGGGCGACTACGTCCACGACATGGACCTGGGGTTCTACGAGGCGTACCAGTACAGCGGCGGCGAGAACTGGAAGGCGACGGCGAGCTATCCGCCGCTGCTGTATCCGACGCACTCGGTGGGCGGGGTGCTGGGCGCCTGGCAGACGCACGCGGTGAGCGTGTCGGCGATCGGAGTCGTCGACGACCGCGGGGACGGGGTGTTCGACCAGGAGGTCAGCCAGTTCGACAACGACTTCTCCAACGCGACCGCGCTGTTCGAGGTGGCCGGCGGCGGGTCGTTCCGTACGAACGAGTTCCGGCGGGTCGGCTACCCCTCGCACATCAGGGAGTCCCGTTTCCGGTTCTTCGGGACGGAGGGAAGCATGGAGCAGCTCGCCACGTTCGCGCTGTGGCAGGACAAGAAGGGGGTGAAGGACATCAGCGAACTCCTTGAGCCCAAGCCCACCATGTCCCCGGACGATCCGTCCCTCCAGCACATAGCGCCGGAGCTGCGGGCCGCCTTCACCTCGGGCTCGGCGCCGGTGCACGACCGGTCGCGGCTGCCCCGGGAGTTCGACAACCTGCACAACGGTCACGAAGGCAGCCACCACTTCCTGGTCGACGACTTCGTGACCGCCGTCAACACGCGCTCGCTGCCGTCGGTGAACGCGTGGGTGGCCGCGCGCTACACCCTGCCGGGCATCCTCGCGCACGACTCGGCGCGGCAGGGCGGGGCCAGGCTGGAGATCCCGGACTTCGGGGACGCGCCCCAGTAGCGGAGCCCCAGTAGCGGAGCGGGCCGGGTACCCGGATCAGGTGCCCGGCTTGCGGCCGTACACGAAGACGTCGTCGCCGTTCTTCAGGAGCGACCAGTACTTCTTGGCGGTGGTCTTGGTCATGTTGACGCAGCCGTGCGAACCCGGCGGGTTCCACATGCTGAGCCCGACCGAGTGGAAGGCCTGACCGCCGTCGAAGAACTGGCTGTAGGGCATCGACACGTTGTAGATGCTGGAGACGTGGTCGATGTCCCGCCAGTAGACCTTCTTCAGACCGGTGCGGGTCTCGTAGCCGTCGCGGCCGGTGCGCACCGGTACCGGGCCGTAGACGAGCGTCTTGCCGTCCTGGATCCAGCTCAGCTGGAGGGTCAGGTTCACGCAGGCGATGCGGCCCTTGTTGACCGGGCACTTGCCGTCCTTGTTGGGAGTGTTCCCGACGGCCTTCTGCTTGTTCATCAGGTCCATCACGCCCCAGGTGACGGAACCCGCGTACCCGGCGTTCGGGGTGATGCCGTGCTTGGTCTGGAAGGCCTGGATGGCCTTGCAGTCGGCGGCGGACTGCTTGCCGTCGACCGGCCGACCGAGGAACTTCTCCACTTTCTTCTGGTACGGCCCGGTTTGCGTGGTGCAGCTCGCGGCCTGCGCGGGCGCGGTGCCCAGCGCGAGCGTGAGCGGTGCCACCAGTGCGGTGATACCGAGTACGACGACTCCACGTCTGCGGATGTCCCCCATGACCCTCCCCTTCATACGATCCCGCGATCCCTGCCAGCTAGACCGGTGCCCGGGACCTTCAGTTGTAGCGCGGCTCAGGCTGCGACGAAACGGTGACATTCGACACGGGCGCGAGGGCGACGGAGGCAGTCAGGGTCGGGTGACCGCGGCGCGGAAGCCCGTGTTGACCGCGGTGAGGCCGCCGTCGACGGTGAGCGTGGTGCCGGTGATCCAGGACGCGTCGGGCGAGGCCAGGAAGGCGACCGCCGCCGCGATGTCCTCCGGTTCGCCGACCCGGCCGAGCGGATACAGCCCGCGCACCGCTTCCAGGTCGTCCTCCCGGTCCTCCCAGGGCGTCGTGCGGACGGTGCCCGGGGCCACCAGGTTGACCCGGACCCCGCGCGGGGCGGCATGCCCGGCGAGGGTGCGGGTCAGCGAGCCGAGACCCGCCTTGGCCGCGCTGTAGGCGTGGTTGCCGTAGTCCTGGAGGCCGTTGACGGAACCGATGTTGACGACGGCGCCCCGCCCCGACGCCGCCAGGTGCGGGAGGGCGGCACGGGCGCAGCGGTAGGCGCCGGTGAGGGTGACGTCCAGGTCGCGTGCCCACACGTCGTCGGGCTCCTCCTCGAAGAGCGGGGCGTCGGGGGCACAGCTGCAGGCGTTGTTGACCAGGACGTCCAGCCGGCCGAAGGCCTCGACCGCGTGAGCCACGGCCGCCTCGACGGAGGCCCGGTCCGCCACGTCGCAACCCGCCGCGTCGGCCTTCAGCCCCAGGTCGCGCAGGGCCGCCGCGGTCGTCCGCGCCGCGGGCGCGTCCACGTCGGTGACCAGGACCCGCGCCCCTTCCTCGGCGAGGCGCCGCGCGGTCGCCGCGCCGATGCCGCGGGCGGCACCCGTGACCAGAACTCCGTACCCCTCGAAACGCGTGGTGTCCGTCATGCGGTCGACGGTAGCGCCGGGCCGATCATCCGGGCAGTACCGTGCGTCCATCTCCGTGTTCCCGCGGCGACTCCGCGCCCTCCCGGACGTCGTGACCGGCGCGCTCGGCTCATGTCCCGCGGCCGTGCGCGGCTAGGCGCTCTCACCGGTAACCGGTCGTGTCCGCGGGCTTGTTGACGTCCTGCACCTCGACGAGGTACCGCCAGGCGTCCGGGCGGCTGCCGTCGAGGTCGGTGAAGCCGTACTCCTTGGCGAGGCCGCCGCTGGAGAGGGACGAGCCGTTCCAGCGCGCCACGCCGGGGTCGGCGGCGAGTGCGGCGACCGCGCGGCCCACATAGCGCGGTGTCTCGGAGATGGCGAAGTGGGGGACCTGGTCGAGGGCGTCGCGCCAGTTGTCCTCACGCACTCCGAAGTTGTCGAGCATCATCTCCGAGCGCAGCCAGCCCGGCGTCAGTGCCACCGCGGTGGCGCCGAGCGGGCCGAGTTCGTGGCCGAGGGCGAAGGCCATGCGCAGCACGGACGCCTTGGCGAGGTCGTAGAAGAAGTTGACGCGGTAGGTGTCGCGGTTGTACTCGGTGGTGCCGTCGGTCATCTCGACCACCAGCCCGCCGGGGTTCCGCAGCAGCAGGGGCAGTGCGTGGTGGCTGGTGATCGCGTGCGTCTCGACCGCGAGCCGCAGGAGCCGGAGGCCGTTGTCGAGGTCGTGCTCCCAGAGGGGGGTGTCCCAGGCGAAGAGCTTCTCCCCGCCCCAGATGTCGTTGACCAGGATGTCGAGGCGGCCCTGCTCGTCGGCGACGCGGTCGACGAGCGCGCGGACCCGCGCGGGGTCGAGGTGGTCGGTCGGTACGGCGATGCCGTGGCCGCCCGCCGCGGTGACGAGGTCCGCGGTGTCCTCGACGGTCTCGGAGCGGTCGTACTCGGAGCGGCGGGCGCGGGTGGAGCGGCCGGTGACATAGACGGTCGCGCCGGCCGCTCCGAGCTCCACGGCGATCCCGCGCCCGGCTCCCCGGGTCGCGCCGGCGACCAGCGCGACCTTGTCCTTCAGTGGCTGTGACATGTCCTGCCTCCCAGATACCCGGCTGTTGTGTCGAGCATCGGGGGTAAGCCGGACATCCTCTGTCGCCATTTCAGGGCGGGTCACCCGGCTTCCGTGTCAGGTCACCCTGACGCGCGCGGGCTCCGGTCCGTCAGTGGCTCAGAGTCCGTCAGTGGCTCAGGACCCGTCGGTGGCCCCCGGGTCCGTCAGTGGCCACGGGCGATCCACTCGTCGAGGTGGGGAGCCTCCGCGCCGATGGTGGTGGAGTCGCCGTGTCCGGTGCGGACCCTGGTGTCCGGCGGGAGGGTGAGGAGGCGGTCGCGGATCGAGGTGACGATCGTGGGGAAGTGGGAGTAGGAGCGGCCGGTGGCGCCCGGGCCGCCCTGGAAGAGGGTGTCACCGGTGAAGACGGTGGCCAGGCCCGGGTCGTACAGGCAGACCGCGCCCGGCGCGTGCCCGGGGGTGTGCAGCACTCGCAGGTCGGCTCCGGCCGCCTCGATGACCTGGCCGTCGCTGAGCCAGGCGTCGGGATCGCGGTCGGGGTGGGTCTGCTTCCACAGCGGCAGGTCGTCGGGGTGCAGCCAGATGGTGGCGCCGGTGCGGTCGGCGAGCGCGGGGGCGGCGGTGATGTGGTCGTTGTGGGCGTGGGTGCACACGATCGCGGTGAGCCTGCGCCCGCCCACGGCCTCGGTGATCGCGTCCACGTCGTGGGCGGCGTCGATGACGACTGCCTCGTGGTCGTCGCCGACGATCCACACGTTGTTCTCCACCTCCCAGGTGCCGCCGTCGAGGGTGAAGTGGCCGGAGGTGACGAGGTGTTCGACGCGGGCGGCCATCACAGCACCACCACCGAACGCAGCACGTCCCCGTGATGCATCCGCTCGAACGCCTTCTCCACCTCGTCGAGCTCGATGGTCTCGGTGACGAACGCTCCCAGGTCCAGGCGTCCCTGCAGATGCAGGTCGATCAGCATCGGGAAGTCACGCGAGGGCAGGCAGTCGCCGTACCAGGACGACTTCAGCGCACCGCCCCGGCCGAACACGTCAAGGAGCGGCAGTTCGAGTTTCATCTCCGGGGTGGGCACACCGACCAGGACGACGGTGCCGGCCAGGTCGCGGGCGTAGAAGGCCTGCCGGTAGGTCTCCGGGCGGCCGACCGCCTCGATCACCACGTCCGCGCCGAAGCCTCCGGTCAGCTCCTGGATCGCCGCCACCGGGTCGGTGTCGCGGGAGTTGACCGTGTGGGTGGCGCCCATCGCGCGGGCGGTCTCCAGCTTGCGGTCGTCGATGTCGACCGCGACGATCCGCGCCGCGCCCGCGAGACGCGCGCCCGCGATCGCCGCGTCGCCCACCCCGCCACAGCCGATCACCGCGACCGAGTCGCCCCGCCCGACCTGTCCGGTGTTGATCGCGGCACCGATCCCGGCCATCACCCCGCACCCCAGCAGTCCCGCCACCTGCGGTGCCACCGACGGGTCCACCTTGGTGCACTGCCCGGCGGCCACCAGCGTCTTGTCCGCGAACGCGCCGATCCCCAGCGCGGGCGACAGCTCCTGCCCGGTGGCGGCCAGCGTCATCCTCTGGGTGGCGTTGTGGGTGTCGAAGCAGTACCACGGCCGCCCCCGCGTACAGGCGCGGCACTTCCCGCACACCGCCCGCCAGTTCAGGATCACGAAGTCCCCGGGCGCCACCTCGTCGACCCCCTCCCCCACCGACTCCACCACGCCGGCGGCCTCGTGTCCGAGCAGGAACGGGAAGTCGTCGCTGATGCCTCCCTGCTTGTAGTGCAGGTCCGTGTGGCACACCCCGCAGGCCTGCACCTTCACCACGGCCTCGCCCGGCCCGGGATCCGGCACGATGATCGTCTCCATCCGCACCGGCTCGTCCCTGCCCGGTGCGATCACGCCGCGTACTTCCTGCGCCATGAGGTCGGCCCCTTCCGTCGGCTCGTGTCCGTCCTTGCCGCGACCTTACGGCCAACTGATCAGTCGCGGGGTGGATCACGAGCCACCGGCCGACCGTGCCACCCGCGCCGGCGAAGGCCCGCGGCCGGCGAACCTGTGCCCGGCGCCGACGTAACCTGAACGCTCCGCCCGTCGCAGGCCCGAGGGAGCGCCGTGAGCAACGCAGAGACCGAGACCGGCCCGCCCGCGTGGCGGCTGATCCTCGGATACGTACGGCCGCACCGGTGGGCGCTGCTGGCGGGTGCGGCGCTGTCGCTCCTCACGGGTGGCACCGGGCTGCTGCTTCCCCTCGTGGCACGGGAGTTGATCGACGACCTGTCGCACGACCGGTCTATAACGGGCACGTTGGTCGTCATGTCGGGGCTGGTGGTCGCCAACACGGCGCTGGGGGCGCTGGGTTCGTATGTGCTGCGGCGCACCGCCGAGTCGGTGGTGCTCGGCGCGCGGCGCGCCCTGTCCTCGTATCTGCTGCGGCTGCGCATCACGGCCGTGGACCGTACGGAGCCGGGTGACCTGATGGCCCGGATCACCGCGGACACCACCCTGCTGCGGGAGGTCACCACCGACTCGCTCGTGGGCCTGGGCACCGGCGGGCTCACGCTCGTCGCGACGGTGGTCATGATGGGCCTGGTGGATCCGGTGCTGCTCGGGGTCACGATGGCGGTGATCGTGGGCGCGGGCACGATACTCGGCGTGATCGTGCCGCACATCAACCGGGCGAGCCGACAGGCGCAGGACGCGGTCGGTGTGATGGGGGCCTCGCTGGAACGGATCCTGGGCGCGCTGCGCACGGTGAAGGCGTCCGGTGCCGAGCACCGTGAGGAGCGGACGCTGCACGCGGCCGCCGAGGAGTCGTGGCGGCAGAGCGTGCGGGCCGCCAAGTGGTCGGCCGCGGCCGGCAACACGGCGGGGCTCGCCATGCAGATCGCCTTCATCACGGTCCTCGCGGCCGGCGGGGCGCGGGTGGCGACCGGGGCGATCGACGTGGGCACCCTGGTGGCGTTCCTGTTGTTCGTGTTCTACCTCATGTCGCCCATCCAGCAGGTCGTCGGCGCGATCACCCAGTACCAGACGGGTGCCGCGGCGCTGGCCCGGATCCAGGAGGCGTTGCGGCTGCCCGCCGAACCGGCCGCCCGGCCCGCGCCGTTGCCCTTGCCCGGTGCCCGGCCCGCCGCCGTCGCCTTCACCGACGTCCGCTTCCGGTACGCCGATGACCTGCCGTACGTCCACCACGGAGTGACCTTCGACGTGCCCGCGCAGGGCATGACGGCGTTCGTCGGCCCGTCCGGCGCGGGCAAGACCACCGTGTTCTCGCTCATCGAGCGGTTCTACGACCCCGAGTCCGGCGCGATCACCCTCGACGGCCGCGCACTCGCGGACTGGGAGCTGTCCCGGCTCCGTTCCGCGATCGGCTATGTGGAGCAGGACGCTCCGGTGCTGTCGGGCTCGCTGCGGGACAACCTGCTGCTGGGCAACCCGGAGGCGGATGACGACATGGTCACGCGGGTGGTGAAGACGACCCGGCTGGACGGACTGGTGGAACGGCTGCCGGACGGTCTGGAGACCCTGGTGGGACACCGCGGCACCAAGCTGTCGGGCGGCGAGCGGCAGCGGGTCGCCATCGCCCGCGCCCTGTTGCGCCGCCCGCGACTGCTGCTCCTCGACGAGGCGACCTCGCAGCTGGACGCGGTGAACGAGGCGGCGCTGCGGGACACGGTGGCCGACGTGGCCCGGACGACCACGGTCCTGGTCGTGGCGCACCGGCTGTCCACGGTGACGATGGCGGACCGGATCGTGGTGATGGACGCGGGCCGGGTTCGCGCGGTGGGCACCCACCGTGAACTGGTGGGCGCCGACCCGCTGTACGCGGAGCTGGCGGCGACACAGTTCCTGGCGACCGCGGGCTGACCACCGGGGCCGTGACCGCCGGCAAGGCGTCTCACGGACTGGTCAGGCGCGGCACGCGGACTGCGCTTGCCGAGCCCGCCGGGGCGGAGGAGTCTCTAAGTGAGAGGTCCGAGCGGCCCGCGCCTCGTCGGGCCGCGGCCCTCGAAGGAGGTTCATCATGGGCACCGCGACAAGCTCCGGCTTCGACACCGAAACGTTGCGCCGTGGCATCGAAGGCCCGATCGAGGAGACTCTGGTGTCGCTCTACGCCGACGACGCCGAGATCCGGATCGTGGACCGCAACACCCAGCCCAGCCATCCCATGGTCCTGCACGGCCATGACGAGATCGCCGCCATGTACCACGAACTCTGCGGCCGCGAGATGACGCACAAGATGGAACAGTGCGTGGCACAGGGCGACCAGGTCGCCTTCAGCGAGTCCTGCCTGTACCCGGACGGGGTGCGTGTCCTCGCCGAGTCGATGCTGTCGCTGCGGGACGGGAAGATCGTCGAGCACACCATGGTCCAGGCCTGGGACGAGTAGCCGACGGAGGTCAGGCTGGTCGCGGGCCGCGACTGGCGCCACCCGGCAGCTCGGGGCGTGAGCGGCGGGTGATCAGCGCCTCGGCGGCGCCGCCCGCCGGCCGGAAGCCTGCTGGGCGGCGCCGCTGTGGCCGCGGTTCTACCGGTGGGGTGTCCCGGCCGGCGGGGACACTAGGTCAGCGTCCACTTCTGGTTGTCGGCGCCGTTGCAGGACCAGAGCACGAGCGGTGACCCGTTGGCCGTGCCGTTGTTGTTCGCGTCGAGGCAGAGACCGGCGTGGACGTTGGTGATCGTGCCGTCGCTGCCCACGGTCCACTGCTGGTTGGCCTGGCCGTTGCAGTCCCAGATGACGACCTTGGTGGCGTTGGTGGTGCCGAGGTTGTAGGCATCCAGGCACTTGGTGCCGTACAGCACGAGCTCCTTGCGGGAGGTGTAGGTCCAGGACTGGTTCTGGCCGCCGTTGCAGTCCCACAGTTCGGCCTGGGTGCCGTTGGTGATCGTGCTGTCGTAGATGTCGAGGCAGCGCCCGGACTGCTTGCCGACGGCGAGGGTTCCGTTCGCACCGGGCAGGGGCCGCACGGTGATCGAGTCGATGCCCGACGTCCCCGAGAAGGCGAGCGTGTTGGCGGATCCCTTGGACAGGGAGGCCGCGACGGAGATGGTGCCCGGGCTCGATCCGGTCGGCGGGAAGGAGACCTTGGTGGCGGTCTGCCCGTTGACCTGGAGGGTGGCCGTGCGGGCGGTGGAGGTGTTGTTGGTGTAGGAGACGTCGACGGTCTTCAGGCCGGTGCTCCCGGCGACCACGCCGGTGAAGCTCGAGGTGCCGGTGTACGTGCTGCTCGCCGCCTCGGTGCCGCCGGTGACCGTGAGCATCACCGAGCCGCCGGCCGGGACGGAGGCCGTGTAGCTCGTGCCCGGGGTGCCGACACCCGCGCGCGCCCACAGGTCACGGACGGTCGCGTTGGCGTTGGTCAGGCCGAGGTCGGACCAGCGCACGGTGATGTTCCTGGCGGCGGAGGTGCGGTTGAGCAGGACGACGGCGCGGTTGCCGGTGCCGGACAGGACCTTGCCGTAGACCTGCGCCCCGGTGGTGTCCTCGGCGACCTTGACGCCCTGCAGCCCGCGGGAGTCCTGGTCGACCGCGACGACCTCGGGGTTCTTCAGGATCGCGGCGGTCTCCGCGGTCATGGTGGACAGGTCGTTGCCGGCCAGGAGCGGGGCGCCGGAGATGGCCCACAGGTTCATGTGGGTGCGGTTCTGGGCGGCGGTGAAGCCGTCCATGCCGACCATCAGCATGTCCGGGTCGTTGTAGTACCCGGTGTGCTGGGCCGTGGGGTGCACGTTGGCGTCGTAGTTGGCCAGCAGGCTCGTCATCGACGGCTTGTTGCCGTAGAAGATGATGTCGGTGTTGGTCCGCCACATCGCGCCCTGGCCGGGGGCCCAGTTCCACGGGTTCTGCTTGCCCCAGTTGCACAGCGACAGGGTCAGCGGGCGGCCGGTGGCGGCCGTGGCCTTGGTGATCGCGTCACTGATGGCCTGGTACGTGGTCTTCGCGTCGAGCCCCTCGGCGTCGCCGCCGCACCAGTCGACCTTGACGAAGTCGAAGCCCCACTTGGAGAACTGCAGCATGTCCTGGTCGTAGTGGCCCTCGCTGCCCGAACCGGGGGCGGCGGGGCGGCCGGTCGGGTAGTAGTAGCCGCAGCCGTCCTTGCCGGCGTCGGTGTAGATGCCCGCCTTCAGGCCCTTGGAGTGGATGTAGTCGGCGATGGCCTTCATGCCGCCGGGCCACTCGGACTCGTCGATGGTGATGTTCCCGGCGCTGTCCCGGGTGCCCTGCCACCAGCCCTCGTCGATATTGATGTACTTGTACCCGGCCGCCGGCAGGCCCGCCGCGACGAACGCGTCGACCTGCTTCTTGATCACGTTGTAGTCGATCTTCGCGGCGAAGCTGTTCCAGGAGGCCCAGCCCATGGGCGCGGACGCCACCGGTATCTGACGGGTCGTCGCCGCCTGTGCCGGGGTGGGCTGGGCGAAGAGCAGTGCGGCGGTCGCGGTCAGGGCGAGCACCAGAGCACGTAAGGCGGCGGCTCTGCAACGGCGTACGAGGCCTCTGCCGGTCGATGGCTGTGGGGGAAACATGCGGCTCCTTCAGGCGGGGAACGACACCATACGTTCGACATACCGAACTGCGCCCGGTGATTCGAACGTTGTGCGGGCCGAACGTAGAGCCACGGGCTGCCCAAGTCAACGGAAGCGACAGGCTTGAAGTCGCCGGAGCTGTCGGCTCGTTCACCCCGAGGAGGGTGCGGCGGCGCCATACCCGCCGTCGTGCGCGTAGCGATCGTGACGGCGGGATCCCGGGGCGACGGGGCCCCGTACACCGGGTCGGCACTCCGGGTACCGGGAGCGGGCCGAGACGCTGGGCGCACGCATCCGCGCCGAGGAGAGCGTCCGGCCCGTGCTGGACGCGGTGAGCCGGCCGGCGGACCAGGAGTACCGACCGGACGTACTGACCGGGCGTACTGACCGGGCGTCGTGAGACCGGACACGCACACGGAGGACGGCCACCGGTCACGCCGAAGACGGCCACCGGTCACGCCGAGGAAGACCACCAGTCAGGCCGAAGACACCGCCGGTCACGCCGAGGACGGCCACCGATCGGCGGCCCACTCCCGCCATCCCGGCCACCCGGGAGGCGGACCGCCCACCTCGCCTCCGGCGAGTTCCGCGGCGTCGGGCTCCTCGAACCGTGTTCTCCAGCTCACGAGATCGGCCTCGCTGATCGGGAAGGTCTGATCCGGGGTGGTCGACCAGCGATGGGCGATCCGGGCCAGTTGGGTCTCGTGGTCCACCGGCACGTACACCAGACGGCAGGACCCGCCGACGGACCCGGTCAGCCAGCGGATCGCGGATCTCTCGTCACGGGACCAGCATCCGAAATCCAGGACCACGTCGGTCCCCAGTGTCAGCACCTCCAGACCGAGCCGGAGCAGCCGTCCTTCCAGCACATCGCGCTTCCCGTCCGGCTGCGACTCGCCGAACAGGGGAATCATCCACTCGTCGGGCGTCAGCCGCAGCGCGCGGTGCTCCTCGGCGAGCCGGCGAGCCGTCGTGGTCTTTCCGGCCCCTGGCAGGCCGACCGTCAGGAACAGCATGGTCACCCCCGGATCCTGTCAGGGAATCCGGGCGAAGAACACACCCGGACGGCCACCTCGACATCGTGCGCGAGCGGGGCCGGCGGACGGACCCGCGTCACACGGCAGGGGGCTCCCAGCCAGGCGGGCGCAGGATTCCCAGCAGTTGCCGGACCAGTTCCTCGACGACCTCGTCGAGGGTCGCGTCCACCCATCCGGCGTTCCAGTCGTGGAGCAGTCCGTTGACGCTGCCGATGAACGCCGTAGCCGCGAGCCGGTAGTCGCGGGGCGCCGCCTCCCCGCGGGCCACGGCCGCCCCGGCCTCGGCACACACCAGGTCGACCCACAGGGCACGGCGGGCCAGGCGCTGTTCCTCCAGTCCCGGGCTGACCCCGATGATCTCGACGAAGGTGATGCGGATGCGGCGCGGGTCGGAGGTGACGTTCGCGGCGTACGCGCGAAAGATCGCGGCCGCGCGCTCGGGGAGCGGCAGGTTCTCCGCAGCCGCCACGGCGAGCCGGACCGCCTCCTCGGCCCAGTCGTTGACCTCCAGGTGGAGTGCGGTCAGGACGTCCTCAAGGGTGCGGAACTCCTCGTAGAACTGGCGGGTGGACAGGCCCGCGGCCTCGCTGAGCGCGGCGACGGTGGTGGCGCGATAGCCGGGAGTGTCGCCGAACAGCCGGAGCGCGGCGTCCAGGAAGCGGCGGCGCCGCTCGGCCTGCCGCTCCACCGCCGACTTGCCGCCGTATCGGCCGGTCGGCGTCCTGAGCCTGCCTGCCACCGAGCCTCCTTGTCCCGCCCGGCTGGCGGACGTTTCGTTCGAACTCCCATTTTGTCGCGTACGCAGTCTTGTGGAAAAGGGCACCCCTTCCTTACTTTGCAGTAAGTTGACTCTGAATCCACTCGTGTTCAGATTCGCCGTGCCGTTCGGCATGCCCCACTCATGAGCC
>Ga0307514_10001313_pt1 | contig 31870 bp, 32 predicted proteins | sample 16_EM_MG_FD_203088 | JGI IMG/M metagenome (GOLD analysis project Ga0307514, IMG submission 203088) | Populus trichocarpa ectomycorrhiza microbial communities from riparian zone in the Pacific Northwest, United States - 16_EM | ecosystem: Host-associated > Plants > Roots > Unclassified | place... | reverse complement strand
CGAGAGACATGAACAAGCACATAAAACGAACCTCAAGGACGGTTGGAACGCCTCCAATCACAATCTCAACTACCTGCCACAAGTAATCACCTTTCAGCGTCGCATCCTCTGCTTCGAAATCAGAGACCTCAATCTCCAAGCCCTCGCTCAGCGTCGGGAGAACAGCGCTGCCGCTTGCAAAGTCCTCCCTTCCGGTGGTGATCTGGCTGCCCCCCAGAGCCCCGAGTCATATGCGAAGCCCGAATTCATGGGACCCCAAAACTGCCGTGATAGAAAGCATCCTGACGCTATGATCAAAGATTTCAGAGCATTACTCGACAATACGCAAGACACAACGCACCGCGCGGCAATATACAGCGGCACACGGGAGTTTATAAAGCATAAGAGTCGTAACAAGACGTATATATCGGATGAACAACTGCATGCAATGGAGCTCTGTATTTACTCTGGTATTAAGGTTCAAGTTGAGGGTTTAGAAGGTGAACGCATATCTCAGATGTGTCGATACACAGGAAGCCACGGCTGGCGCGGAGGGGATCGACGGAACGACTGGGTGTGGGTAAAGCAACGCCCCGGGAGGTGTTATGGTGCGCTGAATGGGCGTCTCCCGTGGCAACTGCAATGACTATTCAAATTCAAACTCCAAAATGAGGATGGAGCTTTCGTTGAGTACTGGTTAGCCATGGCGCTCACCACAATACCAGAAAACTCGGGTAACTTGGATCCGGTCTCGAAATTTGTACAAGTGAGAAAAGCACCGGCAGCCGTTGCTTTGCAAGTTTTCAGCGTGGGAAACATCATCGGCTGCGCGCACGTAATTCCAGAGATAGCTACTAGTACTAAGACAGGAGACGGACGGAACGAGTGATGGATTGTCAATAGCCACATAGATCTGGCGACTTGGAATGATGTGTATAATTAGTAAAGAGAGAATTGCATTTTGCGCGCAGGTAGAAGGAACGTGAGGAGAGATTTTCGCAGCGTCACCCATCGCCTTGCAATCCCGTATAATTAGTAAAGAGAGAATTGCATTTTGTGCGCTGGTAGAAGGAACGTGAGGAGAGATTTTCGCAGCGTCACCCATCGCCTTGCAATCCCGTATAATTAGTAAAGATAGAATTGCATTTTGCGCGCAGGTAGAAGGAACGCGAGGAGAGATTTTCGCAGCGTCACCCATCGCATTGCAATCCCGATGCAACCGCGTACCCAATGAACCCATTCCGACGTATGGTCACAGTTGGCCACAACGCCAGAGCGTTCGTTTAAACTAGGAGACCGACAGAGCAAGAAGAAACGGTGAAACAGCGATCGGAGGGCGATATGCAACGCGCCGCGTGGTATTGAGGCCGGGCGCGGAGTAATCCGCCACCGGGGTGTCTCTGACGGCTCTGACGGAGCGCGTCCACTCTGACAGAGCCATTCCGCCTGGACGGAAATATTTTTTGCTGATGCCATCATCACCATCAGCCCCGAATGCGCACACATACGCCCATAATCGGTGGGAGGCCAGCAGTAGATACCACTGGAAAATCTGAGTCGAAGATCTGTTCTCCCCAAGATCCAATTATCTACCTTTCCTGCAGAATCTCAGGCTGCAATTGTCAACACCATGACCGTGAAGCATCATGAGATCTCCTTACGTTGGCCGCGCTAAAAATAACGTTCAGACTAAGATATCGACCGACGTCATGATTTCAGCCGCCGCCACCTGCCTCCTGGTGCATGGCATCTGCAACTCAGCAAGTCTCTGGATCTAGCACCCAGGAGCATACATGGAAGCATATAGTCAAGTGAGATTGGGAGTGTCTTTCCTCTGGAGATTGTACTTGGGACTGTGCTCCGGAGTGTGCTTGAGAGCGTCTTGAGAGCTTACTAGGGAGCACAAAGTCAAGCAGGCTGGGAGGATGCCATCGAGTGCAATTGGGAGTGTATTTGAGAACCTACTCGAGAGTATGCTTGAGAGCGTTTGTGAGTGTACATTCAAGCAGGCTGGGAGTGTGCCATCGAGTGCAATTGGGAGTGTACTTGAGAGCGTGGTCGGGAGTGTGCTGGAGAGTGTTTTGTGAGCATACAGTCAAGCAGGCTGGAAGCGTGCCATCGAGTCCAATTGGGAGTGTACTCGAGAGCGTGCTCAGGAGTGTGCTGGAGAGCATTTTGTGAGTGTACAGTCAAGCAGGCTGGGAGTGTGCCATCGAGTGCAATTGGGAGTGTGCTTGAGAGCGTCTTGAGAGCTTCGGAGCATGCAATCAAGTGCATTTGGCAGTTTTGTTGAATGCAGTATGATGTATAGTATTGAGTGCACATAATAGCATGCGTATTGTAGTAATGTAGTCAACGGACAGGTCCATAGGACCTCATAGTGCCACACATCAAATATGCTATGGATTACCGTCCCAGAAACAGCTTATCTATGAGTTACGCGTCGTGTAAGGTCATTTTTCCCGGTGTATCAGCTGAAGACAGGACATGCTCTGATAGCGCCATATTTACGGAGGATCGGAAAAAGACAAGATATAAAATGCTGGTGGAGTTGGCATGAACATCAGACGAGAGATCACCTTTTTAAATGGTGTGAGAGATGGAAACGAGAACAGAAGCGGCTTAGGGTTGACTGGCAAGAGGGGGAAGAAGGGTACAAGGGTGTTGAAAAGGTGTTGAAGAAGCCAAAGATTAGTTTGCTGACGTCTCTTGTTTTGCGGAGGAAAAATGTATGCGGGCTCTGTTAGACTTTCTTAGTCGTACAGATGTCGGCAGAATTAGCGGCATGATGGAGGAGGCGGAGAACTCAAATCACGAGGAGTCGAGTCATGGGGGGGTGTAAAAGTTGATGTTGTTTTTTGGTGGTTTCTTTTGTTAGTGGGGGTAGAGGACTCGCGACTTTGCTTTTGTTCCTTATGTTACAGAAGAAGTGGGGAGGAAATATGTATGGGATATCTGCCATGGCCGCTAGCGGCCGAATGCAATATGATTACAAACAAACAAACAATGTGTATCACATGACATGCTTAATAATAGTTCACAGCCAATCGCCAATCACCACTCCAAGAGCCTGGGCCGAGGCCACTGAGGAACTATATTCGTTGCGACCGTATCTTAGCTGTGATTCGCTAAAGCTGCCTTACTTCTTGTTCCCTAGTGATTAACTACATTGTCGGTATAACCTACGCCTACCGTTCGCTCTAGCTTTACTTCTCAGCTATCACTTCCTACGGTGTATCCTGGGAGCTACATGTCAACACGGTGTTGACACTGTCCAGCCCTCCGACACCTAACCAACATTTCGACACGGACATTCAGTCGCCACGCTTTTGATTCGTCACAATCAAGGTAAGCAACAAATACCGCTAGCTACTTCACCCGTCGTTGTCGATACACCATTCTATTTTACATCCTCCACGGCCTTTTCGCCTGCTATATGATACATTGCTTGGTCGAAATTAGAAATGTCTCTGAGGAGGAAAACCAAAAGACAAGAAGCACTAGACACCGGCATCTCCAGTCCATCTGGAAAGTCTAAAAAAATTGCAAGATACCCAAGTTCGATCTTCAACAGCTGAAATAGTGCTAACGGATGGTTTACGGTATTGATAGACTATTCGAACCAGGCCGACAACTCCAGTCGCCATGCCCACGTCTGTGCCTCGTGATGGTGCATCCCCTACTATTCGGCGGTCTACAACTGCCAGTCCACATCCTACAGTACCTCCGAGACGTAAACGCAAAGCCAGTCACGATACCAGCCCAACGAAGAGATCTAGAAAAGACGCATGACATCCTCGTCCAACCCGTAGGTTTCAGAACCACTGAACTGATACTAGCCGGCCCTACCAAACACTGGCAAGACTCCCGATGAACTGCGGGGCACAGATCCTGTGAATCCGTCCCCAGGTACTTCGCCACAGCACCCCCGCACATTTCGGCTATCTTTAATACCTGCATCTATGGATGAAGATGGGCTTCGGCAATATCTCAATGGCCTCGAATGCCAAGACGAAACTCCTACACAGAATATCTTGGCGTTTGGCCTAGCACCGTTCCTCAACCAGTTGGTGGCTACGACCACATTCCAACAGGAACCGTTGATTTTCGTGAAATGTCGTCCTGGATGCAGGTTGCCTGTTCAACTTTCCTCCGAGCTAGGTGGAGCTACAATCATTATTGACTGTGACTTTGATGGCATAACCCCGCTCCACTACCCTCTATCAAAGCCCAAATATGAGTGAGTTGTGCCTTGTTCTATCGGAGCCTGGCTAATATCCGCTATAGTTTGGTCGCTGTGGCTGGACCTGGTGCTCATCCTTATGAATCATGGACTTCACATTACCACTCACATGTGATGTGGTTGCGAGACATCCTACCCAATGATTTCCCCGAATTCAGGGTCCTCTCTTGGGGTTATGAGTCTGTCCTAAAGGACCCCATGGCGATTATGAGTGTTATAGACATTTCAAAACAGCTCCTGATCGCTCTTCGAACAATTCGCTTGGGTGATAATCACATGGTATGATCTGGGTGCATAGCACATATGCTATCATCACTTCTGACATAAATGTAGCCAACTAGCCGACCAATAATATTTGTGGGACATAGTCTCGGTGGTCTGGTACTTAAGCAGGCGAGTCATGCGTCCGTACAAATATTCTTGTTGGTTAACTAACTCAGTGGACAGGCATTGGTCGACGCCAATGAAAGGAACTCTCAACATGATAAGGACATCTTGAAATCTTGCATTGGAATTTTCCTATTCGGTGTCCCTAACTGAGGATTAAATGATGATAGCCTTGCGTTTTTGATGAAGGGAAAGGAGAGTGCTCCTGTCGTGGACGACTTGATGGAAGGTTCCGCGTTACTAAACGCACTAAACACAGCCTTCTTGTGCAGTTATCAGGATAGTTTGAAATCTTGCTTCGTGGTGTCATTCTACGAAACAATGAATACAAAACCAGTCTGTAGTGTGCCCTGAAAATGTGCCACTACCCTATTAACCCACGTGACAGGTAACAAAGGTAGGACAATTAGAAAGGAACAGCAATCCAGCTTTAATGGTGCCCAGGGCATCCGCGACATGGCTTATGCCAGAAGAGGAGGCTAACAATCAAGTTCCTATAGCTTCTGACCATTCACATCTGGTAAAGTTTAACAGCCGGGATGATACCAACTACCTGGCGGTTCGCTCGAAAATAGAAGAGTTGATTAAAAAGGCACCTGTAATTCTCCAACAGCGTGGGGTGTTATGTAAGTTTGCAGATTGGAAAACGAAGTTAATCAGATGTTAATTAGCATGGGTTAATAGTGTCGAATTTAAAAGAAATGGTATCCGAGTCGCAGACTGTTGTAGGAACACCTACCGGCGGGCGGCAAGATGCTGAATCTCCACGGCATTGCGAAAAAGAGCAGCAGACAATTAGCAGTGAAACCGAGACAATCTCGAACCGGATCTTGGTTGATCCCCCTGAACCGAGTGCGGCTATACTGGATGCTAGTACCTTGACTGGATGTCTTCCGCGAAGAGTGATTAAAGCTATCCAAGAGAAACATAAGATAGAGCAAAGTCAGCTACAGAGTGTTCTTCCAGTCTATTGGATTTTCGGCGGAAACGTCCAGACAGCAGCGAGCATTATATACTCAAAGCTTCTCGAGCATGTCGACAAGGCTCAGGTAGCTCGGATGGTTCATGATCTAGTAATGGAGGTGATAGAGGTGCAGCTATTCAGCGAAGGGTAAGTATTGATAAATCTCACATATATGATATAATTATACTAACTGTTGGCAAGGATTGAGAGCATCTCCTGGGGGGCGGACAGCGCAGTAGCGGTCTATCGACTTCCGCAACCCCCGAAACTTCCAAACTGGCTGAATTTTCCTGGCCTTCAGCTCAAGCCATACACGAAGATGTACGATCTTGAACATTGCATCCTGTATCCCGCGGTTAAGGATGGTGATAATCTTCTCAGTGAAACGGGAGATGAAAGGCATATAGGAACACTTGGGCCAATACTTTGGGACAAGAATGGTGAAAAGCACGTTGCGCTCACCGCTGGACATTCTCTGCAACCCTGTCAGACAGATGTTTTCATCCGGAAGTCATTCGAGCCAGATGACGCGGTGGAGGTCTTTGTAGTGTCACGAGGATCAGTACGAGTACCCATAGACAGGCCGACGGGACTGCAGGACATAACTGAAGAGGAACACTACTCTCGACTATTTGTCCGCATACGTGAGCCAGCGAATTTCATGGATGATTATTATGCACTGTTAGTGCCGTCAACTGTCATTGTAGACACTATATCGCGCAATACCAACTTTTACGCCTATGACCCCGATGCCAGCGCCTTGACGGCTGATGAAATCAGTGACCCTCTAACCGAGGATAGATTTTCAGCTCTCACCCGAGCATTGAAAGAGTGCCTGGTTCGGGTATTCAAGCTCGGAGCGAGCATCTCGCTTACTATGGGAATTCTGTCCGCTGTCCAGCGGAGTGCCCCACCGGCACTGTATGAGTCAATTAGTAAGAAATATATTTCAAATGTCAAATTCTGATGACGACACCAGTGTTGTCAACCGTCCCGTCCGTCCTGAGCCAGGACGGAACGGCGCCGTCTTTTTGAGGCCGGACTGGGACGGACGGAAGGACGGCCGTCGACGGAGAAGTCTTAGCACACATAACAAAAATTATACCAAAATCATTTCAATTACTATTCTGACCGTGATGCAAGATCTGTGAGCATCTGCTCCGTCCATACTAGTTCTGACTCTGTTTCTTTAAAGATTACGCCCTCTGGACCCAAAATTTCATACATTCCGAAGCCTGTATAACATTATTGGGCTCGATTGGGTCTCGCCTAAAGATAAACAGTAACCGCCCGATGACGGTGGATGACCGCCGACATTCCGTCCGTCTTGAGTAAGGACGGGATTGACGGCCTTGGCGCCGTCCCGTCCGTCCTGGAGGAATCTCGGACGGACGGGACGGTTGACAACACTGGACGACACCTCCACAAGTGATGACGGACATGGTACTGGTCGAGAACCCGGGAGCAGTCAGTCGATGACCAGATTCCATAACAAGTATTGGATAGGAGAAGTAAACTGGCTGCCAGGCGTTGACTTTGCTGGGAGTGGAGATAGTGGTGCTCTCAGTGTTCCGAAGCGGTCAGATCGACCGCCCGGTAATCTGTAGATTCGCAGTCCGGTCAGATGTGGTCACTGTTTCGAAAGCCGCCCTTGGCATAGATCGGCCCAGTTTCATGTGGTAGATATCTAGTCTATTCAATTAACCTGTAGATGTCTAGCATATCTTTAGAATCTGTGAATATCTACGCTAAGGAAGATTTCTGAAGATGACTGCTGCCTAGAGAAGATATTCATAGATATCCGTATTTATCTAGAGATGTTTGTATTGGAAAAAGCGTTTGGACTCCCCGTGCTGGCATCAATTGGCACGAATGGCTTTATGCATGCACTCAATTCTGGCCATGTCCTCTGAAGTGGAGAGAGTGTTCAGTAACTCGAAAATTGTCATCTCTGACTGTAGAAATAAATTGGGAGATTCAGTGATCCCGGCTGTAGAATGCTTGAAATTGTGGGAGAAAGCTGGACTTGTTAAAGCGGAGGAGATCTGTCAGGTTCAGGAACTACTTGTTGCTCTTGAGAAGAAGCAGGCTGCAGCACATGTTTCAAGTTAGTGGTGGGTTTTATGGATCTTAGGGAGTGGAAACATTGAAAACTGGTTGGGGATCTGTAGATATCTATAGTCCGGCTAGATAAATTGCTGTAGATATCTATCAATTGATAAACGGGCTAGATGGCCACTGAAAAAGACGTCCTTGGCACAGATCGGCCCTGTCGAGCCCTGAATCTGACTGATCTGACCGCTTCGGTTCACTGGGTGCTCTTGTATACGCAGTAAAAGATAACGTGGTTGTGCCTATGGGTATCCATATGGGTAGTTTATCTAAGAAAGAGTTACTTCATTGCATTGGAAGCTTACTGTGCCCTTCCAATGGAAAAGGATGGGATGAGCCTCAGATTCTGGCATGGTGGGGGCTCTTCGGATGGTGTACTTGCAACATCTCTCAGGTGTACTTGAACCAGGTCTATTCCTGCGGCTCTAAAGAACTAGTTCATCAAGCACGACTGACTAGGTACTTGGAGGCGACTGAAAAGATGGATGAATGGGAAGCGCCAAATGGTGGTGGAAGGATGACACGCTCCTCTGAAAACCAATTTTTTAATAACGATTTTGTATGTTAATTAGCTCATTGGCGGGTCGCGACTAATGTATATTGTATGTCCACGTCGTCGCAAATTATATACATTTTAGTTAAGACAATGCTCAGGCTTCCCAACTGTCAGGGGCTTTTGGTGGCTTTCGGGCCCTGAATCGTCACCCGTCAGGGGCGTGCATTTTGGAGTCTTAGTCCATACTGATACTGCATATCAATACCTAGTGTTACAATATAGGAGAGAACTGTGTGAATCGACTAAGGAACACAGAGCAGAGAGAAGGAGAGAGACGCGACATTTATACAAAGTGGTTGGGTGCCCTACCGAGCGAGAACCTTACCATTAGCTCAGTTGAACCTCAGCTCAGTCAGGTCCCCGTGCAACACCTTGGGCCTGATATAGATGCCAGTACTTTCAGGATACGAAGCCGGAGTCCATACAAAATCTGAATCATGGATGGGCTTGCATACCCGGGCTGGATCAGGCTTCCGATAGTCTGGGCGGCTACCAGTCTTCTAGGGCCCGCCATTATCGTCCATGGCGGGGTAAGCGCAGGAACAACTAAGGCCCTGAGCCGGAATCTAGCTGGCCCGGTGGCAGTTACTGGTCCCAGAGACCCCCTCCAGCGAGATCTCCAAGTATCTCCGGGCTGTTTAGATTAACAACCACCCATTTCACAATGGAATACATAGCATACACCACTCGTTTCCCAATTTTATTTGTTTGTAATCATATTGCATTCAGCCGCTTAGCAGCTATGGCAGATCCTCTACATATTTCCTCCCTGCTTCTTCCGTAACATAAAGACACAAAAGCAAAGTTGCATATCCTCTTCCCCCTAAAACACAAGAAACTCCACCAAAAAACAACATCAACTTTTGCACCCCCCCTTCACTGGACTCCTCATGATTCAAGTTTTCCACCTCCTTCACCACTTCACTAATTCTGCCAAAGTCTGTATAGAAGAGAAAGTCCAACAGCCCTTGTGAACAAATTTCTTCTGCAAAAACAAGAGACATCAGCAAACTAATCTTCAGCTTTTTCATAACTTTTTCAATACCCTTATATCCATCTTCCACCTCTTGCCTGTTGACCCAAAGCCTTTTTTTTTGTTTTGTTCTATTCATACTGTATTCACTCTAAATAGAGTATGACAGAGCCTAAGACAACCTGTCCGCCTCTGGGCGAGCCAGCATGATAGCAGAGCCCTCACCAGCTATGCATCGTCCCCTGCAGTATAAGCACCAGGTCTGGGTAACCCGCTTGTGGTCCGTGTTCTGACTACCACAACAATTAGGCTCGTTTTCCGACCCGTTCAAAGACCTGACCCGCTGCTTCATGCTACGCCAAAACCAGACACATACCCGTCAACGTGGTGCTTTTGCCTTGTTTGGCTGGACCTGTTGGTTCCAATGTCCGGTTCTGCTTTTCGGATTCTTCTATATATGGTCGCATTCCAATATTCTACGGTTAATTGCAAAATATTCACTTTTGTACGTCATTGCCGTTTGTGCATGTATTGGCTGCCATCATAATCAAAACCAAGAGAGACATGCTCCTTACCCCATTCTGTAAATAAGCTTCAACGGACCATCAACGATTTTTGGTCCTGCTGCTGCATAGTGTTAGCAACGGTTCCAAATTCCCGGGTCGGTTCCGGGTCCGGTTCCGACCCGGAACCGAACCGTTGCAACGGGTCTTACCACACGAAAACCCGGACCGTTGCAATTGGGCTGGTTTTACCACCAAAAACCCGGCATTTCAACATCACAAGTTTGCCTCCAATTAAGTATCTGAGTTCTGATCGTATCGTGACATGATCGATATGTAAATTGTGCAGTTTTATGCGCTCTTTCACCTCACGCTTTCGGATTTGTGTTACCACCAATATTCGTTGAGTCACGATCGAAAACCCGCGAATTTCGTTTCAAATTTGGTGTTATTTCACAGCGATTCTACGAATATTGGTCGGATCGCAAATCTGAAAGTGGGAGGTGAAAGAGCGCATAAAACTGCACAATTTACGTATAGATCATGTCACGATACGATCAGAACTCAGATACTTAATTGGTGCAAATGTTGAGCCACAGTGGAAGGAACCGTAAAATCGAACTGCGGTGCGGTTCCAACTCGGCCAAAAAACCCGCGGGTTTATGTCCGGTCCGGGTAACAACTTGGCACTAGTCACCCGGTTCGGGTTCCTTGGCGGTTCCTGACCCGGACCGGGGCCTCCGGTTCGGTTCCAACCCGGAACCGTTGCTAACACTAAACATGCAACACCAAAAATCATTTACGCTCTGTTGACGCTCATTTTCAAGATGAGGCAGTGAGGGTGTCGCTTTCTTTTTTGCCTATAAAGGGAGCCAATACTGCGATTATATATAACAACGACCAAATCACTTTCTAATTACCTCACTGACAAGAACAAAAATTGCTGAGGCTCCATTGATGCAAGTATTCCTATGCAGCTGGGCATGCCGCCAGGCTTTTCAGTGGACTGCAGGTCCGGCCCAGCCCGGCCTCCATTCTGAAAGCCTGTGTTAAGGGCAGCTAAGTACAGTGTATGTCTGAAGCTACCTGGCCGGCTGCCCAGCCTGCACTTGATTTAAAATGCCTGCATCGGCCTGCATAAGCCTTGGTCCGGTTGATGCCTGGAATACGACAATGGCAGTGCTAAAATAATTGAGTTGGATATGGTTTACGTTGCACACTGTTGAGCCTTTCTTAGTGAAGGCAGCAGAGAATCTTTCCAATAAAATATTCTGTTAAGGCATAGTCTGCCAAGACAAGCCGCCATGCCAGCCGCCCTATTTGGGCCTGCAGATTGGCAGCTCAGCTGCCAACGAAGAGCCTGCAGTCCCTGCGGGAGAAGCCTGCAGACCCGGCCCAGCAGTCATCTAAAAGCTGCCAATTGTTGTGTTGTGTCCCCTGTGCTGAATCTCTCTATTGACCTAAACTCACTGACTATCTCTCTAAGTCTAATTGACATGTACACCAGGACTAAAGTGGATGCAGCTCTGCCGCACACAACCCCAAACCAACCCATGTGATGACCGCACTCAAACCCATCCCCACATTCTTTCAGGGCGGTGTCACTACAGTAAGTGCTAAACTCTAAAGAAAACAAAGATAGAGCTTTACCTGAAGCTCCTCTCAAATGATCAACCATGCCTAGTGTTAGCAACAGTTCCGGACTGCTGCTTTGGGTCCAGGTCTGGGTCGGAACCAAAACATCGCCAACTACGTGATCGGGGTCGTCAATTCACCTCAAGTGTCAATTCGGGTACTGTTTGATGGACATCTCCCAACTTGTCAGAATTGGGCAGGTAGTTTGCAGGTTGTCCAGCGGGTCCATCTGTAGATTTATATAATGCTCTTGCTATTGCTGATTGATAATTGTATTTGATCAAAATCAGTTTATTAACATCCAGTAATACTGTTTTGCTCATTTTGCAGGTTGCGACATCGGTTATTTTGGAATCAATATATTGCCTTTTATGACTTGTATTTGGAAGCACTAAGGCAGTCAATAGTTTAGTTATGATCTCATGTATCCGCGTGATGCCTTGATTACCCAATGTACTAGACAAAAAATTGTTGAGGCACCTTTGATACTCATTGTGAGAATGGGGCAGGAAGCATGCAGCTGTTGCTTTTGAAGCTCACGGTGACTAATACATGATTTATGGATGTCTGCAACCAATTGCCACATCAGCAAAATGAATTTTTGTCACTGCAAGCGTCTAGGAGTGTCAGAGAGGATATGGAGTGTAAACTTAGATACGTCAATTTCAGGAGAGTATCGGACCCTAGGAGGGAATTCCTGCTGCCCTTCAGAGTAACTGGGAGTGCCGGCGACAAGCCTGAGAGCGCTGACCACAAGCCTGGGCACATCTAGGTGCACCGGCGGCAAACCTGGGTGAGCTGGCGACAAGTATGGATGCGCCGGAGACAAGTCTGGGTGCACCGGCCACAAGTCTGGATGCGCCGACCACAAGTCTGGGAGCACCTCGAATCACAGTAGAGCAGTCAGGGAAAAACAACATCTTCTTTGGGAATGCTGCTGGTGTGCCTGCAAATCGTAGCTACTACTTATCGTTCAACGATTTTTAAAACACATGTATTCAGTTCGTATTCTCATCTACGTATTTATGTATCTATATAGCTACCCATCTACACATGGTATAGCTGGACTGGCCGCAGACGGTGCTTGAGAGCAATTCGAGGTGAGCCTGAATATGACAATCGAGAGAACTCAGAGATACATTCCGATGCCATAATCAAGTGAGTCTGGAGATGCACTGGGAGGCCGTAATCGTGCGAACTTGGAGGCGGTAATTGTGCGAGTTTAGAGATACACTTGAAGGCTGTGATTGACTGAGTTTGGAGATGCACTTGGAGGCTGGGACTGAGCAAGTTTGGAGATGCGCTTGGAGGCCGTGATTAGTGTTAGCAAGGGTTCCGGACTGTCACTTTGGGTCCGGGTGCGGATCAGACCCGAATCATTGACAAATTGGAGGTCCGGATTGTCAATACACCCGAACAGTCAATTCGGACACGGTTCGATTGAAATCTCCCAACCTGTCTGAATGGGGAGGGTTGTCAGTAGGTCGCCCAGCGGGTCCATCTGTGTATTTTGATAATGTTCCTGTTTTTGTAGTTCGATAATTGTATATTATTGAAATTGGGTATCCAACAGCCAATAATCTCTTTTTGCATGTTTTGCAATCTGCGACATTGATTATTTTGGAATCTGTGTTTTTCCTGATATATGTTGTATCTTTGGCTATAAAGGCAGTCAATAGTTCTGTTATGAGCTCATTTATCTGCGTACAGACTTAATTACCCAATATGCAAGACGAAATATTGTTGACGCTCCGTTGATGCTCAGTTGCATGATGGGGTAATGTATGTGTCATGCACTGTTTCAGATGAAAAGGCTGCCACGACATCATCTATGAATTATTACCACATTGAGACACTTAGATTAGCCAAGATGCAAGACCAATAATCATTGACACTCCATTGATGCTCATTTTCAGGATGGGGCAGGAAGCATGCTGCAATTGTTTTTGCCGCTAGAGGCGGACAATATCTCATTTATGCATGCTAACAAACCAGTCGACAGTTAGATTACCCAAGATGCAAGACGAAATATTCTTGACGCTCCGTTGACGTTCATTTTCAGAACGGGGCAGGGACCATATCACTTATGTCTTTGGCTTTAAAGGTGGCCACTACTTCATTTTGGGATATTTGCAAGCAATCCCCTTTTAGATTATCAAGATCCAACACCAAAAATTGTTGACACTCAATTGACGCTCGTTTTCAGGATGGGACAGGGAGTGTATTGGTATTATTTTTACCTCGGAAGGCAGCAAATACCTTGTTTATGAATGGCTGAAACTAATTGCCACTTAGGCTACACGAGATGCACGGCCAAAAATCGTTGACGCTCTGTTGACACTCATTTTCAGAATGGGGCAGTAACCATGTCGTTCATTGTTTTGCCAAGGAAGGCTGCCAGTACGTTGGTTAAGGATACCCGCGACCAGGTCATGCTTCAATTACTGTACTTACAAGACTAAAAATCGATAATGCTCAGTTCACACTCAGTTTCAGGATGTGGCAGGGAGCATGATGTTATTATTTTGACTTGGAAGGCAGCCAATACCTCGTTTATGAATGGCTGCAACCAATCGCCACTTAGGTTACTGAAGATGTACAGCCAAAAATCATTCACGCTCCATTGACGCTCATTTTCAGAATGGGGTAGTGACTGTGTAGTTTACTCTTTTGCCATGAAAGGCTGCCAGTATATTAGTTATGGATAGCACCGACCACGTCACCATTCAATTACCCTACTTACAAGACTAACAATCGTTGAAGCTCCGTTGACACTCATTTTAATACACTGTCTAGTCAAGATCTGCTGCCAATAATAATTGCATTCATAATTGTTTGATCATAGTGGTTGCCTTTCGGCCTGATCAGAACTTGGTTGTATGGCGCAGCTGAGCCCAGTAATAATCTAGCACTGGTTGCTTTCATCCGGTTAAAATTTATACATCTTTCCAAATAATGCATATTGTCCACTATACCTTTGATTATTAAACACTTTTCTCACGCGACTGCTCAATATTCTCCCAAGATTTTTCTGTAAATGAAATTCTCGGTCAAACTACATAATAAACTTGCTGATAATACATTGACGCATTCTGTCCTACTTTTTCTTGATCCCCGTATTCCTCCTCATTTCCATTATATTGACTGTCATCAGCACCGTTTCAACCATCTTCTGTGACCGTCGTATAGGCCGAATCAATCAGGGAACATTCGGTGTAGCACTTGCATTCCGCTGCTCCGGGGTTTCTGAATTCTCACTGCCGTTGTGCAGTTCCATATCTGATTGATTGTCTGCCTCCCAGTCATTTTTGCTGTCATTTGGACTATCCAACTCCCCATTCCAGTTAAGCCAATTTTCAGTGTCTGAAATGCTTTCAGGTGAACTATTCTCATCACATTTGGCAGGATGGCGGTTGGTTTGTTTGATTCGGCGGACATTCAATACTTCAGTTCGTCCTCCAGGGAGATCCTTTGCGCACAAAGCTGGTGGCACAGGTGAAATTTCCGACAATTTAAATGCAGCCGCACCATCATGTTGAAAGTTTCACCAGAATGCTTCAATGATCTCTTCAGTATCTGGAATGTATCCTACCCTGTCATTTGTTTATTTTGAGCGCGAGATTCCTTCTGTGTAGTTTGTAGGTTTTGACTGCCCTGCCACATCTCCAAAAAGTCATGGACCTTGGCCATTCGGTGCAACTTCTTATGGTCCACCTCTCTCTTCATTTCCATGTCGTTATTAGTACTAGTTGGATTCAATACTGAGTCGTTGCCAGCCAGTAATCCGTTATTGGCTTGAGCGAACTGCCTTACTACAACCTTTTCGAAAAGGGTCTTGCCTGTGGTTTTTGACTGCCTCCACCCAATCACATCTCGCCCAAGGGAAAAACTGACCTCCACTCTGGCACCATGAGGTATGATAGAGAATATATCGCATACCACATTGGAGAGATCAGGGTACTTTGAGTGCGTTTCTTCTTGCTGCCGCCACCAGTTGGTGATATTCAGAAACGATAATGTACTACTAATCTCCATTGGGTCATAGTGGTAATCATTAAGATTCGGTTTAATTTGCCCCCAGTTCTGTGGTAATTCAGCAGGTGAATTTCAATAGAGCCTTGCGGCTGTCAATAAGTGTGCTGCATGATTGCTTCGTCCGGGTGTCATTTCGGCCACATTGTTAGGCATTAAGTATTCTTCATCATCGCTGAACAAATCATATGGATCATAAGAAGATTGACCAGATCTTGAAGTCATTGTGGAGGAGACGAAATTATTGTTCAGCATGCTTTCAGATTTAGTGACTGGCAAACATCTATATTTAGCGCAGTATTCGTTCTCCACGTACTTCAGAAAGGCCTCCTGGTATTGGGTAGTATAAGAAGTCTCGTCTTCAGGATTAATATCCATTCCCTTGTCCCAATTCCTAAACGATCGCAAATTCCACAATGGATCAAGGTTATGTGCCGAAATGAGAAGCATACCAGTCATTGGAGTTACATCAGTATAATATTTGGACAGCTTCTGCTGCGCAAATTTCACGGCAAAGTATAAGTCTTCATTCCATTGTATTTTCTTCTTGGCCAAAGCTCGCATCATGCCATCCATGTGATCAAACATGTCATTGTAGACAGTGATGACGTGATGCCGAGTAATGGCATGCCGTTTTGACATTCACAGGGTCCAGTACCAGAATAGCCGTAAAACTCCCATGACACACTTGATAATGGTCCACACATCCTGTGTTGTGAAGAGTGGCTGGTAATCGCTGTATTTTGGGTTCTTAAGCCACTGCTGTGTGAATTTATGTAATCAGTAGGCATGCTCGAGCAACACCAGTGTTGAGTTCCAACATGTCTTCACCTCCATAATGGGTAGTACTGCGATCCGCACTTTGGCTTTTTGACAGTCAATGAACTCGTTCAGATGACTAAGTGTCAGCGTAATCAATACAGCAAGGATTCTCTGCTATATGAAGGTCAGTTTCAGGACTTTCAAAATATGTTGAAATATGTACTTTCTCAATTATCTTTGCTAATCCTGGTCTTATGGCCGACACATTTTTGCTTCTAGCATTGCCCTCTTTTCGAAGTCTTTGACTCTTTCCAATGTCTGTGCTTTTATTCTCTCCAAATTACTGATCGCGCTCATGGGCTTCCCAAGACTTGGTGCGGCCTTTTACACCCAGACTGCTCATAAATGCACCCAAAGCGAGCTGAATAACATGCGCCATACATGGTATGTGGTTTCTCAATGTGTGCCACTCGATTCCGGAGGCCTCAAGGGTAGTTTGTATTTTGCGAGTTATCCAGTAATTTGTGAAAGTGTTATTGGTTGTAATTCCAAGTAAACAGCTGTCAGTCAGCTCAAAATAATCAAGAACTTCCTTCAAATGTCCAGCTAGCTGTGCTTCCATATGTTACCCATGACCTGTAATCACTAATGAGCTTTCAAAATAGGAAAAGAATGGGCTATCAACCTCATCAAATGCCAGTTGTACTTCTCGCAACGCCCAATTTCGATCTATATAATAGGCAACGACCAATGTTATTGCTAATTTGTTCGTCGATGTCTATCTGTCTAAAGCTAAACTAACTTTGTTTCTTGATGGCAATTGCTTCTTAATTGCATCCTCTGTTACTGTGTATTCCCTCCAGCAAATATTGCTCAGGGAGCGGGCTGACGGCAACACCAACTGGCTTTGTAATGGATTGTATGAATGTCGCAGCTCCAGGTTTGATATTGTAACGGGCGGGATCGGGCGTAGGTGATATTGTTAACAATAATGCGGTATCAGAAAACGGGACAAGAGGCTCGATGTTCGTTTCGAGGAAATCAAGACAAGACATGAGTCAAAGCTGTTTCAAAGTCGTAACTTGCTTTGCTATACAAGAGAATGAGTAAAGAGAGAAGAAAGGAAATCCTCCAACGCCAACAACACTCTCTTTATATACAATTCGTCTGCCACCCTCGAATCATTCCTCATGCTCCGATGTACCCTCCGAATCTCATATCATGATCTTACACACTACTACTCAACTCCTTATCAATACAACCACACCATCTCATCCAACGTCGCAACACCTCAGTCCATTTTCTTATCATACTAAATTATACCGCCACTATCTCAATACTTTCCCTGCATCTCCCAATGTCTCCGGCTTTCCATAACACCATTCCTTCAACACGCTCTCTGCATCACTCCTTTCTATACCTAAGTACCTTCGTATATTCCAGCGCCGTGACAGATATCGTGTTCCATCGAATATGATCCGAAACAAGTCGTAACATGAGGTAGCGATTCCAGGTGTCTTGGTGAAATTTGGCCCTTTGTAAGTCCTTTGCTGCTAGTTTAGAGCGGTTTGTCTGTCAATTCAGTTAGTATACTTAAAACCTGAATATCAAATTTGAATGTCCTTTGCAAACTTACAATCAGAAAACCTTGACTTCCTTGCATCTTGATTATGGCCAAAGCTGTTTCATCGACCGTTGAACTAGTCAATTTAGTTACTTCTGACACTGTTAATTTGTTTAACTTTGCGATGTGGGCTTTTACCTGCAAGTGTTTCCCCATTGAGCTGGTCCCATGTTCTGATGGATGGCGAAGAACTTGATGACTAATGATACATATGAAGCTGGCAGGGCTGCCGGGCTCCTCAATTCCGCAAAGTAAATAGAATCGCCACGAAGATGCATGTCTAGAATTATTCCAAGCAATAGGCCGCTTTGAACCTACATTTATTGAAGCCCCCCAAGCATTGAAGATGATCTGTAAAGTAAGGTCGCTTCAATCACGAATAAAGACATGTTGATTTTTTGAAGATATCATAACCTCAAGCAACAAGGTATGTAAAGATTCTGTATCTGACATTGCAGTAGGCAATTGAAATCTGGGTAATTCGACCTGAGTAACTGTCAAAAGATATGTTATAGTCAGGTAGAACGCTGGTTCCTAAATATTGACTTTAGAGCTACAAGCAAGAAAAAAGTCAGACCTGTGAGACATCCCATGCATATTTGTGAAGTTGAATACAAGGACATACAAAGATGAGGTAGTTGCGATATCATCACTAGGATTTTTGCTCATCAAGGCAGCCGATAGTATAATTATGGGTTAACGCCGTTGCATTGCTGTCTGATTATTCAAGATGCAAGCCCAAAAATCATTGATGCTCTATTGACACTCATTTTTAGGAGGTAGTAGCAATATCGTCACTAGCATTTTTGCCTATTAAGGCAGCCAATATTATAATTATGATAGTATGCCATTGCACAGCCCTTGAGTTATCCAAGATACAGGACCAAAAATTGTTGATGCTCCATTGACGCTGATTTTTAGGAGGTGGTAGCCATATCGTCGCTGGCCTTTGTGCTCATAAAGGTGGCCAATACTGTGATTATGGCTTAATACTATCATGCAGCCCAGTGATTATCCAAGAAGCAAGACCAGATATTAGTTACACTCGGTTGACGCTCATTTCTAGGATGGGGCAACGAGCATGTCACTTGCCTTGTTACATGTAAAGCCGGCCAATAAATCCTCTTTGGATCGATGTGACTATGCAACTCTTCGATTGCTGAAATGATCAAACTAAAATCGTTGACGCTCCATTGACGCTCACCTTGAAGACATACTAACAGTCATTGGGTGCGCCATCATTTTGCTTAAAATTGATACCGACATTTTTGAAAGCCAATATACCGTTTCAAGTTATAATCATTTGCATCCAAAAGCATCGAGGCCTCTCAGTTTCTGAGCTACCACAATTCACGTCATCAGTCTGATAATTGACGTAGCTCCGTTGCATTTTGGTGCTTTCAGCCGCTATGTTACAGCTTACAGATCCATTTGCTAATTTTAGACACATAGAGCCCGATTTCCTGACCTTTCTTTTTCCAGCTCGTTTCCCTCGATTTCCATGACGTACCATAAGCAATTTTCAGATTCTCGACCATGTGCAGCAGGTCTAAGAGCAGAGTTATGCAGTTAGCTGCATGTACTAATGCACCATGACGGCTGCCATTCATCTGGGTTCAGACTGCGCACGACCTGCTCGGCCTATGAGTCGTATGACATCACTGACTTCAATTTTGTTAGTAAATTTTGTCTCTATTTTAGGTTGTGCTTTATAATGTAACCGTAACAAGCAAGTTGATATCAAGTTTGCTGGCTGTCTATCAACCAGATTTGGAGTATAGAACTTTCCCATGGCCTGTACGATCCTTGCACAGACACCAATGAAATATCATGGCTCACAATTTGGTTGCCAAAATCAAAAAAAAGCTGACACGTAGCAAAGTAGATACACAATTTGCTTTTACAAGAGATAGGTCTTCAAAATTCACTATTTGGCTATCTATACCTCCGGTGACGAGGGAGCTGTCACCATATCTTCGTCCGGATCTGATTTCTATATGGTCATTAACCAGGGATGCTGTATGCAGGGGTAAAAGCTTACGGGTTCAACAGGCTTCGCATCCTAAATTGGTGTTGAATCAGGCGCCGCATCAGGCCGAACAACCGGTATGAATTTGTGTAACTGTGGTTTCTCCGAACCCAGCCTCATTTGACCACTTCCTGGTAAAGAAGTTACTGCTGGCATTTGTGATTGTCCACGGATGATATCAAGAGTCTGGAGTTGCTCTCCAAATGCTGCTGGGGATGGTGTGGCTGCGGTTGTGTCTATTTGGGGCTTCACATCTGCCAGAACCTTCAATTCGGCAGTCCAATATATCATCTCGCTCTCACAGAAGTAGTTGGCTGCATATCCCCATCCCGGTTGTGTCAATTCGTCAAGTCTCATCTGCTTCTGCTGGAAACTCTCCATGCGGTATTGTACTGTTTGGGAGATTGTGCCCATCACCCAGCGAGGTTAATCCTCATCACTCAGCTTGCTGAGCTCTGAATCTTCTTCATCATCTTCCTCGTCTTCCCCATTCTGCTCATCGTCGGAACTTGCAAGATCGCTCAGACTGTTTCCGATAGCATTAAACATCTCTTCAAATATTGTTTCAGGCTTTCTGGTTGTCACCCCCACGCTTTCAGCAGTAGTCATGTCTTTCAGCTCTTGCATAATCGCTGTCTCTGCATCATGAACTCGCTTTCTTGCCACAGCAGTTTCTCTCTCCACATAATGCTCGATCCATTTCTCTTTCTCTTCATTGCTTAAAAAGTGCGCTTCTTGTCTTTTCTCCGCCGAAAGCTTCTTTTTAGATCATACGCTGCGCAATGCTCGCAACCCTCGGACCCTTTCTGCCTCCAAGCCTCTCTTGCCTTGATTTGCTTCATGACGTTGATGTGTGGACTGCTTTGTCGATTTGCCGTATTTACCCTCTGGAGGTGGAGAAAATTGCGTGTTTGGTGCATTGACCATTGTATCATGTGTTGACCTTGTTGTTGGGTCAGATGTTGGATGTTGCAAGATATGGACCACATGGAGGCAAGCTGAGTCATTTATGTCAATGTTGGTACGTTTGATCAACTGGAACAAAGCAAAATCTGCGTTTTGACCGTCATTTCATTCGGAATAGTAATGCTAACCGTGCGTCACGACTTGATAGTTAGTGTGTGTTTGGTGTAAGATCCCGGCGATGTGTAGAGACAAACATCACTAGACGTCCTTTCCGTTGAAGAATTTCCTTTTTATATCTATCAAACATGAGATATCAGCTGTCGTTCACTTCAATGTATCCCTGTAAACATAGAAACACACAACATCGGACCGACTTACTGCAAATCGCAGGACCGTTCGAATCTCCTGCAACTTGCAGCTATATGCAGTAGGATAAAAGTTGAGTAGAACATGCAAGTTGACTGTCATTCATTCCATTGTGACTTGTAGCTTACTATATATTCCTCAGGACTTTCCACTTTTCATTATCATCTTCCTCACCTTTTCCACAACAGCAAGTAATGGTTCCACAAACACCTCAGCCTGGTGTAATTGAATCTGAATTGAGCCAAACGATGGGCGCTTCATCGAATGCGCCCCTCGCTGTGACAAAGTAGCAACGCAGACACCAGTTAGTCCACCATGACGCCGCAATTGCAGCCACTGAAAATATGGCCCAGGACATACATTTAAGAACTGTCCGTGAAACCTGACGCAGCAATAATAGGAAGCAACATGCAATCGGATGTGAGTAGCTCCATATCGATGTAGAAGGTGGTCAACTAACAATATAATGGACAAAGGTACAAGGGTAAGTCGGACGTGGTGATACAGGGCAAAAGAGCGCCCCACGTTTTTCCCCTTTACAACGAGAAATGCCAAGATCCTCATCATTCACTACACAGCAAATATTTTTCTAAGAAGACCTCATAGAAGCATCTCAGGTGGCCTACTATCACTGCCTTCACTTTCAGAATCTCTCTTGATTGTTGTTGTGGAGGTGTAGAATTTCCGCATTTTGTGGGGCGCGCCCGGCCTTTGGTATCTTTCTAGTACAGCTGTAGTAAGTAGAGAGCTCCGTGACCAATTTATCGCTGCCCGGAATGGCAAACCTCCATGGTTGACGCAGGTATTTGTCCACACAGTCCGCAAAATCCCACATCATGATAATGTCAGCTCTGGGATTATCGCGGACAAATTTCGCGATAAAGGTCCCCGGGAGTGGACAAAACAGGCTTTAAGGACCGTAGAGGAGACTACAGAGTCGTATATGGTTGAGGTAATAGCCAAATCTTCCATTTAGAAGCAGCAACTAATTTCTTGTAGGTTTTCAACATGTCTGCTACTATGGTGAGGCAAGGAGGTCAGGTACAGCTAGTACAGTCTGACATGTGCGTTGCCTTGAATCTGGCCAAAATGGCCAAAGGAGGGTTTTCACGCGCCACAAGAGAGGAAACACAACAACTAATTAAGAAACCTCGCACCGAAGTCTGAGAAGAGAAAAAGCGAGGAGCTGAGTTTCCTGGGCATACCATGGTGAAGGCTGCGATAGGATGACTGCCGGCAATGGTTTATAAATATCATACGGACAGCTGCCTTCCATGCCAAAATGGCACAGCAAAGAATCGGCAGACACGCTGGAGGCGCAATGGAACCAGCGCACCTCCAGCAGAATCGGCAGCACCTCCGCCCGGAATACCACCTGCACCACCAGGTGTCACTGACGGAAATAAAAGTTATGAAATAGAAGGTATGCCATCCAGGTGTGTGTAAATATATCAGCAAAATGTAATTCGGTTCGAAAGCCATTCGCAAATCTCCCAGACACTCCGGTAGCCCACGCCAGTGCTTCTAAGTGCTTCCAGATGCTCCCAGCCCCCCCTGGAGCTTTGCAAAGTGCTCTCAGACTCTGCAAGAGCATTTCCATGTGCTTCTGAAAGCACCTGCAGTGATGGAGGTGCATTCAGGATGCTATGAGATTTGACTATTAGGATAGTCAAATTTTGGAGCTACTAAGACCTCTGCGCAGGTCTGTGGGAGACTTCGAGAGCAGCTGAGACCTCTGCACAAGTTCTGCGGGAGACTTGGTGCCGTATTCTCACACCCATGGATCTTAGAGTTCCATATGCATAAGGCATTTCATCAATCTAATTGGTCTTTGTCACAATCACAAGATTTGCTACATCACAATATGGCAAGTATTATCTAAGTCTCTCTATATATATACATACGGAGATACAGGGATAATGGAGATGGACTCAGCGACAGGCAGTATATATTTGGGAGACCCCAGGGTAGATAGACATCTCATTATATGAAATACACACTCTATTTTTCCCAGTTCTTGGTTTTACACACTCTTGCCAAGCGTTCATAGTTCCACGCAATTAGTGTGGTACATCATGGCCGGATATCTTTCCATATCCTCTCACCCTCTTTCTACGCTCCTCGAGCTAGAACCTCTCTTTCTCATGAATTCCCTTCGGATACCATGCAAGGTGCGGGGGAGTGTTGATGATGAGCTGTCTGCCTACAACCTCCAATGTTTCACCACATCGTGATCGAGTGAATTTAGAGATGCACTCCAAGGCCGTAATCCAGCGCGGGTGGAGATACACATGGAGGCTGTAATCGAGTGAGTTTGGAGATGCACTTGGAGGCCGTGATCGTGCGAACTTGGAGGCCGTGATCGTGCAAGTGTAGAGATACACTTGCAGGCTGTGATAGAGCGAGTTTGGAGATGCACTTGGAGGCCTTGATCGAGCTAGTTTAGAGATGCACTTCGAGGCCGTGATCAAGCGAGTTTGGAGATGCACTTGGAGGCCGTGATGGTGCGAACTTGTAGGCCGTAATCGTGCGAGGTTAGAGATACACTTGGAGGCCATGATCGAGCGAGTTCGGAGATGCACTTGGAAGCCTTGATCGAGCGGGTTCAGAGATGCCCTTGGAGGCCTTGATCGAGCGAGTTTGCAGATTCACTTGGAGGCCGTGATCAAGTAAGTTTGGAGATGCACTTGGAGGCCGTGATAGAGCGAGTTCGGAGATGCACTTGGAGGCTGGGATGGAGCAAACTTGGAGGCCGTAATCGTACTAGTTTAGACATACACTTGGAGGCCGTGATCAAACAAGTTTGGACATTCACTTGGAGGCCATAATCAAGTGAGATTGGAGGAGTACTAGGAGGCGGTCAATCTGGAGGCGGTAGTTCAGGAGGGAGTCGCAACGGGAGCTGAGACTCTATCCATTGGTTCACTAATAATTGTGCGAATGTAGAGAATTGAATACAATATGGTCTGCCGGGAGATGAGAGACGGGCTGGGAGCGGTGGACTGTTGATCTTTGGATGATGCAGTACGCGGTGTATGCAGTACTCAGTATATGCTGTACTTGGTGTATGCTGTACTTGGTGTATGCTGTACTTGGTGTATGCTCTACTTGGTGTATGATGTACTCAGTGTTAACTCTTGATCATGGCATGGAGAGATAGAGAGGTATGACTTAACTTCGTGTTCTTAGTTGATGGTACAATTGAGGACAAGAAAGAGAGACATGTGAGGGTACGGGGGAAAGCATCATAAGAAACTGGGACTTAGAGAATTTCGTGTGCGAGTCAATTTACTATCCCCCATACAGCAGGTACGAGTCCCGATCCAGCGTGTAATAACATCGATACGAGGTCTTCCCAACCCAATCAGGCAAGTCGTACCCATGATTTCTCATATCCGCTCGTAATCACATTGTTCTCATCTTCATCCCCAATCTCTCTCTTTCTGGTCCACAACTCTACTATCATCGCGGAACACAAAGTTAAGCCATCCCTCTCTATCTCTCCATGTCATGATCATGAGTTGACAATGAGTACAGTATACACCGAGTACAGCATCCACCCAAGATTGTTTGTCTTCCCTTCATTCTCACCATTACGAGTTGACCCCTGAATGAAGCTTCAGCTTCCGGCGTGCCTCTCTATACGATCGACCGCCTTCAGCCAGCTCTCCATGAGAGCTGAAAGGTAAAGTCACATTGCCACATTCCCACGGTTGCGAGTTAACTAACTGATGAAAAGAGTCTCAGCACCCAGCGCACCGCGCACCATCCGTCCACTGCCTCCCAGTACTCATCCAAACTCGCTCAATGCTGGCCTCCAAACTCGCTCAATGCTGACCTCCAAGTGTATCTCCAAACTCGCTTGATTACGGCCTCCAAACTCGCTCGATCCTGGCCTCCAAGTGTATCTCCAAAGTAGCTCGATTACAGCCTCCAAGTTCGCACGATCATAGCCTCCAAGTGCATCTACACACTCGCTTGATCACGGCCTCCAAGTGCGTCTCCAAACTTGCTCGGTCCCAGCCTCCAAGTGCATCTCCAAACTCGCTCAATCACGGCCTCCAAGTGCATCTCGCCCAATCACAGCCTTCAAGTGTATCTCTATACTTGCCCGATTACGAACTCCAAGTTTGTACGATCATGGCCTCCAAGGGCATCTCCAATCTCGCTCGATTACAGCCTTGGAGTGTATCTCTGAGTTCACTCAATCGTCATTTAGAGGCGCACCTTGAATTGCTCAAGCACCGCCCGCAGCCAGTCGAGATATACTGTGTGTAGATGTGTAGCTATATAGATACATAGATGAGAATACACACTGAATACATGAGTTTTAAAAATCGTTGAACGATAAGTAGTAGCTATGATTTCCAGGTGCACCAGCAGCGTTTCCAAAGAAGATGTTGGTTTTCCCAGACTGCTGTACAGTGATTCGAGGTGCTTCCAGACTTGTCGCCGGCGCTCCCAGGTTTGTTGCCGGCACTCCCAGGTATGTTGCCAGCACTCCCAGGTATGTTGCCGGCACTCCCAGGTGTGTCGCCAGCACTCCCTGGTTTGTCGCCGGCACTCCCAGGTTTGTCACAGGCACTCCCAGGCACTCCCAGGGTTGTGGTTGGCGCTCCCAGACTTGTCACCGGCACTCCTGGTTACTCAGAAGGCCGGCAGGAATGCCCTCCTAGGGTCTGATACTCTCCTGAAATTGACCCATCTAAGTTTACACTCCACATCCTCTCAGACACTCCTGGAGGCTTCCAGTGACAAAAATACATTTTGCTGATGTACATTCTCTGCATCCCAACACTCAATTTTTCAATGATGAGGCATATGCCAAGGTCAGCAAGCACGATAAAGATTGTATTCCAGATTTGCTAAGTACACTATTTGTGGTGTGGAAATACCACTGACATTGATTTTGAAAACGACAGCAGCCTGTCAAGCGAATCTGAGAGTGACAACGAGAATTGATTGAAAGGAACAGGAGTTCTGAGTATGATCATGATCTACAATTTGCGGACAGTTTAAAGTATATTTTAAAGAATATATTTATATGCACAATTAAAGAACAATGTAGTGATCAATGAAAACATACATGAAGAGGATAGAATGACTGCCAAAACACACTTATTGATGTTCTATGCCAAAGTGAATGGTTGCATAATGCGGACAAACCTGTGGCAAAATGAGTGTCAAGGGAGCGTCAACGATTTTTTGTCCTGGAAGTCAGGTTATTGAAATGTGAATTAGTCATTGTTACCTATAATCATTGTATTGGCCGCCATTCTAGGCAAAAGAGAATGCTACACTCTCCCTGCTGCATCTTGACAATGAGCATTAACTGAGTGACAATGATTTTTGGTCTTGAATCTTGGGTAATCTTGGTGGTAAATGATCGCAGATATCTATAAACAAGGTTTTGGCAGCCTTTATAAGCTGATAAGCAAGAGATGGTCCCATGACAGCCTCCCAGACAATCACAACTTAATTCGTTTTCAATGCTGCAATTCAGTGATCCTGAACATTTTAGCCTATAAAACCGATCAAAACTCCATATATAGACATTTGTGGCGATCTCATGTTTTGATTAACCATCATGCAAAGCCAAAAATTCTTAACACTCCGTTGACGCTCATTTTCAAGATCGGGCAGGGAGCGTATCGCTGTCTCTTTGGCCTTTAAAGGTGGCTAATACTACGCTTATGCATAACAAAGAACAAATCACTTTTCAATTACCTGACTTACAAGACTAAAAATCATTGATGCTCCGTTGACGGTCATTTTCAGAATCGGCAGCGAGTGTGTCACTTTCTCGTTTGCATTGAAATATGGCCAATACCCCATTTATGATCATCTGCATCCAATCACCACCTAGATTACCCATGATCCCAGAGCAAAAATCAATGCCACGCCATTGAATATTATGTTCAGGATGGGGCAGGGAGCGTGTCTCTCTTGTTTTCAGTTATAAAGGCAGCCAATTCATCCGAAAAGGACAATGGCGTACCAAAGTGAATATTTTGCGATCAGCAGTAGGATATCTAAATGCGACCATGAATAGAAAAACCAGAAACACAGAACTGGAGATTGGAACCAACGGGTCAAGCCAAACCAGGCATAACCCACAGGTTGACAGGTACGAGTCTGGGTTTGGCCTGTCAAGGCGCAGCGGGTCGGGTTTCTGGATGGTTCTGGAACAACACAGAACGGTTTTTGCGGTCTCAACCCAGACCGAAGGCCGGTTACCCGGGCCCATTGCTAACACTAGCCATGATCAAGCGAGTGTGTAGATGCACTTGGAGGCCATGATAGTGCGAACTTGGAGGCTGTTTGGAGGCTTTCATCTAGCGAGTTTGGAGATATACTCCGAGGCCGTGATCGGGCAAGTTTGGGGTTATGGTCTTGCAGGCTTTAATCAAGCACGACTGGAGGCCGTCGTCATGCGAGATTGGTGGCTTTAATCGTGCAAGATTGGACGAGCTCTGGGATGCAGTGAATGGACGGCGTGCCGGGTGCTGGGACTCTTTTCATCAGTTACTTAACTTGCAACCGTGGGAATATGACAAGGTGACTTTACCTTGGAGCTCTCATGGAGAGCAGGCTGATGGCGGTCGACCATATGGGGAGACACGCCGGAAGCGGAATCTACATTCAGGGGTCAACTCGTAATCATGAGAAGGAAGGGAAGACAAACAATGTTGGGTATATGCTGTACTCAGCGTATGTTGTACTTGGTGTATGCTGTACTTGGTGTATGCTATACTCGGTGTATACTGTACTCGGTGTATGCTGTACTCGGTGTATGCTGTACTCGGTGTCAACTCACGATCATCACATGTGGAGATAGAGAGGGATGACTGAGGTTTGTGTTCTGCGATTATAGTAGAGTTGTGGACAAGAAAAAAACAGATGGGGAATGAAGATGAGAATGATATGGAGGATTACGAGCAGACATGAGAAATCAGGGGTACGACTTGCCTGATTTGGTTGGGAAGTTCCTGTATAGGTGTAATTACACACCAGATCAGGACTCGTACCTGCCGTATCAGGGATGGTAAATTGACATCGACATGAAATTTTCTCAAGTCCCAGTTTTTCATGATGATTTCCCCCATACCCTCTCATCTCTCTCTGTCTTGTCCTCAATTCTACTATCACCTAAGAACACGAAGTCAAGTTATCCCTCTCTATCTCTCCATGGCATGATCAAGTGTTAACACCGAGTACAGCATACACCGGGTACAGCATACACTGAGTACTGCATATACCGCGTACTGCATCATCTCAAGATCAACTGTCTCCCGCTCCCAGCCAGTCTCATCTCTCGGCAGACGATGTTGTACTCAATTCTCTATATTCGCACAATTATGAGTTAACCAATCAATAGAGTCTCAGCTCCTGTCGTACCTCCCTCCCGAACAACCACCTCCAGATTGACCACCTCCTGTTACCCCTCCAATCTCGCTCGGTTATGGCCTCCAAGTGCATCTACACACTCGCTCGATCATGGCCTCGAAGTGCATCTCCCAACTTGCTCGACCAGAGCGTTCAAGTGTATCTCTAAACTTGCACGATTATGGCCTCCAACTTGGCATGATCACGGCCACCTATTGCATCTCCAAGCTCACACAATTGCGGCCTCGGAGTTTATCTCCACATTTGTTCGATTACGGCCTCCAAGTTCGCATGATCATGGCCTCCAAGTGCATCTACACACTCGCTTGATCACAGCCTCCAAGTACATCTCCAAACTCGCTCAATCATGGCCTTCAGGTGCATCTCCAAACTCGCTCAATCACAGCCTTCAAGTGTATCTCTAAACTCGCACGATTACAGACTCCAAGTTCGTACGATCATGGCCTCCAAGTGCATCTGCAAACTCGCTCGATTACAGCCTCGAAGTTGTATCCCCAACCTGGATCGAATTCGGCCTTGGAGTGCATCTCTAAGCTCACTCGTTCATGGTGTGGTGAAACAGTGGAGCGAGCTGGGAGGCATCCCATCATCAGCACTTTGTTGCACCTCGCATGGTATCCGAACGGAATTTATGAAAAAGAGTGATTCTAGCTCAACCAGCGTGCGAAGAGGATGAAAGAATATGAAGAGATACCCGGCCATGATGAACCACACAAATTCTGTGGATCTATGAATGCTCGGCAATAGTGCATGAGACCAGGAGCTGGGAAAGATAGAGTGGGTATTTCGTATAATGAGATAAGGTTAATCTACCCTGCGTTCTCCCAAATATATACTGCCTGTCGCTGAGTTCATCTCCATCATTCCTGTATCTCCGTATGATTATATGTATAAATACTAAGATAATACATGCCATACTATGATGTAGCGAATCTTGTAACTGTACAAAGACCAATATGATTCATGAAATGCCTTGTGGTTGTGAAACTCTAAGAGCCACTGGTGTGAGAATATGGCACCAAGTCTCCCGCAGAGCTTGTGCAGAGGTCTCAGTTGCTCTTGACATCTCCGCCGGACCTGTACAGAGGTCTTAGCAGCTCCGAAATTTGAATATTCCAACAGTCAAATCTTGTAGCAGCCTGAGTACACCTCCATCACTGCAGGTGCTTTCAGGAGTACATGTCAATGCTCTTGCAGAGTCTGAGAGCACTTTGCAAAGCTCCAGGGGGGGCTGGGAGTATCTGGAAGTACTTGTTATGGGTTTAGAAGATAAGAGATGGACGGAAGGAAAAGAAAACTTGAAAGAGTCAACAAAAGATAAACGAACGAGTTGACGAACAATAAACGAGAAAAGTCGACGAACAATAAACAGAAGAGTTGACGAACAATAAACAGAAGAGTTGACGAACAATAAACGGAAGAGTTGACGAACGATAAATGGAATGAAGCATACTCGTGTTATGCAGGACGCTGGTTCTGAGTACAAAACTTGAGTTACGATTCACTTCTTAAGATGGAGCTACCGTTGGATCACCGGTCCTAGAGAGGGAGGTAGTGTTAGGGGTTCTCCCTTAGCAGCGGTAATGATACATGTTTGAACGAAGCAGGTACATGTGACATATCTTTATGATGCTCATATGTAAAACACCTATCTGCGAATACGTGAGCATGTTTGTCAGTCGAGTGATCCTAAGCAGGATTACACTTGAGCCGCGTGTCGATCAATTAGTGGAGACTACGGTCGCACTAGCGGATTCAACTATGATGATTCAATTATGTCACCATAACTGGGAAGTGAAAAACCTTCAGCAGTGCGCATAATTATTGGCCACACCTATTAAAACCTTGTCTAGTGGGACAACACATAGTTAAATTGCGATTACACAGAATTACGTGTGCAGCAGACGTTATTGCAATATGCGAGTATGAGGGATCTGCAAGCTCATGCGCTAAGTGGTGAGAGGACTTGCGGCACTCCCCGGTCTACGGAAGGTCGAGACCTAAGCATGCAGTGTCTGAGGGATTAATGACATTGGCTGAAGATAAGAGGCCAGAAGCAACCCTGCTCATTGATTTGAGTTAGTATGCATCGCAACGTCACACCAGTTAAATAAATACGAGGTCTGTGTGTCATAATCTACACTGGCAGAGTATCGGTTGGTCGCTGATTAAATCTCTGAGGGCAATGCCAAACATCCTTATCTAAGGTGAGGCACTTAATAGTGAAGAGCTATTGAAACATATTACAATAAAGCACTGATATGACTTTAGGTCGTCAGATGTTCCAGTTACTGAACAAATGGGAAGCAAGATATCAAAGTTGAAGTTATGATCTGATACGTGTCTGACGTAATTTAATATAATGGATGGCCTGATATTAATCAGGAGCGTAATGATTCAAAACCACATTATATGAACACGATAACCTAAGAGAAGTGTGGGAATCTTTTACCGGGCGCATTCGTAAGAATGTAAGTCATGATCGCAATAGTTGCAATTACGAGAATCGGAATCATGGCATGAAAGTACGGGCTTGAGAGACCCCGAACATGACTATATAAGAGATCACATTGTCCCCAACAATAAGGAGAAACAAGCTCTAGCAGCAAACAGTCAGAAACCTACCAGCGAAGGGAGACCTTTATTTAGTATTGAGTTTTTATGATACCTTACCTATTATTATATAAAATATATTTGCATTGTAGCAGCAGCCCCGCCCCGATAAGTATCACCTATTGGATTTATGGCAATTACCTTTGAAAACGACAACGAGATAATCATTTACGCCCTTGAAAAGATTATAGCATTTAGTTGTATCAACCAATATTTCTTTGTAGCCAGCTGTGTTTGGTGGATTGCTAGCGTCACCGGATTAGACGAGGGACTAAGAATCCATATCGACACCCTAATCGAACAACACAATATAACACAACGGGGTGTATCTTCAACTCCCCGAGATATTGCCAGGTCGGTTAGTATCAACCGCGACGATACAGATCAAGTCAGTCTGCCGACTCAGAAGAACAAACCAAAAGGGAAAGCCCGGAAGTCCAGGCGATTGCGAATAGCCAAGGCTCTCCGGAAACTTAAAGATAAGGAATAGGATCTAGAGCCTTACTAGTATCTATACATGGTACTAGTGTTAGCAACGGTTCTGGACCGTCACTTCGGGTCCGGGTCCGGGTCCAAACCGAACCGTTGCCAAATTGGCGGTCCGGGTCGTCAATAAACCCGAACTGCCCACTCGGGTACCGTTCCATGGTATACTCCCAACCCGTCTGAATTGGGCGGGTTGTCAGCGGGTCGCACAGCGGGTCCATCTATAGATTCATATAAGGCTCTTGTATTTGCAGTGTGTTAATAGTATCTTATCAAAATGAAGTTTTCAGCAA
>Ga0307514_10001312_pt1 | contig 31877 bp, 38 predicted proteins | sample 16_EM_MG_FD_203088 | JGI IMG/M metagenome (GOLD analysis project Ga0307514, IMG submission 203088) | Populus trichocarpa ectomycorrhiza microbial communities from riparian zone in the Pacific Northwest, United States - 16_EM | ecosystem: Host-associated > Plants > Roots > Unclassified | place... | reverse complement strand
ATTGATTTGTATTGCCTTTCAGTGATTGAATTTCTCAGCCCAGTTCAGTTATTTTCTGACTGAATTTATAAATTAAGTTGATGAACTTCAGTTACTATGTTTTTTGAGTTATCAGAGCCAATGGTAGATATAGTACTGGATGAAAAATACTCACTCTATAATAAACTTTTCAAGATTTTGATGAACCTCACTTCAGAAGGGATGTTTGGAACCAACTAGTACCAAATATATTTACATTGAACCATTCAACCAGTTATCATAGAATAGAGAGGTATCATATGATGTTGTTTTGGTATACTCGGTGTATACCCAAAATAGATCATCCTCCAAATCCAACAGCCCAGCAGCAATCATCACAGATGTCTGATAGACATCCCAATCCCCCCTTTCCACAGTTGTGCTTGGCCAATCTAGTGAACCTTGATATTGGTCAATATACCTGAAGAAGTGCTTAGTTGCCTTTCTAGAAAAGAGTTTCAAGACCCACCCCTGGTACTCCGCCTGTTCTTCCTCAGAAACAGCTGGATCAAGCAATTGGGATGCCAATGCTGCAGTGGAGTTTCGGGGAACTTCAAGCTCCGGTAGTCCGGCAACCTCGTTTAGTCTTATCCCCTTTCCACTCACTGCCTTAGTCCCGCTAAATCTCTTGATACCATCAACGCCCCTAAGCAGCACTGTTAGCTGCGTGATCGACAAGAAACAGTATTTAAGACCTGGCTGAATGGCTTGAAAGGTGAGTGTGGGGCAGAAAAGGGCTGGTGTTGACATCCCTGGCAGTTTTCCTGAAGAAATGTAAAGGACGGCCAAGTAGAACCCAGTTCCGAATTCTTACCCTGGCAACTTCAGCGTACTGTTCATTGAATACACGAAGTGTTTGCCCAAAGACGTGAAGAGAAGCGGACGGTAATATTCAACCCAGAATTCGCTTCTCAGGTCTGCGAATTCGATCATTCCCGCTTCGCACTCAGTATACCCGTATGCTGGCTGTAAGTTTTTTTCACTGAACCAGACCTGATAGCCACTCCTCCGAGGGGGCTGGGTAGCGGTGCGGTCGGCGTGGACGTCAAGGAATAGGTTTATCGCCGCTTGCTTGTCGGCATCTGTGAATGTGTCAAATAAAGGGAACCCACTGAGCTGTAAGTGACGCTCACCCAGCAAGGAATTTGTATAGAACCTTCGGAGGTTCTCAATGATGTCTCTAGAGTGACTGTTCCAATGGAGCATTCGGCGGTAGGTCTCTACCCGATTCACGAGTGCACTCCCCGTATACTGCAATGCAAGGGCTAGAAATAATGAGCGTCCAGTCGACCTCCTGAGCCCGGGCTTACTGTCACCGTGGTCGTGGTACATCTCAGTCAACATGTTGACTGCGTCCGAGTCGAAAGGAAGGTTAGGGCTATTTACGATGCCCAGGGCATACAGCTGGTGCCCGAATGCACGCTTTCCGAGAACAAACTGAGCAGCATTGGTTCTGTCCAAGCAATCCACGCAATTTGTCCGGCATATCCCGTTTTGAAGCAGCATTGCCGAACGCCACTCGGAATGTGGGTTGCTATTATAGCGTGAGTCAAATTTTGTGCATGTGGGTTCTACATCGACACGCACGGTTCCAATTTTTCGGCATGAGAATAAGGCTCAGAACCGGAGTGGAAAAAACCTGTTGTCTGGATCGACTCTTCTGCGATGTCTTCCAAGTAACTTATGACATCTTGGGTTTTCCTGGCTTAAATCAGTAGAATGGACGGACCAGACACAACACATGCTGACTCTTTGTATGCTCGCGACATATCCCAGGCCCGGTAAATCATTTTCTTATCATGCGGCAAGAACTGATTCAAGTATTCGACACATTGAGTATATTCATCTAGGAGTTTTGACTCTCGTGGCTGGGGTTCACGTTTCTTGATGAGATTCAGTATCGTGATCGGAGCACCGTAGCGTTGGAAGAGGTTGTTGAAGTGTAAGGAAGCTGCAGTGTAGAAGGGATCCACGACGCTGACTGATAGACATGAAAATCTACCGCCGTCACGAGTATGTGTGCGCACGCACTTTCGATGGGGGGTCTTGGACTCATACTTGTGGTATCTTGCGTCCAGTATACAGGGATGCTTCCACGGTACTGATGGGCTTTAGTTGGGAGGTTGATACCGTCATAACACATCATGATTGACCTGGACGTAGCTCGTGTATTTCGGGCTTGGACGGCGCCCATTGCTGATCCGATACTTCGCAGGAAAATGAAACGGTGTCGTTAACGCTTCGGAGACGATTTGTTCCGTTTCTACCTCATTCGCCACATTCCCCTGAGAACTAATGTTATGAATGGGGGCATCTCAATCATCGTGCACACACCTCATCGTTCACACCTCGTTTTAAGTAACGGGCGCCAGCATAGTGGCGAGAGCGCCTTGCTATCAAAGTTATGAAAACGACGCGACCGAGAACATTAAGCTCTCGAGGAAAGAATAAGCCTCACTCGGGAACGATAAAAGTGGCACCTACTTGCTTGGTCCACGTGACCGTGTATCATGGGTAACAACCAGTGCACCTTGGCAGCATCACTCGGTGTTGAGAATGGGGCCATGAGCATCCGATAGTTCCAAGTGAACCTATCGTTGAACCGCAAACGGTCATGATTCACGCGTGATTTCGTTAGGTTATGCTGCAACGTGGACGTTATGTCGTAGGTGTAGCTTTGCTATGGTCAGTCCGGGATCACAATGTGCATGGAGAAACGTACCTGAAGTAGAAATTCTTGGACATGTCCACCTGCTTGAACATATTCATGAGCCTATTTTCTTCCGAGACTCTTTCTACGCGGTGGTTGTGGCAAATTGGAAGGATTTCGGTGCTTTCACAATGATATACGTAGTGTCCGCCTAACAAGGCGACAACAGACCTCTTCGTGACGAGGATCATGTACCACCCTGCGGTGAATCTGACAAAACCTTGAACCATTGTCAACAAGAACAAGTCGCCTAGATTGTGTGGACCCCACCTGCGATACCGAAAAACACACGAGCCTTTCCCAGTCCACCAGAGGACCTGTTTCCGTCTTCAAGCATCTTCAGCATCGCACTCATCTGCTTCCCAGTGTACACAGCCTCATCCTCAAATACTGACAGTTCATCCTGGGAGGTTCTGTCGATCTTGATTATGCGGTGGCGTGAATCGGTAGTGTTCGACGCGATGACGAAGTACCGAAGCCTGTTTTCATATAGGATGAACTTGTTGAAGGCGAGATGCTGGTCGGTCGGATACGATGACCGCTGAGACGGTAGTGAGTGTGGCCTCGTGTTTATGTCTCTTGGACAAGTTGCCGGAGTCGAACATGCTGGCTCGCTCGGAGTGGTGATTGGTGAATCCGCAGGAAGGGTCATTGGGGATCCGATCACCTTGAGCACTGACCGCATCACAATGACTGACGATGACAAGCCTGATCTCAAAATCCCCCCTTTTGATGAGGTATCCTGGCCAGCTACTAGGGTTGGTTTAGCTATTCTCATGCTTTCTGTTACACAGGCGAGGCTTTCCGAGGATGACAAGGAAATAATCCTCTTTCAATGGCTTGCCTCCACCCAACGATCTCTGGAGGATGCAACGCCTGTAAGCCCCGGCTCCTTGTCAGCTACCACTTGAGCCACCACCCACCTTCATTAGGATATCATTAGAACTTCTCACTCGGAACTCTTGGAGCCTCTCATGAAGACCATCGAGGCTCCAGATCCTTATCCTCCCCCTAGCCGACCGTTTCGGAGGCTAGTAGCTCAATGCCTTCTTCTTTTGTTCAGTCGCGGAGACTCTAAGGGTCTCTTCGATTCCGTGCAACGACTGTTGAAGCTCGTTTCAGACACAAAACCCCCAACAAATGACGTGCCTAAAGCGTGAGCCTCCTGCGGATCTCTTCATTCACCAATCTCACATCTCGTAGTGCCGCACTCTACGTAATCGGGGAGCTGATGGCTTCCTTCGGCTCTCATGTATGCTGTATTTTTACAGCATTTTGCCTTGCTGACCGGCAGCCCTGATAGGTTATGTCGCTTATGAGCGACATCACAGTCACTACGATAAAGATTTCGAAGTCGACATCTGTAATTGCCGAGGATAACCCACCATATCACCGAGCTGATGGTCTACTTTTCTTAGTTTACAACGTTAATTCGCTATCATGCCCTTTTGTGCCTCTCGAAGTCCCTGAAAAGCGCAAGACGCGCTGTGGCTGACACATCACTCAAAGATATCACGAAGCTGGTGAGGACCTGTATCCTCGACAAATCGCTCCCCGTTGAACGGGCGACCACAGAAGTGAGTTTACTGTTCTGCAAGCGTCTGCCCTACTCACGTCGAATAGGTCATCGTTGCTCTTTACCCGCCTGATTCACCGCTCAAGACTGTGGTCGAAGTCGAGATATTTATCAACCTCTGTGTCAAGTCATTGGATGCGTCAGACAGATCAACCCGACGGTACCTTGCTAGTCTAGCCGGCCGCATTCTCGCTTCGACGCAAGAAGAACGCGAGGTTCCACATAGCGAGCCCCCGAAAAGGGGCAAGGGTCAATCAGAGGACAAGGACCAGATTACCTCCTCGTCCATTAGTCCCAGCGAGAGCAGGAGCTGTTTACTTACTCCCACGGAAATGTTCCACCAACTTTCAACCCACCTTAACAAAGCGGCCATTGGCAGGAAGGTGCTGGTTGGCCTGTGCGAGATGTACGCTTCTCTCCTGCTTTCCCTTGGCTCCGAATATGTCGAAAAGCATTACGCTATCATCGTCTCCCACTTCATGAACGAACTCATCGCAAACCCTCGCAATACATCTACCCGGCAAGACGGACTTGTGGTCAGGACTCTCGTTGGAACGTTGCTTCGAGACTTGACCGGAGTGCGCCTACTGAGTGAGCAGGGGCAGATAGCGGCTATCCAAGAACTCTCAGGTTCATACCTGAAACGTTGGCCAGCCCTGATGCCCGGTCAATCGGAGCCCTCCGCTCTGGCTCTAACTGTGGCACTGATAGAGGTCGCAGGATTATTACGACAGCTGGGAAATTCTCCTCCTCCAGTTCAGGTGAGCTCCCTCCTTCCATACCAAAACGGTGACATGAAACGTCGTTCAGGATGCCCTTTTTGATCCCCTTGTCACACTTCTTTCCCACCCCAATCACACCACTCGTATCAGCGCAGCGTGGGCGCTGCAATGCTTTTGTTACGCCACACCATTGCGACTGCCCAAAGTCATCCTCGTCGTGGTTGAGAAACTACAACGAGACCTTACACTACTCGCCTCCCCTTCCCCACCTTCAGATGTACACCTCCGAGCCCTGGGCTATGCCTACGGACTAGGAGGGTTGCTGTCCATTATCCCTGATCGACCACTGTACGTGTCCTACGACATAAGCGCCAAGGTCCTCGATATGGCGATCCAAGTCCTCAAGCGTGCAGGTGAGCACGACCTTCAGGTTGCTGCTGTAGAGGTGGAGGTTTCTTGGTCTCTCATCGCTTCCCTGATGACCTTGGGGCCGAACTTCGTGCAAACATATCTACCACAGCTTCTTGTGTTGTGGAGGAATGCCTTGCCTAAACCCACTACCAAGGATACCCTAAGCGCTTCTGGGAGGAATCCCCTCGAATGGTCATTCCTACTTCATGTCAGGGAGAGTGCCTTGGGTGCAATACTGTGCTTCTTGCGACACAACAATCCCGTCCTCGTCTCTCTCGATGTCGCACGGCGGCTCTCCTCCCTATTAAACAACGCCCTACAATTCGCTATGGCCTTCCTCGCACAGATTACTGACGAGCAACTCGACCAACCGGTGGCTTCCAAGGATAGAACCGGGCTTACACTCCGTACACGAGAATCACTTCTTCGTCGGCGCATCTACCAATGCTTTTCTTCCATTGGTTTCACCGGTATCACAGAGGCTACCCAGTCCAGTCTTTTGCGGTCAACAATCACCCTATTCGCCTCTGCAGATGGTTATGCAGGTTCACCGGTACAAGCAGCCATCGCATCGAGCTCCGGGTCGTTTAATTCGATCTGGCAAAGCACAGATGGCTACGCCTACGGTCTCGCATACTCCGATACCCAAATCGAGGGCGGGGAGTTTGCTAGCAAGAATAACTCCAACAAGGATGCCGTTGAAACATACGTCGATGAATTGGTGCGTATTACTTCAGCCCTCCTTTCCCATAATTGACTAAGCACATCCTAGCTGACAAGACCAATCCTCGGAACTTGCGAGCACGACCCCCTTACCCTTTGGGAATCGCGTCCTTCGAACATTCACAAAGCTTGGCCATTACCACCACCACCAATGACGTCTGTGGTTGACCACGCGATCCAGTTGTTCTCGTTGCTCTTGCCGATTCAAGATCAGGAGTCTGCTGCTCGCGCAGTCAAGGAGCTCGTGGATTCCACTCGAAGCCCAAGGTTGGATCGGAATGCTGGCAGACGCGCCACGGTTTTAATCAATGCGAACATCGCGCTCTGCCTCGCCCTTCGCGCTGCTACTAATAATGTGAGACAGGGGAGAGAGGCATTGGGTAATTCAAAAGTGACAAACATGCTATCTGGATTCTTAAAGGTGTTTCATTTGAAAACCCTTGGACTCATCCACCGCTGATCTCCAGCACAGGAATCACTCACGAATGGCGACCCTCTCCTTCGATTGGCCGGGAGCGAATCGATTGGCCGCCTGTCGAGTTTGGCGGATACGGCGTTTATGACAAGTCAGATTAAAATGCTTGTGGACGAAATCGTTTCGAATCGAGACCCAAACAGCAGATCCGGTTGCGCTATTGCGTTCGGGGCCATCCACGCACACGTCGGCAGCCTGGCAGCTGGTCCGTTACTCAAAACTTCGGTGAACATGTTGATGTCCCTTAGCAACGACCCCCATCCTCTCGTACATTTCTGGGCAATCAAATCCCTGGCGAAGGTGATCGATTCCGCGAGCCTGGCTTATGCGCCGTTCGTGCCAAGTACCCTCGGCATGCTCTTCAAAGTCTATACCCTTGATTCCCACGAGGCAGAGGGGGGAACTCTACCTTATGCGAATATCAGTGGAGACCTTCCGACCTACCAAGCTGTTTGTCAAGTGATCGACGGGGTCATTACGGTGCTGGGACCAGATATACAAGAATCCAGTCGTACTAGAAGTCTGGTGATAGACCTCGTGCGGTCTTTCCTCGCCGAGGAAGACGAAGGGATTTGTGTGGAAGCAATCAAGTGCATCCAGCACTTCTTGATGTTTGCCACAGAGCACGCCCGCATACCGTCGCTTGTCTCCCAGTTCAGGGTTCACATGTTATCTCCTCGCACGCCCTTGAAGGTTGCCTCGATCAACGCTCTATATCAGCTTGTGCAAAAGGATGCCATATCGATGTCCAAGCTTGGTGGCGATCAACTCGTCGAAGAGCTGTTCGGAATGCTTGATAACGATCCTTCTATTGAAGGTGTGCGAAACGTGATCCTAGCATGGCTCCAACAGACCGCCATCCACAATCCTTCAGCGTGGATCGATCTGTGCCAGCGAATCATGTCGAGAACTACTGCCACACAGCGTATCGTTGAATCCGCCACCGCCGGTGCCACGCTTCAAGACGACGAAGGGGAATCGTTGAGCGTTGGAATGACTCAGGATTCTACAACCTCGAATCGAGGTCACACTACTTCCAGATGGAGGACACAACTATTTGCGCTACAGTGCCTACACGACATCTGCGGGATAGTGGGAAGATCCGGACGTCAAGAACACATCAACCTCCCCTACGCGAAGCTGAATGGTCTGCCCACCCACGGACTCCTCGTAACACGGGTCCCGGACTTGATCAAAATGGCCTTCACTGCCTCTGCTGCTTATGTGCCAGAGATCAGGTTGGAGGGGCTTAAAGTTTTGCGTGACGTGATCGAGGTATGGCCTTTGTAAACGGAAATAGAGTCCCAAGTTAGTGCTGACGATCACTAGGTTTTTGCTACATCACCTGACCCACTCTACACGGATGCTCTACTTTTGGAGCAGCACCAGGCTCCTATCACAGCAGCCCTCACTCCAGCCTTCTCCTCAGACACCACTCCAGAAATTCTGGCTCTTGCGATTGGAACATGTGCCGTGTTCGTGGGATGTGGTGTAGTGAAGGATGTGGGGCGGATGGGTCGAATTCTCAAGCACCTCACTTCCGCACTGGAACAGTCGAAAGGTAATTCGGTCTGAAGTTCCCTGATGAACGAGCATTCGATTCACAATGATGTAGAAACTGGGACACTGTCCCTTGGGGATGCTGGGGAGTTGAGCCCGAATGCCTCAGTCATGCTCCGAATCGCGACTCTTTCTGCTTGGGCTGAGCTTGCGATCGCCAGCGCTGCACAGGGGTACCTCAAAGACCTGATTAAGCCATACCAATCATCGCTCGCATCGTTGTGGGTGGCATCACTCAGAGACTATGCCAGCGTGAGGGCAGATACGGAGGCGCTCCAGGAGGATACCCCAGCTGCCTTGGATATCTCATATACGAACCTTGGAAAGGAAGTATTGTTGCCTGTGCGTCTTGCAGTCATTCGTCTCGTGCATCCATTCACCAGTTTCTAGTATTACCAGGCCGCCTGGCCGGTTATCCTCGAGGCCATCGCTACCGCGATGCATGATGGCGATGCTCACGTACTAGCGGCTCTGGACGGCAGTGAGACTATAGTAAACGGGATATCTCAATCTGCTCCGCGGACGGAACCGACCGCCCTCTTCTTCGTGATATTTGGTCTTGTCTATGAGGCTTTGGCGTCTCCCGACACTGAGAGTGGCTCAAGACATCGAACAGTCTCGGTAATTGGCCTGAAGTGTTTGAAGTACCTCGTCATGCCTCAGTACTCCGGACACGCCTTGCTTGACCAGGCAAACTTTGACGAGCTGGTCAGCCTGTTCTACCGAATGACGATCACAGAGCCCCCGATAGTGGTAGGCCACATCCTGGAGGTGATTTCCTCACTCGTTGTGAGCCAGGATGCGAAGCTTGCTGAGCTAGATGCTCTCATAGTAACTGGGTGAGGCTCATTCTGCTGCTGAAGAGACGCGGACTAACCCGCTGTAGGAACACCACGTCCATGACGGCAGTCCCTCCCAGTGGGCTTCGTGCACAATGCCTGAAGTTGTGTACATTTATTCTCAAACGTGCCTTCGCAGATGGTGGTAATTCCCGTACGTCCACCAATACGCTTTCTGTATGAGATGAAATAAACGCCCTATTCCAGCGGAACGCGTCAGGCTCGTCAGTACCGGATTTGATAGTTATATTGCGGTCATGAAGACGTTCCCTCCTGCGATGCAAAATGAGCTTCGTACGGTTGGGGTCTACCTCTATGGTGGTGGGTTTCACCGTATTACCGGAGCTGGATGACAAGATTCCTAATTTTAACACCGGTAGAACTCCTTAAAAACGAGACATCGATTATTGACTTCGCCGGCCCAACACTCCCGGCCCTGAAATCACTCTTGGACGTACCCAGGGAGTTTAAAGACCTGTCGGACGGATACGCAAAGCTTGTGCATGGCATCCTCTCGGCCTGCCTTGTTAATATTGACCACATGAGGTGGGTTCTTCACGTTCCCAAAGTACACCCTTCTCACAGTTCCCTCACAGCGGACGCCAAGGACTAGCTTCGACGCGCAAAGTCCAGAGCAACCTACTGGCATCTGTTCTCATCCTCACCATAGTTCCTGTCACAGTCAAAGTCAGCCAGGCCGCGATAGACCACTGCTGCTTCCTTATCTCTCAGAAGTTGACGGTAGACGAGGTAAATTTACTGTATACACCCCACATGAGATTTAACACCAGTAATTCCGGGCAGGTTTCATTAACCGCCGCCCACTGTGCAAAAACACTGACCATCGCTGCCGCATCCGGGAACCAGCTGCTGCGACAGTGTCCGAGGCTGTTGATGCCAGGACTGATTGAGTTTATTGCACAGAGCGCCGGAATGGTTGAAGGAGGAACCTTACCGGACGCGCGACTGGCGGCGCTGAATGAAGTTTGGAAGGCGTTCTCACTGTTTTTTGCATCAGTGCCGGAAGATTTGCGTGAGTCATCCAGGCTACGGTCGGACTAGTCAAATGTTCAACACTCTGCTTCCAGGTGTCCGGCTGTTGTGTGTGCTGTTGCCGACGGCGACACTGGTCCTGGATCCGAATTGCTCCCCGCCGTCTACACTACACACGCAAGGTATAACACACCTGCTGTCGTATGCAACATCAGCACCAGCTGCCTTCAAGGAAGCCACTGGGACACTCCCAAATACGACGAGGGATATATTGGAGACGTCGATAAGGCAAGCAGTCGGGGGGATGAGTGGGACAAAGCAAGCTCAGGCAGCGAAGCCGCAGATATCTCTGAGGTCGTTCTGACTGTAGACTTAAAAATCCACATGTACTTGTGCGGACAGGCGGGAATAAGTACAGGAGAGAGAAGTTGTGCATCACGTGCTCCAATCAGGAGCGGTTGCCATGACGATGGCGAAGACACTTCTTAAAGGCGTTGTTTGTACTTTCCCTCTCTTTCACTTCTATTCCGTTCGAGTCCTCTGAGAGGATCGGCTTTTACCTTCATTTCAAGCCTTTTGCCGTTCGTTTCTTGGGAGGCATGCAGTTCTTCTTCGTGATCGCGGTTTTGACTTTGTTTGCCGGGCAAGGTGGGGACCACCTTTCGGGGGAGGAGGATAGAACTTACCAATTGGGACAGGAATCGGCCTTAACGTTGACATCGGGGGAAGACTTGGGAATATCTCCGCCATCCAAATTGTCGACATTCCTGCGGGGCAGCTGAAGACGGACGTAAGTTGACCAACAGGTGGTGAAAATAGTGGAAGCTTACCTCTCTCTGTTGGGCCAGTGTGAGACAACGTGTGCTCCCGCATTTTCAGCGATCCAGGTAAGTACATATTGCGATCTTCCTCGGCACTTCTAACCGCTCCCAGGCATGTGGAGAGGACGACAATTGCCTATGCAAGAACGAAACCGCTGTTGCCATCCGTGATTGCCAACAATGTATAAACTCGTTGAAACCACCCTCCATTCCGTAACTGATGGTGAACTTACAGGCATGTATGTTCAATTGATCAAGAAGAATGAGAAGATGCCCGATCCACGGGCAGGGTCTACTCCCGTACTCAGTGGTACGTATATTACATCCCAGTGCGGTAGTTAATCTCACCGACCTCCATATCCCAGCGTATGCTGCCGCCTGCCTAGCCTCGGCAAATGTCACGGTTCCGAAGAATCTGGTTGGCCTTACGGTGCCTGCTGACTGGGATGGTCCCAACGGAATGAGCATGGGAGTTCCTGCCGCCGTGTTGACTGTCATTACTGCCGCACTCATTGGCGTTGGCGGGATCTCGATCCTTTGCAGCATGTAGATGTACAAAGCTGGCTTGTATTTGTCGTGGAGAAGAATCGAGTTTCTTAGAGAGAATGATGTACCTGTTTGAACAGTTCCATTGCCACTATCGACCTCGCTCCAGGTACTATTTATATGCTGCAGACCGGGTTATTGTACATGACCTTTCCCCCACGAATGGACACCCCACCACATTATCCTGCATTCCCACAAATGGCCTCTACCTGGGCACGGCGCCCAAAGACCTTGCCAAGGCTCGCACCGACCAGACAACAAGTTAGGGGCGAAACTCCCACAATGCCGACTACCGCCCGGAGTTCGGACAACGGCGTGTACAAAGCGCCATCCAATCACGTCGTGAATTTCTCCACTTTTTTATCGGCAGCATCAACGGTCCTTCGTGTTACAGCGACGGGTAACCACCCATCGCCCACGACCGCTGTCAATGGGATTCTGACGGAAATCGGTGATGTGCGTTTAGTTCCCTCCCCGCGGCCACCCTCGACCGTTTTCTGACTGGGCCTGTACCACTCAGGGATTGGCGCCATTACCGGTTTCCATCTGGGCTTCTATAGAGGATTCATCGCCAGCGGCGTACCCGCTCTTATACTGCGTTTACCGTACCCATGTGGAGGTGAGCATCATCTCACCATTTCAACGAATTCTCATTGGAGAGAAGGAGGCAATCACTCCCCAATTTTACCGCACCAAGTGTTGAGTGCACAGCCACAGCCTCTCCCACAGAACGCTTGTCGCGTCTTTTTCATTGATCTCACGCTGAGTCCCGTTGATATTACGATGGCTTACTCCTTTTCCCTGCGGCTCTCTGTTATTTTCAGGCGTGCGAAGCCCTCTGTTCTTCAACCACTACCTTCCTCTTCAAATTTTCCCCCGCCCTCGACGCCGACCTCCAACCATTCGCCAAACTACGACTCATCCAGATAGAGTGGCGTCCGGTGTGTATACATTCACCCGCAAGACGTTGTTCATTTTTTCTAATATCCGCCCATTCAAGTCCAATCCAACCCCCTCACTACAATCCCCGTTCTCTCTAGAGATGAATTCGCCAGTCATTTCTTTACCCCCTCCCTCAAGGATTTCCTATCTCCCCGACGTGCTCGCCCCTACGCAACACGAATCTGGCACCTTTGCGCTATCGAGTAACCCGCCCAACCCGAAAGCAAACTTCAGGTTTGGAGATTGGATGTATGCACTATCCACTGCCCTTGAGATTGCTCTGACCCTCCCCTCGTAACAACCAGTTGCCCTTCTGTCTCTTGCGCGGCCCACAACTTCGGGTGTGTTTCCCCCGCGGTACCTGGGTTGTTCTAAAACTGATCCTGGCTTAGGCGGAATTCAAGTTGCATTGGATGCGGTACAAGCCGTCCTGCGGTTGGATCATTGGTTGTTCACCACGCCGGACGCGTGCCCCCTCAAAGGTTTTCGCCTCGTTTCTCAAACGTAGAATCCCCACGCGAGCAGTTCGACACTTCTCTTGTTGGCCCGCTAACCCATCCCTCAATGCATGCTTCTCAAGTATCGAAAAGTTCGCTGCCAGTCCAACTCACGCCATCGGGGACACAGATCTGTGCAGGTGGAAAAGTTCAGAACATCTCAAACAATCCACTCACGCCCTGCTACATGTTCTGGTCCTCCAACGAACCGGTTCCCGAGCCAGGGCAAATACGTCCGGCACTCTCGGTTGCCCTACAATACCCCCCTATCCTCAATACCGGCAATCGTGGTCCCATCGAACATCAGCCGGGAGATTGGATCTGCAAAAAGTGCAACTATTTGAATTGGAGGCGCAGAAAAGTCTGCCAGACGTGCTATCCTTGTATGGCTTCATCTCTCCATATGCACATTCCCGTGACCTCACTCCATCTTTTATTGCAGACGCTGAAGGAAACGGCGATTCAATCTCCACGACGGTCCAGGCGGAGCGGATCGCGTTGCTAGCGAACACGATACGAGGGCGCGAATTTCACTCTCTTCCTCCATCCCCATCCTCTGCGGTTCACGAGCGACCGCTCCGCCGATCCTCCCTGCCACTCCAAGCGCTCGCCGCCACCCAGCAATCAAGCGGCGACGTTTACCGTTACGATGGCCGACTCATGTCTCGATCTCTATCCTACCAGAATGATTGGTTCCCGAATTCCCGTCAGCCGAGTCCTGGTAACCTGAGGAGCCCTGGCTCAGAAAATCCGAAGACCCTGTACCAGACGTCACTCGGTAATAGGTCATCGCCATCGTTCGCCCCCGGGACCGCGACGTACTCCCCAACTCACGCGAACATACCTCCTTCCGGACCCTTGCTCCCGTCGTTCCTCCAGGATATTGTCCAATCCCCATCTCTTTCTCCTGCATCATCTACAGATTTTTCCCTCGAAGACTATAGCAATGATGAGCTCGAACCAGGGAGGTTGAACAAGTTCAACGAGGCGAATATACCGTATCGTGGGGTTCATTCATCACTCGCCCTCAGGTCGACGACAAGCTTGACAAATATGTTCAACATCTGGAAACTGGATGGAGACGAAACAAGGGGTTGGTAACCGGTTCTATTTCCTTTCTATTGTTTCTTGTGGAGAATTTTTTTCAGGGGGAGGTCGGACTTTTGCCTAGGGTATTTTCTTGTGGAATTCTCGAACGTCGCCTTGCTTCGCACTTTTTTTTGGATCTTTTGAGGACTGGTCGTGCCGCGACGCGCATTGTTCGCTGGCAATTCTTAATATATATATTCATGTACACTTTGTATACCATACCCCTAAGTAATAATACTATCCACGTCATTTATCCGCATGGGAAAAGGTGCTCCCGATAAACTGCTACACTTATTGCTGCGTACTTACTCATATATTCTTACTTCGCAACTGTGCCCCTATATCTCTACCATCAGTCAAAGAGCACTCACGCTTCTGGTAGAACCACCATACCACAAGGTACTCCAAGCACTTGGCTCCACGAGCGTCGTCTGTTCGCGCGCAATATGGCATAAGAAAAAAGCCGTGCCCCGGAGGACGCGCGTGGTCCACTCCTGTGACTTTTGCTGTGCCTGACAGATGGACCGATTCCTGTCGCTACTCCCGGTGGTGAATTCCCAGGGCAGTTTTCCCTTGGAGAAGGCAACCGTCAGGGGAAAGGCCGGAACCCGTCGCACAATACCTGTGTCATCGATGACAACAACTACTGTGGAAACGCTGCCTCAAAGGGATCAGCATCGCGTCGTGTCAATCAGTGGGAGTCGTGGTCACAAGTCCGTCGCCAGCTGTGTCGGGACTTCAGTTAGGGTACGATCAGGCGCGGTCACCGTTGACGACTGGGCCAGTTAACGGTACACTACCAGTACCACACATTAGACGCACCAATTTCGAGCAAGTGAACTGGGGACAAAAAACGCCTTCCCCTCTGTGGATATGCAGAGCTGCTCAGTAGTGATGGTAACCGAAGACCCGGAGATGACTGGTGCAATAATACACAGCACTTGTAACTCAGTTCCCCTCTACGGGTAAGAACAAGGGGAATCGTCAGGTTACAGTGAATCGGTTTGCGGGCCGGTCGTGGGCCTTGGAGATGACGTACATTGCCATCCGACCTAGTGCGTCACCATGGGACCTTGGCGGCCTCAGTCAGATCGATTTCGACGCTCAGGCTCGCTCGATCTGCACTCATCCCCATCTTCCACTGTTTTTCCCCAAATAGCTGTAACGATAATAAGATGCACCCTTTCGGTGGGAGCCCTCGGTGCCCAAGGTATGTCGATTGTTATCACTCAACCACATACGAGTGTGGTCCCGGCGGTCGATTGCCAGGGCGGGAATCGTTGACGTTTGTGGGCGTTGAAATCTAGATGTGAGAAGGCCGTCTACGCGGCCGAGCAGGTATGAAACGCCACAAATCGATGTTCATGCGCCGAGTTACTGAGCTCGGGTTGAAGGTAATGGGCCCAGGACGGAAGGTTGGTTAATTGTTTTAGCCAAGTGTTTAAAGTAGCTGACGGTCCCTTCAGTTGTATCACAAGGTACACATGGATCGAGAAGAGCGATAAACCGGGACTCATACATGAGCTATGTTATCCAGCAATGCTTGACGTGTATGATATGCAAGAAACGACTAGATGCGCTATCCTTGGTTGAACACGATGAAGAGGTGGGTCTGTGCTTAAGCCAGTTCAATGAAATTTACACCAAGGGGGATCTTTATAGCCCTACTGGTGAGCTCAACCAGATTCCCCTCTTTCTGAGACCTCGGGGGTTCATGTTCTTCCAGCAAGAATTGTCATCTAAAGAACTTTGGGACGAAAGACCTTCGTCATGCAAACTTACCCAACCGGGATCAAGTTATGGGACTGTCTCCGCCAACTTCACCCCGCAGGGACGCTCGGGAGCTAGACTCACCTCCATCATCTCCCCCGCGCCCAACACCAGCTTCAATCGAATCGACAATAACTGAAGGATCTCTCACCGTACCTCCGACAAAGCTGCCCTTAGTGACCGGGCTTAAGGTGGCGGGAGAAACGAAGTTACGCACAGGTGGTGGTGGCATTGGGATGAACAATCTGCCTAGTCGGTTGCCACTATCCCTTACGAGACGTGGGGGTGAGGGGGATGACGATAGGGCGGATGAGGAAGATGGAAATACCGACGGAGTGGATGCGCCGCAGCGGCCGCAGGCGGGCGGAACGGTGGACGGGATCGCTTTGGGCCGGAAGAACGTGGTGACACCTTTGGTGCAGACATCGACGGGGACGCGGTATGGGCGAGGGCTGACTGGAGTTGGGGGAGGTACAAACCGGCAATGGGGTGGAGGCACGCCGGTGTGCCCAAAGTGTGGAAAATTGGTTTATTTCGCGGAGCAAGTGAGTGTAAGAGAGAGGGATCTCAGATCAGCCACTAACGGGTTTACGTAGACGAAAGCAATCGGACAAACGTTTCACAAAGGCTGTCTACGCTGCTCTGAATGCGACACTCGGTTGGACCCAGGAAGACTGTCCGAGAGAGATTCACGGCCATATTGTCACAGATGTTATGCAAAGGTGTGACTTGTTTTTTTTTCATAATCACGCGAGATGAAACGGTTGTGTTGACACACGTACGGTAGCTGTATGGTCCACAAGGGAGCGGATATGCGTTACTGGGAAGTTAAGAAGGCAGAGGAAGGAGGGGAATCTGAATCAGGATCTTTCTCTCAGATACGATCCACTCGCACTTGGCGCCGTCAATGTCAAACATGAACTCCTTGACATCATTTCGGTTCACGCTCACGTCCATAGCGTAGAGTCCAGAAACCTTGAAAGAGATTCTACGGGGTTCTGTTAGGTCGAGCGTGGCACCGTTGATCATATTCCGCTCCGTCTAACTCGTCATCAGCTTTGGCATCCGCATACCGGACAGGAAAAGAAGGCGCACAAGTTTTGGGACGGATAGAGTGACAGCCAACGTACGACCCTCGTCTTTGATGCTGCAACTCCAATTAGGTGGTTCTTCCGACGCCGACGCCACCGTCTCCGGCTTTTCGTTGGAGCCGTAGAGGGAGAGTGGGATATTGATAGACCGAGAGTCCAGTTTCCCCTTTGATACAATGTTTGGTGTCACGATAGAGGGTGAGAGCAAACAATTGAACTGTTCCTCGACGTGTTGGAACGCCAGCTCTGAATATCATAAACAATGGTAAGATCACACCTTCGGATGATCAAAAGATAACGCACGGACGAGAAACATCTTGAACTCGGAGTCAATTCCACATCTCCCTTTCAAAGATGAATGGAATACAGCATCGACGACGACCGAGGGTTTACCCGCTGCAATTCATTATGATATAAAAAAAAACAACAACTGTGGGTGGACAATGGCTTACAAACCTTTATCCGCGGTCTGCCTCAGATCAGAGATCAGCACTGGAACAAACCAGTCCCCTCGGGCCTCCATGGCGTCTTTGATCTCGTATTCAGTGGCTATGGGGGGTTGCGGCACATTCGAATCCCATCCAAAATTGACAAAAAGCTTAAGGCCTGGTTCTTGCGGGAATAAACCATAACCGTCCTAACGTTAGGCATGCCACCGTGCTTCAGCTTCAGGGGTCAAGCTGAGGTCCAGAGACGATCCTGACATACTCCAGGCGGTTTCTCGAACGTGGTCTTGACGCAGAACCCCGGTTTTGGAGCAAGTTGCACGAGTCGTGTTTTCCCAGCTGTCGGCTCCTTCTTCGATGTCGCACCCGGCAGCAGGACAGGTTGTGTCTGCATGCCCCTTTACGCCGTACGGAGGGTTCTTCGCAGAGAAGCAGTGACTGTCCATAAAAAGAAACCGTGATCTTGATCGGGAAATGCGGATAGCGGACATCACGTGACATCGTCTGATCCTTCGTATTTCTCTCCATACTGTATTTATCCCAAAACGGACATCGACCTCTGAGATTGCAATCCGAGCGAAAAAATGGGAATGTACTTAAACACGAACAGTCGTTGGAGGTTTCGTCAGTAGTTCCCTCTCCTCTTCTCTTCCACTTCCTTCCATCTTCTCTTACTCCTTCTCCTCTCTTCACCTTTCAGCGGTTCCCAGAGACATGTCTTCTACTTCCACCCCCGGTGTCTCCTCTGTCCCCGGCAGCGCAGGAAGCCAAGGCTACATTCAGGATCGTCGTGTCATCGGTGTACGTCTATTTCCATCTTGCTCCACTTTTTTTCTTTCCACATCTGACTCGATTTCGTTCTAGTACGATCCCCTCGTCCAACCCGCCTTGTTGTGCCATGAAATAGTCTCTTCTGCTGCCTCTCAGCAGACCATCGCCTCCGCTCGCCGCAACTCCGCCAGAATTTTGGCTGGAAACGATGATCGACTTGTCGTTATCGTTGGCCCCTGCTCAATCCACTCTCCTGAGCAGGCGATCGACTACGCCAAACTCCTCAAATCCAAGATCCCCGAATGGGGTAACCTCCTCATCATCATGAGGGCCTACTTGTGAGTCGACTGCGCCCCCTTTTTATATATCCTCGTTTCTAACTTCTCTTGTAGTGAAGTATGTGTCGAAAGTTTTATTTGAGGATGATCGCTGACCCTTCAACAGAAACCCCGCACCACTGTCGGATGGAAGGGTCTCATTAATGACCCAGACCTCGATGGGACCTTCCAGATTAACAAGGGCCTCCGCCTCGCTCGTCAACTTCTGTGCGACCTTACCGACCTCGGCGTTCCCGTCGGATCCGAACTTCTCGACACCGTCTCGCCCCAGTACATTGCCGACCTCATCTCTTGGGGTGCTATTGGTGCTCGTACTACTGAGTCTCAACTCCACCGTGAGCTCGCCTCTGGTGTCTCCTTCCCTGTCGGCTTCAAGAATGGTGAGCACGCACATCGGATACGCTCTACTCATCTTGCTTATGCGACTCCAGGAACTGACGGAAGCGTTGGTGTTGCTGTTGATGCCATGAAGTCTGCCTCAAACCCCCACGCTTTCATGGGTGTTACCGAGCAAGGCCTTGCTGCCATCGTCAAAACCACTGGCAACAAGGATGTCCACGTCATCCTCCGAGGTGGTTCCAAAGGTCCCAACTACGCTGCTGAACACGTCAAGACCGTTGCTGCTGCCCTCGAGAAGTCTCGCCCTCAGTACAAGCCAAGCATCATGATCGACTGCTCTCGTACGTCATTGCTTTCATCTCTTCCCCGGTTCCTGCTGATCTCTTCGGGTTAGACGGAAACTCCCTCAAGAACCACAACAATCAGCCAAAGGTTGTCGACTCCATCTGCGAGCAATTGATTGCCGGCGATCGCACTGTCACCGGTGTCATGATCGAATCCAACATCAACGCTGGCAGGCAGGATGTTCCCGAAGATGGTATGATTGGCTTTCTCTCAACTCCGCTCTTCAATGCTGATGTACTTCTTCATATTAGGTCCCTCTGGACTTAAGTATGGTGTCAGCATTACTGATGCTTGTGTCGACTGGGAGACCACCGTCCAGATGTTAGATAGGTTGAACGAAGTAAGTGATCCCATGCGCCTTTTCCTCACTGGATGTTTCTAATCGTTGTTCATGTGTAATCTCCAGGCCGCTAAGCTTCGCCGTGCCGCCGTCATTGAGGCTGGCCTCAGGAAGCCCCCCGTCTTCGCGCACCAGGACTAAGTCGTTCCCTCTCCGACCTTCAATCCCCCGATCCACGCAATGTATCTTCCGTCTGCTTTCTTTTCGTGTTGTTTGTACTTGTCAACCACCCCTTTCCGGTTGTATACTTTGCACACTCGGACTGTTTTCCACAAAGCCCAGCCGTTTTACTTTTTTTTCATGCAATATCCTCCATTAGATGAACGCCCTTACTAGACGTTCTGCAGTTCTTGAGCATTTTTCACTCTTATGTTATCGTATCATATGCTCCCTATGCGCACGGGCTTTCCTTTCTTTCTGTCTCTACTTTGGGCCTGTGCTTCCGCTATGGATAATACAATTATGGGTTTTGGGCCATATCTCCCCTATGCGCGTCAAGTCGAGAAGATCAGCTGAACCAAGAGATACAACTTCAAATCCGACGTATAGCGCAGGGTAATGAATGAAAGTCTTCTAATGATGATCAATTCCACAATCTAAGGACCTCGTTCAACGACCTCGCAGTCCACCCCTGGCCCAGACTTCCTGCAACACTCGCAGCAGTGACATGCAATACCTCCCGGATACCCTCGTCCAACATCCCCGCATCTGTCGTACCCTCCGGCTCCGGTGCACCCAAACATTGTTCGTGCGCTTTCCTCGCCAGGTCCCTCAACAACATCAACACCCCCGGCGGGGGCACACCGTTCTGTTGGAGATACCATGCCAGATCCCTCATCGTTTCTGTAGAAACTTCGCTCCCACCACCGAGCAAGGCGCCAGGTTGACCGCAGACGTACACCTTCAGGATCTTCAGGAACTCGGGAACATTCCTAACGAGGTTAAGCCGTTCATTAAGGGAATGTAAAGCGCCAAGTGCTGTGTTTTCCCTGATGAGTGGTGGCCTAGGGTTGTTCTCGGATCTCCCGCTGAAACGCCTGTCATAGACTTTTCCGTAAAAGTCCCCGACATAACGTAGGTCTTCTAAGCGCATATTGAAGTACCTCGAACTTCGTACCATCGTCCGGTACCGATATAGCGTGAGGTGCGATTGGAGCGTGAGCGGTTTGTCCTGCAAGATTGTGTCCAACAGCGCGGCATGACAATAGGCTCGGAACACCTTCTCCTCTTCCGTTTCTCCATCATCTCGGCACAGGTGATCCGCAAAAGCCAGGAACAAGGGGTCGTTGGAAGATGAAGAGATGAATTGGTACAAATCACCAGCAGGGTGGACCTTTGTGTCCCTGAGCTTCGGGAAGTCGAGCGTCGCAGCATCGCTGGTTGACGATCCAGTCCTGACCAAAAGGCTTCGACTGCCTTTCGGATCCTCCATGTAGCTCAGAAATGCTGTCCGCCGTTTAACGTAAAGTGTCTGGCTTTTCAGTAGCGATTGCTTGTGTCTAGGAAAGTTGGCGATGTCCAGGTAAAAGGGCCAATACCTCGGAGTATCCACTCGAATGGAGACCAGCTTGTCCAGGTCCGGAATCAACGTTGGTGAGATTAACTGGGTCGTTCCCACCTCGCCCCCATCCCTGACCTTGATCTTCACAGGCAGGTAGACGATTTCCTGCGAGTCCACATCCCTCGCGACCAAACACCTCGGTTCCACTGCCAACACCCACAGATGTCGCAACGCCTGTAGGTAGCTCTTGTTCTCCGAGGAGACCTGTGGGAATCGTGGGAAGAAGGCGGTGACCATGCACGCAATAGCGGCGTCCGAAGTTCCAAGAGTATACCTGCCTCCTCCTAGAAACAACATTCCGAGAGACATGTACGTCGCCATATGGGCACCGTATCGGATCGGTTGGTTATACATCCCATAAGCGTAACGCAGCCTCCGGAGGCAGTTGATTTCACCGGTCCCGGCCATGACCATATTGACCGAGAGAGAAATCAAATTCAAACCATCCCTGATCGCGGCGCGTTTGATCCTCATATCGAACGCAGGACCTATTGAATATATACAATGTCAGTGAAAGGGAAACGCTTGAAGGGTTTCCAGCGAACCATTTGTGTAGGCGAGCCGGCTGAACATATCGTAATACCCGATAATGAGCAAGTACGCTTCTTCCCTTGCCGTGCCCGCATACTTGAGAGCGACCGCGAAGCACGCACCCGCGATGATGTTGTAGTACGCGAGCTCAAAGGCATCATCCACCGCTTGTCCCTGAAGACGCCCTTGCATCGCCTGTGAAATTGCCGACGGTATTTGAGCCTTGAGCCAATCATTATTTGGCTCCACAGAACTGAACATGATCAACGCCCGAGCCAGTGTCCTGATCAACAGGAAGTGGGGCTGGACCCGGTTTAGGCCAAGCGTGGTATCGGGGATCCACAGTATGTCAGCGATGTCCTTTCTGTCGGTCCTGAGGTACATCAATCCTAGCGCCATGGCGGCTGCCGGGGACGTAAGGTTGATATCAAAAGATAGTTGCTCCTTCTTCGAAACCGGACCTTCTCCGTGAACGAGCATCCGTAACCGCTCGGCCATCTGTATGTCTGCAGGAACTGAACTACCCTTCCCTAGCATTATCATCCCGAACGCCAACGCGGCTGCGATCGTATATGCCTCTCGGTGCTCGTTGCTTAAATCTGGCTGGACCAGGTCCTTCCTACTGATTTGAGTAAGGCACAGTTCGGCTGTGTGTCTTCGTTTCGATCCCATGTATAAAAGACCGAGTCCAACAAGGGCCGCTGCTTGGGTCATCAATGACACGTTGAGGTCGACGGACGGGGTTGGAAGCATCGAAGGTGTGTGTACTGCGATTAATTTGGCAACGTGCCTGTTTCCACTCCCGACATTCGCGGCGGACAGGCCCAAGAGAACGGCAATGGAGGTCATGTCGTGTTTCGGGGTCAGATACCCGAAGGTATTCCACGTTAACATCTCCTTCAGATGACCAGTGAGGCCGAGGGCATAAATGAAACCGGCATGTTCGGGTGTCAGCTCCATCGGCTTATTGAACTTGATCCAGGAACTATCGACGGATTTGAGTGACTGGGATATGCGGAGTCCAGCAGCGACACCGTTATGGAAGTCTCCCCACCAGAGGCACTCGAATGGGATTTTCCCTGGTTCTGGATACACGACCACGTTTTGGGGTTGCAGCGAAAGCGCAAACTCCATCTTCGGAATTATATATGCCTCCCGGGTGATTTGAGTAACAGATCCAAAGGTAAACAGCGCTCGGCCCAGTGGTAGAGCTAAAGTTCTTTCGGCCAGCCGCAGGACGTGGTGTTGTTGTTCCTTTGCCAGATCGTGCTCGCTACAGAAGTGGAAAAAATGTAAACAGTACCATATGTGTGGGGAGAGAAAGGCACGCACTTGAGCTCCGGTCTTTCTAACATCCTGATTGGGGGAATTAGGGAAGAGCAAAGCATACGAGCCACTTCGTCTATGCGCTTGTCTTGACCGAATCGGATCGTTGTAAAGTTTTCCATGTCGAGCTCTACTCCTGAAACGGTGGCATTGGCGGGCATCGATGCAGAAACTAGCCCGCCCCGCGTCACGTCCGCCATACTTTTTCGATTCGCCGTATTCTAGCGATTTTTTCAACGGAATTCCGAGTGGAACAGGATATCAAATAACATACCAGTAATTCTTTCACTGTTTTATATCCGCCATTGTTCATGTGTTCCGCTGAAGAACCAACTCCCTCTGCGAGGTCGTCTCTGCCAATCAGTTGATATGCCCCTATTGGCCATTCACCGGAAGGCGATAGTTGACCAGTCCGTATGGCTTCTCGGAGTGGAGAGGAAATCCCGAGTGGCAAGTGACGCAGCAAATCGGGACCAATCTTGTGGTGAACCATCAGCTGGATTACGATATCCGCCCTCGCTCTCATGTCCGTGATCTTGGAGTCTCCTAGCGTGCTGTAGGGTCGGGTTATCTGCAGGAGGCGGAACAATGGTTCAACGCGTCCGTATTCGAGGGAAGGAGCAACCTTATGTTGAGCCGCTATTCGGTACGTATACACCCAAGGTACGTTGGCTCCAGGATTCGTCAGGCGGGAATAAAGGGCTATTGAGAGGTCCGGAGGCCATTGAGGTAACCTCTCGTCGAAGTACTCAGCTACAAAACAAAGGAATGAGCGGGTAGACGGGCGGCGAGAGAAAGATACGAACGTCGAAGAGCGGACGGCAGTCTTAGGGTGATGTCCGGGCACAATCTCTTCCAATAGTCTGCCCACTCCGGTCGTACGACGAAAGCAATCGTGCAGATGATGGGGACAATTCGCAACGCCAGTATTTGCTGTTCGAGATTTATTCTCATATCTTCAGCCAAGTGGTGAAGCGCATTCAGGGCAGCGCCAGCGAGAGGGTGGGGTTTGATGATATGGAGGTCCATGGAAGCGTGCTTTCGTATTGGAGGGTGAGCGAGCCCCAGGAGCGATACGTCCTCGCTCATATCGTCGAATAAGGGCGATTGGGAAAGGTTGTCCCAACCGAGCATCATTTGTTCCGGATCTTGATCGTTGATATGAAGGGCTTTGAAGAGGGCGCGGCGAAAGCAGAGGAGGACAGTGTCCTCTATCGTGAACAGACCTTGCTCGTACCAGAGGTGCAAGAATTCTAGACGAATCGCGAAAGTGAGTTCTGAAGGGAGTGCCATTGCGAGAACTTCGAAACAACGATGGACGAGGATATCTGGCGATGAAAAAATGAGGCTCCCATACATCTTCTCTCCATTTTCCATGACGAATGTCGCGCAGGATTCGGTGCGTTCCTCAACCCTTGCAACCCTCAAGTTCGTAGCGGACTGAGAACCAGCATCGACGGCCATCTCGGAACGCCTCCTCCGTGCGCTTCCCATCCTAGGTTGGACGTTGATTTGCCTAATTCCGTGAGTGAGAACACCAAGTGACCCATCGGGCTTCACGAGCAGAAGGTCCTTTACGGTTGGTCGGGTGCTGCGAACGGGAGCCACGGACGTCGCCTGCATGTCCTGCAGTAACTCGACTTTCATATACCCTTCGTCGTGCTTACATACAGCGACTGAGCGGAGTAGTTGGGAGTTTGGGAAACACACGCTTAGGAGTGAACGTTGGATTTTTCGATCCCAGCGATCGTCAAAAGTGGCGGCAGTGATCCGTCTCCATTCTTTGCAACTGGAGGTCGGAAATTTCGGTTACAACAGCCAGGTAACACGTAGAGGAAGCGTACGCGCTCACTCTGTATATGGGACGTCGAAACATACCAACTTTTCGAACCAAAAACAGGGCCGAAGGCTTTCTACTTCGAGTTCTGAAGCATCGGAGATCGTTGACCGCATATCCTCGTCGTTGGTCCTTTCTGGCTTCGGTTTCTCCCCGTCCGGATCGACGTATACGTATCGCCAAAGTGTCATGGTGTGAACATCGGGGTCCAGAGTCAGCGCAATGTCGTCTTGGGAAATCGTCCCTCGCTGAGAAGCCCAGATTACGATCTCCTGCGGCGGTATCTGTTCCTGGTGACCGGTAGGGCTCGGAGGATTTTCCAATGTAATCGGCCGGGGCCCGAACCCTCCCAGTATTCGAGAAGAGACTCCAACGGCAGCGACCTCCGCAAAGGGGTTGGTGAAGGAAAACAGAGTCGGTAATGGCGGGTCTCCGGAGATCCTTGCTTCTTCAAGCTCCGAGGGATCAAACACTCTTTGGATAATTACGCCATGGGGATGTGCGGGCCACGCCCTGCGGGTAACGAACGGGAGGTTGAACGTGTACTCGATGCCATTCGAGAGGAATACCTTGCCGATGTTTCTAAAAAATACGAAGGTTCCCTTGGGTTGTGATGCTGCCTCGACCTCCTTGTGCTGCTCTTGTTGGACGGATGAAAATGGACCAAAAGTCTCTCGCGTGGAGGGATCTTTGATAGGAGGAGGGCCGGAATGAAGATCGGAAGTATATCTGGCGGGACTTGTCGATGATATAGAAAATATGGACGTCGGTTGGTTGAGGTGTCCAATACATGCCCATTGTATCCGTTGATTTCCTTGCGAGAAATCCCATTTCTTGCGGATTACGCCACCACAGCTAAGAACAACCGTGTAGGCATCCCAAGTCAGTTCTGTCTCAAGGGTGGTCTCGTCCTCGTAGTAGAGCGAGTGGATGGTGCTGGTTTCCGAACCCTGCGGAGGATCAGAGCCGTGAAGGGTAAACTTTATCGAGCTGAGTAAATCAGACTCTGAGCAATCGTTGGACCCTGCAGCAGCTTTTCTTTTCTGGCATCGCCTGAGGAGGGACGTAGCCGCGGAAGGGGGAAGGGGATGGAGGCTGACCTGGATCGGCTTCAATGGATCCATGGATGAGATCAAAGCTGAGACGCGTCGCGCGTCAAAAACCTCAACTTCGCTTACATGCGACGTGGGCGCACCCTGGTACATGACAAAAAAAAGAAACGCAGAGCGAGAAGGAAAAAGCCAGGCTCCGAATAATATGCGATGCTACGAGAAAAAAACAAGAGAATAAAATAAAGGTACAAATACAAGTTTTAAGCCTCTGTCACTCCCACTCTGCCTCGCCAAATCCGCTCTCCAGCCCAGCCTTGGAAACTCTCCTCGTCGGCTGTAACGTTGTCTCGTTGACTGGCGCCCGTCGTGCATGCCTGTACCTTCCAGTTGCGTCCCTAATTTCCATGTCCTGCCCAGAATCAGGAAACTGACCGTTGGAGTCCTCCACTCCACCGAACGAATATGAATGTCCATTGAACGTAGGCGGTAGACTCTCCCGAATGTTTGTGGGTCGTCGTCCAGTTCCGACGACGCTCGCGGCGTGAATTCCGTTTTCACCTTGCTCTCCGTCCATCTTGACTACCCCCACAGACTTTCCCCCCAGCTCTTCCTCCTCAAAGTTCATCAGCTCTGACACAAACCCGATATTGGGTGATATTCCTTTCCGTCGTTCGAGAACGAAGGAATACGCTCGAGATAGTGTCCAGTGGTTCGCATGGATTAGATATCCAATGACCGCTGTCACGCTCCTTGACTTGCCCGCCTTACAATGGATGTACGTAGGGGACGAATGTAGCCGGGCATCGTCTGGAGGTCGTTCAGTTAGCATAATTTTTCCAACACAATGCGAGAACACGCTTACCCAAAATATCGCAAACGCTCTTGATCCCTTTGCGGACATTCTCCTCTTCCACAAAATCCCTCATCGGAATCTTGGTGTAACTGTCAAACCTCCTCCGTAACTGTAATCCCTGATCATCATCGCACTCAGCCGCGATATTCAAGATCCGCTTGACCCCGAGTGCTTGTAACTCCTGAACATGGTCCTCGGTGGTTAGCTCAGGACCAAGGAACAAGAAGTTCGGGAGGACAGTAGAGACAGTGAAGACAGGGAAGGCCTCCTCCGTGGTTGGAGGGTCCATGTCTTCTTGTCTGGCGGTCATCGGGGAAGGGGGTAGGGGGGTGGTTGGGGTCCGGGGAGTACCTGGCCGAGAGTGGGTCGGGGTAACAGACAAAAGGCCATTAGAAGGTGTGGTCGAACGATCCACGTTAAGATACTGTGATCCTGGTGTCGTGGTCGCCGACGACGGATCAGATATCGATGATGGGAAGCTGAGATTGAGATATGAAGAAGAAGGTGGTGGGGGAGGGATATTTAATGGGGTCGGTCGCGAGGTATTCCAAGGCTTTGCAGGACCGGTGAGATGAGTGGCGGATTTTGAAAACTGTGTCGTAAGGGACAGCTTCGGTTGCCGTTCGATTGACTGGGTATCAATCTTGCGGAGGGTCGGGACGCTGGGGCGCTTGGTGATTTGTCGTGGTGGGGGTGATGGGGAACCGGTGTCGATGCTGTTCGTCGTCCAAGAACGGGAGGGTGACAGGTTCACGGGAGGAGTGGGGACAGGAGCGGGGGAAGTGATAGGTGCGGCAATGGGAACGGGGGGTAGAGGTGATTGAGGTGTATCCTGTTCAATCTGGGGAAATTGTTTAGAGCGAGACGCCGCCAGGGTGTCGAGTTGTGAGAGACCGCCGCCTTTTTTGGATCTGAACTGCCGTTGCTCGAGTGGCGTGTCAGAATCTCCAGACATAAACAGATTCTGAGTAGACGGATCCGCCCGTGCGGAGGATAAACCACCTTGAAGATATTCGACAACTCCTTGAGGGACTATCTGATGTAAAACAGGTAAAAGTGCCCAGGCGGTCGTCTGCATGGCGTTCCTATACTTTTCATCCATATCTTCATCATAGACGACAACATTGCCGTCCCAGTCACCGTTCTTCATGGTGTCGTCCCAGAGCTTTTTTCCACGGTCTGTGGTAATATATTGACGTAATGCTTCAATGGATTGGAAACCTGCCCCAGGTTTCCTGAATCGCTTTAAGATAAGGGAGGGGATAGCAAGATTAATGCTGTGTCGAAGGTGGGACAAGAGGAAGGTATTGAGAGGTCGAGTGTCAATGAGTAAGGGGCGGGGACACTCTGTTATGAGGAAGTGAAGGCTATGATACTGGATAGCCCCCGGCTTGGACGGAACGGAGTGGAAGGCTGGAGTGGGTGAGAAGAGACCAGAAGCAGCTGTTGGTCCAGGAATGCCAAAATAAACGCTCATAGGGGTATCGGAGGAGGGGGTGTAGTAAACGCTCGAGGTTGCAGAGGTCGGACTGGCGATGAATTCGCTTGAGGGCGGTCTGGGAACATCATACCAGCCAGTCGCGATGTGCGACGGATTTCTCTTGAACGTCGGGGAGCGGGGTGACATGTTCCCAATCACGGTGGACGAGTTGAGCGGTCTGAGACGGAGATTTTTGTGGACATTCTGTCGCAATCTCTCGAGAACAGCAAGGTCCTTCCCAAGCTCATCTTCCACATCGTCGTAGCCTGGAATTCCGTCGATGGGTGAGTTAGAAATGCTGGACGGCGAGTTTGCTGCAGTCGAGGCCGAGTCAAGTTGGACAGAGATATTGGTGGTAATTCGTTTGGCATCCAGCGTAAGGTCTGGCGGTCGCACGCGTTTCTGCTGCCTGTCCTTCGGCTGGTTGGGCGTCGCGGCCGTCGTCGTCGCCATAACTTGTAGCGGAGTGGAAGTGGTGCGTCGCCAAATATTTGTCCGCCACTAGTTCCCTCATTCTTCTCACAACTTGACATCGACCACGACCATGTCGACAACGTACTCTTCCTATCGCCGCCAGCCGACAAACGACCAGGCCCACGACAAATATGGCCAAAAGACACAGCAACTCAAGGAACTCTTCCCCGCCTGGGCAGTTGAAGGTTCATCATCACAACCGTGCCACACGCGACACACTCAACTCACTCTTTTTTCTCATTCCTCAGATCTTTCAAGCCTACTGACTGAAGTAAATGGTGACCTTGAGGTCGCCGTTGCCCGAATCAGCGAAGGTCTCCCTGATACTGCCTCGCGATCGTTCCTTTTCACTAAATACCTCTCTCAAAGGCCAAGTTGAACAGTGGGGTTCCGTTCACCGCAAGAAGGATAAAAAACACCAAGGTCCAGTCCAGGATTCCAAGGACCGCGGCGCTCCCAGAGACAGGGCTGACTCCCGCGGTGGACGTGGTCGGGGCGGACGAGGCGGGCGAGGTGGCCTCTCCCGAGGGGGTGCTCCTGGTCGTGGTGGCCAAAACGGACACCGAGCTCGGGCCTTCAATCATAATGAGCCGGTAGACTCAACGACACCAGGAACGGATAATGCGGATCCTCCCGTCCCCGCTTCTAAGGACGAAGGCGCCTCTTCCACTTCTGCCTGGGGACCCGATCCAGCTCTTGCTGATCAGGCGCAGGATTTTTCGTTTCAAACTATGGGCACAGGCTGGGGAGAATCCACTTCAGCATGGGGCATAGACACGAAATCCAACGGTACACCCTCTCCGGCGGTGCAGGTCAAGCCACTCGGACCTATTCCTGGACAACCTAAGTCGATTCCAAAAAATCCCGCAACTTCAAAGTTATCTTGGGCTCAGATAGCACGGTGCGTCCCTTTCCGTGTAGATGACTTTTCCACCTTTCTGATCAATCCCTCAGTCCACAAGAGAAACCCGCACCGACACCTCCTGCCCCTGTACAACCCCAGCCAACCCTTGCTCCCGCCCCACCTCCCGGCCTACCCGAACAACCGCCCAAGATCGAAGAAGCTGTTCCACCTCCAGAACCCGAACCTCCCGTACCAGCCGCCTGGGAAGAACCCACCACTGTACAAGAGTCTACATGGGAAGAGGAACCTCAGGTACCGGTAGTGCAAACACAATTGGAACCTGCACCTGCACCAGAGCCGGAATTGAACATCGAGGAACCCTCGAAACCCCCGTCTCCTGAACCAGTTCCACCCAAGGTGCAGGAGTCTGCACTGTCCGCTTTACCGGTCCAAGTTCAGAACCAGGAAGTCGAACGATCATCTACTCCATCTTCGGTTAAACGGCCCTCATCCTCCGCCGCCCACAGGCATAACGCAAGGTACAAAATCGGAGATCAACCCGTTGTCATGCCTTCAGGCAATTACACCCCGAATACCGAGAAGATTGGTATGCAGTTCGGTAGTCTAAGCTTGGGAGGGGATGATCTCGATAGGTGCGTCTCCCACCGACCATTGCCGAGCATGCCCACTTACGGAACCTATAGTGAGCCAGTCCCAGAACCCGAACAGGCCGAACCGGAGCCTGTACCAGATCCAAAGCGTGTTACTCCCGCGGCGGAAGTGAAACAGCCAGCACAAGAGCCAGTACAAAGCGTTCACTCAACTCCTGTTCCCGTTCCTGCTCCCGCTCTAGCACCCGCGCCCGTACCTCAGCCCCCATCCATCTCTCCCACCAAGACCCAAACCCAACAGAATCCAGTCTCCTCTACCCTCTTCCAACAGAGTCTGCCTCAGCAGGTGCAACAACCAAGCCAGCAAGTTCAACCCCACTCCATCCCCGCCTCAATCTCCCAACCGTCGATCTCCCAAAACGCCACCCCTGCCCTCTCGTCCCCTGTCGTCTCATTTACTCCACAATCCCAAGCAGTCTCCCAGCCATCCCTCGCTAACCACCACCAACCGCCAACCTCTCACATTCCTCAGCAGAATCTGAATAATAGTTCTAACCCCTCTCTATACAGCCAACATGAACTCCCTTCCCATCTCAATCCTCAGAGTCAAGTGCAACCCTCCCCTCACGCCCCCCAACCTCAACCTTCCGCCGCCAGCTACACATCACACTTCCGACAGCAGGAGGCTCCATACTTCCACACACCCACCCCACCTGCAAGTTCCCAGGACAGCCCCTACGGTGCCTTTGGACAGCTCGGTCAGACGCTCCAACACCAATCCCAACCATCTCACACAGGATTCGGTGCTGAATATGGCTATAACGACCGTAACGTGAGTGGCACGTTCTTGTCAACCTCATTGATAGGCTTACGGTTTAACCAGAATTTCTACGACTCGTACACTGGCCAAGGCGGTTTCAACAATCCTAGGAACATTCTTGGCCATGACGATCTGAAAGGTCTCACCGGTCATCAAACAACCTCTGCACTTCCCTCTTCGAACCCTCAATCATCCCAGCAACCAAACCAAACAAATAATCAACCTCCACCCACCAGCGGTCAAGGTCCGCAACAAGGCTACCCCCATCCAGTCCCCTACCATTATTTCCCTTATCAGAATCAGTACTACGGATCTCCCTATAATTCTGGGTACGGTGTTCCCCAACCTTTTGTCAAATATCCGCAGATGTTCCAGCCTGGACCTCCTGGGCCTACTTCCGGTTCCCCTGTCACTAAACAAGCCCCGTCAAATGTCCAACACTCCAACCCATACAGTCAGAACCTCTACGGTCAGCAACATCCGTCAAATGCGTATGATGACGTAGGGTACCACAACCAGCATCAGAATGTTGGCGGCACCCTTCCAGGAAGCGACTACAAGCAATTGTACGGAAACCCGGGGCTTCAAGGCTTCATGGGCGGCTTGGGTCAGACATCCGGTGGACCAAGCTCCACCGGAGGGGCAGGAGGTGGACCTCAGGGAATAAATCAACGACCCAGCGGATCCCCCGAGAACTCGTTCAAGTCATACGGTGGTCCTGGTAAGGATATGGGCGGAGTTGGCGCAGGGCAGAACATCGGGGTCGGGCAAGGCGGACCTCAAGGTCGCCTTGGCGGAGTCCAGCAACCCACTCCCGGAAGCGGCTTTTACGGTGCTGCCGGCGGAAGGTTCGGGGGTGGGAGTGGTAGTGGTCCTCAGGTTCAACAGTCACAGCAACACCAAGCTCAGGGTCAGAACCCCCAACTCGGCTACCCCCAGACAGGTTCTGAGGGTGGTTCTTTCTACTCTTACCAACGCGGCCAGCAATATTGGCAATAAACGATTCCCGGTTGCCGTTACCTATCCCTCTCTTTTTTTCTCTTTGGGCCATTTCATACGGTTCTTTGTTTCTTGCTTGCTGCTCATCTCAGTTCCTCGGTTTTTTTACTGTCCAGTTGATCGTCGT
>Ga0307514_10001311_pt1 | contig 31904 bp, 30 predicted proteins | sample 16_EM_MG_FD_203088 | JGI IMG/M metagenome (GOLD analysis project Ga0307514, IMG submission 203088) | Populus trichocarpa ectomycorrhiza microbial communities from riparian zone in the Pacific Northwest, United States - 16_EM | ecosystem: Host-associated > Plants > Roots > Unclassified | place... | reverse complement strand
ATATTTTCCATTGTCCTTTTAATTTTGAGTTGCAAGTTGTCATCAACTGGATTGCTATCGATTATCTATGAAGAAAATACTAGCCTTGATGCTGTAAAAGGGGTTATCATTTTCTCCAAGAATCCCTTTTTTTTTCCATGCGTAACATCTTATGCTTGCTACTTTTGGATTCGGCCGCTGGAATTTATCTTTGTTGGGGATTCTTGGTATGGCTTCCATGTGTCTATAGTTCTCCTGACATGTACCTTGTTAACCATCCTGTGAACCTCGGAATTCAGGAATATCATCCTATTTTTGTCCTGCGAGTCTTGAAGAAAAATCATTTTACCTAATGCCCTTTATCACTTGAGTTACTAACCATCTCCCTCCTGTATTCAGGCATTGTCTGCTTATATATCACTTGCGATTGTGACAGGCAAAAGCAAGAATTTCGCAGAACTAATGGCAAATGTTTGAGTTGGGGAAAGGCTCCATCAAAGGTGATGTGATGTTATCCCTTTCCTATCAACACGATTGTAATTATTAACCATCATACTTCGATTAGGTTTGGGAGCGGGAGGTTTAGCACGGAGGAGAAGATTGGTAGGGCAATTTAGCTTTCTGGGCAGCAAGTTGAGAGGGAAATGAGCCCGCTTTATGAGACACTGATGCGCTGCAAATATGGCCGTACATGAAGAAAGCACGGCAGCTGGTTATATGAATTTTCTGCATATAGCTCGTTGGGCACTAGCTGCTAAATTGTATGGAGAACAAATGGGATATCAGAATGATGCTTTTGGTTTTGGTTTGGGAAGGCGGTAGCATCAATATTAAATAAAAAATATTTTAATATATTTTTAAATAAAAAATATTTTAAAATCAACATTAACACACTACTAACAACATCTATATCCATTATCAAAGCTGCAAGTTGTATAATGTAAATGTATTATTCAGTTGAATTCCAAATGTTATTTAAGCAAGCTAACCCAAAGAGTAGAATTGGGGATATTATGATTAGCTTGTTTTTTAAAATATTTTTTTATTTAAAAATATATTAAAATAATATTTTTTTTATTTTTTAAAAATTATTTTTAATAATGGTATATCAAAATGATTTAAAAATATTAAAAATATATTAATTTAAATTAAAAAAATTTAAAACTCTTTTAAAAAATTTTCTAAATACAAGAACATATTAATACTTTGATGGAACTGGCAATGGCATCAGTAGTTTCTCTCTCTTCAAGTCTTAATCGCTAAATAAAGAAAACAAGTGACGAGCCATCTCCCAAACCTGGGTCGGTCCATGTATTCAAAGGCCCACAAATGTAAACACCAACTACAAGTCGGTTACTTATAGGAGTCCTTCCATTCCTGTGGAGCTGTGACGTCTTGTCGGCTGGTTAGCGGAAGAGAGAATTCCCATCGCCTGAACGGGACCGGATTAAGCTAATATTATCAGGTACTTGTTTTTAGGGTTTACTTCCACGAATCAATCTGATCTGATCTCTTCGCTCGATGCTTTAAATCTATCTTTGTAGCCTAAATTAATACCTTTCTGGGCTTCTTATCAATGTTGAAACAGAGGAGAAGAAGAAGATCGATCGATTAATCAATGTCTGGTTATGAGAATGTTGTGGGTGGGAAATTGAAGCTGAAGGGGAAAGCTTTGGATGTGAAAGCTGGCAGCCTTAAGAAGAAGAAGAAGAAACATGTTAAGAAACAAGTCGATTCTTCTGATCCCGTCATCCATAATGAGCTTACTACTGGTTTGGGTTTCTTCCTTTTTTTCTAAAAACCCCCTCTTTATTAATTTCTTGTTTGTAAGCTGTTAGTCTTTGGAGAGGCTGGGATTAGTTTCGTTTCTGGGGTTGAATCTGGGCGGTCACTCCCATTCGTAGAAAATGCACCTCGGTTGTTTTTTGTTGTTGTGCTTGTGCTGTGCTTTCTGTGTGAACTTTCAAGCCTGCCGTGCTGCTGTTTTCTTCTTCGTCTTTATCTATGTTTATAAAATTTAATACAGATTTTTGAAGGAAACACTGTCATCGTGTGTCCTGATAGAACTCAATTAAACCAAAGTTTAGGGTGATTAGCAGCCTTCGAAATCAATGGTTGCTGAATAACCTCGTGTACTATTTCTACTTCTTGTTCTCAGGGCATTTTTCTAACTCATTGGTGATTATCATGTCTCCGGAGAATGCAGAAATTAGGAAGCACAATCATTTTGGTTTTATTTCACACACGTCATCCAGAGAAACATCTTGATTGCTGGCTTGATTTCTTTGTTTTTGGGTTGTGGTAATCTTCGATTTATATGAACTGATGAAATATCCCAATAATAGAGCTGTCTCTGTGAAAAAGACGATGTGTTGCTCCTTATTAACCTTTTCATGTAATTCGTGTTATGTTATATTTTACTGCTCCACTTTAATTTCAGAGGATCATCGATTGATGTTGGTATTTGGTATAGGCCAAAGCGTAGAAGAACCAACCGATGATCCTAATGAGGAAGATATTAATGATGGAGGCAAAGCGAGCGAGGAAGGAAAGGCTGCTTCTTACATTGATCATCTCACACCTGCAGAGATACGATACATTGAGCAGAGAGAGAGAATTGATGTTCATAGGATGGCGAAAGAAGCTGATAAATCTCATCGTGACAGGATTCAAGATTTCAACCAATATTTGGCCAACATGAGCGAGCACTATGACATTCCTAAAGTTGGCCCTGGCTAAAAGATCCATCTTCTTCGTTGTAATTTCAAATTTAGAATTGTGGCAAACATGTGGTTTTATGTTTCCCAAGATTTCTATATTTACCTTTCTCCACTCAGTTTTTCCTCACATTACTCTCAAGGTACTCTATTATGTTTATGAAATTTGCTGGTTGTGCTGTTGACAGTCTTCTATGTAAGGTAAGCTGCCTGCGTCTGTTAAGTGTTGCCCGTGCCAAATTATCATGGCCAGTGTCGATGGATTAAAGGAAGGAAGAAGAAGAAAAGCTCAAAAACTGAACATGGATACGGAGTCCTCCAGTCATCCGAGCATAAAAGGGGATTTGATTGGTGCACAGAACTCGTGTTGATTGGGTATTGGGTTCAGGGGAAACCCTATCCAGCCTGCAGATCTTTTAGGAGTTCTTTCTAAGTGTAAATTTTTTTAGGAAACTAGTGCTCGCCGATTAAGGAACAACAGCAATCCTAATTCAAGTAATCGGTTCTTTTAAGAGCCGGTGCCATCGACCGTGCTCATCGTATTCCATAGTGCTGCTTCTGCTTTCCTGGCGCGTCATCATTTGCTTTAAAAGCACTCATTCAAGCAAAACAAGCCTTGTGTAATCTGCATGTTAATGAAGGATTTTCAGGTCGATAGTTGTCCTAAGTATGTATTGGCCTCACAATCCCGTGCAACAAGGCTGTGATTAGAAGGCTTGCATATTAGGTCATAAATTTTATTCTCTTCCCTTTTGTCTTTTTCTTAATGAATCCAATAAAAAAAAAAAGATTAATAGGATGCAATCCTGTGCCTCGTAAGATTTTTCACCGGTGTCACTATCTCTCAATGAGATGACAATTGACCTGTCCTAAACACATCATAGTCAAAACCTTATGCACGAGTCTTCCCATGCCCAAGACAGACAGAGCTTTCGTGTCACAAGTATATTGGAAGAGTAGTTAGAGAGCATACAACGGAAGTTCACAAAAAATTAAAAAAACAGTTCCTCTTCGGAATGATAAGTTCACATAAGATAAATTATGGGATTTGACACTGCCTGATTACAAACCTTATTGCATAAATACACAAGGAACGGTTTAGTCTTTTACTGCCCAGAACAACTCCAATTTGAATAAACAAATTACACAGTAGCTATCACAACCCAACAGGCTACAAGCACCACAACCCAAAAGTCTACAAGCACCGCAAAGTGGCGTTAACGAATTTACCAACACTGATTCTTCAGACAAACAAATACAATAGTTCAAGTGCTGTTGGTCTCATGCTGCCACAAATACTCCTTGGATAACCAAAATTTGGAGCACCTCGATCATCGAGTCTCGTCCTCCAAGGCGCGGAAACCAGCAGTCAAATCCTCATGCAACTTGCTGAATTTTTCCACGAGAACTGCTTCCCCTTCTGCGGGATCCTCAAACTTTTGAGACCTGCAACATCGACAGATGACAATATCAGAAGGCAATTCTAGTGGATTTCTGTATAGCATTGCTTTTCACTAGGGGATTCTTGCCAGAAGTACATAATACTTACACTAGACGATAGAAGAGATCCCCCAACCGATGTTTGATAAGGCTGTATGATATCTTCTGACCATCCATCCCAGCACCTCTCTCAACAGCCTGTATGTTGAATTGCAAACTTGTTCATCAAAGATCCAGAACAAACCATATTATACCCACTACAGGTTGTGAGCAGGTGTGTGAGTTTTAATATCAGACCTACAATTATTGACTACTGAAACTTGAAGTATAACAAAAGAGAAGAAGAACGCCCAGACTCCTCTCACAGCAAGCAAACTTGCAAATACTTACAGTAAACGATAGAATTCCAGAGGGGAGGGGGATAATTTACCTGGTTGGCCAAATTACAGAAATGAATGATGTTGCGCATCATCCAAACAGACTTGTAGAAAGGACAGAACTTGTCATATCTACCAGCCAAACAAACACACATTCAAAGATGAGGATTGCAGCACTATGATAAATCTTAATTACTCAAAATGAAAGATAGAGAAAAGATCAAGTAATGAGGTTGGGGCATACGGAGTAAATGCATTCTGAGCAAGATAGTCCTCCCTCAAAAGTTTCGCAGTCTCCAGGGTGATCTTATCTGTTTCAGCTAAAGCGTCCTTTCCAACAAGCTGCAATAATCCAGAAAGTCATGGTTATTCAATCTCAAGCAGACAAAAGAAACCATATTAACTTCTTCATAACTTGTCACATGGCAAAACCGAGATAGTAAGGATGATGTGCTGTGCCATATTTGCCTCAAAGTAAGGGTGAAATAGAGACCAAATAACAGTGCCACTACAGTGAAACTCTACATAATTCCATGGAGATCTACAGTATCATAACCGCCAATTGTGACCAATCTCCACCAAACATCTTTTATGCCAAATTAAGATTTGCAAATCAACCAATTTAGAAGTGCAAGAGAAGACATGGAGTACTCGTACAATTAAGGTTCTGCAGCAAAGGTAACACTGAAACAACACCCCCATCATATAGTTCACAGGATTCATCCATATATTTCTTCAACAGTTCCAGGTAAATCACATATTTTATAGTTCTTGGAGCTAAGAAAACCAGAAGAGAAGAAAATTTTGAAGGAAAAAAAAAACATACTTGGACAATTTCATTCAAGTCATCTTCTCTTTGGAGCACTTCCCGTGCCTTTGTCCTGATGTTGATAAAATCTGGATCAAATCGCTCATAAAATGACTCCAAAGCCTGACAACAAAAGAGGGACAACCTAATTAAATATGAACAGGTTCCATAGAATATAGGATGCGATGAATGAAATATCCAATAACCATCCAAATAATTATAATTTCAAAAGAAAAACAAAGGGAAGAGTTTGTAGAAAAATTGCAAACCTACCCCTGAGTACTTAGAGTAGGAAATAAGCCAGTTTACAGAAGGAAAATGTTTCCTTTGTGCAAGTTTCTTGTCCAAACCCCAGAAGACCTGCAAAAGTACAAATGAATAACCTCATTTTAATATAAATAAATAAATAAAGCTTGGGAGAAAAAATCCAAAATGGCATCAAGATGGAACGTATCATTTTTGAGACTGTATAAATTACATGTGCTTGGACTTCAAATTTAACCTGGATCACTGAAGCAGAATCATTTTTGGGCCTAGGCTATGCTTTCCAGCTTGTTGATCAGTAATTCAGCCATGCTCAAGTTGGCTTGATTAATTAAACATATCTTTCTATGGTTTTTCCTTTCAATTTTGAAATTTCTATTTCTTGTCTTACTGTATATCAGGCAACCTAAAAAAAATTATTTGCCTACTGCAACAAGTTATTTCAAGCTTTTCACAAAAAAAAATTAAATAAAAAATTTTAGGTCGTGGAAGAATGCTAAGAAAAAAAAATACTGAACCCTCTGTTTTACTCAGCAATCTATGGTGTGCTAATTGCTTCTAGTATGAAAGATGGTGAACATAGTTTGTAATTACCTGGACAATGCTGAGGGTAGCAGATGTAACAGGATCTGAGAAATCTCCTCCAGGTGGGGAAACTGCACCAACAATTGTGACACTACCCGTACGCTCTGGCGAACCAAGGCATTTTACTTTACCAGCACGTTCATAAAAGGAGGCCAAACGTGCTGCCAGATAAGCAGGGTATCCACTATCAGCAGGCATTTCTGCCTGCAAACATAATTAAGAAATATGCAATTAGAGTTTATCAGAGTAGGATAAAAACAAATTTCACAATATGCATGAAAGAATTAGCATAATAGATCATAGTTCTCACTTCTCAACTACTTCATTTGTCTAATAAATAACAACATACAAAGAATCAATCATGAGAATAGTATATATCCGTAATCCAATATCAACAGTAACAGCTGATGATATTGCCAATCACTTGTGGAGGCCAGCACCTAATAAGATGTTGGAACAAACCATTAAGTATTAACTTTATCCAGCTTCGACAAATCTAGCTAACAAAAACATAGTTATTTTTTGCATTAAAGGTTGCAAATGATATGCAAGTCAAGGTAACACAGACAAATGGCATGTCAGCTACAAATGAGATAGACCACACAGAGGCACCAGCTAACACTGCAATATATCAGACGCTAACATATGAAGCATTCAAAAATTCTTCCAAGGCATTGAGATAAATGTTGGTAGAGGCTAACCAGCCGTCCAGAAATTTCACGCAATGCCTCTGCCCAACGGGATGTTGAATCTGCCATCATGCTCACATTGTAGCCCATATCTCTGAAGTATTCAGCTATAGTGATTCCTGAGAACAACACATCCACCCACAAGTTGAAGAAAATCAACACAAGGCATTCGATAAGACAGAACATCACCAACAATAAATGAATCTAATACATAGAATTTTCAAATTCATGCAAATCAGGCACAAACATGAAACTTCTAGCATAAGCAATAAAATTACAAGTTTGAGTTTTGTTCTTCAGTCCACTGCACATGTGGTCTAAATAGCCTAAAGTCTGCAGCCGGCAGGTGTAATGGTAGGGTGTGGATTGTATTGCCCAAATTGCAACCATTTATTTCTCGGAATATTATATGTGCTTCATAAGAGAGCTGCTGCTTCTCTGACAAAGGACCTGTGACAGTAATCTGATATCTTAAAAATTACCTCCTTTTTCTTGAATTACAAACGGTTACTAACATCTACTGATGCATGTGTTCCAAACACATCAGCTCTTAACTAACCAACTGCATTGAATTCTCTAATAACGCTAACAAGAAAGAATAGGCACAAGGGCTGAAGATAAAAGAGATTACTCTTCATAGCATCCTCTATTCTGTTTAATATTTACATAAAAGAGATGGTGTTACCTGTGTAAATTGATGCCTCACGAGCAGCGACAGGCATGTTAGAGGTGTTCGCTACAAGGGTTGTACGCTTCATGACAGATTCTTCACGGCCATCAGGCAAAGTCATGGTCAATTGTGGAAAATCCATGAGCACCTGAGCAATCGATTACCCTAGATAAAAAAATCTTAAAAACCATAAAACAGGATTGACGAATAAAGTGAGAGAAATGTATACCTCTGCCATTTCATTTCCTCTTTCTCCACAACCCACATACACAACAGTATCAGAGTTAGAGTACTGCACAAACAAACATAAGCAATGAATCAACCAAACTACCCCATCATCACAACCATCAGAGTAAGCTCCACGAGGAATTGACAAGCTTCACCTTGGAAAGAGCTTGACTAATGACAGTCTTCCCACAACCAAATGCACCAGGTATGGCACAAGTTCCACCAAGAACTGAGGGGAAAAGGGCATCAAGGACACGCTGAAACAAAACAGAGTCATTGGGAACTCATATTACTAAAAGAGAAAGCAATAGATGAAAAAACCAATGCGTTTAGAATGAAGGCAAATACCTGCCCAGTAAGCAAAGGGGTATCAGCAGCAAGCTTTGATGCAACTGGTCTTGGAGAACGTACTGGCCAAGTCTGCATGTAGAAGAACGGTGGGATTTGAAAAATTTTCTAATCAGGATGCAAGCATTTCAATTCATCTAGAGTTTGGCTACAACAAACCTGAAGCATGGTAAATTGCTTTTTGACACCCTGGAACTCAAGCTCTAGCACAGTGTCCTACAAAAGCAGAAGTCAGTGTACAGATCTATGTATGAAATGTCAATGTGCAGTTTAGAAGTCATAGAAAATTAACATAAATATAAATCTCAACTAAATGGTAACTATAACCCAGGAGACTAGAGAATGATCCAAATGCCATTTGCATGCAGTTTATGTTTCCCAAATTCATCATTCAGAAACTCCATATCAAAGTGTTATGTAACATGCAAGCACTGCGCTATATGATATGCATCATACAAGGAAAAAAAAAGGGAAAGCAGATGTGTTCTTGTGTAATTATCATTTTAATGAGGCAAAGAAGAGAAAGAGACAAACCTTCAATGAATATTGACCAGGAGGTGCAATGAAAGTGATTTTCCCCATAGCATCAGGTGGGAGCGCAACATGATGCTGCATTAGAGTGTTCTCAAATACAGTCTGCATTGGAAAATATCCACACAAAATCCTATGTTAAACTTAATGCAAAAATAAATAAATAAATAAAAAATAAAGATGTCCAAACCACACATTTCTAAAAGAGTTCAACAAACAAAAGGTTCAAATAAAGAACTTACAGCATACAAGTCTCCACCAGTCACGAGATCTCCCTCACCTGCCAACGTTAAGCATAACTGAAGTCAGTGGAATTCTACATAAGAAATTGAAGGAACAATTATTGTCATTTGTCAACAAAGTTCCAGCAGTCACCTATTTTTTTAGGCTGAAATTCCCAGAGTGTGTCTTTGTCAAGTGCTGGGACGGAGACACCACGAGGAATATAGACATCACCAGATATTCTTGCAATGGTTTTCAGAGGCCTCTATTTTGATGAGAAAACGTAGGTGAATGGTTAACCACTATAAATTTCGAGAGAGAAACCAAAGCACAAACTTTGTTTCTTTCTTTTTGATAAAGCGTGAGCAAAGAATAAACTCAGAAGGCTTTTGATAAAGGTTTCTGATTAACAGAAAACAAAATGTAATTCTAATTACTAAATCAGAATTTGACAATAAGGCAAGCACTGTCAAACCTGAATTCCATCAAAAATATTCCCCAATATTCCTGGTCCAAGCTCCACAGATAGAGGCTGTAAGATCAACATACAATTAATGAACTGATGCAGTCACAATACCATCCAGAAAAAAACATGACAATACAAGATAGTGAGATCACCTTGTGTGTCCGAAGTACAGGGTCGTTCACCATCAGACCAGCAGTTTCCTCGTACACTGACAACAGAGAGAACAAAAACATTCATTTCCATTCCAGGCACCTCAGTAAATAAAAGAAAAATGTTTCTTTCCTTTTAAAAAATAGGGATCCAGGAGTGAGCAGAGCAGATACACAATATTAAATGATGAAACCGCTCAAAAAATGAGAAGGATGATGCATGAAATACAGTATTCTAACTATCAAGAACTCGCATTAGTAAATAACCTTGGATTGTGGCAGAATGTCCTTCTAAACGAATAATTTCACCAATTAGATTGTCATGCCCAACACGGACCAGCTCATACATAGCTGCACCAGCCATGCCATCGGCAACCACGACTGGCCCTGATACCTGTCAAAACACATCAAGTTAGTCAGACAAAACCAGGAAAATGCGTTGAGCCTAGAAAACAGCATCGAATTTAGATTGAAATCATGAAAGACCAAAGTTGAACTAACAATCATGCATCACAATCAGTAGCTCACGTCCTAGAAATATAGCAATTAAATCTTAATCTGTGCAAGTGAGCCAACCAACGCACAAATACGAACCGAACAAATCAGATCTTATTTTTTAAACATTTGTTATCTGCATAAACATTTTTCTTCGAGCTCAAGCAATAACAAGAAACAAACATCAGTTAGTTCAATATCTATCGAGCTAAATCCAAGCTAAAAAAAGCATAAAAGCACACAGAATTGAAACGCTAACAACCACTTCACAGTTCCTCAAATCTCTACCTTTATAATTAACAGTTTAACACCATCAACTAGGCTAACAAGATCTCTAGAAAATCAATAATCACTCGAGTTTACGTATCTCAACGGATCACAACCTTTAAAAAACAGATCTAGCGGCTCGAAATTCAACTACGAAATCAATTTTACATAAATCCAAAAACTCGATCTGATCGCAGTAAATCAACAGAAACAGGTCATCAGATAAGTTCAATCAAAACCAGAACAAAAATTCGATCTAAGTAATTACTTGAGATTAATAATTAATTGAGAAAAAAGGAAAAGAAAAGAAAAGGAATCTACCTTGCGAACGTATCCATACTCGCTCTCCTTCTCAGAATCTTCAAATGTAGTCAATCGAGCTCCGTACACCGACGGCATTTTCTCTCAGAGAAACAGATAGCTGAAATTCTATAAAAAGGAGTGTGGAGGATCTAAGAATCAATTAAAACCCTGAGGTTTCAATCGAATTAGAAATTACAATTAATTAATTTCGCAGATGCAAGTGACAGAGGAGGGAAACGGAGGTGGTATTTCATTGATTGATTTTTTATGGAGGGAGGGAGAGGAAAGGGGCCATGTCAGCGTAAGGGAAGGTAGGTAATGATCTGCTGCTTTTGCAGTACCGTAATGCTATGGTTCTGCCTATTTAGTAACTTGCCATGTCAGCGTGGACGTTCGCCCGGAATGAAGGCGGCTCTATAATAATTCTTACCTTTTGTTTTATTTCATTTTATTTATTTATTTATTCCAAAGTGTCTCGGAGAGGAGATCGCATCACATGGATTTTAAAAAAAAAATCAGAAAGATAATAGTCTTTTTCGATGAGTGAAAATAATGGTAATTTTATTATTTAGTGGTTATTAACTTGAAGACATGAACTTAAGTCTCTACTCTTGAGAGTTGACGCCTGTAAAATATATAGGAAAAAAAACCAATAATTGCTTCTTGCAATTTAAAATTGGTGATTAATTTTAAAATGAGAAACTTTAAAATATTCAATGAATAATTATAAATACTTAACAAAATGAATAAGTAAATTTTCATTATGTTAGAGAATAATATAAAATTATTCATGAAGTTATTAGATTAAAATGTTTTTTTCGTATGATATGAATTTTTTATTAACTAAATAATTATAAATTTGAATCTTATCATTTTATTATTTTTAATTAAATTAAAAAGAGTAAGTGTAAGTTAGTTATGAGTTTTTACAAGTTTGAGGTGTAAACAAATTTTATCTAAAGATATGTTATAAAAAATAATATGAATTTATTTTTATGATCCTATTAGAATATTTTAAAAAAAATTATTGAATTAATTTTTTAACAATGGCAATTAAAATGTCATGAAAAGAAATTGGAGGGATAATCGATTAAATAAGTCTAAAAAGAGTTTATCTTTACATGCAAAAAATCAACTGTTGAGCACAGAAAAGGGTTGTGATCAGTAAATAAGTGAAACAACAATATTTTTTTGTGTGTGTGATTTATGAAATGATGAAATTTTAGGAGGGGTTGATTGCTACTGCAGCGTGGATTAACCGAATGCGACGAAACCTTTAGTGGCACACAACAAAGTAAAGATAAGGTGGAAACTTCCAGGCCATTTCATGGCATGGATGAATGGACAAAACCATCCCTAGTCAAAAGCCAAGATGACTGCGACACGTATAATTTAATTTGTCATTGTCTACATCATTACCATGTAATATATATACATACACATCATAGTTTTTAATCTCGAACCTAGGCAAGGTGGTCAGATTGGTTAATCTCAATTAATTTTTTTTTATTTTATTTTATAAAAAATAAAAATACTAAGATATTAATAAATTTTGACCGAATGTTTCTTGAGCTGACCAGGTAATAGATTAATTCTAACTTTTAACTGGGTCACATTAAATTAATTTTTTTTATTATTATTAAAACCCGATACATCGTAGGTCCCAGACCACGAGTCAATTACTCCCATGTATCATTCGCTCGCAATTTTGGATTGGGGAAAGGGGCATTTACCCTTTTTTAGATATTATTGAATTGAAAGACTTTGTATAGGTTAGGTCGGACTGGATATAAATTTTAGTCGGAATTCGTGCTGGAGTGAATCTTGCCATCCCATCCCTCAAGGCGATCGATCGACTTCACAGCATGCATGCATTCATGGAGCATTTGCGACCCTAAAACCTGAAATTGATTTTAAAATGTAATCATGTCAGAAATCAAATTTTAACTCATGCTACGACGTTTATCAAACTGCGTTTAGTTGAAGTTGTATATATATATCCCATGCATGCATGCATGTTGACATGGATAAATCTTGCATCCCTCGAGTTATTGGTGTTCAGAAGTTCATGAGCTGCATTGTTGATGTAATCCACACATGACGTACGAGGAAGACCCATTTGTGCCATAAATAGCCGCATCGCCTGGAGAGCACCCCCTTGGAGGCCAGCCCAAACAATATCATCTTTCTCGCTAGCTCCTTGCTTGTGGAGAGTACTCTAGTTTTTAATTATTATTTTTTTTATAGAAAAAAAGAGTTACTAGCATGAAGTGAAAATAAAGAAGATGTTATAATTTAATTAATTTAGAGACAAATTAAGAAAAAAAATTCACCTTTAATTGCTGAGAAAAACGTTGAATAAGAACCGTGGCATATTGTTCTGGGGTGTATGAATGCGGCTTGCAGGGTATAATTGTGACATGAAGTAATTATCATTGTAATCATTGCCAGCCCTTCCTACTGAATATGTGCATCTATTTAGGTAATTGGCAGCAGGATTTTTGTCCCTTAACATCCCACCAATACGGTCAACTATATATAGCTTGGTGATTCAGCACAGCCGTTGATCCATGGTAAGTTCAAGCCCTAAAAAAGGCTGGAATGTTGTGCACAGAGAAGGAATAAAGAACTTGTAATTAACTCAGGCAAGCAATAAGTTCTCTCTCCCTTCAATTTCTTCTATTTCTCCCACATTTTCCAGTAACCTTAACAAAAAGGCTAGAATTAATTCCGATACGCACAGTGATAGTAAACCACAGTTCCGCTTACAAATCCTATCAACGCCCTCCCTATTTCACTCCTCCAAACTTTCCCGTGATATTATTGCTATCTCCCATCATCTCCACTATGTCGGTTAATCGATCATCCTCTTTCTTGTGTTTCCTGGCTAGTGATACCCACCACTACGTACCCGACATAACAGGATCAGGAGTAGCTCGCATTCAAATAACTATCACGCTAAGAAAAAATTTAAATAGTTAAATCTCAAGATATATTTTATATAATATTTTAATATATTTTTTAAATTAAAGATTTTTGTACTTGAAATCTACACATATTAATATTATTTTGTACTTAACTTTTATCAAATAAAATATAAATAATAAGATTTGAATTCATAACTGTTTGATCAACAAGACTTTAATATCATATCAAAAAACATTTTCAATCTAAAAACTTCAAAAATTATATGAGATCTCAATATATAATTTATATGATTATCTAACATGATCGACTTCACTTTTTCTCTCACTTCAAGTCTTGTTGATCAAACAGTTACGGGTCAACATCTTTTTTTTTTTATCTTTTCCTTTTTTCTTTCTTATGTATATATACATGCGTGTATTGTGTGTTTTTAAAGAATCTTCTTAATTTTCAATTTAAAAATCAAATATGTATAAAAAAAACTGTTTGAAGAAAAATCTTAATCTAAAAATAAAACATGTATAAAAATGTTTTTATCCCAAAATACAAATAGATAGGTGGATTTTCAAGCTTGATGATGTAAACAAAGGGAAAATGTAGAAATATGATGTAAAAATAAAATATGTATAAGATTTAATTTGATGTCAACCAGGCTAAACAACAGTTGGACATCCTCGTATGTTTGAGGCCAGCATTTCTTCTTCCATCCTTCACTCTTCTTACACAGTTCCTTCAGTTTTATCCTTTTCTGCGGATTCACATGGAAAGAAGTTAGCTGTCAAAATTAAGTTCGAAAATATGAAAACAAAAAGGGGATCTGTTTTAGGAATTACTGAAGGTAAAGGTCCCTTTCCTGTGATCCAACGCATTAAAATTCAACTGTTGAGCACAGAAAAAGGTTGTGATCAGTGAAACAACAATATTTCTTATACTTTAAATTATTTTTTTATAATGTTATTATTATTATTTTAACGTGTTTATAAAAAAAAAAAATATTTTTTTTAAAAAATTATTTTAATATATTTTTAAATAAAAAACACTTTCAATAGATATTACTATTAATGTAAAAATTTTAGTTTATTCTTACATGATAGGACAACTTACGTGTTTTTTTTTGTTCTAATAAATGCTACATGGTAGGAATAATTAGATCATGAATACAATGATGAAACTCTTCGTGGGCTACTAATTTCCATGAAATAACAAAACTGTTTTTCTAGTAGTAGTTGAAGTAAATTCACCGCAAGAACTCACAGGTTCACTTTCTGCTCTGGTAGGGTCTCAGTTTCAGACAACAGACTCCCAAAAAGGAAATGACCCAAAATGAGCATTTCAAAAACCCTGAAAGGTGGGAGTAGTGAGCTAAAAGAGCCCTAGAAACCCATGAAAGACATCCTCTAATCTCTTTCCTTCTTCTCCCCAAAACAATAGAAGCCAACGAACAAAAAAACTCTACCGAAAGGAAAGGAAAGGGAAAATATCTGTTCAAATCCGTCCATGTCCCAAAAGTCCCACTCTCAGGTATGTCCTTTTCTTTCCTTTGTCTCTCTCTGTTTTGCTCGAATCTTTGAATAGCGACTAATATCATAGCTGCATTACTATCTACAAAAATATTGGACTCCCCCAAGAGAAAAAGGAAAAAGAAAGAAAAGAAATTTTGACGATGGATTTTGAAACTGAATCGCAGAAGAAAAAGAGCGGGGTTTTTGGAGACGTGTACGGTGGGATTACAATGGTGCTTCCCAAGGAGATAGATGATCCTATTTCTCTACCTTCTCCTCCTTCTCTTGCTCCTCCTTTTGAGCTACGATTTCATCTTCCTGATCTCAAGCTTGCTGTTAGAGTATGTGCCTCCTTTTCATCATCATCATCAGCTTTTCATTCCCTTTTTAAATTAAATTATTTTTCTTTTCTTCTTTTATTTTCTCCTCGAGTTGAGACTAAAAGTAGTGGGGAAAAGGAAAGTTATGCAGAAAATAAATGAACTTCGGATGGAATATTCTGAATTTTGCTTTTATTTTCTCTCTTTAACGAAGAAAACCCAGTTCTTTTTAAACTCGGAATTTAAGTAAATCTCTTACCTTTTTTTATCCAATTCAGCGAGTGGAATGGATTGTTCCTGTTTTGCGGGGTTTTTTTTTTTTAATTTTTTTAAAAATTATTTTGAATTGAATTTGATGTAAAAACTCAGGATTTCACGAAGACCAGAGAAGTCGGTGAGTTCCTCAGTGGGGCCTTAGCTGGGGCTATGACCAAAGCTGTACTTGCTCCTTTAGAAACCATCAGGTTGGTATTTCCTCTGTTTCTTCTTATTTCTATAGCACTTGTGTTATTGTTTTTATATAACCAGACGTGTCGGTTAGCACATTACTTCAGTAGAACTTGTTGCTATTGTTAGTTTCTATTGAAGTCAGTGCAAAGTGAGTTTGAGGTCAGTTATTGAAGTATAGCTCTTCTTGTAACATTTGAAATTGAAGCTTAATGATCGGAGGTCTGAAACTTTAGAAATTTGGTCGCATGAACTAATGTACGTTATTAATTTTGAGATTTCAGAACTCTTACCAATTTTGCTAGCATAAATCAGCATTTGTAACGTGAAACCAACCAAGTCATGCTGAGATGTCGAGACCTTTCAAAGTTTTACTTTTGCATGCTAACTATTTTTGAAATGTTTGATTTGCTGATAACTATTTCATACTGCCTTGACCAGTAACTCATGAAAACCCTCCTGATTTGTTACTTGTGAGATATGCAGAACAAGAATGGTGGTTGGTGTTGGATCCAAAAACATTCCTGGTAGTTTCTTAGAGATAATTGAGCAGCAGGGTTGGCAAGGACTGTAGGCAGGAAATGCAATCAATATGCTTCGTATAATTCCCACTCAGGCAATTGAGCTAGGAACATTCGAATGCGTCAAGCGAGCAATGACATCAGCACAAGAGAAATGGAGTCAGAGTGAATGTCCAAGGGTGCAACTTGGTCCTGTTAGTTTGAACTTCTCTCTCTCCTGGATTTCTCCAGTTGCTGCTGCTGGTGCTGCTGCTGGAATTGTTAGCACACTTGCATGCCATCCTCTTGAAGTCTTGAAGGTATTTTGCATTATAATGCATTGCTCTTGATACCAAAATTGGAAATTCAGTTCGAATTTCATTAAGCATTAAGCCGCTATCTGCTGTTTTACTCATATTCACTAGGATGATATGTGTTTTACTTCATACCCCTCCTAGGATCCTGCTTTGACTTGGACTATATGGTGTATTGGTATACCATTATGCTTTGTTTTAATTAATGGAAATTAGATGTGATAGTGGGTCACAACCTATTCCTTCTACAGTTTTAAGTTTGAAGATCTTTGAGAGCCGAGACACCAAGCACACAAAGTTTTGTTTATCTCTATTTTCTAAACACTTGTATTTCGTACAGGATAGATTGACTGTAAGCCGTGATATATACCCTAATTTAAGCATTGCCATCAGTAAGATTTACAAGGATGGAGGGATTGGAGCCTTTTATGCTGGCATTTCACCTACACTGATGGGCATGCTTCCATACAGTACATGCTACTATTTCATGTACGAGACGATGAAGACATCTTATTGTGAAGCAAAAAGTCCCTAAACCGTCCAGAGATGCTCCTAATTGGAGCTTTTGCAGGTGAGAAAACAAGTTTATTTCAAAATCACTTTTATTTTCCACAATAATTTTAGAGAAAAGGGTTGCCTGCTTCATATCTCACAGGGAAAGTGTGGAGATCTCTCGTAAAATTGCAATTACAGGGCTGCTAGAGCCTAAATGATGAGATAGACATGTTCTAACCGGTTGGTGTTGGTATCTCGTCTTTTCTATTAGCCGATTGGTAATCAATTTACGTTTTGGATGCCTAGGTTTTACTGCTAGCACCCTTAGCTTTCCATTAGAGGTGGCCAGGAAACGACTAATGGAGGGAGCTCAGCAGGGTAAATGTCCACCCCACATGGCAGCAGCCCTCTCAGAAGTAATTAGGGAGGAGGGGCTGAGGGGACTTTACAGAGGTTGGGGTGCAAGCTGTTTAAAAGTGATGCCTTCCTCTGGCATCACTTGGATGTTTTATGAAGCTTGGAAAGATGTACTGCTTGTTGAGAAACAGCTTTTATAACAGCTCTGGCAAAAAAATCCAGCATCATGTTCCTTCGGAGGCAAATGTTGGGATCGTTTTATCATAAAGATAAGGAGGAAGGTGGCACCTAGCCTGCTGGTGAATGTTCCGAGGACCCATTGTTGAATTGAATTACACATGTTTATGGATAATCATCGTTATAGGATTGGGCTATCCTTTTTCTGTAATGCCCATTTCGATTTCTGACCCAAGCTAAAATTTATCAGCCGAGCTTCAAAAAGGAAAAAATGTGGCCTCTCGTAATCTTTGATATGGACCAAACAGGTTCTTGATCTTGATGTCATGAGTTAACAAAATTCTGTTTTCCGCATCCCAGATTACATTTTTGTCACTGATGATTCTCATTACTGATAAATTTTGTTGCATTATTCAATCCAAAAGGGAGGGATTGGTATGTGCTTTAAAACTGAAGTTTATCTATCCTCTTTCAGAAAATACAATTCACATGGCTTTTCACTCATTACAACCTCTGCGTATTCTATTCAAATCCTATGAAAGACTGCAAGAAAATAAATCAGAAAGAATTTATTATTACAAGCGGAAGATGGTTTCTTAGTAGTACTAGGTAACGTGTATTTAGTTTGGAAAAGATATGTTTTAAAAAAAATTTAAATTTTTCTTAACTAAGATGGTCATACTCTAAAGGTGATACGGTGACGTTTTCATTTCCCAGAGGGATAAGCCAAGCCGCAGTTGAAAAAGAAAATCACGCAGAAGCTACGGTGTCGTTTAACGGGTCTCCCTCTTGGCGCTTTGATTATGTTCCTGTGCTTCTTCCCTCGCTTCCTATAAATAGAGCGAACTTCCCATTTCCCTCCTTTCTGCAGCGGGCACAAACCTTTTCTATGCCCCCCCCCAAAACCCTAATCTTCCACAATTATAAGAAGAAAAACCCTAGAAATCTGAACCCTTCTTTTCCTTCTGTTTTGATCGATCCTTTAACAAGTAAATAAACAAGGAAATGGCGAAGAGGGAAGTATTATTAGATAGATGGAGAACCATCGAGGAAGAAGAAGAACTTCACGCCAACGATGGCGATAATCCAGTCATACGACGCCGTCTTCACCTCCTCAAAGAACAATGGTCTCTCTCTCTCTCTCGTTTTCTCCCCTCAATATCTCTATGCTTTTATTACTATATTCTTATTGTTAAATTAGGTTTATTTTTATTTTTTATTTCTTAATTATAGGTTTTCAGACACATTTAAGTACTTGATTAGTTTGCCCAGAGAAGAACATATATGGTGTGGAGATTTTGATTTGATGGGCCCACTTTTAGAGACATTTTACAATTACTACAAAGATGACCGGCCGGACTCTCCGCTCCGGCTTCTGTGGAAGAGGATGTCTGGCGAAATGCGGCATTGCATCCAGTGTGTATCTCAGCATCATCACGCTCAAGAGATGTATGACAAGGAGTACGAGACGAGTTCTATTGGACCACTTCTTGAGGTGTTAAGGAGTATTGATGAGGAAAGGGTGACTCAGCATCTGAAAGAGATTAATGATAGATTGAAGAAGCAGGAGTATGATCATTTGCGTGATAATGTTGATGTTGTTAGTCTCATGTATGAGGTATTATTGTTATTATGGACTAGTGTGTTTGTTTCTGTTTTGGTTTTCACTTAATCTTTAATGGTCATTACCTTTTGATGACATGTATGAAAGATGCCAATACAGAGTTTGACTATGCTTCAAGCATTGCATATAAGTAAGCAATTTTATAGTTGGTGTACTAATAGGAGTGCTCTCAAAATTATTTGAGAATAATAACTACTTAATTGGAAAAAAAAATGGAGTATTTGTGATCGTTTCAGATGTCTAGTATCCAAATTGTATATTATGGTTTGCTGGGTTCTAGGTAGAACAGGGGAGAAGAGTTGTGTGTTTCTTCTTTGAAAATGCTCTTTGATTTCTTTTCCAACCAACATTTTCTAATCTTTCCTTTTTGGAATGGTGATTGCATGCTTTTGTGCCTTTTGCTGTTTACTGAATTACAGGTCTTGATGTTTCCTGTCTTACTGGACGATCAATCTTTGCTATCTGAATTTGAATTATTCATCGAAGCAGTCGATAATATGCATGAACTGGCTTTATCTGGACATCAACAGTTTCCGGTATTTTGTTGGCCGAGTCTGCCCAGACACAGTTCCGTTGCTTTCTTTATCTCTGTCTTTCTTTCCCTTCTCATAGATTACATCTGATTTGTCAGGGTGTTTATGCGTTGCTTTTTCTGAATAGAAGAGTACGCACTGTTGGTAGACGTTTAGCACGATCTATGGAGAAATTGAGGTACTGTTTAAATTGAATGACATGTACAATCTAATTGGAATTTTTACTTGCGTGAAAGGATTACAATCATTGGTGTACCACATTATATGATCTATAAGTCATGAATGAAGCACTATTGTCATCTTGCAGATTGTGGCCATCCTTACTGCAAAAATGCTACCTTCTAGTCATGTCAACATCAATTGGGGATGCAGGGTTCACTATATATTCTTTCTGATTAATATATCCTGTTTCTGTATAGGGGAGCAACAGATTTGGAACCTTTGCAGCCTTTACTGAAAAAATTCGTTGGGTTTTTAGAGACAGAAATACTACCATCAGCTTCTAAGACTTCGAGGCCAAGAGCACAGATGGAGCGCCTATCCATATGGCTTGGAATCACATCATTGTATGAAGCGGTGACTATAATCTTAACCTTAAACTACTCTTTCAACTCTCTTTTTTCTGTCTCTTTTCCACTCTCCCAATGATGATACTTACACTTCTGTTTTATGAAGACTTGAGTTCCTAGAACCTCCAGCTTTTGAAGAAGGCATACTGGAGTGCTATCCCATTTTTTTTGATATTGTGCTCAACCATATCAGTGGCGATTCAGCTGAATTCTCTCATGCAGTAAGCTGTTTGAAAGAACTCTTCAAAATGCTTGGTAAGACAGGAAGTACCTCTTCTTCTGTGTTCTTTTATTTAGTTATTATTTTTAGATTTCAATTAGTATTGATTTAATGATTCTTTGTTTCTCTTAAGGTTGCAAACTCTGGCTGAGGTCTACGTTGTCTCCAAGTGTGATGCGTAACACATTACTGGGCCAGTGTTTCCATACTCGAAATGAGAAAATCCATAAAGACATTTTAGATCTTTTTCCACCTTTTCTGCAGGCATGTCTGGACACCATCCTGCCATCTTCTTTACCCTGGGCCCTTCATCAATGATTCTTTATCCCTCTTGTCATTTATACAATTAATTGTGCCATGTATTTTTCTTGACATTACTGATGTGCAGAAGTTTATCTGTCCAGTCCCTTGAGGCTTTGCAAGATGGGGAACATGAAAAGCAACGAAGGCACTTCCTTTATTTCCTACTCCATCAAGTTCCCGTGAGCAGCAACTTCAATGTTCTTACAAGAAAACTTGCATGCAAGGTTTTTATCACTTCTATATTTCCATTTTAAGTTTCTGTTGTGGATAGTTATGCTGTTTATCTCATTAATGCTATCACTAATTGCCGTTTCAGATAGCCCTTCTTATCGTACACCGAGGCTACAAGATGAACCCACCATGCCCCCCTTATGAATGTGCTCATATGTGGTATGTAGTGTTGAATCCTCTATATTTGACGATGGTCATAAATTGGAAGCTCTTTTGCCTTATTGATAATTTTTTTATATTTTTCCTACAATTAATATTCAGGGATTTTACCAGGGAATTAGGGGTTGAAGATATGGCGTGGCTTAAGTTTGGATTTGCCTTTTAAGTCTGGCTAGAAATGTTTTAGAAAAAGAGATAGTAGGTATGGGGAGAGATTTTCATGTGAAAAATCATATGCTGTCAAAGGTGGAGGTTCTTGGAAGACAATATTATTTTTTTTGAAGCATTATTCACTGTGCTGTTTTACATCTATTTTTAGAACTCGGGGATTTACACTTTCCATTTTCCTTATAAAAAGGAGCAAAGAAGAAAATTCATACATTTTTTTGAATTGTCTGCTTCTCTTTGGCATCTCTTCGTCACCTAAAATTCCTGCTTGTGTGAAGTTTGAAGGCTCCTAATGTAATGTTATAAAGATTTAGAATTTGAAAAAGATGGTTGGGGGTTTTCACTTATGCATGCTTTAATATAATCTGATTGAAAGACTGCTCTTAAGAGGAATCAATGTGCACGAATCACTTACAGCAATCGTTTTAACAGGGGCCCTTCACTTGTGGCTACTCTGAAGGATTCATCACTTCATAGTGCTCTCCGGCAACCTGCATTTGATCTTATACAGATTATTTTAGTTTCTGATGCTGCTGCCTTGCTAAGTACAATGTGGAGTAACCACACAATTATTGATGCTGATACAAACATTTGTCTTGAGCTGAATGATGATGTTAAAGATGAAGATAGGCTTCCATTTGTTATTGACGTCGAAGATACGGATGGTATATGTTGGAGTGAATTCAGTGCACAGAGCAAGATCGCTTCTGAAGAGCACAGAGGATGGATGTGCATTCCCATGCTATGGATTGATGTTTTAGTTGATATGGACCCATCAGTCCTTCCATTGTCATTTTCGAAGGCTGTTTTCTGGGCTCGATCTCATTTGACAATGGTAGAACCTGAAACCAGTGTGCAAACAGTTGGAACCTGGCTTTCAACTTCAGCCACAGAAATCTCCACTTCATTTGGGTGGAAGGTTCCGACAGGTTTTGATGATGGTGGGGTTGGAAAGGAGTCGAAAAACTCTATCAAAGTGTCAGTGATGCATCTTCCTTTAATAAGAACATTCAACAGGTATTGGGCAATACTTTATCTTACTGTTAGTTTATGTCTTCATGCTATAGCAATGCATGTTATAGGTGTATACTAGACTTGTTAGTCCATTCTTGGTTGATGACTCTGGATGCTTCCTCAGGTTAACCACACACTTTTTAGCTCTAATGAGGCTAGGGGAATTACGGAAGCAATGGACTTGGGAGCCAAGCATGGCAGAGAGCTTGATCCTTTCACTTTTGGATTCTAATGATGTATGCAATGATCATTTATCATATATAGTGGTCAACATCAAGTGAGTGATTGGTCTTCTGTGAGTATCTGCGCATAATCTTTTGTTGCTTGATGCAGGATGTGAGACAATTTGGCAAATGTATCTTGGAGCAGGTCTCAAGCACACGGGGTCTTGCATGTGGTTTGAAGTTTCTTTGCTCCAGCGGTTGTTCTTTGGCAGCCATGTTTTTAGGCTTGAGACATGCTTTGAAAGTGGTGAGTGGTCACTGATAACATTTCTCTTGTGTAAGTCATTTGAAAGTGCTAATGTTTTGTTTCATTTTTATTCTCCTTCCATTTTCATAATTTTATAAAGCCAGTATTGTGCCAAGGACTTGTATCTAATTTCAGCCAGATCAAATATATAAAATTTATTTCTGTACACACTCACTAGTTTAAATTGATTAATGCATGCTTTTCAAGGTTCTAAGTGGTCCCTTTCTTTTTTTCATCCTTGGTGCTCCCTCTAAGCAATGGTCTTTTTGACTGTGTTCTCAATAATTGGCTTGAAAAGGCTGCTGGCTTTGTGACAGTTATTTTGTACAAAACAGGTCTGATATTCCGTTAACAGCAAATGACTGTAAACTCAAGTACCTTTGTGTAGTCCAATCCACGACTCACCTACTGCTAATTTGGTCTCTATGTTCTTTCATATATCATTTTTTTCATGCTTCTATGGCTTAACCAGATTCTTTTTATTGCTTTGTTTAATAATTTTGCACTTCTACAGGTTCAACTGGATTCTGTTGTATCGAAGTTTCAGACTTTACAACATTTTTTCTTTGTTCTATGCAAACTAATTAAAGAAGGGGATTTACATAAACCAGATTTGCAACAAAATTCATCTGATGACTCAAAGATCAGAAAGTACTCTTCCCAAGGTGGATTTCTGACACATCCGGTCTTTGATTCTTCTTCTTCAAACATTGATGGACATTCATTAAATGTTGACTTGAAATTGCAAGAGAAATTTCGCTACTTACTATCAAGAATTGCATGGCCATCAATTCGGATGTTCTTGGTAGAAGGAAAGGCATTTATTGATTACAGTCTTTGTCAGGTATTACACAGCTTGACATTAATGAATGTTTCTATTTAGCCTCTCTCTGTGTGGCTGGATGTGTCTGGTGTGTCAATGTTCACACTACTTTCTTGTAGATAATTAGCTGATGTTCTTGTAGATATCAAATCAGCTCTGCCATTTAACTGACAAGTGACATTGAGTAGGCATTCTTTATCTCTTCTTGTTTCAGATGACATGTGTCCGTGTGCTTGAGATCCTCCCTGTTGTTTTCGAGAGACTTTTCCAACCTCTGTTTAAACATGCATGGGATAATGGAAAGATGGTGGAAAATCCATCCAACTTTGGATGGCTTTATGATCTGATGGATTGGGGAAAGTCATCGCTTAAAGTTGTAGTTGTCTACTGGAAGCGAACAGTAATTTATCTACTGAATCTGCTTAAAGGCTTTTGCAGTAATGCTTCTGAGTTGACTGTCAGGGCCATTGAAAAACTTATTTCATGTGGTGAGCTTTTTTATTTATGCACATATTGCTTTCTTTTTCATGCTGTTGATTATTTATCATTTTGCTTCATTTTCTTTTGATGTTTTATGTCTTCTTTATACAGATAATATAAGCATTGATCAATTGACAGAACAAGTATCACACCTTCGGGTTGCATTATCCAAGGAAGTGTCTTTTGATAATGTAATGATCACTTCAAAACCAAAAGCTCCAGATGTGCTTCCTGTTCCTGTAGAGGATGCTGATGTTCAAATTCTAGACTCAGTATCAGTGAGTGATAAGAGAAATAAAAGTGACGTGATTGTAGTTTCAGATGATGAAGCTGAAAAACAAATTTCAGCTGTTAAGGTGGCTGCTTCCAAAAGTGACTCATGTCAAATAAGTTTGGATAGCAAGAAAATTGCTCCTGCTGATAGAAGTGTTTCACAAACTGATACTGAAAATAAGGGATCTAGAAATGATACCTCAAGGGATCTACTGGATGACCCCCAACAAAAATATGCATTAGACATTACCAGTCTCACTTCTCAGAAGCTGGATTCTGATAAATTAAGAGGCAAACAACCTCCTCATCTCAAATCAAAAGGTGGATCTAAAAGCAGTAAAAATGTTCCTCTTTCATCCCAATGTAGAATTGATCTGAAGAGTCCTGAGTCTGTCAGCTCAAAAAGCTCGAATGAAGCTGGCAACAGCATGATTTCTGAAACAAGAGATTCAATACTGAAGGAGTTAGTGCGTGAAACTGGTGCTAATCCACCAGAGGCTGCAGTAAAATCTGTGAGGCAGCAGCAGTTTAATCTGACAAAGTTAACTGCCACTGTTCTTAAACGACAAGTTATCCAACTTAAAACACCTGCTGGAAATAGATTTGGAAATTTACAGAGACTGGAGGCTGGAGTTAAAAGATTCAAGCCTCCTAGACTTGATGACTGGTATAGACCCATTTTGGAAATAGATTACTTTGCTATAGTGGGATTAGCATCTGCAAGAAAAGATGAGAATCGGACTGTTAGTAGATTAAAGGAGGTTCCTGTGTGTTTCCAATCACCAGAACAGTACATTGACATTTTCCGGCCACTTGTTTTGGAGGAGTTTAAAGCACAGTTGCGTAGTTCCTTTTTGGAGATGTCTTCATGGGGGGAGATGTATTATGGCAGTCTATCCGTGTTGTCTGTTGAAAGGATTGATGACTTTCATCTTGTCCGGTTTGTCCATGATGAAAGTGATTCTACATCATCTAGAAGCTTTTCTGATAATGACCTTCTTTTGCTAACTAAAGAAGCTCCAGAAAATGCATCCCATGATGTTCATATGGTTGGAAAGGTATTTTACCTCTCTAGCATTCTGTTGAATGACGTGTTGGTGTCATGTACATATCACAAATTTCTTGTCTGCTGAATACAGATGTAGATTTGTAATATCTTGGCATGTTTATAAGTTTTAAGTTATACGTCTATATTATGCTAAAGCAACCTGTTTGATTCTCAGGTGGAGAGGCGTGAAAGAGAGAATAAAAGAAGGTCAAGTATACTCCTCATCAGGTTCTATTTTCTAAATGGTTCTTTGCGTTTAAATCAAGCTAGGAGGCAACTTGTCGATCGTAGCAAATGGCATGCAAGTCGCATCATGAGCATTACACCTCAACTTAGAGAATTTCAGGCTCTATCATCAATAAAGGACATTCCCATCCTTTCAGCTATCTTAAAACCTGTCAATGATTCTCTATGTAATAATGAATCGAGAGAACTAGGTCTGAGTAATCTTTCTCAGCCCTTGCAGCAGACACTGAAGTCATCTTTTAATGACAGCCAACTGCAAGCTATAAGTGTCGCGATTGGATCAACTATTTTGAAGAAAGATTTTGATCTGTCTCTAATACAGGGTCCTCCAGGTTTGTATTTCAACATGGCTTAATTGATAGTGGATCTAACCCCTTTTATTTTTGTTTCTAATATGTTTTTTTTTTCTTTTTTTCTTTCTTTTTGAATAGGGACTGGGAAGACCAGAACCATAGTGGCCATTGTCAGTGGCTTGCTTGCTTCACTACAAGGAACAAAGGATACAAAAAATTCTCTAAAGGGACATTTGAAACAAGGTAATGGTTTGTCCATAACTTCAAGGCCAAAGATTAACCAGTCTGTTGCAATTGCCAGGGCTTGGCAGGATGCAGCGTTGGCTAGGCAGTTAAACAAGGACGTGGAAAGAAATGAAAAGTCTGTGGAAAGTTATTTTAGGAGAAGGGTGCTAATCTGTGCCCAATCAAATGCTGCTGTTGATGAGTTGGTGTCAAGAATTTCCAGTCAAGGACTTTATGACAATGATGGGAAAATGTACAAGCCATATCTTGTAAGGGTTGGCAATGCAAAAACGGTTCATCCAAATTCACTTCCATTCTTTATCGATACACTTGTTGATAATCGTCTTGCTGAAGAGAGGATGCATTTGAGTGATTCTAAGAAAGATTCAGGTATAGGCTCTTCTGCAGCATTGCGTTCTAATCTGGAAAAGTTAGTTGATTGCATTAGGTTCTATGAGGCTAAGCGGGCTAACTTGAAGGATGGAAATTTGGACCTCAAAAATTCTTTGGAAGATGAATTGCATAAAGAGGATGAAACAAAGCAAATGTCAGATTCTGAATTAGAGATCACACTAAAGAAATTATATGAAGAAAAGAAACAACTTTTTAAAGATCTTAGTGCTGCTCAGGTGCAAGAGAAGAAAACTAGTGAAGAAATCAGAGCAATGAAACATAAGCTGCGGAAGTTGATATTAAAGGATGCTGAAATAGTGGTAACGACATTAAGTGGATGTGGTGGAGATCTCTATGTAGTTTGTTCTGAATCTATGTCAAATTATAAATTTGCTTGTCCATCTGAACATACCCTATTTGATGCAGTTGTGATTGATGAAGCAGCTCAGGTAAAAATCATTATGCTCATAGTTAGTTTTTTTAAAGTTACCCATTTTATCTGCATAACATTCCTTTCATTGCTTCATTTTTAAACTTTCTTCATCTCTTGCAGGCACTGGAACCTGCTACTTTGATTCCTCTTCAACTTTTAAAGTCAAATGGGACAAAGTGCATTATGGTAAGGACTGTGTGCTCCGTTATTTTCAAGGCATCTTGTATATTTTAGTAGTTATACTTATGTTGTCATTTTTATGCAAGGTTGGTGATCCGAAGCAGCTTCCTGCAACAGTTCTCTCTAATGTTGCAAGCAAGTTTCTTTATGAATGTAGCATGTTTGAGCGTCTACAAAGGGCTGGTCACCCAGTAACCATGCTTACCAAACAGGTGAGCCTGGATTTTTTCCCCTCAAAACTTGACTTAAATTCTACTGTGTTTGCTATATCTAATGATATGGTTAAATGCTTGAAACCATTAACGAGAACTGACTTTTGGGCTGTTGGATGTTAACTGTCAAAATATTCACGTGTGCTTTGGAAAGCTGTGAAATAGGAATATTGGGCTCGTTTCTTTTTTCCAATGTTTTTTTTGTAAAAAAAAAATGTACGGCTGCAACCACAGATTTATTATCACACGGGATGCTGGGTGTTTACAGGAAATATTTTGGTCTGTCTGCTTTGTTTTATTGCATTATCATCTGCTATAAGTACAACAACAACAATAAATTATTAAATGTTTCTAGGATATGCAGTTCATAAAATTTTCTTCTGGCTGATTGCATGTTTTTTTTGGTTGAATGTTAAGTAATAGTAAAGCTAGTTGGTACATCTGCCATGAATGTTTGGGTTAAATACACTGAGTTAAAGAAATGTTCACCTTAAGGCAACTGTTGTGGGATGGAATAGTTTTTATAGCCTTTTTATGATGCAGTAATGCTTTAGGGACCTGCAAAAGGCTATGCTTAGCTGATATTAACATTTCCTCACATCTTGACTTTTGTTTCTTTTCTTTCATCGGATGGTATCATGTTTCTTGATGTACTCTCTTATTTTGTGTATTTTCCTGTTTCTGTTTAATTTTCTCGTCCAATACTTGTTGCATAAACTTTATGCTTGACTAAAGGTATGCATTCTTTTGGCAATCAACTGCAGTCAGGGTAGTTTGGTGAAAATGTTGGCAGTTTATGGGGCTATAAAATAATACAAGACTTTGATGAAAATTTGACGATAATTGTACTGTTTTTGCCAACTTCCTACTGTTTCAGTATAGGATGCACCCAGAGATTTGCCGGTTTCCCTCCTTGCACTTTTATGATAGCAAGTTGATGAATGGAGAGAAAATGTCAAACAAATCAGCATCATTTCATGAGATTGAGGTTCTTGGCCCTTATTTATTCTATGACATTATGGACGGCCAGGAGCTTCGCGGTAAAAATTCTGGTGCATCGTCCCTTTATAATGAACGTGAGGCTGAAGCTGCAGTTGAACTACTACGATTTTTCAAAAGGAGGTATTCATTTCTTTTCCAGAGAAAGCACTACCACATCCTCCTTCATTTCAGTTCTTTGTTCATGAATAATGTAATTTAAATACCTTATTTAGGTACTCATCCGAGTTTGTTGGTGGTAGAATTGGCATCATAACTCCATACAAATGCCAGCTCTCACTTCTGCGCTCTCGTTTTTCTAGTGCATTTGGATCATCTGTTGTCGCTGATATGGAGTTCAATACTGTTGATGGCTTTCAGGGACGAGAGGTTGATATACTGATACTTTCCACTGTTAGAGCAGCTGATTCAAATTCCTCTATGAATGAGTTGAGCTCCAGCAGTATTGGGTTTGTCGCTGATGTAAGACGGATGAATGTTGCCCTGACAAGAGCCAAGCTCTCCCTTTGGATTTTGGGTAATGCGAGGACCTTGCAGACGAACTGGAACTGGGCAGCTCTAGTAAAGGATGCTAAAGAGAGAAACTTGGTCATCTCAGCAAAACAGCCATATGAATCCTTGTTCGAAACAGCTCCTAGGGATACTTGCAGGAGAGAGAGTATTAATAATCATTCAAGACAGTCAAAGCATGTTGAAAATTTTAGAGGCAGCGGCAAACTAGGCAAACAAAATGAACAGAAAGTGTACAGGGATAAAAACTCTATTCGTTCCGTTACTCGATGCGATGGTACTGTTGCTGGAGATGGTAAGGATTTTTATGTACAAAGCAGCAAAAGAAAACCCAGAGAGGAACATGATCTTCCAGGGAAAATGGATCTTCCGAAAAATTTCAAGTCTATCATTCCAGGGGAATCTGTTACTGGTGATGAAAGCAAGGGCAAAGACAGAAGTCAGAAGAAACTTAGCTCTGGTAAGAAGAAAGATAAATGTGCAAATCCGAAGAGTACTAGGGAGCGTTCTGAACTTGAACTGGGTGATGGCCACAAAAATTTGAAATTGAGCATGTTGAGGGGACCAAAGAAATCTATTGAAGGTAAGAGAAGCCAGAAGAATTTGGACAGTTCTACATCCTCAGCTGAAGGCAGCCTCAAAAGTAAGGAGGTCAATGACGGTAGAGATCCTAATCCTGTAGGTGCTTCTTTAGATTTAATTACAAAGAGGAAACAACAACGTGAAGCTGTTGAGGCCATTCTAAACTCATCTCTCATTTCCTCCAAGAAGTCAGAACCATCAACGAAATCTATGTCTTCCAAAAGGCCTCCTTCTCCAACCTCAGCTGTAAGTGGTGGAATCAGACCACCCAAGACAAGAAAAGGTAAACTTCTCTGCTTTTTTTCTGTAATAAGCACTGGAAATCTGTCCCAACCTCCCCTGTTTCAGTATGAGTGACATCATCAACTTGAAACATGTTCTTAGGAGTGTAAGAAAATGCAATTCCACCATAGATATTTTGAACTTTTTTTTTTTTTCAAATTCACCCCCATTTCTTTTAATTAGGGGTGATGATTTTAAATGACAGGTTTTTACTGATGGTTATATGAGAAAAACTGCTAATCCTATACTGGATGTATTTTCAGACAATCTAAAAGAGAAACCTGGATACTTTGTGTAAGTGGTGATGTTGTCGGATATCACTTTAAAATACTTGGCTGAAACCAACCCAAAGCCATTTTCTACATGATGTTTGCCTGAAAAGCTTGTTTGAGGTAGCTTTCTTGTGTGCAGATGTTTGATATTTCCTCATCTGCCATTCTTATTTTGCTTCTGGCAGGTCCGCAGTAACCTGAAAAAGGTTTATTGCAAAATCAGAGCCATCAGCACCGCAGTAAAAGTGAAAATCTTTGTGATTCCAGTATGGTATGGTGAAGTTGAATTCCATTTTTGAGATTTTAGCGAAAGCCTATTTTATCATCCCTGTAATTTTTTGGAAGCTACAAAGAAGATAGGGGGGCAGTTCTACTAAAAAGTGAAGAAACCCTACTTGATCTTGAATGTCAAGGTAAACCATGGATTGGATAAGTTAGGTTTACGTCTTGTGGTTCATTGTTGCAGACCCCCAGGGCAATACAGCATTGGTCTTGAAAATATAGAAATAATACTAGCGTGACTGATCACTGTAGATAAGTTTGATATTTGGTTCATCACTGCATGCCCTTGCAAGTTGTTTTTTTCCGGGCGAGTTTTGTCTAGAAGATCTAGTTCATAGTGCCTCTCTGATGATACCTTGTTCTGAGCGACCAAAACCCTGTGTACATATTGGTTCTTGTAAATATTTGTGACTTCAGCAATGCCTAGCGTGAAAGCTCAGAATTCTTGCAAGTTTTGCTCTCGGTCCTGCATGTCGATCACCCTAAATAAATGGAGGATGCAAAATTATCATGTTTTTTCCCAGCAAGTGAAGATGTTGGGGATCTGGAATTTGTTTGGTGTAACCATTCTGCAAATATTCCAGTCAATGTATTGCTTTGATGTTTGATGCAATTAAACGTCTTAGAAATTGTGTTTATTTGCTAGATTTATTGCTGTTGCTTCAAAGTAAAAAGCAGGAGGATATGTAATTGCCGGATTTGTTCAAGATCCACGAGCATAGCTTTCGGCCCGTCCTGTTTGTTTCATAGATCCCTGTTCTTTCCTTGTCGTTTATGTTTGTTGTTTTTTTATGCATTAAAATGCTCGTTCTCGTAGATTTGATCTTGAATGTTAGCTGACAACACTGTACTGTGGAAGGCATATGCAACCTTCGTCGATGCCTTTACAAAGCACCGTGAGCATACGGTCACTGGATCTATCAAAGCTGTGACTGACCATGAACGAGAAAAAGGGATGATTTGAATATGACGGTAAGATATCTCGCCTTAGATTTTGTTGCCTTCTGGGCAACCCGCATACAGTAATAACACGAGGCATCTGGTCAAATGCAAGATTTCACGTGTAGTACCCTTGCAGAAGACGTACAGCTCCTCCCATGCTCTCTACATTCCCTTCCCTTCCCTTCCCTTCATGTCTCCACCAACCAGAGAGAGGATTGGCTGTCTCACCAACATTTCTTAATTCGCACCTGCCCCTCCGGCCACAAGAGAGTTGTTGGTAAGATGGTGGTGTTCGGTTAAGCTATTGAATTTGAACAAAACAATTAATTAATTAATTTCTCTAAAATTTTTATCAAATTTAAATCCACAACCCGCAACATTGAGACATTATAAGGTATGATACCGGCGTTGTAAAGGGATTACAAGAGGGGCCGAGGTCGGGAGAGGCTGGTGTTCAAGTTGCATTAGGGAACGTCCATGTACATGGTGTTAAGTAACATGCAGATGCAATTCCAGATAGTGTAAAGCTAATTAATGAGAAATATAATTAATACAACAGTAG
>Ga0307514_10001310_pt1 | contig 31926 bp, 41 predicted proteins | sample 16_EM_MG_FD_203088 | JGI IMG/M metagenome (GOLD analysis project Ga0307514, IMG submission 203088) | Populus trichocarpa ectomycorrhiza microbial communities from riparian zone in the Pacific Northwest, United States - 16_EM | ecosystem: Host-associated > Plants > Roots > Unclassified | place... | reverse complement strand
AATCGACCCACGATATCACAAAGCATCAACAAGATCCGTAGATTATACGACGCTCCGAGACTGTCGATCCGTTGAGCGATGTATTCGGGATGTAACCTGTGGTATTTCAAGCTAGGAACCCCCCGGGGTTTAGAGGGGTCTCATTCGATCCGTTCCATTCCAACAGGGACGGGGACGGACGCACCTGAGGAAAAGGATACCGGTCGTCCTACCGACCTGAAAGTCAGCCACAATGTCTCCGAATTCCCTACCGTGTTTTATACATTCGAGCAGGGGGTTTTTCCGCTGCGATTCACCGTCAGCTTCACCAAAATCGGTGCCTTTGCAGATTGTGGGGTACTTGCCTGACGTTGGTTCACGATTATGTTGTTCCCCGAGCCGGGTGTTACAACCGGTAGATTTTTTGCGGGTGGCTTCTGGGGTTGTTGCTGTCTGGAAGGACCGGTCCCCGCGTTCGAGCTCACCCCTGTGTCGTTCATCGTAGTTGTAATTAGAGTCGCGTCGACCTCGATCACGTCCCACCAGATGTCTATACTATTGGCCTCGCATCTGTTCGCGTAGCTGCCAGCTATCTCGTTCAGGTCACCTCGCTGGCCTGAAATCTGTGGCTGAATTTCATTTTTATCAGATCTCTTTCTGATATTATCACGGCTGTCCCTCCACCAAACCTCAAGGGATCGAAACAGGTATACAGAGCGATAGCAACTGGATAGCCAGAACATCAGGACACCTAGTCTCACCGCTCAGATCGCGCATCTTCGACCAACTTGTTCACCAACTTCCCAATTCCCGAGAGTGATCCGACCAGCAGACCCGTCGAGCCAGATGCTGCTCCATCAACCATGAGCACACCACCATAGTGCTTCATGGTCATAACGGGAACAACATGATCCGCGGGTACGAAGAGGCGAGAGTGCTGGAAGTCGGTATTCATAGATGAGAATTAGGAAGACTCAAGAGGGTTACACTGAAATACCTTGATGTACCATACATTGAGCGGGTCGCTGACAGACGGGTTCCGTGGGAGAAGAGGGAATTCCAGCCCGTCCACGAGTTGGATAACCGTTGGATTCATGTCCATTACAGCCGCAGCTGGGATCAAGGTCCAGATCAGCGCCAACGTCTCGACCGTCAATCAAGTCCTTACAGCGAGCGTCAAAGAGATCCATGACTTTATAAGTCGCAGAATCTTGGGCAATAATTATGATATGCGTGTCGGTCGAGATCCTGAGAGCCATCAACCCCAATGATCAGTAGCAGAGGGAGCAACCGAGCTCACGAAAGGTAGTTGTCCCATATGTACGTCAAAAGATTGGGGACACAAGTCTTTTCTTCTCGCCTCTATCGCGGCAACAGTGAGTACTTGCGCAACGAACCCCATGACAGGCCACATACGGTCACTGGACCGGTTGGGGAGACGTTGACATCGATAAGAGAATACCCAGCCTCCGCAGCCCATTTAATCACGGCGCTGGATGCTCGGGTCTGCTTATGAACTTCAGCGGGGGAACGAGTAAGAAATACGGTTTCCTACGATACGCCCAAGTTCCTCCTTGAGGTTGAATGCAGCTTGATCAGGTGACACAGCAAGCTTCCCGCTGTGCAAAAGGGGTGAGACAGAGCATGCTGTTGGAAGGACGAACTTACAACTCGTGCAAGAAGAGAACGGCAACATCGCTATTACCCAAGTTCCTCCTGATGGTCTATCAGCTACGCAAGGAAGAACATCGAAGGCGACTAACGAGCAAGCAACCTGTCCCTCAAAAAACCGGGCAACCTCGGGCAGCAGTGGAAGCGAGAGAAGGCCCTCATTTGCAGTAATGAATGATTGGCGATGTTTCTTCAGAATCTCTGTGCACAATGAGCAAAGCACTTTGCACAGAAACTGAATGTAATACCTGCCGGGTTTGATATATGTGGGCGAGGACCTGTCAAATTGTCAAACGATCTCTCCTCTGATTTCTCATGCGGTGCGCACCAGGCTTCGGTTCACAGGAATCCACATCTATCGATTTCCAAAACCCGGATTGTTCACGAGCCACGAGCCAAACCGTTTCTGTCCCATAATCCGAAACAGAAAGGGAGTTTATAGGTAAAGGAGGTCGCCCAAGGAGTGTTTCCGCAACAGCCACCGCGGAGCTAGAGATGGAGTCGAGGTTATACCCTCCCTGATTGACTTAGCCTAATGTCGACCGTTCCATGATTTGCGTACCTCGAGAGCGACGAGCACGCGCCCCTCTGCCAGGGTACAGAGCATCGCCGTCATATGCGCGTAGCCAACGGGCGTAACGTTGCACTCTCCCAACTCATCGCCCTCCGCGGCATCGAACCCGGCCGAAACTAAATGATCGCTAAACACCATTGAAAGCTTCTTGAACCCATGGTTGCAACTTGCCTATTACGAGATCAGGGGCAAATTCCATGGCGATAGGCATCACAATCTTCTGAAAAGCCCACAAGTATTCAGCGTCACCCATCCCTTTAGTGGGCCATGGAATGTTAACAGAGCTGTCTCCCGTTTCAGAACCCTGGGCCGACGGAGGGGAAAAATGGTACCGACTATCCAAATCCCTTCCCTTCTCCCCGGGATTTTATGCTTCCAAACTTTCCAGTCGGGTAGAATCTCCCCTGGTCATACCGGTGTATAGAAATGTACAACACCGAAGGATCGTCAAGAAACGCCAGCTGGGTACCATTGCCTTGTGGGGATCGGTTAGGTCGATGATCTGGGTAGACAGTGAACCACCGTACCGTGATGAACGTCCCTGGAAGTTGAGTCAGGTTCAGTTCAAGCACAACTAGGACACAACCCGTAGCCTTACCAATCCAGAATCAAAATCCGTTTGAACTGAGTAGTCTTCTGTAGTACCCTTGTTGCCACAGCGACATTATTGAAAAAGCAAAATCCCATAGCATCAAGTGGTTCGGCATGGTGACCAGGCGGTCTGACGATCGCAAACACTTTCTTTACCTCTCCACGAGCAATTGCTCTTCCCGCCTCGAGCACACCACCACAACTAAACCTGGCCGCAATAGGCGTTTCCCGACAGACATAAAGCGACTTTTCACCATAGAACACCTCCGAATGCTCGATATCTTCGTCGGTCATCACTAAATCACACCGAATTTCTCAACTTATATGCGTCACGACATAAAAAAGCAAGATTACCGACAGCTATATGACATGACCTTGTCCCAATGGTCCGCGGTGTGTACTGTAAGAACTTCTTCTCGCGAGGCAGGTTGGCATTGTATCTTCTTCATCAACTGCAGGCAACCCGACCGTTTGAGCTTGTCGTAGATGACAGATATCCGTTGTGGGTCTTCGTCGTGGTCCATACCGCGATTGTGGTGAGCCATCATGATGACATCGTAGATGTAACCCACAGCAGGCTTGATGTCCGCTGTTCCAATCTGCGGGAACAGCTCACCGTCGACATCCATCTTGTTCGATGAGCCGTCCTTTTCGATTGCCATGACCAGGCGGTGAGAGGTCCTGGTGACCTAGTGTAGAGAGTCAACCGACAAAGACAGAGGTGAAGGGCAGGAAAGAGAGGCAGACACGGTGCACGTGATCATAAATGGACGCGTTTCAACTACAGACGTGGGGAAACTCCGTGGGTATGGTGGGCTAAACTATACAATGATCTACTTCTTTTTCGTGCTAGTGCTCGCCTTTGGTTTTTTCGTTGTCGACTTTTTGGCGGTTGACTTTGTCGCTGCAGAAGCCTTAGGCTTGCCTGTCTTGATCAGCTTGTCACCAGCGAGCTCATCCACCGGCTTCTTTTTACTGACATCGTCTTCATCCGGAATATCATCCTCGTTCTGACCCCGAAGTTAGGTTGTGCATTCACGGTGTTTGTCCATCCACTCACGTCGTAGGCCTCCTCCAGATCCGGGGCTGGCTCCGCAGCGAGCTTCTTTGGGAGCTTGCCCAGATCCTGGCTTTTATGGAATGGCACCGGGTGGTCTCTCGAGTTGTACCTAGGAGGGGTGAGCATTGTTCGCAAAGAATGAGATAAGCGACCGCCGCCCACTTTTTGGTAAAGGATGACTTTGTAGCTGTGGATATTTTCTTCAGAACGCCCTCATCCTTGTGCCCACCAACGCCGAGCTCAACCAGGGTATCCCACTCCTCCTTCGACAGGAAATAGTCGTCCATCTTTTCAATAACCTCGTCAACGGCGCTCTGAACGAGCGGAGTTCGTTAGTCCACGCCTTGTGACAATAGTGGATGTCGACTTACTGTGCCGTCATCTATCAACGGCTGTACGATATGAGGAAAGAGAGCGGGGAGATAATATTGCCTGATCTCAGGCTTGTCGCCAGAAACTTTCAGCCGCATCCTCACTTGAGCGTCCCCAAGTTGTCGCATGAGCTTGTTCTGCTTCGAATTTTGTCCCAGCCATCTATTCGAGAGGGTCGTTAGAAGGGAGGAGCACGGTAATCATGTGTAGAGCTTACTGAGGGAAGGAGATGGTGTTGGTGCCAGTGTAGCTAGTAGTACCATACATACATGATGCGGGAATGACGGTGGATGTGACAGCATGGAGGGGCATTAATGACCAGTGTTGTTCGGGGCTGACGGGGACCTGGTTCAGTGGGGCTCACAAATTGTAGAGATGAACTCACCCATGAATCAGTGAGTCCACCATGTCAGAATCCGACAACGATGAAGCGGCTCGGTCCATTAACCTGAGGAGCTTCAATTTCTCGGGAGGGGTGTCCGTCCGTCGCGCCATGGAAGGTGTGGTTTTCAGGTAGTTCTCCTGCATGAAGAGTGGGACGAAGGAGTGATCGTGGAAGTACAGCTCCATCTTATCGTTTAGTGTCTCGCGAGCGTTTGGAGAAAACAAATACGGCCCCAGGAGTTTCTGAATGATAGTGAATGGTGTCATTAATGCGTACTTCTCGTTCATCTTTACCCTGTAAAACGAAGATCCCTATTGATAATCCCAATTGAGCTGTAGGTCAACTCACAATGCCTTGCTGTCATCGAAGCCCATGGTGTCGCTGGACAGCCTCCAAGTCGAGAGCATATTGAGGACTTGACGAATATCTGCTTGAGCACCCTCAACCAGCTGGTCAACGACGTTTGCAGGAACCTTCATCTTTTCCCTGGAGTTTGGTCGGTCTTTTTCATGCCGTTCGATGATCGGTTAAACCTACTTGTAGAGGATCGTCATTATCCGCGACCGAATCATCGCTACGTCCGGCCTGAAATAAAGTTAGTGGGCGGGTCACAAGGGGACATACTACAAGTCGCACTTCTTGTACGGCAGGTTGAAGGAACAGTTAAGCAGAGGCTTCAGCTTTTGTGCCCCGCGATCATTGGCGATACAAATGATAGGAACCTACAATCCCATGTCAGCGCTGGATTCTGTTGCATTTGACCGGGGGAGACAAACACGGGTCTTCCTGATCAGAGCGGCCAACGCACCAACTCCTCCACGATCACCGGCGGACATTCCGTCCACTTCGTCCATGATCAAACATGACCTCGAGGTTATTTCAACTCCGGACGCGTTGACAGACTGAACGATACTTAGACAGTGCAGACGTTTGATCGGACAATATACACACCCCCTTGCCGTTTACCCACTTATCTAGGGATTGGTTCATAATGTTCGCCCCGTTCTGGGGGAGGGGGTCAGCGAGGATTACCACATACGAGAGAAGTTTATACAGACCTCTAACAGTTTCTTGCTTCTTGCGTCACTTGCATTCACCTCGATAGGGGTAAACCCGCCAAGTTGCGCGCATAAATGGGCACTTGTCGTTTTGCCGATCCCTGGAGGCCCAGTGATCATCATCGCTCGGTATACATTTGTGCCATTCTTTCCAGGCTTCTTGAAGCCGGATTTCAGGCTACCAGACCAGTCTTCCAACCACTGTTGGAGTTTCTCGACCTGACTTTTGTTGCCACATATCTCCTTGAGGGTTTTGGGTGCATATCGAACGGTCCACAACTGGGACAAAGGATCGACGGCCTTGCCGCTACCGGGAAACATTAAACTGTGTCGTGATGCAACTGTGTGGTATTCACCTGCCAGCGTCGGACTTGGCAGCCTTCGCAGCCTCCTTCTCACGCTTAACCAATTCTTTTGCCCCTTGCTTGATTTCCTCCTCTTCCTTTTCCATCTTTTTACGCGTCTTCTCATCCACTTTGCCCCCTGCACTTGGTCCCTTGCGAGTCGCGATAAGTTTCATGAATCCATCTTCGTCGAGGGTACGTAGGTTGTGTTTCTCGATCAACTTGCGTTTACTCGGTCCTGCGTCGTTTCCCAGAATCACAAACGACGTCTTGGACGATGGCTGACCGACTACCCGACTGCCAGACATTTGGGTGAGAATAGGAAGCCAGTTTGAACGCATGGGAGGTCCTACCCGCCATAACGCTTTGCAAGACTGATGGCTTCATCCCGAGAGAAGCCAGGCAACTCTCCGGTGAAAACGAAAGACAAGCCGGAGAGGCAGTCGATTGAGGTAGGGGTCGGTGGTGTCCTCATGAGCGTTGTGTTGAGTGTGGAAGCCTGTAAGTGCCACTAGCTCGACGCGGTTGTCGCTAATGATGGCGTCCAGATCACGTGCCGTCGGTTGACCGTGACGATCCTCCGACGCCCGGCGGCATTACATAAGTAACCCCCGCTTGATCAGTCTAGCGAGCAAGGCACCTACTTCGAAGTAGATGGTTATATGCGTACCTCCGCCCGCCTGCCTGCTGTTCTCAAGAGCCTCGCCAGCCGCACCGAGTCGAGAATGACCGAGTTACTGTCTTGACAGAAAAATCTGTACGAGAACCATATCGGGTCGCAATGGCTGTATAATGCAAGGGGAGCTGGTGAAAGTTAAACTTTCGTCCATGGAAACCACACTGGGAGACCTGAGGATGATTCTATAAGGCGTACTCAATTCTTAACGAGTCGAGCTGGCTCGACTCACCGATCATGAGAAGACTGATGGGTCTCCCTATACGGCAATTGGCCGTGCAAGCGACAGAAACCAGTTCGGATTCATCTCCCTCTCCCCCACCCCCCTCTTTTGCTTTAGACTTGGGGTTTTCGAGGCTGGTTTCCCAGTAATGCTGGCTATCCTGGGCGCTACCTCTGAATGGACTCAGACTCCGGTCTGCGAGGGTTTGATTATAGATCATTTGGTGAAGTGTCATCGGCACGTCCGGCACATCGGCACGACTACTAAATAAGGGGTCCCCACTGTTTCTTCGCATGATCGGTGAGTCGAGCCAGCTCGACTCGTTAAGAATTGAGTACGCCTTATAGTCAAGTTCGAACCTGTTTCTATCAAAAAAAGCGCGGATGGAAACCTTTGAGATCCAGATGATAAAATCAGCGGGAACTGTTCCCATTGGCCAGTGTGTGCATTTACTCAACGTTTCTTCATTCTCGCTTCATCGCCTGGATACTGATTCAACTTCACAACGAATTCAAGATCTCTTCGACCGGTGGATCCTCCGTTACCCCAGTACCACTATTTTTTGCGGGGAGGTAGCCGGTCCACAAGTCACCGCCGTAGTCAACGTCAACATAAAGTGTTGAACGTTGACGTTGACGTTGATCAGCTGGTTCATCGTATATAACCACCGGGGTCGCTGGTTGAAAGATGTACTGTATCACATGTTGCTGTCCACGCTCACCCTCGCCCTCCTCTGCGGATCCATACTTGCCCAGTTCCCTTTCACCGGGGAGCACAAGATCTCCAGGTGTCCAGCTGTGAACCGGGCTACAGATAAAACGACGACCATTGAAATCCGTAAGCCTCTCTCTGAAACGAATCAGGATATAATCCCCCCGTTCTAATCCCACCTCGTGGTGATAGATTATGTAGATGTGAATCCGAGCGCAAAGGACACTCTCATCTTCGTTCATGGCTGGCCGGGTGTTTGGTCCGTATGGAAACACCAGATTAACGAATTCAAGGTTCGGTGATCTCGTCCAAACTACCCTCACCCGAGGTCGAGTCGATCTCACGTTTGGCCCTGTACACCGCAGAATGACTACCGGGTTATCGCCATCGATGTCCGCGGAATGGGCGCATCGACCCACCCTGGTGATGTCGAGGGTTCCGCCACTACGGACGACTTTGTCAACGACTTGACGTGTGTCCTCAAACATGCCGACGTAATCGGAAAGCCCGTCTGCATTGGGTTTGTTCCCCCTTTTAACTCCGTTCGGTCCCCTTTAGGATGCCGATATGTTGGGTCATTCTAGGCACGATTGGGGTAGCTCTATCTGCTGGGAGGCTGGGCGTGCTCGTCATGACGTTTTCTCGGGCGTCGTCTCTCTCGCTGTTCCAGTAAGTCATTGTCTTTCCTGAAGTATGGAAAGAATAATAATCAATGGTAAACTTTAGTATCTCCCTTCTGCCGGTCCATACACCCCCATCGAAGCGTTCTTAACCGCCTTCCCCAAGCTGGCCTACCAGGTCTACTTCAGAGATTCGGTCGAATCTGCCGCTGCAGAACTGGAGGCAGACGTCAGGCGCACCATCCGTATCGTCTACAAGCACAGCAACAGCACCGCTCCAGACGCTTTCCTGACCAGCTCGACGTCATTCCTGGCCCCTTTTGATGGCACTGAGGTAAGCCATATCACTTCCCTGGTCCAGTCACTCATGTGTGAATTTGCGCAGCTACCCCGGAGCCTTCTGATGACACAGGAGGAAGAAGATTACCTGGTCGATCAATACACAAAGTCCGGTTTCAAAAATAGTCTCCAGTTCTACCAGCATAAAGTAATCTCATTTCCCATCATCGTCTAGGATGAGATTACTGACAACTTCTATAGAATCGTTACCTCTCTTGGCAAGCAGCCCACTATAATGGTACGTTTAACGTCAATGTTCCATCACTAGCGATCTACCCTAGCAAGGTATACTCCCCAGCTCGTCATTCGCGCGACCTATCTGAAAGACATCTTCAGGACTCCGTCGCTGATTGGAGCGTGGTCTCGCAAATCGTCAAATCCAAGACATTCGTTTCCCAATTCGAGGAAGTGGTAGGACGCCCACCATAGTCTGTTTCCTCCTCGTTCATCTGCCACCCAGATCATTCCAACCGCCCACTGCCCGCACATGGAGAGACCTGAGGAAGTCAACGCCCACCTCAGCGACTGGCTTACCAGAACCTTCACTTCCGGTGCTGGCATCTTCAAAAGAGCTGAAGACGAACTCTAAGCCCGAAACCTTCAACCTTGTACCGCTATACTGTATTCTTACACGGAGGAGATTCCGGGGTATAAGTTATCCAATCACATTAGGTAAACTACCGACGATAATAGAGGGACAGACATACAGCGAACCCGAAGTGATAATTGAGATCACGCGAACTGGTAGAAGAGAGACGAGATTGCAAAGGAGTGTGATCGATTGAGCAATAAATAATAGATATACGCGCATCCAAACCCAAGATTATGAGTGACCCGTTGTGGTGAGCATCTCGTCTAATATCTGAAATGGCGAGGTAAGGGAAATGAACATTTGCGGGTCTCGAGGGAGAGTCACAGGCGAGAAACTTACCGCATCCATAGCCTCCAGTTGTTTGAACGAATCGGCATAAATCTCTTGCACAGCAGGATGCAACGCTTCTACATCCAACTTCTTCCCAAAGAAAAACTCTTCCACAAAGTCAGAGGGGGGCGGCGTGACCGCCTTCACCGACCCACCCAACTCGATCACCGCCAACATGTTTGACAGACCAAAGTCATCCTTTGGAATGAAAGGTTTCGGTCTTCGCAGGACGGATCCTGACCGCGTGGATTGGTAGGGCGGAGTCCCAGGCGTCGGACTGCGATATCCCGACTGTAGATCAGACAACATCGACGCAATAGAATTTTGTCGTTCGTGGATGGTCGAGAACTTCGAATTGCTCGCGGCCAATCTGGCAAGGGGAGAAGCGGTACGACCAGAAACGATATTAGACATCGGATGTTTCGAGTTCACGGCCGAGGTGAGAGGGGTATTGGTCCTTGGAGTGTACGTGTTATCCTGGAGGACGCTATCTCGTTCTGCGTACGAGTATAACGAAGGAGAACTCGACCGTTTTGACCGTAAACTGTCGTTTGCTTGAGAAGTCGGTAGTTTACCGTTGCCCTTTCCGTCCTTAATCTTGGTAAGGACACGATCCAACTTGTCGGTCGGAACCTCCTTCACACCTTGGAGGAGATCCGTCCCTCCGGTGTGCTGGAGATCATTGCTCAGCTCCTCCTCGATAATGTCGCTAACGTCGTAGGTCTCCCCATCTGCGTCGATGTACGAGTACCGCGTCCGCTCGTCAACTTCGTAGCGAGAACTTCGGATCATTGCGTTGCCGGACAGGAGAACATCGACACCATGAGATGCGTTTGACTGCGTCGACAGGATAGCACGCTGGTTAGCGCGGCTAGCTGCTCTTTGCGCCGCGATGATCTCCTTCTGAGATGGCTGCAATTGCGGTCGTTTCGAGTCTTCCGCAGGGATGGTGGCGTCCGAGGCACAGCTTGAAACCGACTCTCGATGTAACTTTTGGAGGGCGATCTCATCTAGAGGAGCTGACAAGCGGTTTCGCGATGTTGAATGACGGTATGCAACTGCGCGGCGCAAGACAAACACAGGATCTTCGGGTGAGATATCTTCCGCGTTTCCCAAAAGCATTGCCGAGTCGACGGAACGCCGCTTTGAAGACCGAATATCGGCGGGTTTGAACGTCGGGAGACGAGGATAAGCCTCTATGATCTTGCTTGAGGGAGAGAGTTCACGAGCTTCGCGTACACATGAACATGCGAAAGACCCAGAGAATACAAAGAGTGCTCACCTTTTCCACCAATCTCGACATGCAAGGCATATCGGACCCTAGATGAGCTCCTTCGCTTCAACGACTTGTCCTCAATCTCATCTCCACCATCTACAACGCCCTCAACGATGCCAAATCTCTCCAACCCAATCTCGATGACCTCTGCGACGGTGATATTCTTTGGGAAAGTGAATACCTTCTTGCGATGAGACAAACTGACTCCTGAAGAGGTCGAGACGTCCGACTGTGGTCGGTCCTTGACGGTGTTCTTGAAGACGATCGCCTCGGTCTGGGTATCGAATGCCATTTCATCGGGAAGATCATCGGGGTAAATGAGGACCTGCATCGAGAACCTATGTCCGGGAGAACTGAACCTTTCCTGCGCGGGAGATAGAGGAGCAGCGGTGAGATACTGTGACCTAGGTTCTTCGGTGATCAGACCCTCTGCAGTCAACGTAACATCTCCCTCGCCAAACTCATCCGGACTCTCTGTCTCGCCTTCCCTCGGTCTCCTGTTAAGGTAAAACTTGACCGCAGAATCATCAGTGAAGTCGTTCATGGCCAGCTTCTTGATTGCGGGATGCATCGATAGGTTGCTGGATACCGAGCTTATGCTTCCAACGCTGCTTCGCTTGACCCTCGGTAGCTCCATGGCAGCCTCAACTAGGGATTCAAAAACACCAAGAGGCGTCTCCTCCGCTCGTAAGATCGCGAAGGAACCCTCAACTTGCTTCATCGACAGGTAATACTGACTCGCATCCTCTCCAGCAGGCAGTCTGAAACGCTGGAGGGCCTGTTTGACGAGATCGGAAGAGGTCGTAGAACTGTTAAGCAGGACGGTCTTGAACGTGGCTTCGGTCTGGACGTGCTTGCCGGCGAAGATGCGAACAACGCTGAGGTCGGGGACACCAACGCCTTGACCGTCTGTAGTCGATGATGAGAGGATAAGGGAGCCAGGTCGAGGGCGAGTAGCAATTGGGCTGAGGTTGTTCGTAGAACTCGTTGAGGAGGAGAACGATTGAGAATAAGGCATCAGCGGAGCAGAAGCAAGACCATAGGATGCTTCGGGAGGGGATGAAGGAGAACGGGTGAGGTATTCATGGAACAACTTCTGCTGCTGCAAGTCGTACTCACGCAATTGAGAGGCATGCTGTGAGATTTGGTCCTGTGATCCAGTGGGCGAAGAGTGAGCGCGTTTGGGGTCAGCGCCACCATTACGTTGTGTGACCTGTTGTTGAAGGATCTGCTGTTGCTGCTGTTGTCTAGCGCTCGCTGTGGTAGGAGAGTTACCATCGTGTTGGTTACTGGCAGAGATACTCGAATCTTCCGAGATTCGTAAATCGCTGGAACTGTCCATAGAAGCGTTACTCGATGTGATGCTGCTTTTGCTGCTCTTCTCCTTCCTCCTTCCAAAGATCCCAAACAGGCCACCACGTTTCTTCTCCTTAGTTTCTTCTTCTGGTTCGTTGCGATCCTTCTTGAGTTTACCCCCTGGCTGAGGCCGTTGCTGATCCGGAGTGATCTTGCTTCTCGCCTTCTTCTGAGCAGCCTCCAAAGCTTCAATCTCTTCCCTCGTCCTCTTTCTCTCCGCCTCTTGCTGTGCCATGATGGCGCTTGGGAGAAGTGTGGCCGGTTGTGCGGTTTGCGGCCGCTGGGCAGGGTCCTCAGCGACGAGTGTAGGATCGCGAGCGATGGTAGGGGTAACCGTAAGTTTTCGGGTTTCTGTAGCGAAAGCAGGGTCGCCGAACTTCGAAGAGGTCGACAAGGCAGGAGATATTTCACCGGTGGGCTGTTGGGTGGGTTGAGTAACCTGCTGAACGGGAGGCTGGGAGTGAGACTGTTCCTGAACCTCTGCAGGTTTGATCGGCCACTGGATAGAAGCAGCAGTTTGGGCTTGTCTTTGCATTTCCTCGATAGCCCCGTCCTCCCAACTCATTCCGTCGTCAGGTTCCATCTGTTGCAACTGACTTTCCATTTGAGCCTGTTCATCTGCCAAATCAGGGTCCTCATCCTCGTATCCTTCCAAGTCCCACTCCGTCTCATCATCCTCATCTTCTTCATCTTCATTCCAAACCGCAGGAGGATATCGATGGACGGACAATGAAGGCGTAAATGCGATAGATCTACGCGCGGGAGCTTGTGCGATACCACGCTGACTGGGGAGGGGCGAAGGAGTAGCCACGCGAGCGGTGTTCGCATGCAAGCGTTCCCGGGAGTTTTCAGGGTCGAGAGCATCACGCATCTCGGCTTGAGTAGCAGACGCGAGCTACAAAATGATCAGAATACCAAACAAGCGAACTTTGGACAGACGTACGTCGATATTCCGGTGCTTGTTGAGCCTTGCCAGGCGCTCGAAGGGGGTTTCGATGTTTTCGGCGGGGATATAGCCAACCTCCTGGGTTTTTAGGACGCGAACAAGCCACCAGTAGCTGTTGCTGTCATCCATAAGGAAAAGACTGTCGCCTTTCACGACGTTCGCCTGGCCCTCTACGGTCGCAGCGAAGCTGTGTAAGGCGTAGACGAGGTCGAAGTCAATGGACTCGTTTGGGATTGACAGTGATGAAGAACCGTCGTCGTCGTCCATGTAGTCGTCCCTGTCTTCGCCGTCCGAGTCGTCTTCCAGCATGGAATGCTCCTCGTCGGAGTGGTACACGGCTTCTAGGACGCCCTGCTGAATATTGTTGTGGTCATCTGGATGGATTTGATCCCGCAAGTCAAAAGTGTCCTGGTGCGTTGCCAAGTGCTGTCTCGCGGCCATTGTGCTTGGCAGCAGTCGCCCACAATAGTAGAAACAGGAACGAAACGAGCGAAAGTGAAGGGGAGGGGAGGAGTACCTGCGCCTATGGGTAGACCAGGTTTACGGGAAGAGAGTGAGAGGGGTCACGTGAAGGGAGGACGGGCAGCCGTGCTATCGCTCGTTCCGAGAGGTCTTGAAGCTAGCACACCTCCCTCGAGGTCGAGAGCGTTTGGCTCCCCGCTGTCTTGCGGATTTTCTCTCACCATCGTCCACGACAGCGCCAGTCAAGCGATCTCTCCAGCAATGACGACCCCTTCTCATCGCGTCCTCCTCCTCCTCGATGTCCAGGAGGGTATGTTCACCGGCAGGAAGGCTGTCCCCGCCGCAGCTCAAGTCAGAGGCACCATAACTACGATCCTTAATCATGCTCGTTACAAGGCCAATCCCCCGCCCCTAATCATCCACGTCCGAAACGACGGCGGCTCAGGAGAACCAGATGAGCTTAGTACGCCAGGCTGGCAGCTCATCCACAAAACCTTGCCCGGTGAACAAATCGTCGACAAATCCAAGAACAACGCCTTCGCCGGGACGAAGCTAGGAAAACTGATACCAGAGGATGCGGAAATTGTTGTTGTCGGACTTCAAAGCGACTTCTGTGTTCGAGCAACTTGTAGTGCTGCTCTCAGTCGGGGAAACACCGTCCTACTCATCAGAGGTTCTCACACGACTTTCGATAGGCTGGAGGTTTTGCACGGTGATTATCATCATCATCTATCATTTGTCGCATCGACTGACCACCTGCCGCTGATCAGGAGGGGGAATCACCCCTGCTCACAAGATTGAGCGAGAAGTTGAGGCGGAACTCGAGGAGGCTGGCGTTGTCGTCCTAGACATGAAGGATCTACCCAAGATTTTCGCGGATGACCGATAGACACCGTTCGCACCCCTCTCGTTCCTCAAGCACCCAGCTGGTTTGCCACTCATTTTTTTCCTTCAATACTTTACTTTTCTCTTGAATGTAGGGCTCTCAGGCTAATTCTCACAGGCCTGAACCCTCTAAATTGTAGGTTTCCCGTCGGTGTCGCGTTTATCGCCGAACTAACAGCTAACCGCGCCCCCTGCTAGTCGTAGATTCCCCTAGTCCTCTTTTTGCAACATGTTTTCCCAGAGTGTTTGTGCATCGCTTAAGCAAGTTTCAGGGACTCGTGTAGTTTGCTAGCATAGGTCTCCAATCAGCACAAAGAAAGTGTCCGCATGCCTCATTCACGGTTGAGGTAATCGCATTACTCCCGTATCACCATCGAACAACTGTACATAGTATTAGAGTTGTACATACCCTTCCTCAATTGCCCTATGATTACAACAACGCCGAAGCAAGACTAGTGCTACAGTCTGGCAAGTGCCCTTCGAGGTCTTGGATCGGAACAAAACTGAATGACTTGAGATAAAACAGCAGCCAGTGTCGTGGGGTCCTGCTGGGGGATCTTACGTGGTTTTCAGCATCATCGCGTAACAGAATCGATGGACATGTTGTATACCAGATGGCCTGTGTTCGGAACCCGAGTCACCGAGGCAAACCTGCGACCGGACTTCGGATCCGTAAGCCCGTCTTGGACTGACCGTGGTCTGAAAACAGGAGGATATGTTGAAAGGTGAAGATCGGGTGATATCACGGAGACTCGTACAGGTAGTCATGGATTCCCCCAAAGATGACATGCACAGGGATTTGGGTGCAAATCACGTTCAAATCCTGGACGGGTGCAGTCCCACCGTCCTTGTCCCTGTACATAAGCTAGAAACACAATTCCCAAATTAATGCATCGAAACTGTGGCAGCAACATTAACTTGCCGCCTCCTCGTCACGACTACACGCCAGGGTAACGCCATCGAACGGTGAAACCTCGTGGGCGTGGGTTGGATGATCCCTTAGTCCATATTTCTGCGTACAGTGTGATCACTTGGCCTCCTCGTTTGACACAATCAAGATCCACTTGCAATAAATATATCGAGTATCCGCGGATGCCATCGAACGGTGTTTCTGAAATAAGCGGTCGCCTCCTCCCTGTTGTTCCATACGTCTTTACGTTTATACGCGGAACGAACAAGCCTCGTGCGGAGTTGCTCGTAATCATTTCCAGGGCTGGCGTCCAGCATCGGTTCAACGAGTATGATGGACCTAAACTTGATCGGGCTGCGCGTGGTTTGCATGAGGATCCTAGCACCAGATGACCAGGTCAGCCGTCGTCGGTGGAGGCGAGCAAGAAGAAACAGAGCATTACGCCGCTACACCACCAAGAGAATGTCCAATTCCTATGAGATTTCGTCTCGAGAAGTCGACAGGCGTGCTATGTGTCGGGCCGCTGAGTAGAAACTGTATCGCGCATTCTGCAAACAATTTCGTCCCGGCTACAAGGAAAACGCCGTGATCAGGAAAGGTGTTTATCGATGGTATGGCTGATGCGGGGGGGGGATATAGGATTGTTTCATCATACCTGCGCGATCACCCAACAACAGCCCGTCGTTGAGCACAGCTGCGACCCCATGATTGGGACAGTCGATCGCATAAGCCTCTCGTATTCGGGTTTTCCATCGATTTTGCCCCTGGAGAAGCTGCTCGATCGTTGGTTCCCAAATCTCCTTAGGAAAGCTTGTTGAATGCAAGAAGATTAAGGTGAGGTCTTTATCGGATCCGCCATATCTCTGTCCTGTCATGCTGCTGTCATGATGGGCTGAGTAGCGCTTTGCAGCGATATAGTACGGATAAGATGAAGTAGGAGGGCAGATAATGGATTCCACGAGCATCGTCGAAAGGAAGGGGAAGGGGGGTCGTAGTCGGGGTCGGGGAAATAAAAAGGGCGTTCTCGTAGTAGTGGGTTTGGCCTACAATCACCAGGCCCCCCACGCCCTCTCGGCTGTTTAGCGATCCGGCTACATTTAGCACGGAAAAATCTTAGACCGCCTCGTGGTGTAGTACAGTCTGGGAGGTTCACAAGTGCATCAAAGGGAATCAGCATAAATACGAAAAACAATCGGTGCCCACACCGTCACACAGCGTGAAGAACGATTAACAGGGGCGGTCGCCATCATCATTCGTCATTCGTTGATCGGATGTTACGTACGACCTCCTTGCGAGCCCACTCTCCTTCTGCCACGTCCCTCTCGCCGGCAATGCATCTCCAAATTAATAACCGGAAGGTCAATTCTTCCCAGGATAGCGGCTTCGTCCCGAATCCCATCACCACCCGCCAAAGAGTCACAATGACTTTGCCCCAGAGAACCAGTGAAGCATCCCCAGGGGTGTGTCCAGAACGTAATCCTGGTCCCAAATCTATGTGCGTTCCATCCTGGATCCGAAGGTCGCTCTCCAGTACTTTGGCGGACTTGAGCGCGAGATCGACTGCCCGTAGCAAGTCTGAATCCCCTGGGGAGAGAGCTTGAAGCCTGGATATAAGACTCACGGAGTCACCGAGCACGGACGGAGAAACTAGCGTCGAGGTCAGATGGAAAAACGACTCAAGGATCATAGTAATTTACCACTCGTTCCCAGAATCCGCTCTATGATCCTCATGACGGTCTTGCGCCATTGTCCTTCAGTCACCGACTCCATCTTAGCGGCATCAGATACCGTTAAAACGTTATCCAGCACACGACACCACTGCAGGGCTTCTTGTTCCGTAACCGCCCCGTGGACTTGAATCTCAACCCAAGATAACAACCCGGACCTGAGCAGCAACGAATTCACCGCATAACGGTTGGACGTAATTTTGATTAAGAACTATGTGATGTTAGTGATGCACTCCTGAGCGTTTCTGTGAATTCACCTCAAGGATCCCGTTTCGAAAGGTGTGATCTTGGCTGAACCCCTGAAACATACTGGCCACTAGATCCCATGCGTGGCGTTTGCGGAGCACCTTCCAATCCTGCGCGCTTGTCATGCCATCCGTCAAGAATCGAATCATCCAAGCCCTTTCTCTCCTCCAGTTTTCCCCAGAACCACTATAAAGCATCCCGAGGAACATGGGGATATCTTGGATGTCGAGCTCCACTCGTTGTAATAGAAACCGGGCAGTGAGAGGATAAATAAAGTTGGACGGGTAAAAGATCCCGCGTAGTGCGTGACACAGTATCAGGGATGCAAACGTGGGAAACCTTGGATGACCGCTCCCGTCCGCGGACGCAGGGACGTGATCGCGTAGCAGGTTTAGGAGGTAGATGACATGAGGTTTCTCTTGCATGTCCGCTGACTATAGGGGAGAAAAAGTGATCAGGGTATATTTCCGGAATTCCCGCATTTGCATTTTCCTTACCTCCAACAATTTCCAAAGCCCAGACAAGTTACATAAAGCCAACTCGCGGAATGCGTCATCCTTCGAGGAAATGGTTCGGATGATCACGCAGACGATGTTCGTGCGGAATAATTGGACCCAAGCCAACGCAGAGGACGGTGGGTTCCCGGTAACCACCCTCGCAAAGATGAGATTCAAGAACAATGGATCGTATAGTTCTTCCCGGAGTTCCGACTGATCGTGATGCTCGTGTTCCAAATCGAACTTCAGTCCACGAGGGAAGCTGAGACACGTGTGGAAGACTTTTGCAGCGTCCAGATTTAGCACGGCGCCCAATGCATCATTCGACCCAGTGTCCGCAGAACTCGACCACGTGGATAGAAGAGAAGCACATGATAACTTTTTGTGAACTTCGAAGAGGTGAAATATGGAGATGAGGGTTCTGTCTGACGCCGAGAGTGTCCCGCCGTATATTGCGCGAAGGGGCTCTATATGACTGGGTTGGCAAGAGTTCTGCGGATGGACGTGAAACAGCTCCCAAAGTAGCCGTACGATTGCGTCGCGCGTGGTGGAGAGAGTAGACGGGTTACAGACAGCAAAGAACTTGGGATGTTGCACGATCGACTGTAGGTGCTTATTCGATGACGCCGGCTGACAAAAAAAAATCAGACCTTAATCTACCGCAATTGCTGCACTCTTCTCATACCTTCAGATTACAGTACTGGACCAGGATCGTGCATAGGGAAATGACTTCTTGAGTTTGTATATGATACTTGATCCCGGATACAATCACAGGTTCTGCCAGGTGAACCCTTACATTCTTTGTTTGTCGAACGAGGCAGCCTGGACAAGTTAATAATTAGCTGGTGAGGTGTACGAACGTCCCAAAACTTGCTTAGCTCTCCGAGCAACGCTGTGTCACTCTCGGATATCCTGGAACCGTCGGAGAAGCGACGAACGGCCCATTGCATGGCATGATCAATCACTGCTCCAACGTAACCCTCCGAACCTTCTCGAACCAGGCTCCACAGCTCAGACGCGAGAGTAAGGGTCCCGTAACTAACGCTCTCAACCGAAGATTTTGCCAATCGTTCGCTGAGGATGGAGGTAAAGTGCGTCCGGTCGTTCGAGTGCAGGACAATGAGAGCGGCGGATCTAACCGCCTTGCAGGGGCTTGCGTGTCGCTGCCACACAAGATCAAGGAGTTGTGAGAAGTACCCGTCCCATGTCAGGCTTTCAACCACGTATTCAGGCGGACAAGAATCAAGAAACCCGTGGAGTAAAGGAACGAGGAGATCCATCCCTGGCTCATTGGTCATCCTTCGCTCCAGCCAGGAAGCAAATGCCGTCTGAACCGTGTGCGAATGATAGAATAGCGCGGTGATGATATCCACGTGCGTTGCGGTCCAGGTATTCGTGGACAGTAATGTATCGATCCGAATTTTTGGAACCAGCGGTTTCAGCCTTCGTGTCCAGCAGTCCTCGGCCTCTGCCAAAACTTCAGGCAATGGTGCACCGTTCTTCGTCAGGTACCCGTCATATCCAACCGGCAGCGACCGCTTCAGCAACTGAGCCAAGACCGATTGGACTGTAGTGGAGGAGCCCGTTTCTGATAGACAAAACTCCGACAAATGGGTTAACCGTTCGTTTAAAGCCGATAGAATCTTTGGAACGGAAATGGAGGAACCCAGGACTGAGAAAACAGAATCGACAAGTTCTGCCAGCGCCCCGGTCGCAGCGTCTGCATCAAGTTTTCTGTGGAGAAGTTTGTCGAGAATGACGAGAAGGTCTTCAGGGAATGCAAAACGAATCCACAGAGATGACGAGAAAAGCTGCAGCCAAATTAGTATCTGGGCAAAACTTCGTTGTCGAGCCTACGTACTATTTCCTGGTCAATGTGGGTTCCCTCTGCGAGTATCGTTAACCAGTGCTCAACGATATCACCAAGCAGGGACCTGTCGCTGACATCACTGCAGAAAATGGATGTGAAAGCACCTCCGAGAGCTGGAAGACATTGGCAACAAAATTACACTAAGCAAACACAAGCGGACTCACCATCGCGGACGCCACCGGATACTGACGTTGTGCATAGCGCCTTTAGGTGGCTCAGTCGTGAGATCATAAACTCTTTCACAGCATCCAAACATTGAATCGACAACTTTTGCTTGACCAGGGTCATGACATCTCCGAGGAGTTGGAGAACCCCTTCAATCCCAACGTAACCTGTCGGTCTCGAAGCCTCGACTCGGTGGCAGATCAGCGTTATTGCCCGTTTCACCATACCAGGCGTGAGCTCGCTCCGTCTGATAATACCGATCAGCTTTTTCCTACATTCTGCTTCTCCGAGTCTCGTATTGCAAGTCTGGACGAACGCCCAGTCGAAAGCGACCCTGAGATGAATAGGTTTTAGTCGACGCCCCTTCAGGGATATTTCTACTTACTCGCAAGTCACCGTGGGATTCGAAAGCAAGTGCCATAAAAGGTCTTGATCAGGATGAAACGATTCGACCAACGATCTCACGGAAGCAGGGTGGAGTTTCTCAATGGCGGAGGCTAACCTCAGGGCCTCCGACGGGTGCAGTGAAGGGTCTGTTAGTCGAACCCAGCCTACAAGTTCTGTCGCGGCGGCCATGCGCACTTCTTCGGAAGACCCTTTCCCTAACTTTTAGCGTTCAACACGAGGCGGAAAAAGGCGAGCAGCATACCAAGCGACGTTCCCTCGATCTCCGCGTGGATAGTTTGCATTTGATCTGTGACTGACCCTGGTGTACTCGGAGGAGGATCCTCGAGCCCAGCCAAACATGTACGAAGGATCCGAACCTCCCTCCGAACCGCCTCCTTAATGCTCGGGTAGCCAGGCAAGACGACATCACCGAATATCGTATCCACCTTTCCCGTGATCGTCTGGGCGAACCACAGACTCTGCGTCTTCTGGGAAAGTTTGAAGACCAGATGGCGAACGAAGGCTGATAGCGAGTAGAGGTCCGACGGAGAGGGATCCTTTTTGACCAAGGCAGACAAATGTTCGAGCAAAGTCATCAGAACGGGACTCGGGAAGAGTTCTGGGCGTTTTGCAATTGGGTCTTCGGTAAAATCTTTGCACGGGTTCGAAAGAGGGAGTGCCACCGCAGAGAGATCTTCGAGGTACTTATATGGCGTTCGGGCGCATCGCAAAAAACACTCGTCAAGAAACTTGACAACAATAGCACCGGGGTCCAGGAGATCCACACCTTCGGGGGACTTAGTTCCACCTCGAGAAGAAGCTAAAGGAATACACTCCAGCCAGAGGTAGACCTCATCAGGGTCATGCTGGAAGAGCGGATCGCTAGCCATAACGTGACGTAGTAATAGGGCGATTTCACGCCGGAAGGCAGCAGTTCGAGTCTCCACATATTCCTGAAGTAGAATCCGCAAGTTACTATGGGAAGCTATACCACAATGAGAAAGATTCCTAATTGTGGGCGAACGAGTCTCGTTACCTGCCTTCCCGGACCATGAAAACTGGTCACTCTCTTTCAATAGCCTCAATACGTGTAGTCGCCTCAGCATATCCCACCCGTACACAGACTGTGCCTGCACCTCTCCACTCCAATAATTCAAGAAACTCCACAGCAGTTTCCCAGAGTCGAACCTTGCCTCGGCCGCCAGAGTTGGTAAGCACCTGTGATACAACCATAAAATCCTCAACGCGGATTCCGAAATTATCGAGGCAGTCAGAGGTCTCAGCCTCGCGATCGCAGTTCCATCGCCAGAAGTGCTCCTCTCTTGGAGGGCATCAGATTTTTGTTGCGAGAAGGCGATGATAACTTGGAGCTCCGGCAGGCGCTTCCTGGCCACGGTTTCGAGAGCAGCGATTGTCTGCCTCCATTGTCCTTCCTCCTCCTCCTCCAACGCGTCTGCGACCTCCTGGAATGCGAGGACGACAGCGTCGTATTTCCGAAGACACTTTGCCAGTGTTAGCGCTGTAGAATGTCGGACCAGTGGCGAGGGCGACTGGAGACCTTTAGTGAGGTGTGTTTTGAAGTTATTAGTGGGGAGGATATTCTCTATGATGGTGGACATAGGTGGCGGGGATGGGTGGTAGATTGCGGTGCCCGAGATAAGGAAAGATGCAGTAGGGACAGGTAACGAGATCGCAACTCCCAAAAACGTGATGTTTGCTAACCATTTTGATGACAGTCGAGGTTCCAAGGTCAGAGCAACGGCGGCCCAATAGCTTGAAAAATATGAGATGTCGAGAGTCAATGTAACATAGAGCAGATAGTTACCCTGCAACAAGCTCCGGACATGCTGCCATAATTTTGACAGCCAGCTCTTGCTGTCGAAGGTCCTCGTTTACTTTCAGCGTCTTCAAAAAGTTCGCGAGAATCTTGTTGTAGATCCTTCCCTGTCTCTTCCCATCGCCTCCCAGTTCGGGGCTTTCTTCTCGAGGGTACCACCCGTTATCTCTGAAACAAATTCCGGTTCCGGGGTGCGTGGAGATTGCGAGAAAAAAATGGTGTACAAGGTCGGCGGGGATGTTTTCCTGAGCGTCTCCCTCATCCGCAACGTCACGCTCGTAGAGTTTGTGTAGCTGTAAGGACGTTATGCCGGATTTCCAAAAGAAAGGCTAGAGTTTAACGCACATAGGAAAGAACTTTCTCGTTAAAGAGGTTGATCTTGAGCGTTTTTTTGAGTTTTGCATCTGACCACAGACCACCCCAAAGTTTCTCAAGAACCAAGCGGACTACCGAGTAGGGGTCCTGGCTAAAACCCTTGAAGACTGCGGCCAGCGACTCTTTGCGCTGCTCTAGAAAAAGCGTCTTCAAGCTGGTAGAGGCTGTCGTGTCGACAAAAGAGATGATGAAGAGGATACAAAGCGTTCTGATATCTATATGCCGGTCATAAAATCATTGGGACAACGACACCCATCTGCACTCACCAGGCCGTGATAGGATATTTTTCACCTCACTTCTCCCTCTCCGTCGCATATTCAACAACTTGAAAACTTTCTTGTCCCAAACGAAAATCTCCATGACTACCTTCCTCTCCCGGCCACCTGCAAAATTCGACATGGCTGTATAGAGTTTCATTGTGACCAGGATTAATTCAGAGTGACTTCCGTGGAGGTATGCATTTAGTTTCTGATACCACTGAGGTAGGAAGAGGGTTTTTAGAATCGCAAGGCCGTAATGCTGATCGGGATAATGGATTGAGAGGAGGTTGAGGAGGCAGGATATGAGGGATACCACCATGGCGGAGAATCCCAATTGGCGCTAAGAGGGAAAAGTGGGTTGATCAGGTTGGGTTGGAGAACAACATGTATACGATACGAACTTGGTTGATAGTTGTCCACAGGTCAAAGAGCGCTTTCGCCCCCGGAGACGTCTCCATCCACTCCCTAGCAAGTCGGATCCGCCCATCATCAGGCGGGGGCGTAGACTCATTGTACTTGACGGTAAGTTGATTCCGGAGACTTGTAAGGGCTAACATAGTACGAGGTGAGCACTGCATTCGCGGACCAGTATCGCCGCGTCGTACCGCACCTCCAAGCAAAACCTGCTCATCTCGGCTTTTCAGGCTTTGCGAGATCTCTGTAGCAGAGCTGAACCGCAATTCAGCCTTGTGGGATTTATCGACCTTACCCCGCTTTGGGGGAAGTGCCATATCGTTGCGGACGCAGGCGGTAAACTCCCGCGGTCAGACTGGTGGTGTGCAGGTGATTGCCGTCACGCGATCGGGGAAAAAACGCAAGAGCGGGAAAGTGATCAGCAAATTTGGGAAATCGCTATTCCCACAATCCATCGTCGCGGTTTCTGGTGTCTCGCGATGCAATCGCCCTGAGTTGTGCGTCTACGAGTTTTCCAGGTCAAAAAAATGATGGTTTGGGAGAAAATCATGGGATGCTCGGGACGCTCGGCGCGGCTTCGGCCTGGCTCCGCGAGCGCTCGCCTCACCTCACTGAGGCCGCCCGATGCAGTGACCTTGTACTTAGGGTGGTCCGTCAACCCTTCCATAGGGTTCGAGCGGCGATGTATCAATTTACTACATATGATCTCTGATTTCTCAATGGTACGACGAACCGGCGGTCGACCTGGGCTCTACCGCCTGTCAGCGCGTCAAGCGGGTCATCCTCGCAGCTCCACTCGCAAGCATCACGCAAGGGCTGATCCGTATAATCCAGGACCAATGGACGATGGCTCGGAAATTCAGGCCACTCCCGTTGTTAATGGGACTCGGGAGAACGTCAAGGACTCCAGCACGGACGCGATCGTCCTCAGGATCCTGTCAGGCGAAATGACTGTGCTCTCCCACGGAACCAGCCAGTACCAGGTCAGCGGTGTCTCAGCTTGTGGACTCGCAGCGTTGAATTGCGCACGAATAGTTCTTTCGGCTGAGCAAGATGGCCTCAGAGGGAGAGATCTCCTCAAATTTGTGGCGAAGGCTAAGACAGCTCAGGTGAGGGGTCTTAGACTGTCTCTATGATTTCGCTCCCGTTTACCTACTTCTTCCTAGGAAATCACGTCAATTTGCGCTCAGTGGACAAGTTCTTCTCACCTTGAGCTCGAAGATATCTACAAAGTTCCGCTCTTTTCGAGGTCGCTGAAACTTGACTCTTCCCAGTTTGGGCTTCCGAGCTTCGAGAGGTTCAGATCCATTTTATCGTGAGCGGTCCTTTCTCCGCCCAATAGGCGTACTTTACCGAACCCAATTAAACGCACGTAGGCGTCTCGCAATGAGTGGAAAGAAATCCGCCGCGATCGTCATCACACGCCTCCCGGAAGTTATCACCTGTGTTAAGATATCGATCCCAGAAGGCAAAGATGTGTTCATGGTCTTCGACTCGCATCCACGTTCGGATCACCCAGGCGGTACGGGATTTACCTTCAGCACTTCCATAGATGCAACAGCCAGCTATCTCGATAACCTCCTGCCCATCGACCAGAGCATCTTATTCGACGAGAGTCTGGAATGGCAAACACAACTCCTGGCCAACTTCTCAGGCCTCTTGTTCGTCGCGAAAACTACCCGTTTTGATTCCGATCCTATCGAAGCCGAGAGAGCCATGATCGAGTCGGGTCTCACCATCCTTGCCTTGCAAGCCGAGGTTGCTGAACTCAAGTTACAAAACGCTGCATTGCAGAAGGAACTCAAAACCGCCGAGCTCAAGGTACAGGAGGAGCGACCGTACCCTTACAAGTCATCGAATCCACCTAGATCGTCAAGAAAGTCCACTGAGCCCGAGTGGCTACCTGCACCTACAAAGAAAAAGAACGATAACGGTACCTCCTCGAGTCCCGCAGACCATTGTCCAAGTATGTTCAGTAGTGAACGATCACCACCTGTGCTTACGGACCGGTTTTTAGCCCCCTCGACTCCGCTCGTCTACTACAGTGGTGAACCGCAGCTGAACGCCGAGTGGCCCTCCCTACCATCCCGCAAACACGAACGGCCGGCCGAATCGTCTGTTCCACCGAGGAGTCATTCCACATCCCCACCACGAGCTTTGTTCCCCCCAGCCGCAATTGATGATGATCTCGCGGTTTTGGTAGAACTACAGCAACAATTCGACGATGAGGATTCCCGCTTACGGGGAGAGCGAGAGGCACTTGCAAGCGTCCAGCAACCAATATTCACGTGCGCAGTCTGCACGGATGAGTTTTCCGAGGAAGATGTAGCGCGCGTACCAGGTTGCGGTCATGGTTTCTGCAGAGAGTGCCTCAGGACGTACGCGATCTCGAAATTGGAAGAACACCGGTTCCCGATCTTATGTCCGAGTTGTGTTGCGGATGACACTGGTAAAGAACCTGGCAGTAAGTCGTATATCCTCCGCTGTCGACGCGGAGTTGTAAACCATCTATTTGAAGTTATCAATAGCTCCCTCGTCATCGACGTTGGGATATCCGAACACTATTTCCAGATTTTTGAGGAGCTGGAGATGTCTTCTTTCTCGATCCTTCTCCACTGCAAAAAGTAATGTGCTGCTGACTCGTAGATCTCATTGTATATCCTGACCACCTTCCGCGTTAGATGCAAGAGATCCGTTTTTGTCGAAAAATCGGAGTATCGAGAATCCCGGATTCTACCCTGTCCTCTCCCGGGATGCGACTATGTGTGGTGCAAAGCATGTCAGGGGTCGATCGACTTCGACGGTCCACAGCATTCTTGTGATGGTTCAGCAGAGCTCCGTCGCCTGATGGAAGAGAAAGGCTGGAAGCGCTGTCCAGGTGAACTGGTTCGTTCTTCCGTCTGAATCGCCAGCTGACTACATTCATAGGTTGTGATGCACCAATTCAAAAAGAATCGGGATGCCACCATATGATAGTAAGGGAATATTACAATTTTTTTCTCCCTTCAGTATCGTTGACTAAAAACCCCTTAGTGTACGGCACCTGCGTGTAACACGTAAGCGACTCCATCCAATCCAGATGCAGCGTTTCTCATCCGTTGTTCGCAGCCACTTCTGTTATGTGTGCGGGGAACTCATCGTCAAATCCACTCTCCGAGCTGAAATTAAGACGGCTGTCTCCGAGCATTACCGTCGTTGTCGACTATTCCCGGGATTCGTAGAGTACTGGGGTTTGTAGTTTTTTCGTGCACTTGCTTCCAGCCAAAATCGTCAACTTTGGCGCTGCCCTCCGAGATTGTCTCTTCATCATCATTCCCTTCCTGGCTCGGTCAGATGCAAAGGAGGAGGAGCCGCTGGGGGGGGCGGGCTCCCCCTTCCGCGATTTTTGGTTCCACCACGATCTATTCCATTCAGAACAACAAAAATAATTCTCTCCGCATGACTAACTGGGGCGGGAGAGGGGGGGGATAAGAAACAAGATAGCACAATAGTACGGATGTACTGTAGACTGCAGCGGGAGAAGGTCTCTGCTGTCTGTAACTACTAGATCGCTCCCTCTGTTCCATTGGATGCTCGGTGTGGCTTCGGCCTGGCTCTGGAAGGATTTTCCTCGCCTCAGCCGCCTAGTGCGGCAACGTTGTACTTAGGACACAATTACAGAGGGTGGCCTCGTCGACCCTTCCATAGGGTTCGAGCAGCAATGTATATTTACTACATAGGTCTCTGATTTCTCGATGGTATGACGAACCGGTGGTCGACCTGAGGAGTCGCGGGCTCTGCCGCCTGTCGGCCCTATGCCTTATATTCCTGAACGTCACCGAACCTTGGGTTGGGGGACGACGTTGTGGGATGCGGGACTGAGTTGTTTGCTTGTGTTTGGCAATGACCCCCCGCAAATTGGTTCCGGAGCTCGAAACCACACCGGGCTAGTGTTGCCGTGAACTGAATCGTAACGGCGCAGGGCGCCGGTCCCCGACTCCTTCCGTTCACACATTGAATCGAGTGGCTTCACGCGATGTATAATTGTACAATATCTTCATCACCGTGCTCGGTGATGGTACGGCTGGACGAAGAACCGGATTCGGTCATCTCGTCCGGCTCGAGGGATCTTTTACCAGGGTGAGCTGGGTTGACCATCGAATCGGAGATGACGTTGGTCCTGTTGAACGCAATCCCATAGTGTCGGCTGATGAAGCCGTTATTTTCCTTCGGGATATGCCTACTAGTATAAGGGTACCGGTCACGACGTGAGCAAAGGCGCTCGAAAAAACGGGCAAGTGTCAAACTTACATTTTCATGTTCCCGGAGACTTGTACATTCCTTCTGGCATGGCCGTTGCTAGGCCGGATGCAGAGTGGGATTCTGGACTTCCAGCCCTCTTCTGATCCTCTCTCGACTTGAGGCACAACTTTAGCAGGAAAGATCATCGATCCCCCCCCGGCCATGGGACGCCCTCTGCCGGTGTTTTCCCAACTCATCCTCCAGGAATGCTCTAAGGCTTTACGGAAGGCAATCACGCGGCTGCGATGGCCTGATAACAGGTGGCGTTGCCTTAAGAGAATGAAACGTACAGTATGCTCATTTTGGTAAACCCCATAACCGTGGATTTGTTGTTTTCCTATGATAAGTACAAAAGGCTTCATTCGAGTTCCCATATTCCTCACCCCCCACACTCCGAGCTACCATGTCGGAAGTCTTCTACCTCATCAACAAGAAGTATAACAGGACGGCCCTGGAACTTATCGAGGACGGGACCGTTATCGGTTCCGAACACAACAACTCGCCCACACAGCAGGTACCATGATGGCGCCAGAGTCCCTCACTACCCGCTGACCGTGGTTTATCTGACCTATGTTCGCAGTGGTTGGTTACCCTTAGTGATGATGGTAAAACTGTGACGATTAAGAACGTCCGTTACGGGAAGTACCTCGGCGCCAGGAGCGGGCAATCATGTACAGATGATGCTCCCCTCATTGGGAGCGACGAGAAAATGGACTGGGAAATTACCGGTTGCTGGCCCAACATTACTGGACTACGGTAACTCCAGCCCACCCGAGCTCACAGAACCGTCACTGATTCATGTCGCAGAACCCACGGCGTACCTCGCCCCCCCTATAGCCCAACTTTGACCGATTCTACCAACGGAACTCCTGTTGTCTTCGAGGTAGACACGTCGAGCGACAATCAAGCGTGGCAGTTCCGACCGCCCAGGCTTTACTTCACCTACGGCCTCAACATCTTGCACGACCTGATGGATCGCGAATATGTAGGAAATAAATTCGTCGGATCAGCCATCATTATTGGTGGATGGAAGTGGTTCATCGGTAATCTCGGTTGGGTCAACATCGCCAAATCTCCCGACGACCTCGCGTATGGGCTGGTATACGAGATCAGCCTGGGCAATGAGGACAAAATGGACAAAGAGATGGAGGGCTATACCAAGCAGACGGTGAGAATCGAGCTGGAGGTCAATGGGAAAAAGACTCTCGAGCAGGGCTTGATTTACTTGGACAAGAATAATTTGGAGGATGGAACGCCGAGGGACTCATTCATTACGGTGATGAACGTGGCAATCAAGGACGCCGTAGCGAGAGGTGTACCGCAGTGGTGGATCGACGAGTACATACGCAAATTCGTCCCCGCAGAGGAGGAGGGGAAGTGTGATTAGAAAGTAGGATGACGATCCTCCCCGGTTATCGATACACGAATGTATATGCACAAATTCTGGTCCTCTTGTAAGTTAGAAGTATGGAGACGTGAGGAGAAATGGAACTACCTGCACCTTTCAAACGAGTCTCGCCACTGTTTTGAGGGCTTTGTGAGAAGTCTTGTATTGTATAACACGGAAAATCATACTCAAGTACCACCACGGCTATGTCAAATGTGTTTCTCCTGGAGCGGAAGACCGAATGTTGAGATACTGAAGACTCGGTACCTACTTCAAAATATGAAGACAATAGATCTGCTTCGGAGTAAGCGGGGGTTGAAGATACAGGATGTAGTTTCTTACTTTGAACATCTTTGTTCGAAACCGAAGGGGGTTTCGGTCTACGAAGGAACTCTGGTAAGATCACCACGTTTCCACGTTTCCGCTCAAGCGGTGGCCGAGTCCGTACGTAAGGCCGGTCGTGTGTTCACGGCAAGAAGGGTGGTCATCAACAAAGCGTCGAATTCAAGGTGAATGAGTTCGCCGAACATTGTTGCCATTGTCTCTGTGCCGTGGTGACGGGGCCGGGAGATCAGGAAATATGATTGACAGCACGGTAGAAAAGGTATAATCGCACGATATCTTGAGGTCAGGGGTGGGCTGCTGTAACCCAGCCTGATGTAATCATGGTAATCATGATTACGACGTATGTTGACTTTTGTAGTATATATTTCATTCTAGATAGTGATCCTGTAGTTATCTTTCTTTTCCTGCAACCACGACTTACCGTTGTCCCTTCCGTCGCCGCTCTGAGTGTTGGCCGCGAGAGCGGCCTTCCACCTGATCACATTTAGACGGTGGTGCCAAGGGAACTTGGGCCTATCCGGTCCCAAACTGAAGGTGTGAGCATATGGTGCGAACGTATAGAGAGTGGTGCACCGGGCGCTCAAAGTCAGAGGCATTCAGATAAATGCCCTGTACGTCTCGTTCGCAAACGCATCGGTACCACGTCAGCCGGGAGGGGAATGTACACCAGGCTTCTCAAACACGACCGTACTTCACACCAAACGCGATTTTACAGGCACAGATAGAGCTCGTGACACCTGGCCAATGGGAACATTCGAGGTTGCAATATGAGCGAGGGCACTGACCAATCATGAGTTAATTTCATGCTCATCCTTCCGGTACTACAGACGATTCCAATAAAGCTCCTTCAATGAATATCCGCCTACGAATATCTGGTCGCCGATCGCTTGAAGTCAGTAGGACCACGCCTCCGGATACCAACAAAAAACGCGTGTCTTCGACTGGTCCAATCTTTCCGTCGATTTACGGTCGCATCGGAAAGGAAGTGCAGATCCTAGATTGCGTACCACCCACCTCTCACACTTTGATCTGGCATTAACGAGTAGTATTGGCAGCGAATATAACAGTATCTCCAGGCCATGCGGACATCGAGCTAGTTCGTGCCGCCTTTTACAAGTCAATCTACGTAATACTCTTTGCCATTCCATCTGGCTCTCGGTCGATAATTCAGCTCATTGACTAGCATCCTCTCCTTGACAGACCGATGGAAGTGCGGTTCCTCCTCGCGAATGTTTCTGCCCTTCCCGAAGTTGAATCTGGAAGAGCATCCTCAGCAACAATTCAAGGCTACACGGCAAAACGTCTCACCCCCACTTTGCCTTCCATTTTCCGTTCGCTTCTTGCCATGCGTACTTCGTAGGTAACATTTCCAACATCCACCAACCTTTCCCCGACTTTAACTCATCGTGGCGATCGGCCAGTACGTCCCGATCTGCCGGCCACCCTTCGGCTGCATCGTAGCCATTGGTGTCCTCGCGTCCAGATGCCGTGGAAGGAGGATTAGAAATCTGGGGCTTATTCTTCCACAAATCGCCGATGGGGAGCTGGTGAGGATCCGTAAGGACTATAGTCGAGATCTCGATGTCGGCCCTCCGGAGGGCAGCGTGATCAAAAAGAATCCCACATTGGGAGAGCACGACCTGTTTGACCATCCATCGGAGGGGAATATCAGCGAGAGAATATCGACAGTCATCTGCAACTGCCCCACCTGCAGAGGGAAAAGTCAGAATGAGAGGCACCAGCTCATAATCCAACGTGGGATGCTGACCGCCGACATCGCAGTGACATCCTGCGAACCAAACCTCTTCCACACTTTGGAGTTTTACCCCGGTTTTCCGCAAAGCAGTCCGTTCCATGGCGGAAACTCTGGATTTGCTGGAAATGCCATTTCTTCCCGCGGCTGACCTGTGGCGTTCCACCTCGGACGGCCTTCCGACGGTCGTCTTCCACATCAATCTTGGCTGCGATTGTTTGGTATCGGCTTCCTCTGGGCAGGTTTCCAGAACCGCCGTGTTTACGGGGCTTGCGTGTTCTGGGTCATCTTTGGCAGACTCTTCGTCGGGGCTTTCACGGTGGAACATGTTCGGCTGGAATCTAGCTCGGTGCTGAGATAGAATGTTGAGCAGCCGTAATATTAACGGCAGTCGTGGGTACTTACTTCATCGAGAGACAGCGCGTGCCTGAACACCCTTATCGCCTCGTTGTTTGTGGTAAAGGGTAAATTGCGGCCATAGAGTAACCCAACACTAGCAACAGTATCCCTGTAAATCCATCAGAACACCGACCTTATGAGAACGTGCCGGTGGAGCGCACCATACTCCAACGAAATCGATCGTGACCGGGGTGCAGAAAGTTTGCTTATATCCAGCTGCAAGTTGACATCCGAGCTTATCCGCCCGCATGTAGAGCCGATACGCGAATGGGATCTGTTCTTCGTTATCCCTCGGCAGAAGCCCGATCTGGGTGCCGAATTTTAGTTTGACCTAGAGGTGAGCTCGATGACATACCTTGAAGAGAAGTCCTGCTAACGCCCGAGCTGTATAGGCGCCGCGGGAGAATCCTGACATGTGATAAAGTCAGTGACTTCACTTGGAGAAGGTTGTTTGGAAAAGCTCCACCCACCAAACAGACAGACCTTGTCACCCTGCCGGTAGTTCTGCATGAGGAACTTGTATCCAGCGCGGACGTGCGCATTGAGGTACCTAAGGGCGTTTTAAGCCAACGAACCGTCAGACAGTTCGAGGTGAATGCCGCACCACGCCACGGCCAGGTCTG